>Ga0315274_10017597_pt1 | contig 10078 bp, 13 predicted proteins | sample YL17G02_20_MG_FD_203700 | JGI IMG/M metagenome (GOLD analysis project Ga0315274, IMG submission 203700) | Sediment microbial communities from Yellowstone Lake, YNP, Wyoming, USA - YL17G02_20 | ecosystem: Environmental > Aquatic > Freshwater > Lake > Sediment | place: USA: Wyoming | collected... | reverse complement strand
TATCAAATACATTTCAAAAATACCCAGGCAAGCCATTAGCGCGCTATATGCATTGGTCAAATCTATTGGTGTCTCTCCTGGAACTATTTCAGCATGCGGCATTAACAATTTGGATATAATTCTAAAAGCTTCCCACGCTCCATATCCAGTCGCAGTATTTCTGGCTATTTGTTTGGTATTTTTAGGCCGACCGAATATGGCATTCCCAACCAAAACATAAAATAGTGGTTCCAATAATGTTGTTTCTCCTATATTGGCTTTTATTTCGAAGAACCCACTGCCTATGTCAGACTCCAGTCTTGGAAGATACGGTAAGAATCTGCTCTGAGTAATCCCCCTGTAAGCAGCGGGTATAACTTTTAACAAACCGGCCAATAAACCCGTGCCTATTCTTTCGTACAATTCGCTATTCATTTTTTTATAAGAATCACGAATCTTTTCCATACGCTATAGGTAAACATTAAGATTTTTATAGCTTTGGATAAATCCCAAATTTCTTGGACTATAACCAGATATTTATCCTTACTTGTAGAAAGAAAAAATATGGATGACATGGATAAATTTATTGTTTCTTTAGAATGTAGAGTAATTTTTGATGTAAGGGGTAAGACGATACCTATTTATCACGTGCTTCATAACCCGGTATATGGTGGCCCCAACGAAAACGCATACACAGGCAGTTCATCTACCTTAGAAATACCTGTAGTACCAACAGAAATTTCTTCGCAGGATCCAATTTATTTTTCACAAAAAGATTCGGTTAAGAAACTTGTTTTTTCTGGTTCATTGCCGCCGATATTTGTTGGAGATAGAATAAGAGCGTATATAATAGCTGCGGATAGAAAGGTGGTCCATGATGAACCAAAAAATGCGTATGACTCTGGATTAAGGTATGTATGGAATCAACGAGCATTGAAAAAAATTGAGAATCCTTTTAAAATAGAAAAATTAGATGCGAATGGTAATCTTTTGGCAACTTATGAAAACCCCATGGAATAAATGATTTTTAAAAATTTATCTCTTTAGAATTTTATATGAAATAGAAAAACTTCAATTTAATTTTTGTTTTTTAAATCAATCATAAATATTTAAAATTACCTCTTAATTGTATGTTATCGCCAAAAAAGTTCTACAAAATGTTACAAGAAGAATTACCTTCAGCTGTAGATGCAGCAAATTACTTGTTCCGATTGCCAACAAAACCGGATTTAGAAATAGTCTGGGACAATAACCCTCCAGATTTTGCTATACAAATAAATTCTTACATTGGCTATTGGGGAGCGTCGAGAAAAATACATTTTTTCCCTTCAGTTTTTCTGAAAGTCTCTCCTAGTTACAATAAGGCATATAAAAAATACATTCCTGAATTTGATGGTGAACGGTGGGCAAAAATTGCTGTTAGTCATGAAGTTCCTCATGCAATGCATGACGCATTACAAGGTTATGACATTAGCAAAGATGACAATTCTGAATATGAAAAAATGATTATTTTTGGTATAAATGAGGGAATTGCATACTATGGGCAAAGGCATACACTGTTGAGGCTGCGAGAGGGGGAATTGTGGTTGGCTAATTTAAAAACTTTGTTCGATCGTGCAAAAACTCTTTTTTACAGTGATGACCCAAGTAATCGTGCATCTGGAATAGCGATGTTGATAGGTTGTAATAATCTCTACAGATTTGTTCAGGAAGGCGACGATTTCTATAGAGAATTTGTGAGTAAAAAGTTAGAAAAACCAAGCCAAGAAAAAATTGAATGGGAGATTGAACTTGCATATTCGCTGGCAGATGAACTTAGGGATAAGGAAATACTCTGAGGATGGGTAGAGGATTTTTATAAATTCTAAACATTCCATTCTTTGAGCTTGCTCTCGATGATACTGAAAATTTTCGCGTGCGCGTGTTTTTTCTTTTTGTATTTCATCCTTCTCGCCTTCTCTATCGCTCCATACAAATCCTTAATATCGTAAACAGCAATTATCTTTCCTTCCCTTTCCATTAGTTTGGTTATTTGTATCTGATGATCATCACTATGCTCGTCAAGGTCAGCAGTTTTTCTGCGTGGTACAACGACTGGAATTTTTCCATAATCGAGCGCGTCAGTAATCGATCCTGTGCCCGCGTGTGTTATCATGACGTCGCAATTTTTTATCAGCCTGTGCATTTTTGTGAATTCAATAAAATCAAAATTCTCCGCGCCGGCGACTTTTTGTTTTGTATATCCAAGCTGCACTATGACTTTCTCTGTTATCTTTTTTTCTTTTATCAGCCTCTCTATTTCATTTGTCAGACGAGTGAATGATCGCTCGTGCGTGCCCAAACTAACCAGTATCATAGATTGTTCCTCCATATACTGCCTTGTCACCATATTTTCTCAGTAAAGTCTTCCATTGAACAATGAACAAATCCGCAAAATTGTATAGTATCTGACCGGTTTGAGAAGGCTCATAGATTCTTGAAAAACTCTCTATAAAAATAATCTTTGATCCGAAAAAATATTTTGCAAGCAGGCTCACTGGTACAGCAACTCCGGCTCCTGTGCTTATAACAACATCTGGCTTTTCTTTTTTCAGTATGCCATAGAATTTTGGTAGAGTTTTTGCATACAGCCATGGATTACGCTTGGGATTCTGCACCAGGTATGTTTTTATGCCGCTTAGGGATTTTTTCAAATGACCAGCTGTGAAGGTTATTATGAAAACACTGTGACCTTTTAGAGCTGGCAGCAGTTTTAGGCATTGGATCAGATGACCGCCAGCACTAGAAACAATACAAATTTTCATATTGTTCATAAAGTTAATTAACAGTTAAATAATTATTAATCATAAGTTCACAAATGTTGTTGGTTGATAAAAATGAAAATTTTGCTGTTCGCGCCGTATTATCCGCCTGTGATTGGTGGCCAAGAATACCATGAGCGTGAGCTAGCCAAGGTGCTGCAAAAAAATGGCGTGGAAGTTGAGTTGCTTACTCGCTACAAAAAACCCAAGTTGCTTACCAAACTTAGCACATTCTTTTTCTATTTTACCAGTTTTTTCAAATTGTTTTTTAAAAAGTACGATTTGATTTATGGATATGATGTGCATGCTGGCACTGTGATGTTGATGTTTAAAATTTTCAGCAGGCGGCCCACTGTGTTGATAATAGTGAGCTCGGTGTTCCTGAAAAATTTTGATAAAAACAAGTGGTTATACAGGATGATGCTGCGCAGGCAAGACGCAATAATCAACGACAGCGAGGAGATAGATGCAAAATGCAGGCAGCTGAGGCAAGAGGGAGTATATAACATACCAAACGGGGTTGATAGTGAAAGATTTCGACCGGAAAAAAACGATTTCTTGCGCAAGCAGTACAACATTGCTGCGGACAAAAAAATAATAATAACAGTGCGAAGGCTCGTGGAAAAAAACAATGTCATAGAGCTGGCGAAGGCGTTTGACAGCGTGGCAAAAAAAATCAACAGCTGCTTGGTGATTGTGGGTGATGGTGGTCAGAGGCAAGCAATCGAGCAGCTGGGCAACAAAGACATAATAATAACTGGCTTCAAGCCGAACGAGGAAATTCCGAATTATCTAAATTCAGCGGATTTTTTTGCGATACCGAGTTTGATGGAGGCCACGTCGATTTCCTGCCTAGAAGCAATGGCGTGCGGACTGCCGATTGTGGCTACGCGAGTGGGCGGGCTGCCTGAGATTGTAAAAGACGGAGAAAATGGCTACCTGTGCGAGCCAACTGCCAGCAGCATAGCTGATGCAATCCTGAAAATTTTCAAAGCCGATGCGAAAAAAATGGGTACGCGATCAAGAGAGATTGCTGAAATGTATTCGTGGGATAATTTTGTAAAGCAGTATATAGAAATTTTCGAAAGTGTGGCTATAAAGAGAAAATAGATTTCTTATCAGTAAACATCGCAATAGTTAATAGTTTAAATATTTATAACAAAAGTAAGATATTATGGTTTTACCATATTTAGCTACTAAAGTAATAAAAGAAGAAGTTATTAGAGAAGATGTAATTCTCCCAACATATGATCTCATATTTCTAAACGAATCAAGAGTTTACGGGAACATCACAGCTCGCCGTATAGATGCTCGTAGTGATCTGTTTTGTTATGGAAATATCTCTGTTCTAGGAGATAGTCTTCGATGCGAGGACTTGAATGTTAAAGATTTATCTGTTTTTTGGACTATTCACGGAAATAACATTTCAGCTAAAAATATAAAATGCGGCTTGCGTTTGTCTGCAAATAACGTAATAGCCGAAGAGGATATAGTAGTCGAGGGAAATATAGGTGCTAAAGAAAGAATAAAAGGTCGCAACATTTTAACATATGGTGGTGAATATATTAGTGGTAGGATAATAGAATGCGAGTTGGGATATGGAATTTATGCAGGAGTCTGCGGACCCCACGACAAATCTACAAAGGTATCTGCAGAAAAAATATTCCCAGATGTTTCTCATGTTAGAATAGGAACGGTGGATATAAGGAATTTGAACAAAGAAATGGCGCCAATACAGTCACAACCTAAAAAGGTGTTAGCCAGAAAATAATTAATTGGGTTCATAATGGTGTCTAACGTATATTATACGAATCTTTTTATTTTCGTTTTGCATATTTCCAGTTATCATTTTCTTTTATCCTGCTCAAGAGTCTCCAATTTCTCATAAAATCAACTAGAAGAGCTTTTGAAATTGATTGGTCAGAATATATGTAACCCAGCCTTCTTAGTTCATTAGAAATTTCATTCAATAATCTCGGCATATCAAGAAAACCATTTTTTATCAAAAATCTAATTCCTCCATTAAGTCCTTTAAAGCTTCCTTCAATTTCTGGTGGTTTACTTGTTTTAAAAAATAACTCTTCTACTTTTTTTAAACGGGTTTCAAGTTCGTGAATCTTTTTTTGAATTTCTTCTTCGTTTGACATATATCTTACCGCATAATCTTTTCTTCAATTTTAATAAAATGCTTAATAAAATTCATATATTCATTAGAATTTGCTTTTATTATAATTTTATTTTTGAAAATATAATCGCTTGAAACTGTAAGTTCACCTTTCTTATAATCAAATTTTAAAGATAAATGTAATTTTTCCTTACCAAATATTCCATAAAATTCATCTAATCTTCTGAAAAATTTCTTGGCGTATAATAAAAATAAAGAAACAATATCGTACGCATCTTCTACATCAGATTCTCTCGGTTTTTTAAATTCATGTTCTAAAAGATTCCTTTTTTTATTTATTTTTCGAAGAATTTGTGGTGAAATTAAACCAGCGTTACTAAGATTTTTTAGTTTATCTGGGAAATTCCATTTTTGTTGCTTTGACATTTCAAAAAGGCCAAAAGAAAATAAAAGTGAATCCAAACTACAATCTAAAGATCTTTTGATATTTGATAGTGCATTGATTAATTTATGAGGAATTTGACTTGACAAATCTGAAGTGGCGTAATCCAAAAATTCTTCAGCACTAATGTCGAATGGTAAATCAACATCTTTCGTTGACCATGACTCTATATCAAAATGATTTAAATCGGACATTAGAGTCAACAATTTTCCAGTTTTTAATAAATCATCTAAATTTACAGTTTTTACCGTACTTTTTTTCTTATTTTTCATTTATTTTACCTTTTTATATCTGTACTTACCCTGTTCTTTTTCCCATTCCGATTCTGGAATCAAATCTCTTTCCAATTTAGAGTTTTTATCTTGACATAGAACAGTCATCGTCTGAGAAATTCTACCTATTTTTCTCCCAGACACTGTAAACCCACGCTTATCTAATTTCTCTATAATTTCTCTCATTGTTTTACCAGGAGGATTAAAAAGTCCTTCTTCAAGGAATTCTAAAAATATTTCTTTTTTAATTTCTACCACCTAATCACCTTTTGACCCACATCCATTTTCCATCTTTTTTTATTCTTCCCAATTCACCTTTTTTGACTAATCTTATGAGTGCCGGTGAAAGGGAAGATGATGGATAGTAGTGTGTCTTTTCTATTAATTTTTGTTTCACATCATCAATTGTTTGTGGTTTATCAAAAAATGTTTCTCCTTTTAACTCCAGAATTAAACTTAGCGGACCTTTTTTAATTTGTCTTTTTTCAGTTTCTTTTTTGACTAATTTTTTTCCTTCGTCTGTTGTAATGAGTTCTTTGGTTTTTGCTACTTCTTCTGGTGTTCCATCTAATCTAATTTTTGTGCCGTCTTTGAATTCTATTATCGCTTTAACCATATTCCTGCTATATTTTTTGGGATATTTAAATCTTTTGTATTATTGGTCTATTCGCCAAAAAAACTGCAAAAAATCAAAATTCGCTATATGGTATTCCTATATTGATTGTATGAATACTTTTTTAAATAAACACATCTAAGGTTTGTTAAAAGTACAGTTATGAGCAATATTCAATCAAATTTTTATTACTATTTTGTTATAATATCAACAATTTTTTTGCCAGCATCTCCAGCACCAAATGGATTTTGCCACGCTATTTTTTTTCCAAGCATAGTCTTAGCGCATTCCAAAATTTTATCTGAATTTGTGCCCGCGAGAATATTGCAGCCAATTTCCAAAGTCTCTGGTCTCTCTGTATTTTCTCTTAGAGTAACGCAAGGTACCTTCATTATGCAGCTCTCCTCCTGCAAACCACCAGAGTCGGTTAGTGTTAGCTTAGCATTAGCTTCAAGTTGCAGCAACTCAAAAAATCCAACTGGCTCAATTATTCGAATGGTGCTTGGTACAATGATTTTGAATTTCTCGATCATTTTCTTTGTTCGAGGATGCATCGGATAGATTATCTCTGTGCTGAATTCTTTTTGGAGTTTGTCCAAGCCGTCGATTATGCCATGCAGCTTGATTTTATCATCTACATTCTCCTGCCTGTGCGCTGTGACCAGGAAATAATTTTTCTTCTGCAGGCCGAGCTTGTCTAGGATGTCGGATTTTTCTGCAGTTTTTATATTTTCATAGACTGCATCCACGATTGTGTTGCCTGTGATGTAGATTTTATTTTCTGGCACGCCTTCCTTCATTGCGTTGTCTTTCGCGATTTTTGTTGGCACGAACAAATAATCTGATAAATGGTCACTCACAATCCTATTTAATTCCTCGGTCATTGTTCGGTCAAAACTTCGCAGTCCTGCCTCCACATGGCCAAGATTGATATTCAAATTTATAGGACTTGTTTTCAGTTTGCTTACGCATATCGAACCTGCCAAAACAGTATTCGTATCTCCCTCAACCAGAACAGTCTGTGGTATTTCCTTGAGCAAAATCTCCTCGATTCGTATGAGCATGCGGCCCGTGTGCTCGCTCTGTAGCATGGGTGAGGTGGATTTTATACCGAGGTCATACTTTGGCAGCGGCAGCGAGAGTTGCTCGTAGAATAATTTGTCCATGTTGTATGTGTAATGCTGACCTGTGTGCAGTATGAAAAAATCCAGGCTACGTTTTTGCAATTCCCGGACCACCGGAGCCATCTTGATTATCTCTGGCCGTGTACCCATTATTATCGCAATCATTTTTTATCGCATCCCCACAATATCATTACACAAGCAAATCTATTTCAATTTTCTCTTTTTTAACGTATTTATCGTAAAAGACCAGAGCTTGCAGGCCGAACATGCTGCACCAAGAATTTATGTGGTTGATTTTTGTTCCTGCTTCGTAGCCGTAAAAAAATCCGCCTGCATGCGGCTCGGAATTATTTTGGAATTGGAGCAGTCTGTTTTTGAGTTTAAGTAAATTTTCTTTATAATCATCAGACAAATAATCCTGGCGTATCATGAATGTTGCCATGCGTAGCACTTGCGCGAGAATGTCTGTTCGCTCGTTGGTGTCAATTTTGCCTGAGAATGAAGTTGAGAGTCCGCCGCTGCTCAGTTGCTTGCTCAATGCCCAGTCGATTGCTGCTACTGCGCTGTTGATAAATTTGTGATGTGTAAAAAAATTGTGAGCGTAGGTCAAGCCTTCGATTGAGTATGAATGTGGGTGAAGGTGTGTGGTGTTGTTCAGACTGGCAAATCTGCCGTCGGATTTTTGGGATTTGATTGATGCCTTGCAAATTTTTTCTGCACTGCTTTTGAATTTGTTGTCGTTGGTTGCTTCGAATACGTTAAGTAGACCAATGGAAATTTTTGCATGGTAACTGCCAGAAGTTGCGGACCATTTGTCGTCTGCGTTGTAGCTGCGGCCTGTGTTTGCGTCATGCATCGAGAAGAATGTGCCGTCTGATTTTTGCATGGTGAGCAGGAACTCTGCGATTTTGATTGCAGCGTCCAGAAATTTTTCGGACTTTGTGGTTTTGAAAAGGTTGATCATGCCGTTCAGGACCATGCCAGTGTCGAATGCGTAGATTATTTTGTTGTCGAAGGAGTATGTTGGGTTTGCGTCGGTTTTGTCATAGTAGTAGCGTGTTTTGACTGCGCCGCTGCTTTCCATTGCTGCTGTTGTAATCCATTCTGCTGCGATCGCTGCTCGGTCCAGAAATTTTTTATTTTTTGTGCGCTTGTACAAATACAAAAGTGTTGTTATACCGTAACCAGTAATCTCCGAGTAAGTGAATGGATAATTTTTTTTGTCTAGGTTGAACCAACAGTTGAATCCGCCGTTGATTTTTTTGTCTGCAGAGATGTTTTGAATTCCAGAATGCAAAATCCAATTTGCCGCTGCTTCAATCGCGCTCATACATCAAACTTCCAGCATCTCATAATCTTTTTTAGGAATTTTTATTTTTTCATGGCATAGCTTGCATTCCATTATCACAAAATCTTGCGCCTCTTCTACCTTTTCGAGTTTTTCGCCGCATGTGCAAACAAATCCCCGCAATTTACCAGGCGAGCCATATACTAAGCCGTGATCAGGAACATTTTTTGTTACGAGGGACGCAGCACCGACCATTGCGTGCTTGCCGATTGTAACGTTGGGCATTATTGTAGAGTTGCAGCCGATTGATGCGCCAGATTTGACAAGCAGATGTGTGTCGCGAAGATTTTTTATTCTGTTGCTGCGCGGTGATTTGTCGTTTGCAAAACAAACATGCGGCCCGATAAAAACGTCATCTTCGATCACTGCTGGCCGATAGATGCAGGCCTTGTTGTGGATGTTGACGCGGTTGCCAATTGTCACTTGCTTGTCAATGTAAACTCCGTTTGATATGTTGCAGCTGTTGCCGATCTTAGCTTGCTCCCGAATTTGCGCGAACGGCCAGACCTTTGTGCCATTGCCGATTTTTGCAGCCGGAGATACTATTGCATTGCTGTCTATGAAAAATTTTTTATTTTTTGTTTTTGCTTTCATTTTTGTTTTGATTTTAATTTTTGATTTTGTTTTTTTGATTTTCATTTGATGCTTCTCTCCCATTCAATGTTTCGCCTGAGGCCCTCGTCGATCATAATCTTTGGTGACCAGCCGAAAAGTTTTTTTGCTTTGCTATAATCACAGAGCAGTTGCTTGACCTCAGAAGTTCGCGATTCTACATGGACAATCTTGGATTTACTGCCGCTTATCCTAATAATTTTTTCCGCGATATCGTTTATACTAACGTCTATGCCCGTACCAAAGTTTACAGCTTGGCCGATTGCGCGCTTGTCCGAGCCCATGATTATGAATGCATCGATCATGTCGTCAACGTAAGAAAAGTCCCTTGTTTGATTTCCTGCTCCATATATTGTCAATGGCTCATTGCGCAAAGCGAGCTTGATGAATTTCGGAATCACATCGTACGTATGCCTTGGTCCGTATGTGTTGAACGGCCGGATTATTGCAATTGGTAGATGATATGTGTTATGGTATGCGTATGCATAACGATCGGCCGCAACCTTTGACGCGCCGTATGGATGGGCTGGATTCAAAGGATGCGCCTCGTCCATTGGAGCGTAGATTGGGTTGCCGTAAACTTCGCTGGAGGATGTGCAGACAATTCTCTCGATGCCTTCTATACCCATAGCAGCATGCAGCACATTGAGTGTGCCGATGAGGTTTGTCTCCATCACTTCGATCGGATGGTCAAAAGAATTCGGCACGTATGCGTCCGCGGCCAGGTGAAAAATAACATCTGGTTTTTCATTCTTAATAAAA
>Ga0315274_10017594_pt1 | contig 10078 bp, 3 predicted proteins | sample YL17G02_20_MG_FD_203700 | JGI IMG/M metagenome (GOLD analysis project Ga0315274, IMG submission 203700) | Sediment microbial communities from Yellowstone Lake, YNP, Wyoming, USA - YL17G02_20 | ecosystem: Environmental > Aquatic > Freshwater > Lake > Sediment | place: USA: Wyoming | collected... | reverse complement strand
CAAAACAATTTTCGCCTCAGGCAAAGATCGTGACAGTCCCGATGGCCAGCTGCACACCAATTTCCAGCTCGGTAGCGGCGAGGGCTTCCTGGCCTTGGTGAAGCCCGACGGCAAGACAATCGCGCACGCCTACAAGTACCCGCAGCAATTCGGCGACATCTCTTACGGCATAGGTACTAAAAGCGGCACGAGCACTACATTGGTGCTTGTGCCGGAGTCCACAAACGCAAAGGCACTGATACCTACGGACGCCTCGCTTGGTCTGAGCTGGACTTACAGAGACTTTGCCGAGGGCGGCGGCTGGCTCACAGGCAAAACCGGTGTTGGGTTCGAAGCAACCTCAGGCTATGAAGGTTACATCGCATTAGATGTCAGAGCCCAGATGTACAACAAGAACGGCACCTGTTATATTCGCATCCCCTTTGTGATAGACGATCTTAGCAGCTTGGAGCAACTCAAGCTGCTAATGAAATACGACGACGGATTTATTGCCTACCTCAACGGCTCTCCTGTAGCTTCGGCCAACGCGCCGGCAAGCCCCCAATGGAACTCCGTTGCTACCGCCGACCACCCCGATAGTGCGGCTGTAAATTTTGTAGAATTTGCCCTGCCGGACGATTACATAGATTATCTTCAGATTGGTACGAACGTGCTGGCAATCCACGGCCTAAACAAGGGTGCGAATAGTTCTGATTTTCTGATACTGCCAAAGCTCACTGTGAACAGGACCCACACGGTTGATTTGTCGTCCGTGGTAGAAGGCTACTTTTTCAACCCGACGCCCGGCGGTATCAACGGCGGAATCATCACGGACCTCGGGCCGGCTATCCGTAACGTCACCGAGAATCCGCCGCCGCCGGGTGACAGCGATGACCTGATTGTCACGGCTAAGGTGACCGAAACGTTTGATCCGGTCGCTGTGGTAATGCTGTTTTATCGTGTCAATTTTGGCCAGGACCTCGCGGTGCCCATGGTGGACAACGGAACGGTCGGCGATACCCTGGCGGACGATGGCATTTACACGGGCATCATTCCTTTCTTTGCATACGGCCCCGGTGATATGGTCCGCTGGAAGGTGGTCTCCGCTGATATCAAGGGCAGTCCTTCCATCAACCCTCTCTTTCTCATAAAAGACGGCACAAGACAATCGCCCGAATACCTCGGCACCGTCGTACGCGATCCATCTATCAATTCTAAGCTGCCGGTATTGCAGTACTTCGTGCAGAATACCAGCGCCGAAGGGACCCGCACAGGCACGCGGGCTTCGGTGTTTTATCTTAATGAATTTTACGACAATGTTTTCATTCGCTTGCGCGGCGGCAACACCACTCACGGGCGAAAGTTTGAATTCAACGACGGGCATCATTTTCGCTTCGACCCAAACCTTGCACGCGTGGACGAATTCAACCTCAATGAGCGAGGCGCCGATTCAACCTATATGCGTCAGGTCTTAGCTTGGGAAACGTATGTTAACGCCGGCCAACCGGGCTGTCTTGCATTTCCAATGCACGTGCGGCGCAACGGCAGTTACGTCGACGTCCGCATTTTCATCGAGCAGCCGGACCGAGATCTGCTTCGGCGAACTGGTCTCGACCCGGACGGCGCACTATATAAAATGTATGACGACCTGCAAAATGGACAAATAGACGGTGAAGGCATCCATAGAAAAAAGACCCGCTTGAATGAAGATGCCAGCGATCTTCTGGCACTGGCCGCCGGCATAAACACTACCAATCCCAACCGGAATACCTTCGTGTTCGATAACGTCAATATCCCCGCAATGATCAATTACTGGGCCTCCACGGTAATCATGCACGACAACGACTGTACCCACAAAAACTATTACGCCTACCGTGACACTTGCGATCCCGTCAATAATCCTAACGGCACTAACGAGTGGATGTTCCTGCCGTGGGACAAGGACCTTACCTTCGGTCTAAACAACGGGATTGGCGGCGTCATTGCGGATCAGGATTGGCCGGGGGATATACGCTCACCCAGTCACCCGTTCTATGGATGTTCCGAGCACCAGAAGAACGACCGCCAGTGGAATTGTCTTATTGACGCCCTTCACGATAATCCCGTAGCTCGCCAGATGTACCTGCGCCGATTGCGGACCCTGATGGACGATCTTCTGCAGCCGCCGGGTACTCCCGTAGCTCAGCTCAAGCTCGAAAAAAGAATCGACGAATTGCAGGCCCAGCTTAGCACCGAGTTGGGAAGTGCCTCCTGGAACAATAACGTAAACTTGATCAAAACGAGTTATTTGGCCGTCCGGCGTAAGCACCTGTTTATCGATCACAGCATACATAATCCCGGTTACGACCAGAATGCCGGCATCCCCGATGCCCAGGCAAACAGTGTCACCATCAACTTTGGAACCGTTGAATTCAACCCCGCATCCGGCAACCAGGATGAAGAATACATCCAGCTTATCAATCCTAACTTATTTGCAGTTGACATTTCCGGCTGGCATCTGGAAGGCGCTGTAGAGCATATTTTCCCGCCAGGCACGGTCATCCCGGCAGGTAGCCCGCTCTTTGTCACGCCGAATGCTGTGGCTTTCCGCAATCGCACAACCAGCCCAAAGGGCGGAGAGCAATTGCTCGTACAGGGAAACTACAAGGGGCATCTTTCCAGCTGGGGCGAAACTATAAACCTGCTCGATAGCAATGGCACGCTGGTCAGCACCGTTACCTACCCGGGCAATCCCAGCGATCAGCAAAGATACCTGCGGATTACTGAGGTAATGTACAACCCGGCTGAAGAAGGTGCCTATGACAACGAAGAGTATGAGTACATCGAGCTGAAGAATATTGGGACCGCCCCGCTTCTGCTGGCCGGTGTGAAATTCACCGAGGGAATTTCTTTCAGCTTCCCAGACATGAGTTTAGCTGCCGGTGGTTATGTGGTGGTGGTGAAGAATCAAGCCGCGTTTGCCTCGCGGTGTACTGTACCCGCCGGCGTACAAGTTTTAGGCCCTTATGACGGCCGGTTATCCAACAGCGGAGAAAGTGTCAAACTCGAAGACTCGACGAACAGTACGATTCTGGAATTCGGGTACAGCGATGCCTGGCGTGACATTACCGATGGCGGTGGTTTTTCTCTGACCGTCGTAAACCCAGCAAATCCTGACGCAAATAGCTGGGGCGAAAAAGACTCCTGGCGCGCAAGCGCATTTTATGCCGGCTCGCCAGGCTGGGACGATACCGGCATTATTCCTGAGCCTGGCTCAGTGGTAATAAACGAAGTATTGGCACACGCCCACGCTGAGGCCCAGGACTGGATAGAGCTTTACAATACTACCGGCGAAGCGATCAATATCAGCGGCTGGTTCTTAAGTGACGATGGCAACGATCCCTCGGCTGCGCTCGGGACAGGCTTGACCAAATACGAAATTGCCGATGGCACTGTCATTGCCGCTAACGACTATCTTGTCTTCTATCAAGACCAGCATTTTGGCAATCCTGATGCTGCTGGTTGTCATACACCGTTTGCCTTAAGCGAGAATGGCGACCAGGTATATCTATCATCGGCTCAGGACGGAGTCTTGACCGGCTATCAGGAGCTGGAAGATTTTGACGCCTCCGAGACGGGCGTATCGTTTGGCAGGTACTATAAGGGCAGCACGGATAACTACAACTTTGTGGCGATGAGCGAGGATACGCCCGGCAAAGCCAACGCCTACCCGAAGGTTGGGCCTATCGTTATCAATGAGATTATGTACAATCCCGGCTCCGGCAATCAGAATGAAGAGTATATTGAGCTATTTAATATAAGTTCCGAGCCGGTTGATTTATATCGTTATGACAAATCTGAGCCCTGGCGGTTTACCGATGGCATAGAGTTTGTGTTTCCTTCCGAACCGGTAGTTACGATACCTGCGGGCGGCTATTTATTGGTGGTAAAGCACCTGGATGCTTTTGCCGCCCGATATGGTGTTATGCCTGCTGGGGTGGTGGTTCTTGGCCCTTATGATGGCCAGCTGCAGAATGGCGGAGAAAAGCTAGAGCTAAGCATGCCAGGCGATGTGGATGAATTTGGCACACGTTATTATATCCGGATTGACAGGCTAAACTACAGTGACGGCTCTCATCCGGAGGATTGTCCAGGCGGCGTAGATTTGTGGCCTCCCGAAGCTGACGGCGCCGGCTTATCTCTTTCTCGCCGGATCTCTTCTGTTTACGGTAATGACGTAGCCAACTGGAAAGCCGCTGCTGCTTCGCCTGGGCGGAAAAACCCGTAAGGTTTTCACTCAAAACCGGCTCATTTCTATCACTTGGCGTTGAGGCGGTATTCATACAGGCTGTTTCCAATCTCACGACAGGCTTGAATTGTTTCCGGATAAGGTCTGTCGCAGATGTCCACGAATCCGATCTGATAGTTCTCGCCGTCGCCGCGGCCGGTTGTAGCCTGGTCTTTGTACTGGAACCAGTGTGTCCCGACAATGAAGGGATTCCTGAGTGCTCCTTGAACATAGTCCTTATATTTGGCGGCACGGTCTTGCTGATCGGCTGTTTTCCTTAGCCCGGTGTGAAACATTCCACGGTCCAACGCCCCAAAGTGAAACTCACCTATGATTACGGGCTTATCCAGGCCTGTCCCGAGCCCGGTCGAGGGACCATCCGGCAAGCGAAGGTCCTCCACACTGTAACTATAACGATTGTAGCTAACAACGTCACAGAACTTTGCAGCCGCCCGCGCTGCCAGGTCGTTGCCCCAGGCAAATCGGCAGCCCATATAGAGCTGGTTTGGCGCGACCTTTTTGAGCTCCTGGCGAATAGTGTCAAAGTAGGTCTCCGCGGTTTTGGTGTAAAAGGCGGTGAGGTCCGACCGGGCTTTATCTTTGTCCGGAGCCTGCTGACTTTGGAGCAATGCCTCCCACGCGGCATATTGCGTGCCCCAGGTCTTGTTGAGCTTGTCGATCGTTTCGTACCTGGTCTTCAGGTCCTCCAGGAACACTTTTTTGGCGGGCTGATCTGGAGGTGAGATCAGGGTCGCTACGGCCAGGGAGACCTCGTCACCCCACGGAAGCTCATTGTGCACGAAGTAGCCGATACACCATGGGTCACCGGCAGAGGTTTGCTTTTCTTTTGCCAGACGCTCAGCCAACCCCTGACGGAAGCTGGGGTCAAAGACATCATAAAACTTACCCCAATAACCGGTCGAGCCCTCCAGGTTTTTCGCCTCGCAACTGATCGTGGCCGCATAAGGGGTTTTGCGAATCAAATAGATTTCAGGGTCCGACCAGTTGGCAATTGTATTCAGGCCCCAGCTTTTCAAGCGACTCTGGGTAATCTCAGCAAAGGCGCGTTGCCAGTCTGGCCCGTACTTGCGCAGAAGATTTGCCTGACTGAAGTCGTAAGTTTTGTACGGACTGTGGTCTTTATAGTAGCCGTGGGGCGCCCAACCGCCGGTGCCGTAGAACTTGGCAAATGGCGAGTCGGGCTTCGACAGGTTCTGGAAATAGTTTTCGCGGCCGGTAATTGGAGTGGCACTTGCGCCTCCGACACAATCAATGCCGTGCGACCAGAAAAGTCGACCCTCTGGGTCTACAATCCACCACTTGCCTTTGTACTTTTGCACGTGGAAGAACCCTGTCGCCTCAAGCTGGGGGCCGGCGGACCAGCCGCCGTACTGATCGCGGTCGGGTGGTCCCGGATTTGCCGCCAGGTCTTTCTCCTCGGCTCGGCCGTAAGCGATCAGCTCCTCTACAGAATGAGTCTTGCCCGGCCAGTCCTTGTGAATGAACTGGCCAAACTCGTCAATGAAAGGTAAGTATGTCTTTGCATTCAGCACCTGGACGTGCCCGCCGGCAATAACGTTGTCGATTTCAAAAACATGGTCGGCTTTGGGACTATTAACGAAGACAAGCAACTGTGTCACGTTCGAAGGATCGATCTTGCCGGCATAAACCGGAGCGGCTCTCATGCCGACAAGCTCTAACGGCTCGGAAAGCCGCCAGGGAACGGGAAATACATTCACGGCCAGTTTGCCTGCCGCTTGCGGTTTCAGAGCGATGCTTTCGGTCACACAGTTTTTTTCGCCGTCGGCGCCGGGATTGTCCACGCGACAGTGCACAGTGACAGACTGGTCGCCGACGTTTCTGACGTCGATGGCTACGTACTCGTACTCTGACAGGTCCCACTTGCCGGCCGGCGCCTTCAACGTAACGCCGGGCCACGGTTCTTTATGATGGGTTCGGATGCACAATGCCCCCGCGGGAGAAAGGGAAATCTCAGCATCCGTTACTGTCACCGCACCGGTATCAAAGCTCTGCCCAAAATCAAAAAGAACCAGCGGCTGCAGCCCCGCAGCGGAACTTGAATCCGCAGGTCCTGCCGCAGCAGACAGCAGAACTGTATCCTTCGCTGCGCTCAGGAGGGTCCCTGCCGAAGCCAAAGCCGAGATAATCAGCAGAAAAAATAGGCAGATGTCACGCCTCATCGTGTCCCCTTTCAAAATATGCCACAGATTACACAGATGGACAATTTGTCGAATTCGTGTTATGAATCGGCGAAATCTCTTGTTATCGCTGTTCATCCGTGTTAGCAGCTCGTGTGAGCAGATACCACATAGTCCCGTATTCTGGAGAAAGCTTTAGCAGGCTCTGTCCGGCTTCGGTAGAAACGACTACATCGTGTTTTGGCAGCCCGTCAGGGCCAAGTGCCTGGCATATCCATCGGCCTTTGGGCAAAATTACCGTCCCTTCCACCGCTTCTATCTGCACGGGCGGGCTGCCCCAATTTGTGCCGACCGTCCGTCGGTCCTCGGAAAACTTCATGCCGGTATTCTCGCACCGTCCACAGGCCGTAATCAGAATCTTCTGGCTCTTGTCCAGCCACTTTTCATCAAGTGCAGTTACAGTCAGTGCCACAAAAGAAGGCCCGATCACAACAATCTTTCCCTGGGTAGCTGCCTTGAATCTGCCGGCATGACCCACATACACTTGAGCGCCGCGACCGCTCGCACAAAAAAGGCCTTTGCCGTCTTCAACAGACCACTCCAACTTTGCAGCAGGTCCAAACACGTCTCGATGACCATCTCTGTTGCCAATCGCTGGGACTAACTGAATTTTGAGCATTTCACGTATGGTCGTCTCAGGTTGCCCACCAAGGGCCCTCAGCATATCTCCATCATATTTAAGGTGTAACTTTGCCAGTGTCGGCAGGATTCCTGCCGGGCCGGTCCATGACCGGATAATAAAGCCGCCCAGCGGCGCTATATCAACGTCACGAAATATAGCTGCTCCTGCCCGCATAAAGCCCCACTTGGCAGGATTAGTGTCGACATCAAAATATCCGCTCAAAACCTCGCGGTCCCAACTGTCCGTACCATGGGAGTAAGCATACAGCCATACGCCGTCCCAATCCTGGGCGGCGGCGAAGGAAGCTATCATGGGCACACATTCCGCCTGTGAATCAAGCGGAGCGGGGTGGTTGTATTCGCTGACAGTAAAAGGCTTGCCAGCAAGGCGCTGTGCAGCCAGACGGAAAAGAGTCGCTTCCTGCGGATAATCAGTCATAGCCCTTTGCTCAACTATCCAATTGTTGCTGTCCCATGGCCTGCCCGGAAACCTCGGATGCTGCCAGTAAGCATGTGTGTCGATAAAATCCATATCGCTTTGGGCGTAAAGTCCGAGCGGCCCAAAAACAATCGTGCCTGTTATAAGTGCCTTGCAGCCAAGCTCATTCTTGATGAATTTTCGCATATCGTCGAAGTGCGCCTTTTCGATCTCAGCTAAAAATATCACCCGGTCGAGCACCTGTTCAGGCGCCTGGCCGTCAGGAAATAAAGCAACATTATTTGCATCGGCGCCGTATTGCCGGCGCAGCCAGGCATTAAACTTGCCCTGCAGCACATCAGCGTAGTATGGCTGTAATGCCCGAAGAGCTTTGTCGCCATCCCACATAAAAAAACTGTTTTCATTTGTTATTTCTACTATCGCCACCGCAGGGTCATCGGCATAGCGGACCTTGCGATACTTATTGATGTGCGTCAGCAACTCGCGGGCGTATTGTTTCTGGGCTTCAATGAGGGCCGGTGCAAAAATGTTGTAGACTTTGTCGTATTGGCGATTTGTTTTCGGCAGACCCAGGTACTCGCTATGGGCACGACCGACGTGAAGGTTGACGTTGACATAGATGCCGCGGCGCGCAAGCTGGTCAATAAAAAAGTCCAGCCTGTCCAGCGCCTCGGCTGAGATAGTTTTGCCGTCTTCGGCGTTCCAGATTCCTCGCGGCCAGCGGGCGGTATCCATGTGGTGACAGCGCACGGCGTTAACGCCGGCTGCAGCCAAACGCGCCGCGACGTATGGGGCATCCTCGTGTTTTGGGAAGTTCGCGCCAAATGATAAATTGACGCCCCAAAGGCGAACTCGCTGCCCACCACGATAAAAATGACCATCTGCAATGAGACGGTCGCTGTCGGTGTCAATCGGCTTGGCAGAAGTAACTGCAATCGCGGAATCAGGGTTTGACTTGGCAGGAATAACAAAGGGCACAAAATCCTCCGCCACTACCCCGCTGCAGACAAAAGCCCAGAGCAAGAAGGTGCAAAGCTCTTTTGTGTACCGATTTGTTGTGTTATTACCAGCTTGGCTAAAGCGCAGTCGACTTGTCACGGATTCCTCTCCTTCTTACATATCTTCAAGTGCCTTGGGTATTGCATCGGTCCAGACGTTTTTGCCAATCGCCAAGATATTCTTCCCGCCACCTATTGACCGTTTTTGCACCGAGGTGGCCTGCCTCTCCAAGAGGCGGCGCAGGGTCGTCGACCCACCAATTTGGCCGACCTTCCTTTCTGACAAACCGTCCGCCCCAGCTATCCTTTGTCGGGTCGTCCGGATTGCCGCGTAGCAGATACGCGTAACTGGGCGTGTCGCCCATTTTGATACTGCCGCCCTTCAAAGCGGCAAAATACGCCCCGAGGGCGCCGTGCCCTTTAACGTGCTTATCAACAAAGGCTTTATTTCCAAAGTCGCCGTCCTGCTGCCCGCCGATATACCAGCCCCTAAAAGTTGAATTATTGTAAATAAGCCACAAATCAGGATGATTCTTGTCGATATATGTAAAGGCATTGGGGTCCTGCTTTTGGTTCCACGACGCAATAAAGTGCACGCGGATTTTTTCTTTTATGCCGGGCTCATCGGCAAGCGCCTGAGCAACATCGGCAACCGAACCCCATACCAGCACATACAAAGGCCGCTCATCTTCTTTCTTTGCGCACTGAATAATCCATCGCGACCCCTCCGTAGGACTGCTATAGCCACGCTGCGGCGCAGCGTCTATCGCTCCTTGCTTTGAGATGGAGCGAAGATAATCAGGCGTGGGGTATCTGTCCGCCACACGAATGGCGGACAGGTGCGAATACCTGCTCAAGTTAGGATAATCCTTTTCATACTCATCTATTACTTTAAGGATGTCGATTTTTCGGCCTTTGCCGGGCGGCGAAGAGATCATGCCTTCGGTGTCGAACAAATCGCTATAGAGAAGATAATGAATCAGCGATTGAATATCATCTTCGTCGCTGCCGCCAATGTCACTCGATATGACGACCCGATAGCGATTCCCAGCCAATGCTCCACCGCCCAGAGCAAGCACGGTAGTAGGACGGAGGACGACCCCTACGGCGACAAACAGCGCCGCAATAATGATAATGTTTGATTCAGTATGCCTTCGCATTATGCTAAAGTCTGTCATCAAACCAAGTGGGAAAACCCCCAAATAAATTTGGGGGCTAAATATTTAGCCCCGCAATCCTTCGACCTGGCTCGGGACAGGTTTATTGCGGGGTTCCGTTGCTGGCAACGGCCTAAATATATTCGATTGTCGCCGGCGGTTTTGGCGTCAGGTCGTATAGGCAGCGGTTGACATCTGGGATTTCAGAGACAATCCGGCTGCAAATATGGTGAAGCTTTTCCCAGGAAAGCTCGGTCGCGGCTGCGGTACGGGCGTCGGTGCTCTCGATACAGCGGATGACAATTATCCGGCCAAACTCCCGCTTATTATTCCTTATACCAGTCGCACGGTCATTCAACAGAACAGCCATATACTGAAACGCCCCGCTATCGCCGAGC
>Ga0315274_10017593_pt1 | contig 10079 bp, 9 predicted proteins | sample YL17G02_20_MG_FD_203700 | JGI IMG/M metagenome (GOLD analysis project Ga0315274, IMG submission 203700) | Sediment microbial communities from Yellowstone Lake, YNP, Wyoming, USA - YL17G02_20 | ecosystem: Environmental > Aquatic > Freshwater > Lake > Sediment | place: USA: Wyoming | collected... | reverse complement strand
CATTATAAAAATGACGCCCCTGATTGCAAATATAACAACTGCCATCATCACAGCATTCCAAACTAGAATTAAGAGTTGCATTGCCAACAGCATTTTGCTGGCACTCTCCTTTGCTTGTCCCGCAATTCTTCGCGCAGTTAGTTCTCAAGCATTTAATCAATCCTGCACTCCACTCATATCCTCTGGATTGATTGCATTTATAGCAGCCGTATCCTATTTCAGGACAATTAAGCTGCGATAATGCAAAAGCATTGTTTATCTGTAAAGAAGAACATACTCCTCCATCACCAGAACATGTATCAGTAATTTCCCCTATCCCACACTTTCCGGTTGTTGGAGCACAAACCTCTCCCCCACTGCACAATGTAAACTCGCTCCACTCCAAACAAATATCACTGTCATAATTCCCGCAAACCTTTCTGTAACTAAGAAAAGTGCTATTGCAAATACCCTCTCCAGCAACATTGCATTCATTAGTACAGTTATAAACTACATTAATCTTTTCTGCAGCAGACCACTCTGAACGATAATCATCTTTATGAACTGCCACTTTCAAAGTAATATTTTCAACAACCACCCCGCGATTATCTTGTATTGTTTGGTAGATACTGTTATAAACCGGAGTGTTTAGATTAGAAACCAGCACCTTCCTGTTTCCTTGATTGCTGATATTCACACTACACTTTCCCTCATTGCCCAAAATATTCGCACAATAGTCAACAATACTCCCATTCTTCAAATAATAACTCCACCACAGCTCATAACTAAAATTTCCGTTTACATTAGAAGTTATATCAAACGGCCCGCAATTGCTCCCATAATAACAATTTGATGCTGCTCTGTATATCCTCGGAGTTATTGAAACCCATCTCTCCCCTTGAAGATTACACTGCCATCCTCCAACCTCTTTTTTGTCCAGCACGCTTGTTGCAAAGCTCGCTTCTTCAAGATTGCAGGCATAAACCTCATTATCATAACAAAGATAAGATTCTTGCGGCACAAGATTAGAAATCAGGTTGTTATGATTCCCGCTTTTTGTAACATAACCATTAATAGTAGATATGTTAATATCGCAATTTCCAGAATAAATGCCTTGCATATCTGCAAGGGATATCTCCCTGCTATAAACACTCAGGTCATCAATTATCCCGCCAAAGAACTTCCCCCCTCCTGCCTTTTGTCCAAGATAAATTTCTGTGTTTGAATATGCAGTTTTTGAAGAAACAGTCCCGCTGCATAAAGACAAATCTTGTCTAACACCATTAATGTAAACTTTGTTTTTATTGAAAAAGATGCCATTATAAAAAACAAGGCTCACAAAAACCCACTTATTTTTTATACTTGAAGGATCAAACCCGTAAACATTCACATTGTCATTGCTGAATCCCATACAGCGTCTTGCCTTGGCATAGAACATATATGTTCCATAGGAAGAAGAACCCATCTTAAAGCTGAATATCGATTGATCATTATTCCCTTCCCAGAACATCCAAAAATTCACAGTATTATACTTACCAGCTGCCGTGTTAACTGCGATTGGTCCTGCTTTTATGTAATCATCAACCCCATCAAATCTGCATCCCTTTCCAAACTTTCCCTGAGCATTGCAATCTGCCCCGCTAATAATTCCATTATTGCTATTCTCGCTTAGATCATTTGCGTTTCCTTCAAAAGAATAATGACTTACCCTCAAGCTGCTTGCTCCAGAAATAACCTTCCCGGTTATAGTTTGTTTTTCTGAGAGAAAATAAGAACCAGCAGCAAAAAGCAAAACAACTAGAATCCCTAACAACAAAATTAGATACACTCCTTTTTTCATACCATAATCTATAGTTGGTTATATATAAACATTTCTGTAATTTGTAACTTGTCGGGATATACCCTAAAAATATCCTTATTCACATAGAAAATATTCAACATGTCAACTATCTACTGTGCTTTTATCTCAGGGGGTTAGAATTAGATTTGATTTAAATAAAACTATAACCATTAATCAATTTAGTATATTGGGGCATATCCTGCTAAATAGACAGTGTCCTGTAATTCATCCCTATCATCAGAATAACTTTTCTTGCATTTCTTTCAGCAAGGGAATTCCATAGATTCCATCATATCCTGGCTTGACTTTTATTTTTCCCCCCCTGTTCTGAATTATCAGCTCAACAAGAAGATTATCACTTGGAAGCGCCTTGATTAATTCTTGTTTTCCAGCATATAATAAAATATTAAACTCATTTCCAAATTTCTCAATCAGAGAATTATAGACTGCCCATGTTTTTTTAGAGGCAAGAGTGCTCGCTTTAGCTAATGCTATTATCTCGTGCAAAGGAAGCAGCTCATAAAACGGTTTTCTATTTTTGTTTTCATCAATTTTCTGGTTAGTTAATTTTTCAACTCTATTCTCAACCCCAATAGTAAGCAGCTTCCCGCAAACCGGGCATATGCCTTTAATTTTTTCAGTTTCTTCTGGCGAGGAAGAGAAATTGCAGTTAGCATGCCCGTCATAATGATATTTTCCATAGCAAGGATCAGTTTCAACTGTTCCTAAGATTTTATTTTCTCTGATTCCATTAAGAATATCAGAATAACTCTCAGCTTTTTCAAAAATAGTTGCCTCTCTCCCAAGCCTCCACGGCCAAAATGAATGAGAATCAGAAAAACTTACAATTGCTCTGTTGTTCAGCTCAGACAAATGCCATAGCATTTCAGGATCAGCAGACATCCCGCTCTCAACTGCATGAATATTTTCAAATTGGCTTGCAAATGCCTCTTTCAAGCTGTCAAATCCCGATTCACTTCCAAAAATTCCAAACCAGGGAGTCATGCAATGAGCCGGAATTATCTCAATATCACTGGAAATCTCAAGCATATCCCTGACAAAAATTTCGCATGACATATTAAAAATCGGCCTCCCATCATAGTCTCTTCTTCCCTTCTTGTCCAAATACGAATTTATTTCGTCAGCAATTTCAAATGAAGGAACAAGCAGGACTAAATGCACCCTTCTCCCATTTCCCTGAGTATAAATCAGGCTAATCTCTCCTGTCAATAAAAACTTAAACCCGCTGGCAGAATACAAAATCCCTTTATTCTCTTTTAATTTTTCCTTCAGCTCTTTAAGCCATAATGGATGAGTAAAATCTCCTGTTCCAAGCAAGCCTATTCCCTTAATTCTGGCATATTTCTCAAGATTTTCAATAGTAATGTCTTTAGAGCACGCTCTCGAAAATCTTGAATGTATGTGCAAATCACAAAAAATGCCTTTAATCATTTTTTGGGAGTCAGAAAATTTATCAAGATTCTCTGAATCTGCGAAAATCTGTTTCTCACATTCTTTTTCCATAAAGTAGAATAAAATTTCGTATTTATAATAATATGCATTGCCTGTTATAATTAACTCAGAATTAACAGAAAAGAATAGTTGCAAAGCAGCTATCTGCAGACCAAAGTCTGCAGATTACTTTTCTGGCATAATAAGCAATTAATTAACTTTAGATAAAGATTATATATTCCTGTTTATTAAATAATTAGCGCCCTTATCGTTAAACCCGGATATGACGCAACCTTGCGGCCTTAAGGCAATAAGGTTGAATTCGAGGTTCAAATCCTCGTGGGGGCATCTCGAGCTTATCACGGATAATTCCCTTAATTGCAGCACATGCGCGGGGAATTATGCAGACAGAGAATTCTGGATAAAATATTGCTACAATCATCAGAATTGTCTATAATTAATCCATGCCTAATTTCTTTCTATATTCTTCAAGACGATTTCTAAACTGTTTTATCAATTCTGCACTGTCAGTATCTTCGCCTAATAGCCCGATTTTACGCTCCAAAGCGGCAATAAGGCTTTTGTCTATCTCTTTAATATGATACCTTGCCAAGATATCATCTTTCTCATTTATATCTTTGTCCAACTTCTCAAAATGCTTTTCAATCTCTTTCTTATAACTCTCAATCGCAATTCTTAATTTTTTACTTCTTTTTACCATGTTCCAAATTTCCTAATCTTCTTTTGATTTCATCTATTAATTTCCTTGCTTCCTCGAAAGGTATAACTTTTCTAGGCTTCAAATCATTCTTAATTCTGAGATAAGCATTGTATGCCTCTTCACCTGCAATCTTCTTTATCAAATTTATAAATTCCTTATTAGATGAGCTAATGCCCTTTTTTAAACATTCAATTAAATACAGCTCTCTCAGTCTTAAAACTATTGAGTATAGAGTTTCATCTGCAACTGGTTCCCCCAATTCTCCGTCCATCTTTGCAAATCCCTCATTGATTTTTGTTATTGATTTTATCTCATCAATGCTCTTTTTTATCAAAGCCCTATTCAGTCCATCTTTGTCATTAAGTCCATTTTTATAATGCTTCAATAAATGCTCGTTCAAAATTGCTTTCGCTTCATTAATTAAAGAAGCTAAATAAAGGCTTTTTAGAATCAACTTTTCCAATTTATCCTTCGAAATAAGAACTATCCCATACTTTCCTGTTTTAATCTGTTTGTCAACATTATCGGTTATAATCAAAATGTCAATATCGCTCGATCCTGTTTCTTCCCCCCGCGCATAACTTCCAGCCAAAAAGATTCCAATTACGCTTTTTAACAATCCCTTTTCATCTAAAATTTCAAATACTTCTTGAGAAATGGATTTATCAATAAGCTTAATCAATACTTTTCTGTCCTTCCATTCAATTGGGAGAAGAACGCCCGCGGAATTGCCCAGTTTAAATGCTTGCTTGATTATTTCATTTTGCATGTTTATACATGTATAAACATATTTATAAACCTTGCGGAGGTTGTGACCGAGGTTCAAATCCTCAATTTGTGAAAATTGAATGAGCCAGAAAATCAGGAGATTTTCTGGACCTCGTGGAAAAAGTTTTCACTTTACTGTTTTAAATTTTATATTCAAAAGTGAAAACTTTTTTTGGGCATTAATCCTAATAATCAAATCTCAACGCCAAGCAAAGCCACAAGAAACATTAAAAAACTGATTAAAATCAAAGTGTAATAATATATCCATGGCTGCTTGGTCCTGCAAAGATAATAAAAAACACCCGCAAAAAATAATATTCCAATCAAATAAACTGCCCAAGTCCAAGAATACAAAAACATGCCGATTGTTGCAAAAACAACAGCTAACGGCACAGTCATAAAAATTGCCTTGTAAATAGATTTAAGTTTTGACTTAAAAATAAACCATGATATTAATCCAATTACAACAACAAATGAAAAATGCATCAATGGGGAAAACCAGTACAAGTCCATGTTTAAGTCAAGATTCACAAAAAGCCCTATAAAACCCCTGACTAAACCTTGATAAAAAGCGTCAAAAATAAAAGTTAAATTCAGCAGTATAAATCCAAATACCGCGACAGCCAGAGCATAAAAAACATTCTTGACCATCTGCTTTGTATTTTTCTTCATGGTATCTCAAGAATAACATTGTTTATTAATTTAATCATAGCTCCATGATAGTTAATGTTAATCTTAACTTAATTTATCCTAGCAGATTTAGTTATAAATCGGCTTTCCTTAGTTATCAATTAAGCTCACATTTCTGAGAAAACTTCCTGTTCAACCCTTATGTAGAACCTTTAAAACCATTTTTCTAAATCTTGCAGGATATTTTTTTAAATACTCTTTCAGTCTCTTCTTATCAATTTTTTCCCTGAAATTCTCAATGGTTTCTTCATCCAAAGGCTGGCGAAAGTAAATCATGTCAATAAATGTCTTTTCAATATCAGAATAAGGCAGATAAATATCCCTATTTTCAAGGGGATATTTATAATATTCATAGCCAAACATGTATTTTCCAGGAACTCTTTTCAAGACAGCATTTCTTCCAAAAACCTTTCGCAATCCACTTCTGATGTTATTAGTTGTAATGACAATCGGATTTGTTTCCTGCCCCCAAAGATTATGAAAGCTCATCGCATTTTGCAATCCCAAATAAGACGGCTTAAAACAAAAAACAAGGAGAGAAGCATCGTCATAAATAGTGTAGTATCCTTTAGTTATTCTTTTTATTTCTTTTTTCTTCAAAAGATTGCTTATAAGCAGATAAATATATTTTTTATCTTTTTTGGAAATATATTTTTTTAAAGAATTAATATCCACAACAGGGCTCTCTCTGAAAAATTCTCTGATATCCTGAATATATTTTATTTTGCCCATCTTTCTATCTCCATTAAGAGCTGATTATGGCTTGGAATAACCCCCGAAATAATAATGCTGGCGAGATTTTCTTCATCAATAGGCTTTTCAAATTTTTCTATTAATTTTTTTAAATAACATTTGATTAATTCCTTATTTTCAACATGATTGATTAAGAATGCAATGTCATAAAGATCTCTTATTTTTCTTCTCTTTAGATAAGTTTCAACTTTTTCTATTATTAAATCTTCAGGAGTAAGAGTATAAACATTGATAAAAAAGCTTTCTGCTGTTTCATATTTCTTAAAAAATGGCTTTTTATTCTGAAAAGTTGCTTCAAATTTTGTCTCTATACCCTTGAATTCTAATCCAGAGTATAAAGAATTTTCTTTTAATCTTTTCTTAATTATCTTAAATCCTTTGTTCTCCAGCGATTTAAAAAATTCTTCTATTTTCTTCTCATCTCTTTTTATATAGGCATCTACATCCTCTGAAAATCTGTTTCCCTGATAACATCTCCATATGCCTGTTCCGCCATGAATTATGGCTTCAGGAAAAAATTTGTAAAGCTCCACAACTATAATATCTTGAGCAAAAGCTAATTCTCTGTCTTTTTTATTTCTCAATTTCAAGTTTAAAGGTATATTCGGAGTCATAGTGTACATTTACCAAACCTATATATATCTATATGTTTGGTAGCTTTATAAATCTTTCGCTCACGAGAAAGAAAATTTATTTAATTCTCAAATCCCAGAAAAAATTATTTTCTGGCAAGATAGCTCTTTCTCTTCTTCTCATCAAACTTCTCAATCGCGTATCTTAGCATCATCCTGGGCATCTTCAAGCAGTGTTTGTCTAAAAAATCAGTAAGTTCTTTCTCATCTTTCTTCCCAATTTCCCTCAGCATCCACCCAACAGCCTTATGAATCAAGTCATGCTTGTCATTAAGTAAAATCTCAGCAAGTTTCAAACTATCTTCAAAGTCATTATTTCTTATAAAAGCGAAGGTGGATATAACTGCAATTCTCTTTTCCCACAAATTTCCAGTTGCAAGTTTGTAAAGAATTTCCCTTCCCTTATCAGTTAAAAACACGCCAACAATCTTTGGAGCAGATAAATCAACCAAATCCCAATTATTAATATTTCTTGTATTCTTCAAATAAAAGTCAAATATTTCTTTTCTCTCATTTTCATCAGATTTCTTAAACTTGTCAACTAAAATCAAAAGAGCTATCAGTCTTTTTTCATGAATCTCAGAATCAAGCATCTTCTGAATCTCTCTGAATTCCAAATCAAAAAAATCTCGGGCAATCTCCCTCTGAACAGGCACTGTAATCCCAAAAAAAATATCCCCCTCCCCATACTCTCCCTTCCCAGTTTTGAAAAACCCAGAAAGAATCTTGGCTTTTTCAGGATTAGAGTTCTTTTTCAAAACACTATCAAGATTTTCAAGATTATTCATGCTTAAGAATAAATTTTCAAATTAATAAATATAACGATTTAAATTAAGATTCATAAAAAATTTGACAATCCCCCCAGCCCATAAAAATCTAATCTTCTATTAAAGTTAATGATTACAGCTAATTAAAAATTAATAATTCTCGCTCAACAATTCATAATAAGCCTGCGGATGCTTGCACGCAGGGCATAATTTAGGAGCCTCTTTTCCCTCATGAACATACCCGCAATTCCTGCACTTCCATTTCACAACTTTATCTTTCTTGAAAACACTGTTATTTTTAATATCTTCAAGCAGTTTCCTGTATCTCTTCTCATGTTTCTCCTCAACTTCTGCAATCTGCTTAAAACTCTCAGCAACATCAGCAAATCCCTCTTTTCGAGCAATTCTCTCAAATTCCGGATATATTTTTCCCCACTCAGCTCTCTCACCCTCAGCCGCCTCAAGTAAATTCTCAGAAGTTGTTCCAATTTTCCCAGCCGGATACGAAGCAGTTATCTCAACCATTCCGCCTTCCAAATAACCAAAAAAGATTTTGGCATGCTCTTTCTCATTATCCTCAGTTTCCAAAAAAATTGCAGAAATTTGCTCATATCCTTCCTTCTTTGCCTGAGAAGAAAAATAAGTATATCTATTTCTTGCTTGTGACTCTCCAGCAAATGCTTTAAGTAAATTTTTCTCAGTCTCACTTCCCTTAATTTTCATATTAGAATTAAAATTATCTTGTATATAAATCTTGTTGATGATTAAAAGTTAAAGTCTATAATAATCCTGCCCATTAAAAAATTAATTAATCCAATAAAAATTGCCTATCCAATTAATTTATCAAATTCCCGCTTTCTGTTTCAAAATCTCAGCCATATCAGTTTTTTCCCATGTAAAATCCTCATCATTCCTTCCAAAATGCCCGTAAGACGCAGTTTTTCTGTATATTGGCCTTCTAAGATTCAGATGCTCAATTATTGCCCTAGGCCTCATGTCAAAATTCTCAAGAACAAGTTGCATTATTTTTTCTTCAGGAATCTTATTAGTTCCAAAACAATCTACATTAATGCTTGTAGGTTTAGCAACCCCTATGGCGTAAGAAATTTGAATTTCGCACTTCTCAGCTAACCCTGCAGCAACAATATTTTTTGCAACATATCTTGCCATATAAGCCCCGCTCCTATCTACTTTCGAAGGATCTTTTCCAGAAAATGCGCCTCCCCCGTGCCTTCCAACCCCTCCATAAGTATCAACAATAATCTTTCTTCCAGTAACTCCTGTGTCTCCCTCAGGCCCCCCGATAACAAATCTCCCAGTAGCATTAATATGAACTTTAGTGTTCTTATCCATCATGCTCCCGCATACAGGAACAATTGCTTTCTCATATATCTCTTTCCTCAAATCATCCTCGCAAATATCGCAAGTATGTTGTTGCGCAATAACAATTGCATCAATTCTTACAGGCTTTCCATTAGAATACTCCACAGTTACCTGGCTCTTTCCATCCGGCCCTACATTTTTTATTCTTCCCTGTTTTCTCAGCTCAGCCAATTTCCTAGTTAGTTTATGAGCAACAATAATTGGCATGGGCATTAGTTCAGGAGTTTCATTGCACGCAAATCCGTACATCATTCCCTGGTCTCCAGCTCCCTGATCCTTATTCTCTCCCTCGCTTACTCCCTGAGAAATATCCGGACTTTGCCCATGCATAGAAACCCATACCCCTGCATCTTCTGAATCAATTCCAAATCGAGGATCAGTATAACCAATTTCTTTCAGAACTCTCCTAGCAATAGTCTGAACATCAGCATATCCCCTGGTAGTTACTTCCCCAGCAACATGAACTGTTCCAGTAGTAGTCAAACATTCAATAGCAACCCTCGAATAAGGATCCTGCACAATCAAGTTATCAAGAATAGCATCAGAAATCTGGTCGCATATCTTGTCCGGATGCCCTTCAGTTACCGATTCGGATGTAATAAAATAATTTTCCATATATGCTTTTTGTTATTCTGGTTTTTAAACATTTATATGTTAGAGAATATCAGTCACTCTTCTCTGCAACTGCAACTTCCCCGTCTTTCAATCCCTTCTCAGTCAAGAAAAATACTGTCTCATTTTCAGGAAGATTAGGAGCATCAATCATCTTCGCAACTCTCGAGTTTTTCTTGCCTCTCCTGAAATAAACTCTATATGTGCTCATATGTCCGACAATATGCCCGCCAACAGGCGTGGTTGGATCTCCAAACATCATTCCCGGATTTGCCATAACCTGATTAGTCACATAAACAGCAAGATTATGCTGCTCAGCCAGTTTCATCAAACTATGAAGATATTTGTTCAGCTTCTGCTGCCTGTCAGCCAGTTGCCCTCTTCCAGAAAATTCGGCTCTAAAATGCGCAGTCAAAGAATCTATCACAACAAGTCTAATAGGCTCTCCATTCTTAATCATCTCAGTAATCTTATCAAGAAGC
>Ga0315274_10017592_pt1 | contig 10079 bp, 9 predicted proteins | sample YL17G02_20_MG_FD_203700 | JGI IMG/M metagenome (GOLD analysis project Ga0315274, IMG submission 203700) | Sediment microbial communities from Yellowstone Lake, YNP, Wyoming, USA - YL17G02_20 | ecosystem: Environmental > Aquatic > Freshwater > Lake > Sediment | place: USA: Wyoming | collected... | reverse complement strand
GAGAGCAGTTCGGGGCAATGGGTGTTCCAATGGTAATGACTCATCGAGACAGAAGACGCCTGCTGATCCTGGCCAACGCGGCCTTCGCGGCCGTGCTGGCCTGGTGCGCATGGGTTCTATTTGCACCTCTGGATGTGGGCAGTGCCGAGGGTGGGGCAATCGCCGGCCAAAAAAGCTCAGTCCTTCACGATACCCAGGAGGCAGGGGCGCTGGCGTCGTACGCCTCGATCTACACCCGCCCGCTTCGCAAGCCCTTGTACGACCCGACACCGGGGGCCGTCATAGCCGCCGTGAAGGCCGAGCCCAAGTTCCCCGGCGTGCTGACGGGCACCATTATCGAGCCGGGCTTCACCTTCGCCACGTTCCGCGTGCCTGGCGGGGATGAGAAGGTCGTACCAGTCGGCCAGAGCGTCGAGGGCGCCGAGGTGCTGGCGATCACCCAGGGCGAGGTGCGAATCCGCTTCCACGACAAGGAGATCACGCTGAAGGCCAACGTGGAGGCTGCGCCGTGAAAAGCCAGAGCATCTTCATCGCGGTCCAGCGGGGGCGCTGTCGCATCGTGCGCCTGCTCGGCGGGCAGGTCGAGATCCGCTGCGTCGAGGCCGCCCCGTCAGGCCTTGGGCCCCCGAGGGGGTTTCCAAGGGCCGATCAGTCAGCGGCCGACGAGCAGACCCTATCGGCTCTCGACCAAGCCGTCGGCGTGCTTAAAGAGTGGAACGCCCTGGACCAGTCCGTGTGCCTGGGCCTGCCGAGCGAGATGGTCTTCTCCGCACAGGTGGACACTGGCGGCCTGCCCCGCAAGGATCGGCTGGCGGCCTTGACTTACAGGCTGGAAGAGCAGTTGCCGCTGGAGGCCGAGCGCCTCACGGCCGACTTCCTGCCCGCTACGGCCGGTGCGGCACTCGGCGTCGCCGTCGAGACCGCCCAGGCCAAGGCCATCGTGGATCGGCTGATGGGGTTGGGCGTCGAGGTAACTTCCATCTGCCCGACAGCCCTGCTGACGCTGTGGCAGGCCCTTCAAGGCCAGGATACCCAGGCCGACTACGCTATGGTCGCCGATGAGGGGCGCGTGGACATATTCCGCATGGCGGGCCGCTGCCCGGCGGCCTGGTTGACCGCCTCGGCGGACCCGACCGATCTCGTCGACTGCCTCCATGCCGAACTGCTGGCCAACCCAGGTGAAGTCCGCCAGCCAAAGACCATGCTCATCGGGCGGCTTGCGGACGAGGCCGAGTCCGCGGCGCGGACCGACGCCGGCCTGGAGATCACAAACCTGGGCGATCAGCCGCCCATAGAGCTTGCCGCGCGGGCGGCGGGGCAACTCCTTGCCGGCCAGCAGGCCGGATGGGTGGACCTGCGGCGCGACGCAATGGCGATACCCAACCCGTGGGGCCGCCTGGCGGGGCTGGTGCGATGCGCTGTCATCCTGGGCCTTGCCGCCCTGGCGGCGACTGTCGGCACGCTCTACTGGCGGTCGCTTGCGTACGACAACCTCGCCCGCAGCCTCGAGGATCAGCAGGCGGCACAGTTCCAGCGGGTCTTTCCAAACCTCCGCAGACCTCCCAACGTCCGCGCCCGGCTGCGGAGCGAGCTGGCTTTGCTCAGCGGGGTCAGCGGCACGGGCTTTGAACTGCCCGCACAGGCATCCGCCCTGGACACGCTGCGGAGGATCACCGACAACCTCCCGCCGACGATCCGCCTGCGGCTAACCGACATCCAACTCGACCCGGCCGGGGTCGTGCTGGAGGGCCAGACGCGTTCCCACAGCGACGCGGAGTTGATCACCCGGACTCTCAAGCAGGGCAACTTCGAGGTTGATCCGCCGCGAACGGAACGCCTCGTCGCGGGGGGCGTGGCGTTCACGATCGTCGCCCGACTGGGCGGGTCCAAGCCCGGTGCCAAACCGCAGCCGGCCCAGGCTGAGACGACGAGTGTCGAACCCCCGACAAGTCCGCTGCCCGCGACTACCCCCGCGGCCAAGCCGGCAAAGGAAGCCAAGCCGGCCACCCCAGCCGAACCCGCGAAAGGAGCCAGCCGATGAACCGCCGCACCATCCAACTGCTCATCCTCGCCGGGCTGCTGGCTATATCTGCCCTGTGGTCCTACCGGAAGATGGCCGGCCAGCAACACGCCGCCAAGCTCGCCGCGGCCGACCTGGCCGAGTGCCGCAAGGCCGCCGACCAGATCGAGGCCCTTCGCTGCAGGCCGGCACTGGCCCAGCAGAACCAGCGTGAGTCAGCCGAGACGATCGGCCTGATCGAAAAATCCGCCAAGGCCGCGGGCCTGACCGACGCGACGCTCCTCCGCACCGTTCCCGAGCAACCTCTGCGGCTGGGCGACACCGTCTACCTTGAAAAGCCCACGCGAGTCCAATTGAAGAACGTCTCACTCGTTCAGCTCGTTGAGATGGTGCACAGGATCGTCACGGACAAGAACCGCCTGCACGCCAAGGCCATGCGCATATCCGCCCCGTCGGCCGAGGATACCGGTGCACTGTGGAACGTCGAGCTCGTCCTGACGTACCTGATCTATGAACCGCAGAAGACCCAGAAATGAGGTAGTTTGAAATGCGTTTGATGATCGCCATCACTGTCGTTTTAGCCATCGCTCCTCTCCTGGCCGGATGTCAGTGGCACCGATCCACCGGGCCGACGGCCGCCAGCTATGAGACGCTCCCAAAGGACCCCCACCGCGACACCGAGGCCGCCCGCCAGCACTATGCCAAGGGTGTGCAACTGCTCAAGGATGGCCAGCTCGACCAGGCCGAGAAGGCCTTCCAGGCCGCCCTGGCGGCTGACCTATTCTTCGGCCCCGCCCACAACAACCTCGGCACGGTCTACCTTCGCCAGCAGAAGTACTACCTGGCCGCGTGGGAGTTCCAGTACGCCGAGAAGCTCATGCCCCACCAGGCCGAGCCGCGAAACAACCTCGGCCTGGTCTACGAAGCCGTCGGCAAACTGGACGACGCCGCGAAGTCCTACGAGCAGGCCCTGGACCTGGAACCCGACAACTCCCGCATCGCAGGCAACCTGGCGAGGGTCTACGTCCGGAGCAACCGCAGGGACGACAAGACCCGCAAGCTGCTTGAGTCCATCGTCCTGAAGGACTCCCGCCCCGACTGGATCGCCTGGGCCCGCGAGCGCCTGGCCCTGATGGGCGCCTCCGCTCGGCCCACTACCGCCCCGACCTCGATGCCCGCCCTGGATGAATCCCCGACGACCGAGCCGGGCGATGCCCTGGGCAAAGACAAGGCCGGGCACTCGTGAAGGTCGGATAGCTGAACACCCCCCACATGTTGTGGAAGGAAAACGGAGCATGAAACAAAGACAACTTGGCGAAGCACATGACGGCCTGACAGGCCCGGCGGGCTCGCCGCACCCAGAGACCCGGGCCGCTCCCGGATCGCTCACGCCATTGTTGCGGGCTGGCATTTGTACCACAGTAATCCTTCTTGCATTCGTGGATTGGACGGGGATTTTCGTCAGGTGCCAAAGAACCGCCAATGAGTCCCCTATCCGCGACTACCCGTTGGCGCTTCGCAAGGCCGGTCCTTTGCCGACGACCAACGAGTTCCTTAACCACGAATACGCCAAGGTTGTCGGAGAGATTGACCGTCGCCTCGAACAGGAGAACCAATTGTTTCAGTACCAGTTTCTTCTTGTGGCAGGGGTGGCCACCTTCCTGTTCGGCAGCAAGATCCTCAGAGATCCTGACGACAACAAGCCGCAACCCGCTTGGTCGAAACGTGGCAGGCTAGCCCTGCTATTTGGTGTGGCAGCCATAGCCCTCCTGATACTGGATGTTCACATTCGCCGCAATTCCCTCATAATAGACGAATTGGGCTATTGGGGGCGCGTCGTGTATGAACAGTCGCATCCTGCCGGATGGGAAACGTACCTGTTTCGCGCCTCGCCGTTCCATTCCTCATCGTTCATGCCGCTTGCGACCGGACTGCTGTGGTTGCCAACGGTCGTCGTGCTGGGTGCCTATTACGCTGTGTTGTTCTGGCAGAATCGAGTGGATCGGCTGGCCGAGACGCCCGAAGTTGGGCGCATTCACAGATGTGTGCTCGTGGGAGCTCACGGTTGCCTTCTGGCGGTCACCTTCATGGTCCACTGGCCGTTTCATCCTGGATGGTCCTTGTCTGAGGACTGGCTGCGGCTGGGCATATTTGTTGCCTGCGTGCTGCTTTGCTGCTTACTCGTGTTTTGGGGGTGGGGCCAGGTGAATGGGGGACGTCAACTAGCCGGACTGCCGGAGAGCTCGCACGGCGGCAGTTCGGCGCCTTCGGGTGCATCTACCCCGTCACCAACCAGAGGCAAATCGTGAACGTGCACGTCCATCGCGTTCTCTTGGCGACGATTCTTGTGCTTTGGTTTGGCCAGGCGGCAACGCTCATCGAGGCGGACGAATCCGCAACTCCCGTGAAGTCTCCTTCAAGCAGTGGACGCGACCTGCTATCGCAGCCCGTCCGGAGCATCCAGCCAGAGGATAAGCTACTTCCCGACAGCGATTGGTTACGTTGGAGTCCGGGACATAACTTTCTGTTGCAGCCCGAAGGGAACGTCCTGGCCAAGGACGAGCCGCGCCCCCACGATGATTGGCTGAGCAAGAGCCGATTCGACCTGGACCTTCAGGGCCAGCTCATGTTCATCCGGTACAACTTTACCGACATCAAGGACCCTTACAACGGTGTGGACGGTTACGGGGTAGCCAAACTGTCCTGGTGGACTGATTCGACGCACCGCCTGGGATCCTACGTACAGGCGGTCCCCGTCGTCTGCACGGAAAATAAATTCTGGTGGCAGCGTAATGTCGAACTTGACGTCGGGTTGCAATGGTATCCGTTCAAGGATTCGAATGGGAAGGCGGACGAGCCCCCGCAAGCGATCCGGTTCTTTGCCATGGCTTCGCGCCGGGTCTTCTATGACCAGCCCAGTGGGGTGGAACCGGTGAAATGGGATGCGCCTGTGGGCGTGGATTATTATTACGACAACTTGTTTACTCCCACAAGTTGGCGTGCTTCGCGTTTACCACGGCCACGTATCGCCCGACGAATTTCAGTTTGGACGACTACCACGGCTTTGTGTGGAGTGGTAACATCAAGGTGGGACCGAAGTTGTGTATTGGAACTGCATTCGTCGTACCCTACGGGGTGGTCGACTGGACATGGTCGCCCCGATACGAAGATCGCTGGTTCGAGAACTTCGTGCGGGTGGGCGGCGGGGTCCGCGTGTACCCGTGGGGGGACAAGCCGGACAGATATCCCTCCTACATTGCCTACGATCTGGCCCGACGCTTGCACATCTTCGCCGAAGTTGTCCAAAACGTCGCATGGCTGGGAGAAAGTGCCCCATCCGGTGTCCACGGAACGGATGTGCGCATCGGCATCGGATTCTCGACGGGCGGCTTCTTTGCCGAGCCGCGGCGGTAGTGGAAATGGCGAGCCGAATGGCCGCCTGCAAATCAGACAGCCAGGTTCGGCTGTCCTGACTAGGAGAATGGCATGAAGCCCGAACGGATATTGAGTCTGATCGCCGTGTCAGCCGCGTCCTGGCTGCTCGTCGGCTGCGCTCACGACCAATTCAGCTACCGCAATCCGCCTCTCGGCAACTTCCAGCCGATCGACATTCGGGAGTACCAACTCACCGCTCAGCCGGTCCAGGACTATCGAATCTCCTTTGAGGAGCCTGACGATACCTGCCAGAACTCCGCGCGGTACTATACGCGAATCGGAACGAACTATGGCCTGATGGGACCCGAACAGCAGCACATCGAGCCGGTTCTGCCGGCGCCGCGCGATCCGCAGCGGCAATGGGACACAGAAGGGGTCCACGTTCATTTGTACCAAGACCTTTGGGCCGGGATGTGGCACCAATTGCGGGGCCTGGCCCCGAAACCTGACAAACTGCCGAGTCCAGCCCCAGAGAAACTGCCAAGCCTGAATCTTGGCCGGTCGTATCCGGCAGTGATCGAAAGCAACTACCAGCCCAAGGTCGTGGGTGCGTATGTCAGGGTGAAAGGCGACGGCCGGATGAAGCTGGAACTGAAGGCCAGAGACAATGAGGCCGGGGGCAAGGAGTACATCAGGCCGCTGCAATGGATAGGCATCAACCTGGATTCCCCGCAGCTCCAGACTGTTGTCTGGCTGTGGCAGAGCGACCCGAAGCTTAATCACGTGATTACCGTCAGCAGTCCTGCGGACCTCGACATTCCGCGTGTTCGTGATGCGGTGACCGAGGTGATGGTCGACCCACCGGTCGCTCTGCTGAATTGGGTGGTGGAGGATCGCGGCTCCGATCTGACGGTCGATGAGATTGGCCTGGTTGTCGCCTTCCCCAGAATCAAGCCGGCCGCCAAGCGGTTCTTCGTGAAGTCTCTGGCGAAACTGGCCCTCTGCTATGCCGACAACCCCGATGTGCCTGATCTGGCCCTGGTAAGAGATCGGGCCAATTTTCCTCCCGGCGACATGGACAGCACCCCGGCGTCCGGCATGTTCTGTCTGGCGCTGGCGGCTGGCTGGTCAGAAGGACTCGTCGATAAGGATAAGGCGGTCGAAGTCCTGAACAAGGTGCATCGCACGGTAGCCGACACGCGTTTTGCCCGCGATCCAAAGACCGGCTTGCTAGCCCATCTCGTGACCTGGTCCAATAAGCGATACATTCCGAGCCCCCGGAACAAGTGTAAGGCAAAGGGCAAGCCGAGCGAATACAGCACGATCGACACGGCACTCTATTACCACGGGATGCTGCTGGCGGCCGAGATACTGGGAGAGAGGCAAGTCGCCGAGGAACTGCGGGGCCAGATTTGCCGGATCAATTGGGACGGCCTGATGAAACGGCACAACGAGGCTTATCCCGACCCCAACGCTGCTATGGCACGGTACGTCCCCCACGGAGTGGATTCGGGGACCGGCACCCCAATCAAATACACCTGGAGAGACTGGGGCGGGGAGACGGCCCTGGTCCTGTGCCTGATGAAGATGGCCACCGACAAACACCCGTTTGTGATGGATGACCCGTCTTACGAGTTCCGCTACAACGGCAAACCCGTGGGAGTCCATTGCGGGCGCGGGTTCATCGCCGAGATTCAAAGCCTGTTCTATCCGGATTTCAATGATGACCGATCTGATAAGCTTACTCAGCAGAACTGGCTCCAGATAAGACGCAATCTGCTCGAGGCGCAAGTGGGTCGCACCAAGGAAGTCTTTCCCGACACGAAGGCGGCACAAAACTCGCTGTACGGCTATTCCAGCGGCGAAGAGATCCACGATCCAGACAATTACCTTGCGAATGGTCTGTGGGTGAAGACCGATGATAGAAAGCTCCTGTCTCCCCGGCCGGTTCTCTTCCCGCACTATATCCTGATGTCAGCCTGTGTTGCCAATGACACCCGAACCCCAATCACGGCGTTGGAATGCCTGGAGCGGCAGGGGTTGTTTCCGCCCTGGGGGCTGGTTGAAAACTTCGACGTCGACATGAAGCGATCGATGGGGTTCATCGGGTCGCTAAATGCATCGTTCGAGGCTATCGCCGCCTACCACCTGCTGTGCGCCGCTGAGAACCACCGCGGCCGGGATGTGATCTACAATGCCTGCCATAGCTCTCCAACGTTTCGAAAGGCAATCAGTATTTTCTATCCAGGCCCCGGAACCTTGCAAGACCCGCAAGCTGCCGGAGTCTATCGTCCTGAAGGACTTCCGTTCCGACTGGATTGAGTGGGCCCGCAATCGCCTGGCCCTGATGGACACCCAGCCTCGGCCCACTACGGCCTTAATCCCTACGCCTGCCTTGAATGGACCGAAAGGCCGCCCAGCCCACCAGACATCTGTATGGCCAAGCACGAAAAGCAAGCAGTATAACAGTTCCGGAAGAAACGGAATGCCGCTTGGTTCGCAATCTTGCCCGGTATGGTTCGCGAGGTCTGCACGCCTCGCTTAAGAATACTTGGGCAAGAGGGTTCCTTGATTCGGCGGTCTGTCCGGGTGAGATCCCCGCGCCGGCTGGCCCTCATGCTCTTCCACATCCGACTTTCGAAGCGGTCCGCCTGGATACCTTGCGGCCCACGAGTTGCAGCTAAGGCTGCCCATCCGACGACACCTCTTGCCACAGGCACGAGCGACATGTGCAGTGGCACGTCGGATTGCATCGGCAGTTCCTTATGGTTCTTCCGTGTTCGATGTCGTGCGGTCTTGCGTAAACACATCTCCTCTAAACCCAAAAGCAAGGAGCCCAATCATGGCTTGGAGACCGACGCAATATCTACTGGAAGGCGAGCTGGACAACACCATCCCCGGAAAGGTCACGGGATGGATGCGGTTCGCCGGCACGAACGACAAGGTGACCTTCGATTTGAAAGGAGATTTTCATCGAGACATACGAGGCGCGAAGATTCACCTCGTTGGCGACGGGCACCCGGACCATCCCGATGCGGCCGGGTACATGGAGGGATTCGCCCAGCGCCAGACCGGCAAGGTTGGGGACATCACCGCCGGCCTGCCGCCGCGAGACTACGCGGGCTATCCGTACGTCGAATGGTACGGGGACGACAATGGCCGGGTGGTCATCGAATTGGAGGCGGGGCAGGTCACGGTGATCGGCGAGCCCATGCCGGCGGCGGAGTCCTATCCGATCTCGCGCCAGGATCAGCACCGCAACATGGCGGAGTTTCTGGGGCAGGTCGCCAAGGAAGCGGGCGTGCCGGCAAACAAGGCCATCTGCGTCGGCATGCCGAAGCCCGCCCCAAAGGCCAAGGCGCCCGGCATGATGCTGCTGACCCAGGAAATCCGCAAGAGGTTGCCGCCGCTCCGCGCCCAAGACAGTCTGGGCGGCAAGGCGGTGGCCCACGTCAAGTTCTTCACGCCCGATTCAAACTGGACATGGTGGGCGACGGAGGGCCAGGCCGAAGGTGACGACTTTACCTTCTTTGGCCTGGTGGAAGGCTTCGAGAAGGAACTGGGCTATTTCAGCCTGGCGGAGCTTCAATCCGCTCGCGGCCCAATGGGCCTGCCCGTGGAACGCGACCTTCACTGGAAGCCCAAGACGCTGAAGGAGATCGCCCCTGAACTCTTCGAGGATGTCCCCAACGAGGAGGCGAAGCCATGAAGGAATTCTGCGAAAACCAGTACTGCGAAAACCCCGGCGCCAAGGTGATCCCGGTGTCCGTCAGGAACCCATCCGACCAGAGGCGCACGCTGTGCGTCCCCTGCGAGGAGGCGTATACCTGGGGTGTCCAGCATGGAACGAAGCTTGCTGAGGCCAAGCCCAAGCTTCCGAACCTGAGCAGGTTCCTGAAGAAGGGTGGCTTCATCATCCTGACCCACAACACCGGTGACGCCAGTAAGCACGGTCCCTTCGAGGCATGGGCTTACCAGGGTCCACTCGATCTCCAGGTTGCCACGCCGGTGACATTTGGCGTCGGCGCCAGTGTTCCCGACGCCTTGGAGGCGCTGGACCTCCAGCTTGAGGCTGCACGTCAGCGCGTAGGCCAGGACAAGCAGGAACGCCAGGTCGGCCGAAATAGCGGTTCTTGACGCATCCGTTCCGGTCCACTTCAACCTATTCACACCAGGAGCAACCCCATGGCAAAGAAGAAGAAAGACGCTATCACCCTGCGCGTCAACCGCCGCGAGCTGGCCACGATCCTGGCGGCGCTGAGGTTCCATCGGGATGAGAACCTCCAGGGCGGCCGGGATATCGCTGACCAGTTCATCAAGGAGATCGCCACGGACGGCGGCCTCTTCAAACCCCTGGATTTTCAGCAAGTCAGCAAGCTGTGCGAGAGGCTCAACACGGCCGAAGGCCAGCCGGCTGAAAAGGGGCTGATGATTGAGCCGCCTCATAAGGAAGGCGGCAAAGAACCGCTCTTCCGTGTCGCGTACATAATCGACGTGAGCGCGGCAAATCCCATCGACGCGGCCCGGCAGGCCTACCGGATCATGGCCGATCCCGATTCCCAGCCGCCGGTCCTGGAGGTCGTGGACCACCAGGGCAAGGTCGTTTCCATTGATCTATCTGAGGAGGCCCCGGCCTGAGCCGGCGCCGAGAAAGGAGATTTCATGCCAAGAAAGCATTTCATCA
>Ga0315274_10017591_pt1 | contig 10079 bp, 7 predicted proteins | sample YL17G02_20_MG_FD_203700 | JGI IMG/M metagenome (GOLD analysis project Ga0315274, IMG submission 203700) | Sediment microbial communities from Yellowstone Lake, YNP, Wyoming, USA - YL17G02_20 | ecosystem: Environmental > Aquatic > Freshwater > Lake > Sediment | place: USA: Wyoming | collected... | reverse complement strand
CCACCACCACGCCCCTCCTCCTCCTCCTCCTAGAGCCTCGCCTCCCTCTCGTCCCACTCCATCCACGGCAGCTCCGACCTGTCCAGCGACGTCACGCTCCACAGCTCCGTCGCCTGCACCAGCGCGTGCCTCGCCTCGACCCGGTCGTCGAACCACCCGCGGACCGTGCCCCCGTCCCTCCCCGGCTTGACCCACTCCTGGAAGTCCTCGGCGCCCTTGCCGACGATCAGCACGGCGTCGTCGGCCGTCGCGGTGCCGACGGCCCAGCGGATCGCCATCCAGCGGTCCTCGCAGACGTACCTCGCGTGCTGGTAGCAGGCGTCCCAGAGGTACTCGACCTCGGCCTCGGAGACGCGCCCCGGGTCCTGCAGGAAGCCCGGCGGGTAGGGCACCCTCGCGTTGTGCCGGAGCAGCTCGTCGGGGAAGCCCGAGACGACGTCGCTCACGATCGCGCGCGGGTCCTCGCCGCGCGGGTTGTCGCTCGTCACGATCACGATGTCGGCCTTGAAGTGCGCGACCTCGCCCATGTATGGCCGCGCGGCCCTCGGCCTCCCTCCCTCGCAGCCGATCACGAGAATTAACCGCTTGGCGCCGGCCTCGCGCACGCCGTCGAGCAGCCGACCGAGCGCGTCAGGGGTCCGCGCCGAGTCGACGAGCACCGCGAACGGCTGGCCCTCGTCGACGGCCTCGGTGCGCCCGGGGATGACCTCGGTGGCCTCGATGCCGCGGACGATGGTGCGGAGGTCGAGGGCGCGGCCGTAGCCGCTGGTCGGCCCGAAGCCGCCGATTTCGTCGCCAAGGCCGTCGCCGCCGGCAGCTCCGTTTTCTTCTCTTCCCGCCTCCGTTTCTTCTCCCTCTCCCGCTCCTCCTCCTCCTTCTTCTTCTTCTCCTTCTTCTTCTTCGCCGGGAGGAGAGAGAGCAGCAGCAGCAGCAGCAGCAGGCGAATGCGACCCAGAAGCAGTGCCACTGGGCACCGTCACGGCCAGCCCCGCGGCGACGGACGCCAAAACATTAAACGCGTTGTGCCGGCAGACCAGCTGGGTCGACAGCGACAGCGCGCCGATCGGCGTGCCCACGAGCATCTCGGTCTCCCAAAGGCCGAACTCGACCCGCTGCATCTTGACGTCGGCGCTGGTGTTGTAGAACCCGAACGAGATCTGTGGCGCTCCGCCACGCTCTGCCGCGACCCTGATGAGCTCTGCGTTGGGGTCGTCCTTGTTGATGACGGCGCGCTGGCGGTCGATGTCGGTCATCGACTCGAAGACGGCCGCGAGCGCGGCGAGCTCGGCGTCGCCCTCGGCGACGATGAGGGCCTCCGCCGCGGCGAGCGCGGCGTCCGAGGCGGCTGAAGCACCGGCAGCAGCAGAAGCATCAAAAGGAGAATTGAAAGAAGTAGGGGGATCCCGGGGGCTGCTGGAGACGGCAGAAGCGGCGGCGGAAGCGGCGGCGGCGGCGGCCCTCTTCTTCCGGGCCTCGGTCGCCGCGGCGCTCTTCTCGGGGCTGCCGGTGAACACGGCGACGTCGGCGTCGACGCCCTCGGCGGCGCCCGCGACGAGAGCTTTCACCGACAGCTCGATAATCGCGGCCGTCGCTCCCCTGTCGACCATGCCCGCCGTGACCTTCTGCACGCGCAAAGGGGTGGAGTCGGGGCTCGGCAGCGGGTACTTTCCCCTGTAGGGCGCGAGGTGGAAAGGGCGCGAGCACTCGCGCGCCTCGGTGGGGTCATCCTCTGCCGCGGCCCAGATCCCTCCCCGCGCGTCGAGCCTGTCCGCGTGCAGGGCGTACTCTATCGACCCCACCATGCCCACGAGCGCGCCGGCCTCCTCCAGGACCCCGCGGGTCAGCCAGGCAGAGGTGGTCTTCCCCGGGCCTCCCACAAAGAGCACGGTCGACATGCGGGAGGTGGGGTCGTCGTAGAACTCGCGCGCGACGGCGCCAGCGGCGCGGCCGGCCGAGCCGGCCGAGCTGGCCGAGGTCGAGGCCGAGGTCGAGGTCGAGGTCGAAGCGGCGGCGTCGTCGCTCGGGGAGGACGAAGCAGCAGCAGCAGCAGCAGAAGAAGAAGACGTAACGACGAAGACGACGGGCAGGGGGAGCGGGCTCGAAGGCGAGGAAGAACCAAAGAGCGCCCCCAGCGGGCCCGCGTAGCTCTCGGGCACGAGCGCCGCGACCGCGCCGGCCGCCGCCGCCCGCGACAGCTCCCGCGCGAGGGACGCGGTCGAGGTCTTGGCCGCCGTCACCTGCGTCGCGAACAGGTCCCCGGGGGAGAGCAGCGAGACGTCATCCTCGACGCCCGTGACGGCGATCTCGTCCAGGGAGGAGTACGAGAAAGAGGAAGAGGACGTCGCGAGCAGGGAAGCGTCGACGCCGACGCCCGCGGCGGCGAGCAGCTCCCCGAGGGCGCGCTCCCTGCGCGGCGGCTCGAGGTAATCGATCGCCGGCAGCTCCTCCTGAGGCTCGTCTTCCTCGGCGCCGCCGCCCTCGTCTCCCTCATCTTCTGGGATCCCGACGATGGAGGAGAGCGGGTCCGCGCTCGCAGCAGCAGCGGCGGCGGCGGCGGCAGCAGAGGAGCGGCGCTTGCCCACCGAGCCGCCGCCGCCGACAGCCGGAGAAGGACGAGAAGAAGAAGCGGAAGAAGGAGGGCCCGGGAGCGTCACCGCGGCGTCGAGAAGCCCCTCGAGATCGTCGTCGTCTTCTTCCTCGTCGTCGACCTCGACCACGGAGACGGCACCCGCGGCAGAAAGCAGAAGGTCGGACTTTGCTCCTCCCTCGTCGTCGTCGTCGTCGCCGCCGCGGCCGCCTGCCGCGAGCGTCGCCGCCGCGAGCGCAGAGGCCTCGTCGAGGATCTCTTCGTCGCCGATGCCGTCATCGTCGTCGTCATCATCGTCGTCAAAGTCGTCGTCGTCGTCTCCTCCGAATCCACTGACGCGTTTCTTCGAAGAGCCGGGCAGCGCCTTCTTCGAGGCGGCGGCTTTCTTTTTGTTCTTTGACTGCAGAGAGGACGACACGCGAGTCGGCCTCAGGCCGCCGAGGTCGTCCTCGTCGTCGTCGTCGCCGTACGCCGAGGCGAGGATCCCTTCCTCCTCATCGTCATCGTCGAAGACGGGCCTTCCCGCGCGGCCCCTGCGGCCCCTGGAGGGGGCGCCAGTGGAGTCTGTTTTGAATTTGATCGAAAGGAGTGCGTGAGTTTGAGTTGAGAGGGGAAAGACGACGGCGGCTAGCCGTCGGCATGGTTTTCATCCCCTTTCATCGGCACCGAAAAAAAAAACTTCAGTCAACTTCGTCGACCTCTCACCTAGCACGTCCTCTGGGGTCAGGTCGTCATCGTCGTCGTCTTCGTCAAAAGGAAGAGCTGAGACGGCTCCGGACTTCTTCGTGATGCGGGAAGAAAGGGGCGCGAGCTGCCTCGGCGACGCGAGCATTGATCGAGTCGTCGAAGGAAGGAGCATTGGGAGGAGCTGGCGGCGGCGACGCCGATGGCTGCTCTTGCTGCTCTTCGCCGGAGCGACAGCGGGAGCAGCGGCTCGCTGCGCCGCCGCGACTGAACGCGACGCCAGGGCCCCCGACATCGCTGAGCGAGCAGTTGAGAGAGAGAGAGCGCGAGTGTGCCAGTAGAGAGAGGGTGTGCCAACCGAGGTGCAATTGAGAGAGAGAGAATTTGCTTCTCGGCGTCGGCGGCCTCCTTTTCAAACGGAAAGAAAAATGAATCCGAGGAAAAAAAAACCTCTTCTTACAAGAAAAAAGAAGAAACGAAGAGAAAAAACATCTCTACTCGACGAGCCAGGGCTCGACGGCCCTCGTCCAGGTAACGCGCGCGTCCCCCTGCCCAAACCAGAGCGCCGTCTCGCGCTCCCCGTTCTCGGGCGAGTCGCTCCCGTGGATGACGTTCCTCCCGGTAACGATGGCGTGGTCCCCCCTGATCGTCCCGGGCTCAGCGGCCAGCGGGTTGGTCGCGCCGATCAGCTTGCGGGCCGAGGCCACGACGCCCGCGCCCTCCCAGACCATGGCGACCACGGGCCCCGAGCAGATGTACGAGACGAGGTCCCCGAAGAACGGCTTGGAGGAGAGGTCCTTGTAGTGCTCCTCGGCGAGCGAGCGGGGAGGGGTGAAAAACTTGAGCGCGGTGAGCTTGAAGCCCTTGCGCTCGAAGCGGCCGATGATCTCTCCGACGAGCCCGCGCTGGACTCCGTCGGGCTTGATCTGATGGGTATTTTGAAGATTTTGAAGTTTTGTTTTGAGTTTTTTTGGCAGTCGGGTGGGGGTGGGGGTGGGGGTGGGGGGGGGGTCGAGAGTGAGAGAAAGAGAAAGAGAGAGAGAGGCGTCGGTGGGCTGGAAGGGAGAGGAAGAAGAAGAGGGGTGGCCCGCGTGGCGACGGTTTTGAACATGAAAATTTCCCTCTCAAACGTTCCACCCGCATTCTCTTTCTCTCGCTCGCTCCTCGCTCCAATTCCCGTCATTTTCTCACCATGATGTACGAGATCTCAGCCCTCGACACGAGCGCATTGCCGCGGGAAGCGGAGACGACGCGCGCGGGCGACGAGAGCAAGGAAGAGACCGAGCGACGGCGGCTAGATTGGCCGACCGCGAGCGTCGTCGTCGTCGTCGTCAAAGCAGATCGCTGCTGCCTGCTGCTGGGCAGAGCGGAGGCCGAGACGGCAATCGCCGCCCGCGGGGTGCAGGAGCGCACAGAGGCCCTCACAAGGGGGCAGGAGGCGAGGGAGGCCATGGCTGTTTTTCTGGTTGAATTCGACGGGAGAGAGATTGAGAAGGAAGACAAGAGAGAGCGCGAGAGAGATGAAAATGAAAGAACTTGAAAACCATCTTGACAAAAAAAAGGCATCAAACACTCTCAAAACTTTTTCACCCCGCGTGCGCCGCCCCGACCCCCCCCCCGAGCCTCGCGTCCGTGCCGTACACGTCCACCGCCCCCGAGGCCACGAACGCCTCGAAGCTGCTGTACTTGGGCTGCCACTGCCCCCCCAGCGCCTCCCTCGTCGCGGCGTTGCTCATCAGCTTGCCTCGCGAGGTCGAGGCCCCTTCCTCGGCCGTGAACTTGACGGGCGTGCTCGTCTTGTAGGAGCCCGAGGCCACCGCCGCGTCGCACATGTCCTGAAAGGTGATGGGAGCGCCGTCGGTCCCCAGAAACGCCCTGGAACGCCACGATAACGGAGGGGACGGGGAGGGGGAGCAGCGCGAGGGGGCGCCGCCGCCGTCGTCGCCACTCCCCGTCAGCCCCGCGCCCGACAGCACCGCCTCTGCCAGCCTCGCGGCGTCCTCGTAGTGCAGCAGGTTGACGGTGTAGCCTCCCCACCTGTCGACCGTGCCCATGCGCAGGAAGAAAGTGTGCGCGCCGCGCTGGGCGTGGTAGAGCCCGGCGAGCCTGAGGACGCAGCCCCCGGCGCCGAGCACGGCGTCTTCTGCCGCGAGCAGCTTGTCGGTCCTCTCGCTCTTGCCCTTCTGGACGAGCGGGGAGTCCTCGTTGCAGTGGGAGCCGTCGTCGACGTCGTAGACGGCGGCGGAGCCCGTGTAGACGAAGCAGGCGCCGGGGGCGTCCCTGTCCCAGAGGGAGATGGCCTTTTCGATCTCGGCGACGAAGTCGGCCGAGCCTGAGGGCGGCGCCGCAAAGAGCACCCGCGGGTACTTGGCCGAGCTTCCGGCGGCCTCCTCGCTCGTCCTCGGGGCGATTCCGAGAGATTTCAGCTTGTCGTGCGAGGTCGTGGTGTTTGTCTGGCCCACGACGTTGGCCCGAGGGTGCCTGGTCTTCCACAGCAGGCCCAGGTACGAGCCCAGGACCCCAGGCCCGACGATGAGGAGGTCGTCGCCCGAGGGGGTCGAGGGGATGGTCGGTTCGGCGGTGGTGGCAGCGGCAGGGACAACAGAATCAGACGCAGAAGCAGAAGCAGAAGCGGCGACGGAAGCTCTTACTGATCCGGCAGCGTCAGAAGAAGACAAAGGAGAACGCATCGGGGCAAGCTCTCGTCCTCTAGAGAGCAAGGGGGCGCGGCTGGGGCGCCCGGAAGAGAGCGAATTGAGATAAGTTGATGACGGCGACGATGAAGACGACGACGGCGACGAAGAAGAAGAAAAAGACGAAGAAGCCTCGACTGCTCTCCGCACGGCTTTGCTGCACTTTCGCGCAGTGGTGTCAGCAAGCGGAGAGACCACAGGTCCCGCGGCCGCGGATCTGAGCATAAGAATCGCGCGAGGGAGAGATACAGATAGAAAGATAGAGAGAGCAAGCGAGCTAGCTTTCTTCTTCATTCCACCACGAAAAATGCAAGGAGCTCATTAGTCAACTTTTTTCTTTTTCTTCTTCCTCTTTTTCATCGTCTACACTCTCGACCTGCTGCTGCTGCTGCTGCTCGCCCCGCGGACCGCGACGAACGCCGCGATCACCGCGGTCGCAGCCGCGGCGACCGCGACACCAGAAGAGCGAGGGTACCTGATCTTCTCTCCTTCTTCCGTCGACCACCACCACGACGTTGACGACCACGACAAAGAGCTGGTCGGGAGGACCGAAGAGAGCAGCCTTTGCGCAAAGCCTTTTTCGACGACGATGACGTCGGGGCACGAGGCCTCGACGATGGCCCTCGCCGCCTCGACCTCCCTCTCCAAAGACAGCAGCCTGGCAGCGACGCAGTCGAGCATCCGGAACATGGCATCCGCGTCCGCGGCCGAGGGGGGAGGCTGCGACAGCGCGTCCTGGAAGGCTGAGCCGTCGTCGTCGAGGCTGAGCCCGTCTCCCTCGTCCTCCTCGGCAAACTCGCTTTCGTCGTCACTGCTGCTGCTCGCCGTCTCGCGCACCGCCAAAGGGACCTCCTCTTCTTCCTCTTCTCCTTCTCCATCTTCTCCTTCACCTTCCACAGCAACATCAGCAGCTGATGCTGCGGGAACAGCAGCCTCTTCCGCCCCAGAGGCAACAACGACGACGTCGCTCACCCGTGGCGGCCCCGGCGGCGGCGGCAGCGCCCCCTCCCCACCGAGCTCGGCCGCCTCCGAAAGAGCTTCGAACGCCAGGTTCAGCAGGGCCACGGCCTCGCTCTTGGCCTGCGACGCCATGGCGGCCTCGACCGCCGCGGAGAGGCCCCACGGCCCCCCGGAAGAGACCCGGATCAGGGCCGTGATTCGGATCCCCGAGGCGGAGGCCGCGGAGGAAGAGGAGGAGGAGGCGCCGGCCCCTTCGAACTCGCGGCGCTCGACCCTCAGGAAGCCTTCCGTCTCAATCGAAAACCTCTGCGCGACGGCGAGGTCCAGGAGCGGAGAGCAGTCGAGCTGCATCGATTCGAGCTCCACGGATTCGGCGCTTCCTCCGCCGCCGTCGCCGCCGCGGCGGCGGGGCCGCGACCCCTTGGCCAGCGTCAGCTCCTGCGACTCGAGCACGGAGACCGAGTCGACCCCGGCGAGCCTAACAATGAAGTCGGGCATGCGAAGCGGGACCGAGAACTGCACGAGGCGGCGCCGCCGCCTGAGCTTTGGCTGCTGCTGCCGCGCCTCGAGGCCTCCGCCGTCGAGCTCGCCCTCGCTTTCGTCTTCTTCTCCTTCGTCGTCGTCCTTTTCTCGTGCATCGTCCTCCACCTCCTCCCACGGCGTCACCTTCGTGCCGTCGTGGCCGTTGTGCTTAGAGTGGAAGCTCTGGACGAAGGCGCCGTCGGCGTAGCAGGTGGCGAAGAATTGCTGTTTTGGTTGTTGAGAGAGGAAGGGAAAAGAGGTTGGTCTTTTCGTTTTCGTCGTCGCCGACCTCGTAGACGTAGTGGCAAATGTATGCTCCCTTGTTCTTGTCGTTTCTTTTTTGTACACTCACGGCTACGGTCACGCCGGGCACGTCGAAGACGACCTTCACCTCCCTCATCTCATCGCAACGAAGGACGAGAAAAGGGACGAGAAGAGGGGTTTCGAAAGGTCGAAGTGGTCAACGGTCGATTCGTTCGTCGGCGTCGAAGTGAGCAAAAAAAAACCTTTTTTTTGCTGTTGTTTTTATCTCAGTTTTTTTCTGCTGTTACAGCTCGATATAACGGAAAAAAAGACAGCAAAAGCGAACGCGTGTCCCACGACGTTTCTGGGGATCAAGAAAGGAGGAAGGGGAGAGTGAGTACTGCGCACAAGCAGCAGCAACCAAAGCCGTGAGAAGGAGGAAGAGGGGAGCGAGAGAGCGTGAGAGAGAGAGAGAGAGAGAGAGTTTTTTTTTTTTTTGAAGTAAAGGTGATGAAGGAGCGGCGGGGACGTGCCGCTCTCGAAACTAGTCCTCCGTCTTCGATTCTCTCCCTCTCTCTTTCTCTCTCTCTCTCTTTCTCGCGTACCTCCTATGGCGTGGGTGGAGCGGGCAGCAGTTTAAAGTAGTAAGTAGGGAGTCTCAATGGGGGGTAGGGGATAGGGGAGGGGAGTGAAAGGCAGGTTGAAACAGTTTTTTGTTTTGTTTTTTTGTGGAGTTTTTTTTGTTCACGTTCCGCCGCTGCTCGACGCGTCGTCGTCGAGGTCGCTGCTCCGCCGCCTCTTCGGGGAGCTCGACGCCTCGCGGTTGTCCGGGCCCGCCACCGTCGTCGCCCCGCCGTCGGCGGCGTCGCGCGTCGGGGTGAGCGGGGTCGAGACGAGGTCTTCTTCGTCTCCATCGGCGAGCAAGAGCGCCGAGGAGCGAGCGCCGCCGTCGTCGTTGTCGTCCGAGTCGTCGTCCGAGTCGAGGTCGCAGTTTTCGACGGGAGCGGTAGCAGCAGCGGCGACTGCGCCACCACTGTCCTCCTCGTCTCCCTCTCCGTCCTGCGCGCTCTCCGCGAACTGCTCGTCGCAGGCCAACAGGGAAGCAGCGGCAGCATTTCTATTTATGTTTTGGTTTGCGTTTGCGTTTGCGTTTGCGTTCGGGCACAGGTTCTCTCCGCTGCCGCTCGCGGCGGCGCTCGCGAGCGGCGCGAGCTGTCGCCGGCAGGCGACGAGGAGGGCGGCCTCCTCTCCCTCCTCCTGCTGCTGCTCGCCGCCGCAGCGCGCCCTCTTCGCAGCAGCCAGCCTCTCCAGAGGAAGAGCAGCAGCAGCCCCCCCCGGCAGCGAGGGAGAGTCGCCACCGCCGGGCAAGGGCAGCGGCAGCCCCAGCGTCGTGCACAGCAGCAGCGTGAAGGTCAGGTACGGGTCGCACCCGCCCGCGGGCCTGCGGTCCTCGAGGTGCCCGCGGCCGTGGAGCGCCACGGCGGCCGGGATGCGGAGGAGGGCGCCCGGGTCCTCGACCCCGGCGAAGCGGGGCTGCTGCTGCTGCTGCTGCTGCTGCTGGAGAGCGGGAGGAGCGGGAGAAGCCCAGGGAGGAGAAGGAGGAGCAAAGCTTGCCGCCGGCGGCGCCGACGGCAGAGCCGCTCCGCCGCCGGCGTCCCCCTTGGCCGCCGCCCTCTCGCACCGCAGCGCCGCGCCCGCCCCGTACGCGATCATGTGCGACGCGTGCGCCGCGGCGAGGCGCCCGATCGCGTCCCTCAGGGCGCGCCTCCCCGCCCCGCCGGGGGCCGCGTCCCGGGTCGCCCTCGTGGAGAACTTGACGCGGCAGCCGTTGCCGTCCCAGCGGCCCTCGAACGCCGCCAGGTGCGGCGGCAGCGCGTCGGCCACGGCCGCGAGCCGGTGCTCGGCCGAGCCGGCGACGGCGCGCAGCAGCCACCGCGCCGCCCAGAGCTGGTCCGCGGCCTCGAGCGGGGGCAGGGGCCCCAGCGAGAAGGACCACTGCCCCGAGGCGCGCTCGGCGCGGCAGCCGGTCACGGCCAGGCCGGCGGCGAGGCACGCGGCGAGGTGCGCGTCGGCGACGGCGCGGCCCCTCGCCGGGGCCGCGGCCGCGGCCGCCGAGGGCCCGGGGGAGGGGGCATGCGGAGGGGGAGGACCCGTTCCTGTCCCGGTCCAGGGGAAGGGGGAGCCCGCCCCCGCGTCCGGGGAGCCGTAGCACGAGGCCCCGGGCGGCCCCTCGGCGGTCCAGCCTGTTTTTTTTGTTGTCGGTCGAGGGGAAAAAGGGGGGTGAGAGCGAGCGGGGGGGGGGGGGGTTCGATAAAAGTAGGTGGGTTTGTTAAAGGAAAAATGCATCGGCGGCCCGGTGGTAGCGCCCAGGTGCGCGGGTTGCGACTCTT
>Ga0315274_10017588_pt1 | contig 10080 bp, 11 predicted proteins | sample YL17G02_20_MG_FD_203700 | JGI IMG/M metagenome (GOLD analysis project Ga0315274, IMG submission 203700) | Sediment microbial communities from Yellowstone Lake, YNP, Wyoming, USA - YL17G02_20 | ecosystem: Environmental > Aquatic > Freshwater > Lake > Sediment | place: USA: Wyoming | collected... | reverse complement strand
GGGTCCGTCCTCGAGCCACTTGCCTTCGAAGACCGGGGTGGGGGAGCTGGTGGTTGCGGAGACGATATCGCAGTTCACCACCGCTTCCTTGGGGTCGTCCACTGCTGAGATCTCGATGCCTGTCGTGGCGGCCATCTCCTGAGCGAGGGCAGCAGCTTTGCCGGGCACCGGATCAAAGACCTTGACTTTCTTGAGAGGTCTAACCTCATGGATGGCGAGGACCTGAGTGCGGCCTTCGACGCCAGCTCCGAACAAGCCCAGCACCTGGGCATCCTGGCGTGCCAGGTACTTGGTGGCCACACCGCAGACGGCAGCCGTGCGCATCGCGGTGAGGTGGTTGCCGCCCATGAGGGCGAGGAGAGTACCATTCGTGGGGTCGTAGAGCAAAACGTAGAGGATGATACCAGGTAGGTTGTTCTTGGCAGGGTTCTCACGGTACATCGATCCCGTCTTCACGGCCAGTGAGCCCGAGTCGCCACCTACGTACGCCTGCATCACACCATGGAAGCCGTTGTGTGCGGGGATCTTGACGCCGATCCTCAACGGCACTTGGACGCTTCCCATCGCATATTGACGGAAGGCTTCCTCCACCACTTCCACGGTGTCGGCCATGGTCAGTACAGTCCTGACGTCATCTTCTGTGAGCAGTGTTGCCATATATGGCCTCCTTGCTAACTACGTGCTCTATCACCCCTGAGCATCGCTGACAAACAACCGTAGCCAGATCGACGCACGCGGGCGCGTACGTCGAAGCCGGGAATCGCTGAGCCGAAAAGAGGGGGAGGTGAGCCGGCCCCACCGATACGCTCTTCTGGCGTTTTCATTTGTTCCCGGGGAGCGGGATGCAACAGATGAAGCGGAACGGATCATGACCCTGGTTCACGAAGCGGTGCTCCTCCATGGGAGGGATGAACACTGCGTCGCCTTCTTGCAAGGTCGCCTGCTCGTTCCCTGCGAAGACCTTCCCTCGTCCGCTGAGCACGAACACCTCGTGTTCGAAATCATGACTATGGAAAGGAGTCGAGGCTTCCTTCTCGAGTTCGCCGACTCGCAGCGCGAAGTTGGGTGCGCCTTCCTGCTCGCCGATAACCCAGCGGAGACTGGCTCCCGGCGCCTCTGGGAACTTCTCAGGGGTCACCTCACGGTAGTTCCGCGTCTTCATCCTCGGTACCCTCGTTGTTCTCTGTGACGCTATTATAGCACGAATGAGAGATCTGGTCAAGTCGCAATGGACAATGTGTGAACGTATCGTTACGGGGGGTATAAGCCAGCCCGTGGCCGTAATTCAGGGATCAAGCTCTCGTGCGGGGAGCGAATTCTCGACGGGTACTTGACAGATTGTGAAAGTGGTGCTATAATAGAGGTCAGATATGGTGATTCGCGCCGAGCCGAGGCGGCGACCTTTAACAATCTGTGTAAGCTCTTTCTCCTCGCCCAACTCTGTGCGGATTGGTCGGACTACGGAGGTAAAGTGACACGGGGAGGAGCGATGGGGCATCTATCGACACTATGTGAATCACTCGTTGGTCTTTGTGCACGAGAGGTGGCACGAGTTCACCGATCTATGCGCCCCAGGGTTCGAGAGTCATGGAGTGACAAGGGATCTGCGCTCAGTATGTACAGCGCTGGGGATGGCAGCAGTCCGGCTTTCGACTCACTACGGGGTGGTGTTGTATGGGGGATCATGCGGTCTCTGGTGGAGCGAGGGCTGCCACGAAGTCGCAGTTGAGCGACCGACTGAAGCCGGAGGTCCTGCAGCTGCTGAAGGATACTGGGCTGGCCATCGCTTCGCTCCTGGGGAAGTCATGCGAGGTGGTGATCCACGACACCAGCGACCTTGAACACTCCATAGTGTGGGTGCAGGGCGATGTCACTGGTAGGCGCATTGGCGGGATGATGACCGATCTCGGGCTGGAGATGTTGCGACAGGGGCAGACGCACCCCTTATTCAACTACACGACCTACACCGAGAGCGGGAAGACGCTCAGGAGCGCGAGCATCTGGCTCAGAGACGGCAACGGCGAGATCTGTGCTGGCTTCTGCATCAACCTGGACATCACACCTGTCCTGGCGCTGCGTGAGTTCAGCCGAGACCTGGCGCCTGACGACGCTCGCGCGGACCTGAGCGAAGCGCATGCAACCGACTTGGGAGACATGATTGACACCATGATTGCCGAATGCGAGTATCGGATAGGCAGCCCAGCAGAGGCAATGAACAAGGATCAGAGGCTGGAAGTCGTGGGCTTTCTGGACGAGAGGGGTGCCTTTCAGGTCAGGAACTCGGCGGTCATCGTGGCCAATCGGCTGGGTGTCACCCGAAAGACGATCTACAACTACCTCCGTGAGATAGAGCGCCATCAAGCGGCAAGTGCCAGTGCTGGCTGATGCGCCACACTTTTGTAGGAAGGAGGTGAGGCTATCGGACAAATGGGCAAGGTTTGCCGTTTGGCAACAGCGATTCTCTGAGGCGAGTCAGCTGGTAGTGTAGACTTACATGCAAAAGGGGAGGACTACGATGAAAGGATCAAAGCCTGTTTTGATGGGCGCTCTGGCAAGTATGGTAATTGTGGGGCTGCTTGTTGGCGGATGTGGGCCTACTGCGACCCCTCCGCCTACAGTTGGCCCTGGAGTTACGCCCACAGTTCCAGCGGTAGCCACGCCAACTGCTCCTCCAGCAGCGCCGAAGGTCTTGCGCATCGCGACTGCCGGGGGATGTGGCGCGATGTCGGTCGGCGAGGCTGGGGGAGCTGGCCCTTGCGCGATTCAGATCGAGCAGATGTATCAAGGCCTGACCTTCCGTAATTGGGACGCCACAGTGCAACCTCTCCTTGCCACTTCCTGGGAGATGATTGAGCCTACCGTGTGGCAGTTCAAACTGCGTGAGGGGGTCAAGTTCCACAACGGGGAAGACTTCAATGCCGAAGCGGTGGTCTATAGCTTCGAGACGGCCATGGATGAGGAGCGTGCCTGGGCCGTAAAGGGTAAACTAGGCTTCGTGGCGAGTGTCGAGATCGTGGATGACTATACGGTCGATATCCATACTTCCCAGCCCTGGCTAGATGCGCCTTTCTTTGCCGCGGCCGTCTTCATGATGCCTCCGAAATATGCGGCGGAGGTCGGGCCGGATGAAGGTCTGGTCACCGACCCGGTAGGCACTGGACCCTTCCAATTCGTAGAGTTCGTCCCAAATGACTACATGAAGCTCAAAGCGTTCGATGACTACTGGGGTGGTCGGCCCAAGATCGACGAGATCTTGTGGCGACAGATTCCGGAGCCAGCTACCAGAGTAGCTGCACTCCTGGCTGGTGACGTTGACATCGCCGTGCAGGTACCTGGAGACCTAATTCCAGTGGTGAAGGCCTCGCCGGGTGCAGACGTGGACTTCGCCCGCGAACTGACCACGATCCAGTTGTTCATGGATGGCCTCCCTGCTACCCAAAGCCCGCTGGCGGACAAGAGGGTTCGCCAGGCCATAGATTATGCGATCGACAAGAAGATGATCTGCGAGGCTTTGCTTGGCGAGTTCTGCAGCCTAAACGGCCAGGTGTTAACCCCCGAGGTCTTCGGGTACAACCCCGATATCGAGCAAACGCCCTACGACCCAGAGAAGGCCAGGCAGTTGCTGGCCGAGGCTGGCTACCCCAACGGGCTGACTGTGAAGATGATATGCCCGCTGGGCAAGTTCTTTGTGGACCGGGACGCCGTAGTCGCCATAAAGGAGCAACTGGCCCAGGTGGGGATTAATGTTGAGCCGCTGAGCCTTGTGGATGCGCCCACATTCACCGCGGCCCTCAAGGCCCCCACGGAACGACAGGACATGCTCTACCTGGGGTGGTACAGTTATGGCAACCCTGCCCAGGCGTTTCAGTGGTTCAGCACAGCCCAGCCCTGGCACCGTTGGGAGAACGACGAGTTCGACCAACAATTCGATGTAGCTCAGACCAGCCTTGATGAGCAAGAGCGGTTGGAGGCATACTACCGCATGGCCGAGATCATCAAGGACGAGACACCTTCGGTGTTCCTATGGCAACAGCCGGCGCCGTACGGTATCAGCGATAAAGTAGAGGGCTTTAAGCCACACCCGAATCAGTCAATCGTGCTGGCGGAGGTCGATCTCCTGCAGTAGGGTGAGCTGGGCGTAGCGACAATCCGGCGGAGCAAATCTGACGGGCGCCACCTCGATGAGTGGCGCCCGTCGAACAGGAGTCAGCAGGTGCATGGTCCGTCTATCGCGCCCGACGTAGAATGTCGCACAAACAGGCTGGACATGAGAGCCACGAAACGGTAAGACGCCACTTGCCTCCGGGGCCGCGGACCGTGCTGATTTCATTCTGGCTTTGTCGAGAGAGGGTTCTGGAGCGTCGCATTTGTTGGTGCGCCCAGGCCTTCAACGTTTTGCCGGGCGTCTTGAGTTGTCCATCAAGTCGAGCTCCTTCTGCCCATGACTGGTGCGAGAGGCCACAGATCCCCTGACGGGCAAGGAGCATCAAGGGTATTGGCCGTGGGGCAGTAGGGCACTCTGACGGCCAAGGAGAAGGTACATGACCAGAGAAAAACTGATGAACGTAGAGGAGTTTCGGCGTGCCTTGGAGAAGAGCGGCTTCGATGCCGTGGTGGCTGTCTCGCAGCCGAACGTGTTCTATACCTCCGGTGCCTTCATCACGACCCAGAAAAGCATCCCAAGCCGGTTGGCCATGACCGTCCTGCCCAAGGAAGGTGGCGACGTACTCCTCGTCTGCAACATCGAGGAGAGCCTGGCCAGGACCGAGTCCTGGATTGAAGATGTTCGTTCCTACGTGGAGTTCGCGCAATCGCCCATCTCTCTTCTAGCCGATGTGCTGACGGAAAAAGGCTTGGCTGATGGGCGGATAGGGGTGGAGAAGAAGTATCTGAGCGCTGCTTTCTACGACGAGTTGGTCGAAGCGCTTCCGCGGACCAGGTTTGAGGCAGGTGACTCGCTCTTCGATGAGGTGAGGAGCATCAAAACAATTGGCGAGATCGAGAGGTACAGGCAAGCGGGACTGGCTACGGAGCGCGCTTTGGTGGAGGCTTTTCGCGAGGCGAAGGTAGGCCAGACGGAGAGGGAGCTCCGTTACTCAATCCTAGATAAGCTTGCCCGCCTGGGCGCCAGCAACACCAATTTCGCGACATTGGCCGCGGCAGACCAGAGTTGGCATGGCCATCCACCAGCTCGAGATCGAGAGCTCCAGCCAGGGGATCTAGTTCGAGTGGACGTCGGGGCCGCGTTCGATGTATATGGGTCAGACGTGGCGCGCATGGCCGTGGTGGGCAACCCTACCGAACTGCAGAGGGAGATTTACGCCAAACACCGGCAGGTCCAGAGGAAGGCCATCGAATACATGCGACCTGGGGTGCGCGCTTGCGATGTGTTCCAGCGGTGTGTGCAGACGTACGCCGAGCTGGGGATCCAGTGCCCCGGTCCCCATGTCGGCCATGGCTTTGGGCTGGGTGGTCACGAGATTCCCATGTTGCAGCCCTACAACACCCTAGAGTTGCGCCCCAACATGCTGATATGTATTGAACCAGTAGTAATGCTTAAGGGTATAGGAGGCTTTCAACTGGAGGATTTGGTGCTTGTTGGAGAGGATGGGGCCGAGATATTGACTACCTATGCTGATACTCAGGAGCTATTCGTCATCCGGTGACGGTGTGACGGAACGAGTTTTCAAGCGGGGAACTCGTTGATGCATTGGTACGTAATCAGGCGGCTACTGCAAATTCCCTTCTGTCTGCTAGGCATCACGTTTGTGATCTTTGTCCTGGTGCGGCTCCGTGGTGACCCGGTTGACCTCTATTTGCCCTACGATGCTCCGGAGGAAGTGAGGGCACAGCTTAGGCATAATCTGGGCTTGGATGAACCTCTGCCCATTCAGTATGGTCGGCTAGTCATGAATATGACGCGTGGTGACTTTGGCTACTCCATATGGTATAGAAAACCGGCCCTGGATGTCGTGATTTCCTATATCCCGGCCACAGTGCAGTTGCTGGGCGCGGCACTGGTGCTCGGTGCCGTTCTGGGGATAGTGGGGGGTCTAGTATGTGGCGTCAAGAAGGGCTCTCCCCTCGATGCGTTTCTTGTCAGCGTGGCCGTGTTCGGACAGGCCACCCCCGGCTTCTGGTTGGGTATCATGTTGATTCTGGTCTTCGCAGTGCGTCTTCACTGGTTCCCAGCATCGGGGAAAGGAGGATGGGAGCATATGGTTCTACCGACCTTTACGCTGCTCATGTTCCTCCTGCCGCCAACACTGCTGTTGGTACGCTCCAGTGTCCTAGAGACGCTTGGGGAGGATTTTGTGCTGGTGGCTCGATCAAAGGGCCTGACGGAGAGGGCGATACTACTGGGTCATGTGCTAAAGAACGCTCTGCGGCCCACAGTCACCTCACTGGGAATGCAAGTAGGTGCTCTGATGGGAGGGGCCGTTATCACGGAAGCTGTGTTTGCCTGGCCAGGGTTGGGGCGGCTGAGTATCCTGGCAGTGTCGAACAGGGATATGTCGATCGTGCAAGCGTGTGTGGCCATTCTTGCGGTGTGGGTCATGGTCTGCAACCTGTTGGCTGACATAACGAACGCTCTTATCGACCCTCGAATACAGGCAGGTTAGGCCCTGGCGAGAAACGGCTTCTGACATGGCACATCCAGCAACAAACCGGCAACACATCGATAGCGGGCTATCATTCAGAGAGACAGCCCGCTGGATTCGAGGCCATATGGCGCTCGTAACTGGGACGACGATAGTGCTTCTGGTATTCGGTGCGGCTGTCTTTGCCCCTCTTCTCGCGCCGATGGACCCCATTACCCAGGACCTGCTTCATCGCTTGCAGCCTCCGTCTTGGCTTACTGACGGCGAGAGCCGGTACATTTTGGGATCCGACGGGTTCGGTCGAGATGTCTTCAGCCGTATATTGTTCGCCAGCCGCGTGTCCCTGGCTGTTGTGCTGACCGCTATTGTCATCGCCGGCTGCGTAGGAACCGTCTTGGGGTTGATAGCTGGGTACTACGAGGGCATACCAGGCATCATCATTATGCGTACAGTGGATGCTCAACTAGCTATACCCCCTATACTGCTCGCCCTGGTTGTAGTTGCCATCTTTGGAGCCAGCTTGCCTAACTTGATCATAGTACTGACCATAAGCGGCTGGGTTACCTACACTCGAATTGTTTACAGTGAGGCACTCTCCATCAAGCATATGGAATACGTGTTGGCCGCGAGGTCGCTGGGCGCATCTGGTCTAAGGATCATGACCAGCCACATCCTGCGAAACGCCCTCGGCGCAGTAATTGTGGTGGCGACCCTCCAGGTAGGTCGGTTGATCCTGTTTGAAGCAGGACTCAGCTTCCTTGGTCTGGGCGTGCCACCACCAACCCCCAGCTTCGGGTCCATGCTGAGTGAAGGGCAGAGCGTCCTCCCTGTTGCCGCATGGGTTTCCACTTTCCCGGGAGTGGCCGTCATAGTGATGGTTCTAGGCATCAATTTCCTCGGCAACGGGCTCAGGGACCTGCTCGATCCGAGGCTGAGGGTGGGCTAGTGGGGTGCTGGTGCTGCCTGGGAAGGCGCCCGGCGTGGAGAATCTGGCTGACGTCTGGACGCAGCGATGGACTGAAGCAGGGCACAGTGGACAATCTGGCTGTGAGGTCCACATCGTGGCCAGTAGGCTGGGAGTCACCAGGAAGACGGTCTACAACTACGTGAGCGAGTTGGGGCGGAACCGAGCGGACGCCCCCGGCCCTGGCTAATGCTCGGGCCAGTCTCTGGTGGTCACTTGGGCGCAGGGCCGGGTTTGGCGCGATTTCACAAGGTACACGTCTCCGACGTGGCCGGAAAGCAAAGGGATTTGTCCCCAAGCTTGGCCAGACTGTGCACTGGGTTGGAGTATTCGTGATCCGAGGTCAGGATAGATATCGCTTTACGGAAGGTGAGAGATGACCAGAGAGAAACTGATGAATGTAGAAGAGTTCCAGCGAGCTTTGGCCGAGAGTGGGTTGGACGCTGTCGTGGCCCTATCGCAGCCGAATGTGTTCTATACCTCGGGCGCACTTATCGCGACTCAGATTGACATCCCCGATCGGTTGGCTCTAGCCGTGCTGCCCAAGAAGGGTGACGACGCCCTCCTCGTCTGTAACATAGAGGAGAGCCTCGCCAGAGAAGAGTCGTGGATTGAAGATGTCCGCTCCTATGTGGAATATGCCCAATCTCCAATCTCTTTCTTGGCGGATGTACTTGACGAGAAGGGGCTGGCTGCGGGGCGAATAGGCATCGAGAAGAGACATTTTGGCCTTGCATACTACGAGGAGTTGGTCAAGGTCCTTCCTCGCGCTAGGTTCGAGGCTTGTGACGGGCTCTTTGACGGGGTAAGAGGCATAAAGACGCAAGGCGAGATTCACAGATTTCAGCAGGCAGGCCTGGCCACGGAGAGGGCCACTGTGGAAGCGTTTCGTGAGGCTAAAGTTGGCCAAACCGAGAGGGAGTTGCTGCGCTCCATCCTTGATAAGATTGCCCGTTTGGGCTCAACTGATGTCAACTTCGCAGTGCTGGCTGCAGGAGACCAGAGTTGGCATGCTCACCCGCCAGTGCGGGAGCGGGAGCTTGCGCCCGGGGACTTGATTCGAGTGGACATCGGGGCTTCCTTCGATGGATATGGGTCAGACGTGGCCCGGATGGCAGTAGTGGGTGAAGTCAGCAAGTTGCAGGCAGAGATGTATGCCAAACACCGGCAGGTCCAAAGGGCGGCCGTGGCATACATGCGGGCTGGGGTGCGTGCCTGCGACGTGTATGAACATTGCATACAAACGTACGCCGAGTTGGGGATCGAATGTCCCGGGCCCCATGTCGGTCACGGCTTCGGTTTGGTCCTTCATGAGGCTCCCGTGTTACAGCCGTACAACACTCAAGAGCTGCGCGCCAACATGCTGATCTGTATCGAACCAGTAGTGATGCTTAGGGGCATAGGAGGCTTTCAGCTAGAAGATTTGATCCTTATCAAGGAAGATGGAGCTGAAATACTGACCAACTACGCCGACACCGAGGACATGTTCGTGATCCAGTGAAGGTGTGGGAGATGGGGAATCTCGCCTTTGGAACCGGTGAATGCGTCGCTACGGAAGCAGGCGACCATCACAAGTTCCTGTCAAAATGCACAATCGGATTCGCCGCTCTGAGCGAGCCGTGGCATGGTTGGGGCGTGTCGAGCCTCAGCAGGGGTTTCGTCCGCCTAGTCCATTATCTACCAGAGAAGGAGAGATAGGTATGACGACTGCGATCAAGGGCAAGCTACTGCTAGACGGCACCGGAGGGAAACCGATATCGAACCCTGTGATCATATTAGAGGGAGACACGATCGTCGCGGCCGGTCCGGCGAGTGCCGTGCCAGTCGATCCGGAGGCCCGAGTGATTGACCTCTCAGACAAGACCATCCTGCCGGGCTTGATCGATGCGCACATCCATCTTGTTGGCGTGAAGAGTATGGAAGACCTCGCGGAGCTGATCCGAACCCCTCCGCCCCTATCTGTGCTTCGTACCACGGTGGAGGCCCGCCGACTGTTGGAGGCTGGTTTCACCTCCGTGCGCACCGTCGGAGGACCTGTCGAAATCTATCTGAAGCAAGCCATAGAGGAGGGAGTAGTCTCTGGCCCGCGGATCATGGCGTCGGGGCGCTCGTTCATTCAGACCAGCGGCGGAGGAGACCCATGGGATATCCCTCTGGAGTTGATGCAGCTGGCCTTCGGTCTGGGGAGAGGGTTGGCGCAGACAGTAGACGGGCCGGTGGAGTGCCGCAAGGGCGTGCGTGGCCGCCTGCGGGAAGGGGCAGATCTGATCAAGATCCTGACCACCGGAGCCGTCTTCTCCAAGGAGAACCCACCCACACGAGTCGGGTTCACCCAGCCAGAAATCGACGCGCTGGTGGATGAGGCCCACCGTTTGGGTCTGAAGGTCGCTGCTCACGCGCATGGAACGGAGGGCATACGCAGCGCCCTTCTGGCAGGTGTGGACAGCATCGAGCATGGTACTTATCTCGATGACGAATGCATCGACTTGATGCTGAAGCAGGGTACGTACCTGG
>Ga0315274_10017587_pt1 | contig 10080 bp, 8 predicted proteins | sample YL17G02_20_MG_FD_203700 | JGI IMG/M metagenome (GOLD analysis project Ga0315274, IMG submission 203700) | Sediment microbial communities from Yellowstone Lake, YNP, Wyoming, USA - YL17G02_20 | ecosystem: Environmental > Aquatic > Freshwater > Lake > Sediment | place: USA: Wyoming | collected... | reverse complement strand
CCCCCCCCTCAAACCCCAAAAACTGAAAAAACTGAAAAACAGGACCGCCTGGACCATCGACGCCGAGGCCAAGGCGCTCCGCCACGTCTCCGCCTCGACCGCGGCCCTGATTTATTCCTCTGAGCCGCTCTGGGGCGCCGCCTTCGCGGCCCTGTTCCTGGGGGAGAGGCTCCAGGGCGTTGGCGGTTGGGTCGGGGCTGCCCTCGTGGTGGGGTCGTCGCTGGTGTCTCAGGTCGGGGGCGCCGCTGGGAAGGGCGGGAGGAAGGGGGGGGAGGAGGGGAGCGCGAGAGAGAAAAGGTAAAAACTTGTTGAACTTCGTAGAAAAAACTGAATCGGACTACATCTCCGACGTGAAATTACCTCTTGCCCCCTCCCTCGATTTATGATACTCTCTTCGTCTTTCGGGCGCGCGTGGAGTCTCGGAGAAGGGAGAAGGGCGAGGGGCAGCAGGAGGCCCCTCCCTTTCGCTTGGGTGTGGAGGAGTTTCGAAGAAAGAAGAGAGAGAGCAGGGGGCGAGAAAAAATAATCCATTTTTCTTCTTTGAAGGACTTTCTGTTTCCTTTTCGGGGTGTGTGTTTTGCTTGTTTTTCCTCTCCCCGCTTCTCACCATGGCCGACCTCGCCGACTTCATCTCGTTCAGCAGCGTCGAGGCCCTGAACGAGAACCCGGAGCACAGCTTCCAGAACGCCTTGAAGAAGGTCAGGAACGAGAGCGATTCGACCGTGGATTTTGAAGCAATCGATCGATGGCTCTCTCGACGGCCGAGCCGGCCATCGCGCAAACTTTCTTTTTCTCTTCGACCTTTCCCTCTCTCGAGTGTCTCTCACCCACGCCTCATCAAAACAACAAACCAACCAAACAGGGATACCGCGAGGACGCAGGCCTCTTCCTCGAGTCCGACACGGACGAGCAGCTGCTGATCAACATCCCGTTCACCCAAGGTAAAGGAGAGAAAGATAAGAATAGAGAGATGGAAAGAAAAAGAGGAACCCGACCTCCAGAGATGGCCTCTCTCTGGCGCTCTCCTTTGCCCCGATTTGCTCACCCTCCGAGGGGGAAAAAAACTCTCTCTCCAGCTGTCAAGCTCACCTCCATCTCCATCAGGGCCCCCGAAGCCGACAAGGCCCCTCGGCGCGTCCGCGTCTTCGTCAACAGGCCCTCGATCGGCTTCCCCGAGGCGGAGTCCGACCCCGCCGCGGCCGAGTTCGAGCTGAGCGCCTACTCTGTTGCAAACGGAACGCCGCAGGCTCTCAAAGTCGCGAAATTCACTTCCGTGAATTCGATCGCGATCTTTTTCGCGGACAACCTGGGTGGGGGCGAAGTGACGCGCGTCAGCGCGATCGCGCTGGAAGGGAGCGCCGGCGAGACGTTCAACGTGGCCGAGATTAAGAAAGTAGGAGAAGAAGGGGCGGGGGCATAGTAATTTGATCTCTTTCTTTATCTTCTTTTCTGTCAACCACGAAACTGCTGAAGCAATGATATAATCCCCTCGAGAACGAGATTAGAAGGTGCGAGAGGGAGGACGCGCGAGGGAGATGGGAGGATGAGAGAGCGACGAGTTGGAGCAGGGAAGACAAGAGCGGAAAGGGGGAAAATAAAAACACTTCTTGTCGACTCTGCTCTCTCTCTGCTTCAAAGACAGATGCCGACCGACCCCTCGAGGCGAGGTTAGAAATGGAAGCGCTCGCGAATTACGGCTCTTCGTCCGACGACGAAGAGAAGATCCCCGCGGCCGCTCGCACGGAAGGAGAAGACGGTGCGTGTTTCGGAGGAGGGCAGAAGATGGGAAGCGATTGATGATGGCACCGAAGGAAAAAAAAACTCAACCTCAACCTCGACCTCGACCTCGCCCCCTCTCCAAAACCTTTTTTTCTTCAACAGAAGACGCCGCAGAAGGCCAGCAGCCCCCTCCAAAGAAAAAGCCCCGAACGAGCCTTCCGGATCCGCGAGAGGCTTTGAAGTTCGGTGCCGGTGGAGGAGGCGAGCGGAGCAGGAAAGCGACGGAGCAGGTGCTCCCTCGCCCTTTTTCGTCGGGAGGAGGAGCAGCACCAGTGACGGCGGCAAAGGCGACGACGACGGCGGCAAAAGCGACAATAACACCAGCAGCAGGTGCATCCAACGAAAGACACGCCCCTTCGTCACACAACCCGTTCTTGCCGCCGCAGCTGAGGTGAGGAGAGAGAAAGAGTTGACTCTCTCGAGCGAAGAATTTGGTTTTTTTTTCCCTCAAGACCATTTTTTCTCATTTGCCCCTTTCCCCCTTTCCAAAAAATAACTCACTACAAATAAAAAAGGCGTCCAAACGTCGTGACACAGGATCTGGAGGCTCTTGGAGAGAAGAAGAAGAAGAAGGCGACCACGACGGCGAAGAGTCCCGCGGCAAGGTGAGGAGGGGGGGAGGGAGCTAGAAGGGGTCTGAGCGCATTTTTTCTTTTGTTTCCCCTACTTTCTGTAACATTCTGGAGAAAACATCCAATTTGCTGGATTTGAAGAGAGCGAGAGAGAGAGGCTGTTGTTCTTCGGGAGGGGGGAGGAGCAAGCATCGCGCAGAGGAGAGACCGCGGGAGGGAACTCTAAAAGTTTTTTTTTCTTGGCTACTAGGAAGAGAAAAAAGAAAATGGGGAGAGGAGAGAGCAAGAAGAAAAGGGGGGGGCGAGCGAGCAGGTGGAAGAGAAGGAAAATCACACGGCTTGAGTCACGCAGTCATGAGAATCATTCTCAAAAAAAGGAGCGTGGAGTCTCTCCAAGCTCGAAGAAAAAGCAAGAGGGGAAGAAAGAAGAAACAAAAGACCTTCTGTTCTCGATTTCACATTTCATAGAAAAAAGAACCGCCCCCTCGCGGGACAAGCTATCCTCTCGCATTCCGATCCCGCTCGAGCAGGGGAGGAACCCTCTCTTCTCGCGTGTCTCTCTCGAGGCACGTGAGGCGCGCCTCGCCCCGCGCGCGACCCGGCAGCGGGGGCAGCAAAGAGAGGAGCTTTTTCTCTTTTCGCATAATTTCTTTCTCTCGAAGCGCCCAAAGACATAAGGGGAAAAAACTCGCATCCAACTCCCTCAAACGCCGTCCTTGCTCGACCTCCGATGGACGTTTTCCCCATGACGGGGAAGAGGACGAGGGGCCTGTCTTCAGGCTCGGCGACGCCGTGGAGGAGGGTCGCAGTCAGGCTCGGCAACGAGAGGAGGAGGGCGGCGTCGTCGGCGGCGACTGCAGCAGCGACGACAGCGACGACGGCGACAGCAGCAAAGGGCCGCCCTTCCGACGACGACGACATCGCGGACCTGCTCCTCTCCTTCTCCAGGGCGCCGACGAAGCAGGTGCGTGATGCCTCGGGGGCAGAGAGGGAAATTGAAATTGCCGGAACATGGAGCGTGGGGGTCACCAGAGCGCGTCACAGAGACAGAAAAAACGCATTCGGGGAGTTTTTTTTTTCCTCTTTGCTCTCGCTCGACGGTCGGTCGGTTTTTCGGAGCGAAAAGGGGAACACTTTATTTGAAGACGGAGGGGGCTTTTTTTTTCGTTGCGAAAGAAGAGCTCGCGAGGGGGCTTTCGTGGCCTTGCCCGCGCAGGCGACCTCGCGATCTCGCCTCGAATCGGGTGCATTTGACGTCCTCGAAGCAGCGCAGGTGCCTGATCGGCGATGTGAGAGTCTGAGGAGGTCCCCGCGCGGGGGTGATTATTGATGTCGTTTGTCGACCCTTTTTTTTTGTTCTGAGAAGCTCTTTGGGCTGCCCCTGGAAAATCTCACCTCTCTTTCGTTCCCCCCTCCCCCCCCCCCACACAAAAAAAAACGTTTGACAAAACCAAAACAGCCCTCTGCCCGCGCCCGCGCGAGGAACAACAGCAGCCGGCGAGCGGCCCATGCAGCAGCGGCAGCAGCAGCTCAGGCAGCGGCGGCGAATGGAACGGCGCCCCTGCGAGAAGAGAGAGGAGGAGAAGGCGCGTCGCCGCCCAAGGAGGAGCACAGGCAGAGAGAGGAAGTGGCGGCGGCGGCGGCCTCCTCGCCTCCCCCTCCTCCTCCCGCCGCTCCCGCCCCTCCGCCCCACCCTCGCGCGCCGCTGCCCCCCTCGCAGCTCCCGCCGACGCACCCGCAGGCTCCTCCGCACCTCGCCTTCCAGCAGGCGCTCCTAAACGCGCAGTGGGCTGCCGCGGCGGCGGCGGCGGCGAGGCAGGGCGTCGCGCCGCCGCCGATGCCTGCGCTGCCGCCGCCGCAGCAGCAGTTTGCAGCTGCGGCAGCGGCCGCAGCCCTGCAGCAGCAGCTGCAGCAGGCCCAGGCGATGGCCGCAGCGCAGCAGCAGCAGCAAATGCTGATGAGGGGGCAGCAGCAGCAGATGCGGAACGGTAACGGGGCGCCTCCTCCTCGCCCTGCTGGCCCCTCTTCGCCGGCCGCGGCGGCCGCGGCGGCCCGCGCCGCCGCCGCGCACGCCGCCAACGGGGGCCGGCCGGTGCCGCCCCCGAAGCCCTCGGCCGCTCCGGCGACCACGACCACGACGACGGCGTCGGGGGCCACGGGCACTACCGACAGGGCGGCGGCGAGCGACGGAGGAGCTGGAACGGGTGCCGGATCCGGAGCCGCGAAATCGGCGCCGCTGCCGTACAGGAGGGCGGCGACGCACGTCTATGCCGCGCACCTCATCGACGCTCACACCCGCGCTTCGAGGGTCGCCGAGCAGCAAGGCCAGCAGCAGCAGCAGAGCCAGCAGCAGCAGCAGAGCCAGCAGCAGCAGCAGAGCCAGCAGCAGCAGCAGCAGCCCAGCGCCAGGAACAAGGCGAGCGGCAACGGAAACGGCGCCACTGTCAGCAGCGCGCTGATGCCGTCGCTCTCTGGCGCTCTCTCGGGCTCCGGCGCCGCTCCCGCTCCTCCCGCCCCGCCTCCGCCTCACGCCGGCATGATGCTCCCCCCGGGCTTTCCGCCGCAGCTCGTCGCGGCGCTGTGGCCCGGAGCCGCCGCGGCAGCAGCGGCAGGAAACGGAGGCGGCAACCCCGCGGCGGCAGCGGCAGCGGTCGCGGCGCTCGCGGCGGCGGCGCTCGCGGGACAGCAGCAGAGGAGCCAGAGCAACGGGAGCAGCGCCGCCGGCGCCGCCTTCCCTCCCCACCACCACCAGCTCCCCCCGGGGGCGGCGCTGGCCGCGGCGCAGCTCCACCAGCAGCTCATCGCGGCCGCGGCGGCCCAGCAGCAGCAGCAGCAGGCTCAAACCGGCGGCGGCGCTGCCGTCCCTCCTCCAAACGCCGCCGCCGCCGCTGCAGCCTTCCAGGCCGCTGCGGCCCAGCGCGCAGCCGCCGTCTTCGGCGCCCTGGGGATCCAGCAGCAGCAAGGTAACGGAAACGCGAGCGCAAACGGGGGGGGCGCGACAGACCCGGCCGCGGTCGCAGCGATGATGAGCGCGCTCGCCCGCCAGCAGCAGCAGCAAGCGGCAGCAGCTGGCGGCGCCCCGCCGCGCGGTTCCCTCCATCCTCCTGCTCCGCAGCAGGCAGCGGCGATGATGGCCGCGGCGCAGGCGATCGCCGCGGCCGCGGCGCAGCAGCAGCAGCAGCAGATGCTCTTGCAGCAGCAGCAGCAGCAGCACAAAGCGGCGGCGGCAGCTTCGGCATTGGTGTCGCCCCCCAGTGTCAGCGCCGACGCTGCTGCGAGAAGAGCAGGAGCTGCTTCCGCGCCGCCCGAGGAGCAGCGAGATCTCTCTGTGGCCGCCAAGTCCGGGAGCGCCGGAGGAACAGCAGCAGCAGCTGCTGCAGGAGGAGGAGAGAGGCCTCCGCCGACGCCGCCCCCTGGCGGTGCGGACAACGGCATCAAGGCTTGAACGAGGAGAGAGAGAGAAACAGAAATCTCCTCTCCAACTTTGACGAATGAGGGTCGCGATCACTTCCTTTCATCTCCCCTTTTATATAACTTTTACATGTACTTTATGCAGCCTCGGTAGCGAGCCTCCCTGGAAAAGAGGAAAGCCTTTCACGGCTCCCCTCCCACAATTTCGGGCTCGGCAAAACTTGCGCTTGAACAAACAAACAAACAAAACAAAAAAAATCCCGAACTTGACCCCTTCCCCTCGTGGAAAGAAAGAAAAATGAACTCCCCCTCCTCACCGACCCCTGCCTAATCGCACCAAAAAACCGTGAACCGACATTGTCCCCTCTGATCGCATCCCATTTTGTAACACCAACGAGGCGAGGAAAAACCCGCTTCTTCTTACAAAAGTTTCTGTCTTCTTTCTTTCGCAAGTCGAGGTCCGACTGCTTTTCATTTTTTTTCGTTTCTTTGACTTGCTCGCAAGATGACGATCGAAGCCGCGTCCGCAACAGCGCCCGCTGCTGCTCGAAACGTAGAAGACGCCTCCGCCGCCGTCTCCGACGACCCAGCCTTTGACCGCCTCTTCGGCCGCGACGCCGACGGCGCGCCGCTGTGGCTCCGCACCGAGGAGCTCCTGAGGATCGACGATGGAGGAAACGCCGACGACGACGTCGACAACGTTGTCGACGCCGTCATCGAAAACGGAGAGAACAAGAACGAGGAAACGGCGGCAAGCGACGGCGGCAAGAAGAAAAGCAAGGACGCCTTCGAAGCCGAGGCGTACATCGCCGAGGCCAAGAAGCTGGTGAGTAAGAGGAAGAAGAAGAAGAAGAAGAAGAAGAAGAAGGGGTGAAAGTATCGGGCAAGAGAGAGAAAAGAAAGCCGAGAGCAAAGGCTCTCGTCGGGATCGAACCGGTCGATCGAAATCCAATGCTATAAAAAACTCAATTCCTAAAATGAAACACTCACCAGGTCCCGCTCGAGGCCCTCTCGTCGGAGCTCAAGGACTACCTTGGGACGCTCAAGTCCAAGGTAAGCTATCGGAGAGAAGAGCGGGCTCTTGAGAGCAGTCGTTCTGAACTCACTCGGGGGAAAAAAAACTCACAACTTACCAGCTCGTCGACGTCCTCAACAGCGACTACGACGACTTCATCGCGCTCTCGTCCGACCTGACCGACGTCGACGCCGCGGCGGCCGCGGCCCGAGCGCCCCTGCGCCGCCTCAGGGCCCGCCTCGCCTCGGCTGCTGCAGACATCGAGGCGCGGCGCGGCGAGCTCAGGCGGGCCCTGGGCGAGCGCGCGGCGGCCGCGGCCGCGAGGGCGGCACTGGAGCTGGTGCGGGACGCCGCGGCGGCGGCGGAGAAGCTCGACGCGGCGCTGGTTGAGGCAGGGCTGCCCGCTGCTTCCTCGGTCTCCTCGGGGCCAGGGGCAGCAGCGGGAGAAGAAGGAGGAGAAGCAGCAGCGACGGGCGAGACTCCCGGCGACGCAGAGGCTCCCCCCCCCGCCGACGCCGCCGACGGCGACGCCGCCGCCCGACGCCTCTCCGCCGCCTCTCATCCCTCCTCCGCCTCCTTTTCGATCCCGCCGCCGCCCGACTCCTCGCTCGAGGACGTGCTCCGCTCCCTGGAGCACTGCGCCGCTGCGGCCTCGAGGCTCGAGGACCTCTGCGCGCGAGCCAAAGAGGCCCCGCTGGCCGCGGCGCTGGCGCCCGCGGCGGCGAGGGCGAGGAGCACGCTCGCGGCAGCGCTGCGGGGGGCCCTGGCCGCGGCCCTGGAGGGAGGCGGCGGCGAGCCCTCCTCCTCCTCGGCCGCTGCCGTTCACTGCCTGCAGTGCTTCTCTTCCCTGGGAGAGGGCGAAGCGGCGGAGGAGGCCGTGGCGTCGCTCGCCGTGGCCCCCGCTCTCTCCGAGGCCTTTCGGAAGACGATGGAAGACAAGCGGCAGAAGATCGAGGAGGCGGAGGAGGAGGAGAAAAAGGGAGGATCCGAGGAGGCGGGGGGCCGAGGCGACGCCCCGTCTTCCTTCTCCCTGGACGCCTCCGACGTCCCCGCCGTCCTCGAAAACCTCAGGGGAGCGCTCGAGGCGCGCGCGGGCCCGCTCCTGCGAGCCGTGGCCGAAGCGGCAGCGAGCGCAGCAGCCTCCTCCTCTTCGCCGCCGCCGGCCGTGCTCCCGCTCCGGTCGCTGGCGCTGCTCCCGCGCTCCGTCGTCTCCACGGTCGCTCGCTCGATCCTGGAGGCCTTCCCCGGGGCGCTGTCCCCCGGGAGACCGGACGAGCTCGTGGCCTCCTACGAGGCCGCGGAGGCGTTCGTGACCTGGGTCGACGCGAGCTTCGCCGGCGGGAAGAAAGGCGGCGGCCCGCCCCCGGCCTCCGCCCCCGCCGTCCCGAGGGCGGCGGGGTCGGCCGAGGCGGCGGGGTTCCTCGCGGAGTGGCCCCTGCAGGCTTACTTCGGCCTCAGGCTCCAGGAGGTGGGCTCCCTGCTGGAGGACGCGCTTTCTGCGGGGGAGGCGGAGGAGGGGGGGCGGCGGCCGGAGGAGGAGGGGGGAGGAGGCGAGGGAGGAAAAAGGGCGGCGGCCACGGGTCCCTTTGACGCTGCCGACGCCGCCGCCGCCGCCGCCGCCGCAGCAGCAGCAGACGCCGCAGCAGCAGACGCCGCCCCGCCCTCGGCCCCTCCCCTCTCCCTGCGCGCCTCGCTGGGACTGGCCCGCTCCCTCTCCAGGCTCGCCTCCAGGGGGGTGCTCGTCCGGCCCCTGAGCGACCGCTTCTGCGGCCTGGCGCTGCGGCTCTGCGAGCGGTTCGCGAGGTGGCTGTGCGCCGCGGCGGCGGCGAGGGAGGCGGACGCCAGGCGCGCCGCGGGCGCGGGGGGAGCGGGGGAGGAGGCCGCCCTCCCCTCGTCGCCTCCTCCTCCGCCGCCGCCCTCTGTCGAGGCCCTCTGCGCCGCGGCCTCGGACGCCTCCGCCATCGCCTCCTGGATGCGGGCCGGGGAGTTTTCCCGGGCGATGACGAGCGCGGCCGTCGGAGGAGGGGGGGGAGCGGGAGGAGGCGCGGGCCGAGGCGGGGCTGCCTCGGCGGCCGTCGCCGCCGCCGTGGGGCGTGCCGCGGCCAAGCTCGACGCCGCCGCCGCCGCGGCACTCTCGGCCGCGGGCGCGGCCCTGGGCCTCGCCGCGGCCCCGAGGCTCCAGCAGCAGCTCCGCGGCGTCGTCGCGACCTACCGCATGACGCCGAGGCCGCCTCCCTCGAGGCCGAGCCCGTACGCCGCGGCGGCGCTCGCCGAGGCGCGGGGCGTCGTTGCCGCGGAGGAGCTCGCGAAGAAGAAGCAAAGAGAGCGAGGAGGAGGAGGAGGAGGAGGAGGAGGAGGAGGCCAGAAGGAACACCACTCTTCCGTGCTCGCCGCCGCCGCCGTCTCCGCGGTGTCCGGCGCCTTCGCTGACGCCGCAGCGGACGTCCTGGACGCCGTGAGGCGCACCGAGAGCTCGCTGCGCAGGCTGAAGAACAAGGCGGGGCCGGAGGCTGCGGCGGTGGCGGGCGAGGGCGCCGCCCCCGCGGCCCCCCCGTCGGGGTCGCCCGAGATGACCGACGCCGACAAGATCGCCGCGCAGATCCTCCTGGACGTCGCGGCGTTCGGGAAGGCGGGCAAGGAGCTCGGGTGCGGGGACCTCGGGGCGCTGGCGGAGTTCCGGAGGCTTTGGGAGGTGGCCGCCGCGGGAGCTGCTGCCGGGGGCAGCGGCGGGGAGGGAGACTTTGACGTCGAGAGGGTTCTCGTGGAGGCAGCGGCGAGGCAGCAGGAGCAGCAGCAGCAGGCCGCCGTTGCTCAGTCTCCGCCGCCTCCGCCGCCTCGAGCTGCTTCTGCTGCTCCTGCTGCTGCTCCTCCGTCGATGGGCCCGCCGTGAATCTGAAAACATAGAGTGAAACCACAGAGAGAGAAACGATTGTAGACCGAAGCAGCAAAAGACAGAACAAAACAAAAAAAGGAGAGGAGGTCGTGGCTAGAACTCGCATTCAAACCGCGATGGCTCGAGCATCGTCCGCTTTCGCCGCGCTCGCGGCGGTCTCCCTCGCCGCTCTGGTCGGCTTCCTGCTCCAGAGCGAGGCTCCCGACCTCGTGTATGCTCCCAGTGACGATGCTGCTTCGCGCATCGTCACTGGAAAAAATAAGAACGCAAAACTTTCTTCTTCGAACGCAAAAATAATAACGCGGCCGCTCCCTGGCTTCGAGGACCGACTGCGGGCCGCGCTCCGCTTCAGGACGGTCTCGACGCTTTCGAACCCCTCCTCGCACCTGGAGCGGCCGCAGGAGATGCTC
>Ga0315274_10017584_pt1 | contig 10082 bp, 10 predicted proteins | sample YL17G02_20_MG_FD_203700 | JGI IMG/M metagenome (GOLD analysis project Ga0315274, IMG submission 203700) | Sediment microbial communities from Yellowstone Lake, YNP, Wyoming, USA - YL17G02_20 | ecosystem: Environmental > Aquatic > Freshwater > Lake > Sediment | place: USA: Wyoming | collected... | reverse complement strand
GCGATTTAGGTATGGAAGGCAGTAAGGAAAAAAGGATTGCTTACCATACTATTGAAGGTTTAACATCTGCTTATCATAACTTCAACGAGAAGTATACAATTTTACCATGTTCAATGACAGATAGTAATGTCGGGATTGAAGAAGCAAACAAGATGCTTTACAAGCAAGGAATAGAATTGCTTGCAGAAATCCAATCAGGTGAAATTGAATTCAAATTAGAAGATACTGATATCAATAGTTATGTTGAAAAGAAAAAAGAATTAACACAAAAATTAAAGCAATTATTCAGTGAAGGTAAAAAAGAAGAGGCAAATGGATTAATTGCAGATAAAAAGACACTTGAGAAAGAGATTACTGAAGTTAAAAAAGCAAAAATTGCAAAAGAACTAGAGACATACAAAATAAAACCCGGAGTTGAACCCAACATTGATAATCTTAAGGAATGCCTTAACCAGTTAAGCCAGCACAATCTTGAAGGAAAAACGCAAGAACGTGCAAAATACATTGCAAGTAGCCTTGTTATCACTGAAAACAGTATTGACAGCAATGTAATGGATGTCTCAGTGTGGGACAAAAATCTTTCTGATACTCCAACTTACAACGAATACCGCTGTTGCGGATTTACAGGATATTCAGGAAAAGACGGAGAAACGTATGCTTATATGGCAAACAAATCAGTTCAGCTGCTTAGCATTAATGTAGGCAGCAAAAAAGCAATGGCTATAACTGCAGCAACAAAGGATGTAAAAGGCAAAAAGGTGTTGCTTGTTGACTCAGTTGAATCTGGTACGCACATATTAAGCAGGCAAGATGTAGCAAAGACGGCTGCAACAGCAATTGAAGATTACGCAAGAGAAACTGGCTTTGAGAAGGTGCTCTATTCTACAAGCGCTGGAAATAATGCTCCACACGAATTCCTTAACAATCTAGAAAAGCTAGGATATAAGAAAGGCTCAAGAAAACTAAACATGCTTACAGAAGGGCCAGAAGTTTTCCTTGAAGCAGAAGTGGGTAATGCAGATGGGAAAGTTGCTGGTTTAAGAGTTATGGGTTATGTCAAGATGTTGTGATAAATATGGATAAGTCTCTCGAAGAAAGATTATCAAAAGTGCATGAAGGGTTTAGTAAGTCCCCCGATTTTCTTACTAGCACAGAAGGGGGTTATTTAGATGATGTTGCGAAATTTATTGACGAAAACTTGCCTGAATTACTCGAAAGCTATATCAATTTCTTTGAAACAATAAGATGGCCTGAAATCAGTAGCCATGCTATTGTACGCGATTTTAACACTGTTAAAAGTTCTGATAAAAAAGATGAAAAAGAGAGAGAAATACGTAAAAGCATAAAATTTCTTAATTACTTACAAAAAAAGGTTAAACAGCCACTTGAAAAGCTGTATAGTAACTGTCCTTTATTTACAGATCATTTTGGAAGCGGCATTGTTGAATCAGCAGTAGATATTAATTTCCGTACAACTAGACATAATAAATCTAAAGCAATGTTAAAAAAATCTAAAGCAAGGTTAGAAAAAAGTATTACTACTCTTGAAGAAAATCTAGAAGTTCTTACGGCAATTGGAAAGTCAGTTGACGAAGATAAGGGTCATTATTACGGTATTAACCAACTTTCTGGTAGGTTAGGTATGACTGTAGGTTATGGTTCAAATTCCTCATCACAGTATATGTTGTCAATTAAGGAAAACCTACCTAAAATTAGAGAGCTAGAAAAAACTGCAAGATCCAAAAATATTTCGATAATGGATGATACATTAAAGCCATTTTTTGGAGGTGAATTTGGTTGTGAGAGCAAATTGGTTTCAGCATATTTTGATGTTATTAAAAATGCTTTAGATACGGGATTTTGGACTATTACTCGTCGTATTTCTGACAACATTAACGACACATTTGATGATAAAGGCATCCAAAATAAGAAAGAATTTGCATCAAATCTGCTAAAAGGCTTTAAGAGAAAAATAGGCTTTGCTTATATGCAAGAAGCTGAAATTGGAAAGTATCTGAACAATAGATTAAGTAAAGGAATAGTGCATGAAAAGATAACTGACGTACTTTTTAAAGACGAATCACTTAAACGTTTAGAGTTAATGCTTAGTGGTTTAAAACATGTTGCGCCCTATTTGGACAAGATTTCTAACAGGTTTGATAAAGACACCAATGACAACACTGTTAGTCTGCTCAAAGGAAATATCACGCATATAATGAGGTATTTAGGACATAATGCTGAGCCTTTCTTTAAACATCTTAAGCCGGATTTTGACAAAGATGTGTTCTTAAGTGTTGGAGAGGATTGCAATGATATCTGGCGCATGTATTTTGACAAAGATATGTTCTTAGGTAAAGAGAATTGCAATAACATCTGGCACACGTATAACAATGGGCCATTTGGGCTACTATTTGGGCCAGAAGCAGAAACAGACCTCAAAATTGAAAATAGTGAACATGTTGACGAAATGATTGGATTGATTGGGATGCTTGCTACTTACGTAAGTTTAGACAAGGAATCCAAAAAATTAAATGCTGAAGAGTTGAAAAGTGCAAGTAAAACAGGCATATCAAGAGCCAAAGAATATGTAACTGAAAAAACAGCAGCTATACTAAGTGAAAAGTTTGGTTTAAGTGAAGACATTTCAAAAAAGATTTTAGCATTCAAAAATCATAGAGCTATGATAGAAGGTATTGCTGCAATACAGGAAAAAACAGGCATGACAGCTGCAAACTTCTATAGCTTATTTGGCGGCGAAGATATTGGAATAGCTGGAAGTAAAGAAGAAAGAGACAAATTTCATGCTTTGGAAGGACTCAGTACTGCTTACTACAATTTCAATAAAACATGTCCAATAATTCCTATGGACATATCCGGAGAAGAAGCATCTATCGAGGAAGCAAATAAGATGCTTTACAAACAAGGACTTGAATTGCTTGCAGAAGTACAGTCAGGAAATGTTGAGTTCAAAATAGACGCTCCAGAAATCACATCTTATGTTGAAAAGAAAAAGGAATTGACACAAAGATTAAAGCAATTATTCAGTGAAGGCAAAAAAGAAGAAGCAAACGGACTGATTGCTGATAAAAAGAAACTTGAACAGGAATTGTTTGATGTTAAAAAATCAAAGATTGCAAAAGAACTTGAAGGTTATAACATAAGAGCAGGAGTTGAACCAAGCATTGATGAACTTAAGGAATGCCTTAGCCAGTTAAGTCAGCACAATCTTGAAGGAAAAACACAAGAGCGAGCAAAATTTGTTTCAAGCAATCTTATAGTAACTGAAAACAGTATTGACAGTAACATTCTGAAGCTTTCTGTATGGGACAAGAAATTTTCAGACATGCCTACTTATAACGAATATCACTGCTGCGGATTTGTCGGTTATGGTGGTAGAAAAGGAGAAACTTATGCTTACATGGCAAATCCAGCTGTACAATTACTTCAGATAGAAGTTGGCAGCAAAAAAGCAATGGCTATAACTGCAGCAACAAAAGACCATTCCGGAAAACCTGTTCTACTGGTTGATTCTGTAGAATCAGGCACACACATGTTTGGTAGAACAGATGTAGTAAAAGCGGCAACAACAACAATTGAGGAATATGCAAGGGCAGCTGGTTTTGAGAAGGTGCTTTATTCTACAAGCGCTGGAAATAATGCGCCAAATGAGTTCCTTAACAATCTAAGAAAACTGGAATACAAAAGAGGTTCAAGGAAGCTTAATATGATGGTTGAAGGGCCAGAAGTTTTCCTTGAAGCAGAAGTGGGTAATGCAGATGGGAAAGTTGCTGGTTTAAGAACCATAGGTTATATCAAAGAATTAAAATAAATTTCATACTAACAGATAAACTTAAAAACAAAAAAACCATGATTTTCATTATGCCTCAGTAGCTCAGCCAGCCTAGAGCGCCTGACTTGTATGAAGAAACGTCGATGTCATGATCAAGTGAGATGACGACAAGTCGATATGCTGACTTTCAAGGAATCAGGAGGTCGGGAGTGCGAATCTCCCCTGAGGCTTTTCATATGATAAATGAATTTGTCTTAAAAGTTATTCTATCATTTGTTATAGCTGGCAGCTGGATAGCAACTGCAACCTTGCTTGCTGAAAGACTTGGAAGCAAGGTTGGTGGACTTCTAGCAAACCTGCCTTCAAACATTTTGATTTCTTTGTTATTTATTGGCTTGACACAAAGTGTTAGTTTTGCAGCAGAAGCATCACGCGCAGCGCCAATTGGCATGCTGATTGACAGCATATTCCTTTTTGTATTTATTTTAGCGCTGAAAAAAGGACTTAAGCCTGCAGTCGTTGCTTCACTTGCTACCTGGTTTGGGCTAGCATTGATTGCAGGAACGCTACAATATGATAACATGATTGTTGGAATTGTAGCTTACGCATTAGTTACAGCTTTTGTGTTTTACATTCTCGAGTACAAAATGAAAATTCCTGCACATGATAAATCAAAAAAGGTATATTCCCCGCTTCAGCTGCTTGTAAGAGCTATTTTTGCTGGCACAGTGGTTGCATCTGCAATTATTATTGCTTCAGTGGGAGGTTCATTTTGGGGAGGTTTGTTTGCGACATTTCCTGCTGTTCTGACTTCTTCAATGGTAATTTTAACTATGCTCCAAGGCTCAGCGTTTGCACAAGCAACAGGAAAAGTAATGATGCTATCTTCATCTAACATTGCTGTTTATGGCATTGGCGTTTATCTGACTTATCCAACTTTAGGATTAATGTGGGGGACATTGATTTCCTTTGGCGCTGCTTTTTTATGGGTAATCATATTGAGTCCAATTATCCAGAAAACAACTTAATTCTTTCACACGTAAAGTTTAAATAGGGTAAAATTCACTTTTTCTTTAACAGATCAGCAATATTTGACTGAGTTTCCGCAAAATTGCAGTTAAATATTAAAAATTAATATGGGTATGAGGCTAATTCTGAAATCCGTTACGCAAGATAGTCACGTAATTGTTTTGAGTAAGCTTTAAAAAGCTTACAATCAACTGATAAGAAATAAAAAAGGTGAATTATGGGACACAGAATCGGTAAGGCACACCATCCAAGGCGCGGAAGTCTGGCATTTTCGCCTAGAGTTAGAGCTAAACGCCCTTATCCATTAATTAACAACTGGCCAAAGTCACCAGAGCCAAAATTGCTTGGTTTTGCAGGATATAAAGCTGGCATGAGTCATGTCACATTCGTTGACAATTCTGCAACATCAACAACAAAGGGCGAAGTCATTTCTGTTCCTGTCACCATTCTTGATGTTCCAAAAATTAAGGTTTTCTCAATCAGATTTTATGCAAAAAATAAAAGGTATCAAAGAAATTGCGTTCTTCAGATAACAACTGACAAGTTCGACAAAGAACTTTCAAGAAAAATTTCTGTTCCTAAAAAACACAAAAATGTGGAAGAAGAATTAAAGAAAGCAGAAGCAAAGGTTGGGGAATTCGAGGATATTACTGCATTAGTATATACGCTGCCAAAAGGTATAGCTGGAAAGAAAAAGCCAGAAATATTTGAAATCGGAATTGGCGGTAAAGATGTAAAATCAAAACTTGATTTTGCAAAAGGGCATCTTGGCAAGGAACTCAGCATAAAAGATGTGATAAAACCAGGAGAACAAGTTGACATTATTGCTGTTACCAAAGGAAAGGGCATACAGGGACCAGTCAAAAGATTTGGAGTAAAATTACAATCACGCAAAACTTCATCAACAAGCAGAGCTGTTGCTGTAATCGGGGGAGACAGACCAAGGAAAGTAAGCTGGAAAATTGCAATGGCAGGACAAATGGGCTATCACAACAGGTTTGACCTGAACAAACAGGTATTGAAGATTGGTGAAAAAGGAACTGACGTAACACCAAAAGCAGGTTTCTTGAGTTACGGCAATGTAAATGGAGAGTATATTATTTTACGCGGTTCAATACCAGGCGCTGTAAAGAGATTAATAAGGATGAGACTTGCAATAAGACCAAACAGGTCAATACCAACAAAAGCACCTGAGTTATTATCAATAAGCAAGGTCGGAAGCAAATGATAAGCATATATTCGTTGACTGGAGAAACAAAAGAGAAAACAAAACTGCCTGAGCAGTTCAATGAAGAATACAGGCCAGATGTAATAAAAAGAGCTGTGCTTGCAATTCAGACACATAAAATCCAGCCAACTGCACCAAAGGTTCATGCAGGAAATTTCTTTTCAACATATCTTTCAAAAAGAAGACACGAGTACAAGAGCACATATGGTTCAGGACGTTCAAGAACACCAAGAAAGGTTATGTCAAAAAAAGGCAGCAGGCTTAATTTCATGGGGGCTGGTGTACCACAAACTGTTGGCGGAAGAATCGCTCATCCACCAAAAATTGAAAAAATATGGGCTGAAAAGATAAATGATAAAGAAAGGCGAAAGGCAATCAGAAGCGCAATTGCTGCAACAGCAGTAAAGAAAATTGTTGAGATGCGCGGACACAGAGTAGGTAACATCAAAGAATTCCCACTTATTATTGAGAATAAAGCAGAAGAGCTCGCAAAAACAAAGGATGTTCTTAATGTTCTTATAAAACTCGGATTAGAACATGAACTTGAAAGAATAAGCGAAAGGAAAGTGCGCGCAGGAAAAGGAAAGATGCGCGGAAGAAAATACAAGACAAAGGTAGGCCCTTTATTTATAGTCTCAAAAAAATGCAAATTGCTTGAATCTGCAAAAAACATTATGGGTGTTGATGCAGTTGATGTAAGAAAATTGAATGCAGAACTTCTTGCACCAGGAACACAAGCAGGAAGACTTACAATCTGGAGTGAAGCTGCATTAAAAGAATTAGGAGAAAAGAAACTTTTCATGTGATTATTATGGATGTACTCAAATACCCGGTTGCAACAGAAAAAGCAATTCGTTCAATTGAATCGGATAACACTGTGACTTTCATAGTTGACAGGCGCGCAACAAAGAATGCAATCAAGAAAGAGTTTGAGACAAAATTCAAAGTAAAAATACATGATATCAGAACATTGATAACAACTGATGGAACAAAAAAAGCTCTTATCAGACTTGGAAAAGAAACTCCAGCAATCGATATTGCTACTCAATTGGGAATGATGTAGGTGTAAAAAATGCCGAAGAGAATGCGACAGCAAAGGCGGGGAAAAGGAACAGCAGTTTTCAGAGCGCCAAGCTTCAAGTTCAAGTACCAAGCAAGGTACAAAATGTTTGATGATGCTGAAAGAAACAATGTAATTGAAGGTGTTGTTGAAAACATTGTAAACGACACTGCAAGAAGTGCACCAATCATGCTGATAAGGTATAAGACAGGGGATTATGCAACTTTGCCTGCGGCTTATGGTATCAAAGTAGGCGATGCTGTTGCAGCTGGAGTAAAGGCAATCCCGAAACTTGGGAATGTTTTACCACTTAAGTCAATCCCAACAGGAACTAATATTTACAATCTTGAGATTGCGCCAGGAGATGGCGGCAAAATTGTCAAGGCAGCAGGAACCTTCGCAAAAATCGTAAGCAATGAACGCGGAAGCGTGGTCGTGAGACTTCCAAGCAAGGAATTCAAGACATTTAATCCGGATTGCCGCGCAACAATTGGCACAACTGCCGGTTTTGGACGAACAGAAAAACCGATTGTAAAAGCAGGTAAACACTGGCACATGATGCGCGCACGCGGAAGATACTGGCCAATGACTGCTTGTGTTGTAATGAACAGAGTAACTCACCCATTCGGTGGTAAGAGACGTTCAACACAAAAGAAACTTAAAACAATAAGCAGACGCATGCCACGCGGTGCAAGATATGGTTCAATTGCTGCTCGAAGGACAGGACGCGGAGGCAAGAGGTAATATGGTCGACGTATTCACATATCGCGGTCATTCATTTGACAAGATAAAGGTAATGGAACTTTCAGAATTTGCAAAGCTTTTGCCTTCAAGATTAAGAAGGACTCTAAAGCGTGGATTCACTCCACAGCAAAAGAGACTTCTTGCAAGAGTAAAAGAAACAAGAGCACAGATAATTGCTGGAAAAGAACCAAAGCTGATAAAAACACACTGCAGAGACATGATAATACTTCCAAGTATGGTCGGTTTAAGGATAGGTATACATAACGGAAGAGAATTCGTTGATGTTGAAATAACACCGGAAAAACTCGGACATGTGCTTGGAGAATTCACATACAACAGGAAACGTGTTGCACACAGTTCACCAGGTGTTGGTGCAACAAGAGGTTCAACGTTCATTCCGATTAAGTAATTAGGTTAAAATCATGACTGACGCAAGACTTGAAGCGCGCGGGGAAAAGCTGAAGGAAAAATTCGAAGAAAAAGCTAAAGAGAAAAAGGAAGCTGAGGCAAGAGCGACAGAAGGTGTTGCTGTTGAAGAAAAGAAAAAAGAGGAAAAACCCGCTCCAAAAAAAGAAGTCAAGAAGCCAGTTGTCACAGAAGCAAAAGGCAGGACAGAATTCGTGCCAATATCATTCAAAGAATCGGTTGAAATCTGCAGGGCAATCAGAAACTTGCCTGTAAAAAAAGCAGAAAACTATCTGAATGATGTGATTGCACACAAACGCCCAATAAAATATATCAGGTATCACACAGATACACCACACAGGAAAGGAAAGGGGTTTGGTCCAGGAAGATTCCCTGCAAAATCATCAGGGTTCATACTTGGCGTATTGAAGAATGCTGTCGCAAATGCACAGTATCTTAACTTGGATAAAGAAAAACTTTATGTCAAGATTGCAAAAGCTGATAGATCATTGTCAAAAGAAAAACAAGGAAGATATTCAACAATCGAAATCATAGTTGCTGAATCAAAAGAGGAAAAGAAAGAAATGAAGAAAACCGCAAAATCAAAGGTGAAGAAGTAATGGTTATTGAAAGAAAATTTGTCAAGGACAAGGTACGAGAATATGCAGTAAAGGAATTCTTGGCAAGACACCTGGAGAGAGTCGGATTTTCTCACATTGAGATACAAAAAACCCCAGTCGGGTTTAGCATCCTTATATATTCATCAAAACCAGGGCTGATTGTAGGGAGACATGGTTTAAACATAAAAGAAATTCAGGACGTATTACAGAAAGAGTTCAAGCTCGAATCACCTGTTGTTGAAGTACGCGAAGTTGATAATCCAAACCTTGATCCACAAATCATGGCTGAACAAATCGGAACACAGCTGATGAAGTTCGGTGTTGCAAGATTCAAGGCAATCGGACACAAGGCTGTAGAAAAAATGATTGAAGCTGGCGCAGTTGGTTGCCAGGTAAAAATTGGCGGAAAAGTCCCAAGTACAAGAGCACGCTTCTGGAAGTTTTATGCGGGATACCTTCCAAAATGCGGGGATGTCGCTGTTAAACATGTAAAGAAAGGATTCAAATCAATACTTATGAAACCAGGAATAGTCGGCATAACAGTAAAACTGTTGCCTCCTGGTATCCAGATGCCTGACCAGGTTTATATGAAGGCCGTAAAACCTGTAGCTCAGGAAGTAAAAGTTGAAGAAACGAAAGAAGCACCAAAAGAAGAAAAAAAGGAAAAGAAGCCTAGACCCCCAAAAGAAAAAAAGGAAAAGAGCGAGGCTCCAAAGGAAAAGGAAACAAAAACTGAGTGATAATCATGGCTATACTGCGAGCAAAAGAAATCAGGAAAATGAAACCAGAAGATGTAGACAAGAAGCTCGAAGACCTTAAAAAGGAAATGATGAAAGTAATGATGCAGATAGCACAAGGTACTGTTCCAGAAAAGCCTGGTCGCGTAAAAACAATAAAGCGCACAATTGCCAGGATATTAACTATCAAAAAAGAAGGAGCAAAAAAAAGTAAATGAGTGAAGTTTGCGCGAAATGCGGATTACCATCGGAGCTTTGCGTCTGTGAAACAATTGCAAAGGAATCACAAAAGATAACAATAAGCACAGTAAAAAAGAGATACGGAAAGATTTCAACAATTGTGCATGGAATTGACTCAAAGGATATAAATGTCAAAGACATGGCAAAAAAACTTAAGTCAGAACTTGCATGCGGCGGAACAGTAAAAGAAGGCACAGTTGAATTGCAAGGTGATCACAGGAAAAAAGTC
>Ga0315274_10017583_pt1 | contig 10082 bp, 4 predicted proteins | sample YL17G02_20_MG_FD_203700 | JGI IMG/M metagenome (GOLD analysis project Ga0315274, IMG submission 203700) | Sediment microbial communities from Yellowstone Lake, YNP, Wyoming, USA - YL17G02_20 | ecosystem: Environmental > Aquatic > Freshwater > Lake > Sediment | place: USA: Wyoming | collected... | reverse complement strand
AATGCCGATATAGATATACTCAAAGATGTAGGTGAACTATGTAGTAAACCAAATCTACAATTAGAATGCTTTACTGAAACCGTAGAAAGTTTGGAAAAGATAAAAATTCTAGATTAATTTGTATAAATATTTAAAATCAACAAAATGAGTAAAGATTCAATGTTCCTAGTACAAGCTACTTGGAATGATCACCAAACTTTTAGAACTGTACCACTTACAGATGCATGCCCATATGTAGAATGTATTTGGGAAGCAGAACAAAAAGTATTAATTGTAATAAGTAAAATTACAAAAAATGCATTTCACATGATGCCTAAGTTAGATGATAATGGTGATCCTATGCCATCAAAAACTAGAAGGCCTAATGGCAGAATGATTAAAGAAGAAAAGAAGTCTGTAGAGACTTTTCAAGAATATTATATTGAAGATATGAAGGCTATTAAATTATTACTAGAAGCTACTTGCATTAACAGTAAGACTTTTGATTTTAATAGTTTTCTAACTGCAGAAAAAGTTGCTGGGTTAACAGTGAATGAGGAAGTTAAGTAATTAACTTTTCGCTTTGGACAGGGAGAGTATTCTAGAAAATGCTCTCCCTTTTTTATAAATTAAACGGGGAGACAGCTTAACTGAATAAATACTATGAGACAACATTGGGTCATGGATTATGAAACTTTATCTACATGCTTTTTAGGCGTATTTACAGATATTAAGTCAGATGAAACAAAAATATTCATCATGAGTAAGTTACATAATGATATTGATGATTTTTTATTTTTCTTAAATCATAATATTGAATTAGATGAATGGCATGTGTCATTCAATGGTTTAGGATTTGATGGTCAAATTACTCAGTATATGCTAAATTCTGCAGATCAGCTTAGGGAAATGTCCGGAGTTGATATAGCAGAATGGGTATACAGTAAAGCCCAACAAATTATTCAAACTCAAAACACAGGAGAATTTTTAGAATTTAGTGAAAAGAATATGCAGATACGTCAGGTAGATGTGTTTAAGCTAAATCACTGGGATAATCCTGCAAAAAGATCCAGTTTAAAATGGATACAATATAGTATGGATTGGCATAATATTAAAGATATGCCTATTCATCACAGTAAAGATATTACTACACAAGAAGAAATTGATGAAATTATAAGCTATTGTATTAATGATGTTAACTCTACTAAGCAAATCATGGCCCTAAGCAAGGATCAGATAGCTTTAAGAAAGAATTTGACAGAAGAATACGGTATTAATTTATTCAGTGCCTCTGAGCCAAGAATTTCAAAAGAATTGTTTATGCATTTCTTAAGTGAAGCTACAGGTATTAAAAAATATGATTTAAGACAATTAAGAACTATAAGAAAAGAAATAATAGTTAAAGATATTATTCTTGATTATGTTAAATTCAATAGTGCTCCTTTTCAGAAGTTACTTGAAAAGTTTAATGAAGCTATTGTATATCCGGAAGAAACTAAAAACGCTTTTAAATATTCAGTACAATATCATGGAGTCAAAACAGATTTTGGTCTAGGTGGTATACATGGAGCAACAGCTAAAGGTGTATATAAGTCAGATAATAAAATGGTTATTATGACTAGTGACGTTGTAAGTTACTATCCTAATCTAGCTATTAGAAATAAATGGGCTCCAGCTCATCTTCCTAAAAAAGAATTCTGTGACCAATATGAATGGTTTTTTGATGAAAGAAGAAAGATAAGTAAAAAGGATATTAGAAACTATGTATATAAGATTATTCTTAATTCAACTTATGGATTAAGTAATGATAAAAACTGTTTTCTATATGATCCAGAATTTACAATGAGGATAACTATAAATGGTCAATTATCATTGGCTATGCTATATGAAATGATTATGGAAGAAATTCCGGGAGCAATTCCTTTGATGCAAAATACAGATGGTCTTGAGACTATAATACCTAGAGAATATGTAGAAAAGTACGTTGAGATATGTGATAGATGGGAAAAGATAACTAAGCTTGAGTTAGAACATGATACTTATGAAAAAATTATCATAGGTGATGTAAATAATTATATTGCTGTTAATTCTCCAAAGACTGTTGATTATGATACTTACTTAGGTATCAAAGCAGAGAATCCTCATTATGTCTATAAAAGATTAGGGCCGGATTCTTATTCATATTCTAGTACAAAATGTAAAGGTAGATTTGAGTTTCATAATCTAGCACTTCACAAAAATAAAAGTTTCTTAATAGTACCCAAAGCATTGTATAATTATTTTGTACATGATATAAAACCTGAAACTTTTGTAAGTCAACAAACTAATATATTTGATTTTTGTGGAGGTAAGAAAATTAAAGGTGATTGGGAATTTAATGAAGAAATTATTGAGGATGGTGTTCATAAAATTATACCTACTCAACATACTATTAGATATTATATATCTAATCATGGTTCTAAAATAATTAAACAAAATACTCTGGACGGTAGGCAGATACAGGTTGAGGCCGGTAAATGGTTACAGAAACTCTTTATTAATTATAAAGAGCATCCAATAGATGAATATGATTTAAACTATGAATATTATTTAACTAAGATTGAAAGTGAGATTAATAACTTTCAACCTAAGATTGTACAATTAAAATTATTATAATGGCAGTAAGAATTAAAAGTGTTTCAAAAACAGATTTATGTAATGTAGTGGTCCCTGTATTTACAGATGGATATAAGATAAAATCTCATAGCAGTATTATTACTGCTGTTGAGGCCGGAATTATTAAAGCCGGCTATAAAATTAAGAATACAGTATACAAAGCAACAGCTGATGGTAAGTTAGCATACGGTACTTATTATTTAGAAGATGAAGAAGATGAAGAAATAGGACGTATGCTTACATGGGTTAATGCTTATACTAAACAATTTAAGTATAGAACTATCTCTGGTATATACATTAAAGATCTTAAAGGTTGTGTAGCTTTTGCAGGAGATGCTTATCTAAAAAAGTATACAGGTTTAGGTGATGAAATAGCTGATTTAAATTTATTATTTGCTGAAACTGTTGAAAAGAAGAATTTAATGATGGGTATTAATCTTAATCGTACTGAACAAGCTACTATACTAGGTAGATTATTTGCAGAGTATGGAGTATTTACTACTGAGCAAGCTTCTTTCTTTAAGACAATGATTACTGATACAGAAACTTTATGGGATACTTATGCTAATGTAGCAGATACACTGCAGTCATCTCATCCTAAAGACTGGATCCGGAATCAAATATTACTAAACTATCTTTTTAATAATTTACTTGAGTTACATACTACAGAAGAAGAAATAGAAGAAGCTACAGAACATACATTAGAAAATAACTATGGTCAACCTGATAATCAAACTAATATCTTAAATCAAATTGCAGACTTAGAAACAGCTGAAACAGAAGAAACTGAAGATATTGTTATTCATGTAGAATCAGATCAAGAGTATTTAGAAAGAGTAGCTGAAATTGAAGGTGAGCCTGAGATTATATTATATACTGACCCAGTTGGTAATACATTTGAAGCTCCTTTAATATCAGCTGAAGTTATAGTTTTTGATTTAAGTAAACCGGATGAACCCGTGACAGATCTTCAAGAATTTAACAGATTAATGGATACAGTAGATACTGTAGCTGAAGAAGTTGAAGAAGATCCTCTTATTGAGGATTTAATAGAACAAATAAATACTGTACCTAGTTTAGAACCTACTAATGAAGAATATCTTCTAATAGAGAAAGAGCTAGACCAAGAAATAATTAATGTTGAATCTTTATTTGAAACAGCTAAGCCACCTGTAGTAACAGGTATTTTAGATGAATGGGACTTATCTGTAGATAGAAGTAGTTCTGATGAAGATGAAGATGAAGATGAATTTTTCTTGTAGGATACTTGTGCCCATAGCATAAGTTTTAATAAATAAATAATCAATTAAGGGGATACACTGTAATGGTGTATCCCCTTTTTTTTATAAGCCTAAGTTTTCAGCAGTCTCTTTAGATTTGATAGCTGTTATAGCATCATAGTTTTTACCTTTAACACCCCATACAGCTCCAATATGATTCCATAATTTATAATCAAATGTACCATCTTCATTTTTCATTTGCCATGGATAAGGTCCAACATCTGATTTATATCTAGCAGCATCATCACCTATCATCATATTACCTAAGTCAGCAGCAATTTTATATAAATTTTTAATATGACCCATAGCAATAGAAATATTACTAAACATAGATAATGTTTGAGAAGTTCCTATAATTGGATAAAAAGCTTCATTTTCTGTTTTAACAGCCATTACTTGATATAATAACTGATTAGATAATGCTCCTGCAAAACCATAGTCTACTTCACGTTGTTTTAATTTTTTAAATCTATCTTCATCATCTGGATTATAACCAAATATGAATTTAATTGCAATTGCAGATAAAGCAATAAATATACCTTCTACTAATGTTTTAGCCATACCTGCTTTTTCTTCAGCTGTAAGTAATGGCAATGCTTTATGTAGGTTCTTTATAACTTTCATCATACCAGTAAAAGCTTCTATATAATAACCTCTATTTAAAGTGTTAGTTCCAAAATTATATACAGCTCCTCCCCAGTTATCTTTTGAAACATCCATGTGAAATCTATTAAGAATAAAACCTCCTGCAAAGTTTTTATAAAAACTAAATAATCTCCAACCTAAATATTGGCCCGCTTGTGGTGAATTAAAATCATCTATTATACCATTTAGTTTAAAACCTTTATCTTTTAATTTTAATCTAAAGTCATTAAATAATTCACTACTAGATATTTCTATAATATCACCTTCTTCTAGTTTATTAACATCAACTATTTTATTTTTCTTTTTTAATTCTTCTACAGTAACACTATATTTTTTTGCAATACTCTCTAAAGTATCTCCTATTTTAAATTCATGTTTAACATGTTCTGTTCCCCATTCAGGATTTATTCCATCTTTTAGTTTAATGAGTCCTTCACTATCTAATTCAAAAGCATGTGCATATAATATTTTTTTTACAGAACCATCTGGTTGTGTTTGATCAATCCATTTATTATGCATCATACCTTCATATAAAGCTAAACCTCCTTCAAGTTCAGCTAATCTTCTAACATCATACATAAAAGTCATGTCAACCATATCTTTTGTAAAAGTTCTAGATGCTGATTTACTAAAGTCTTTTTTAGTTTTACCTGTAACTGGATCAAAATATTCCATCATCTGAATATTTAAACTTTTAGGTCCTAATGAATAAACACCTCCTGCCATTAATTCATAAGTTGTTTGTAAAGCTTTAGCCTTACCTAATGCTAATGATTTATAAGTAACATCTTTGCCTCCCACACCTTCAACTAAACTTTGCCATTTTTGACCAAATCTTTGTTTAGCTGCAGAAACCATATCCATACCTATAATAGATCTACTAGATGCACTCATTATCATGTTAGTAATCTTATTTAGCATTACATGCTCATCAGTAAAATTATTATTTTTCTTACCGTAAAAAATCTTATCTAAAAAATAATCAAAAGCTTTACCTCTTCTACTATCACCAGTTATTTTTACTAATGATATTAAGCCTGTAGCTTTTTTAACTTGTCTACTAGCTAACTTAACATTTTTATTAGCATTCTCAGGCTCATTAATAACATCAGATATAGTTTGAAATAAAGGTAATAACTCATTTTTCATTACTTGCTCATTTCCAGAAGCAATATAATCTTCAAAAGCTCTTAAAAAATCAAGAGACACATCTTTTTTATCAAGATTTGAAAGACCCATAACAGGAATTTTAGATATCTGTGCTCCAGATAAATCTGTAGTAACTAATATTTGATCAGTATCATAATTAAATCCTTGTTCTACTGTATCTGCTCTTTTCTTACTGTCAAAAGCACGAGTTACTCCTTCCTTTATGTTAGCAAGTTTTTCTCCAGGCTTACCAGCTTGTACCAATTCAAGATTTGTTCTATGATACATTCTAGGATAATCTAAATATAACTTACTTCCTTTTAAGAAATCTTTTTGTCCATCTAAAATTAAATTACTTATAGTGTTTACTAATTGATATTCTGCAGTATTAGCATTTTTCATTGCTTTATACTCTTGATTTATGTATTTATTATCCACAGCACTGTCAATATCTCCAGGAACATAATCTCTTGGTAAAAAATCTGATTTACTTACATTAGTAATATGTTTACCTACTATAAGTTCTACTTTATCTGTAGCTTTATTATAACCTGTCTTATATTCTTTTTTAACATTATTATAAGTATACTTAGATCCGGGTACACCTTTAATAGTTACTTCTTTCCCTGTTATCGGATTTATTAAAGTTGTTGTTTTATAACTAGCATCATTTGTAGGTTTAGCTACTGTCCATACAGCTGTTCTAAATATCTTAGTGGTTTTAGTTTTATATGCTGAATCCCATGCTTGTTTTTCATAGTGATTACGTAAAAACCAATTTCTAAAATCTTCACTTTTACCCATAGCTTCAATAAGCTTAGGTGAATTTACCCACTCGTCAGCATTATCAACAGTAATATCCTCCATTTCTAAGCCTCTTAAAGCATAGTTAATAGCTTCAATATAATATTCAGTAGGTTCTTTAGAATTTAAATCTCCAAGTATTCTATATTGAGTACTTAAGAGTTCTTGTTCTAAAGCTCCAAGACCCATTTGATTTACTGCATTAAATAATCTATTATATTCAGCAGATTCTGCTTCAGTTAATTCAATATTATTAACTAATTTAGCTTTATATCCTGCTAGTTCTGCTGTTTCAGCAGTAGTTAAACCTGTATATTTGTCATATGATTCTTCTAAAACTACAATATCTTCTTCAAGTTTTTTAAGTCTTTTTAAAGTTTCAGCTGATACTTGTAAACCATTAGCTTGACCATTTTTATCAGTAATTTGTTTTACTAATTGAGATCTTTCAGCATATAATTCACCACGTTTTCTAGCTACTTCAGTTTGTCTACCTGGTTTATCAGTAATTTCTCTTATTATATTTTGAGCTGTTCTAAGATCATTATAATATTCTTGAGTATAAGCTACACTGAAGTTTTGTTTTTCCCATTTAAGTATTTCTTCTTCAAATTCTACAGGTGTATCTTCCATAGTAATACCAACAGAAGCTAATCTAGATATATAGTTATCAAAATCTTTTTGAATCCGGTCTTGATCTACAAACTGCTCATAAAATTTACTAGATTCAGTTCTATATTTTTTTCTTACTAAAACTTTTTCAAGTTCAGCACCTGTTTTAAAAGTACCATCTGGATTTTTAACATCATATAATCTTTTATATTCCATGTTAGCAAGAGTAAGTTGTGTCATATTTTGCATATCAGCTAACTCATCTGCATCAACAACACTTAAAGCATTAATACTTTCTCTTTTTGCTTGTCTTTCTCTTTGGGCCTCAAATGAAGTTTCAGCACTAACAATAATTTTAGCACCTGTTTCAGGATGAATAACTTCATTTTCTTGAGTCCACATTTTTTTTACATCATATACTTCTTTTTTAAATTCTCTATACATGTAATCTTCTTGAAATTTTTCAGAAGCTTTAAATGCTTCTTTAATAGCTACAGGATCATTTTTTTCTAAAGCTTGCTCATAATCATACTGTAGTCTACTTTTATCAGCTCTATAATTTTTATGAAGTTGCTGCCAAGCAAGAATTTCTTTTTCTTCAAATTCACCTGTTTTAGAATTTCTGTAACCTATCTTATCTGTAAATAAAATTTTATTAGCTACAGCAGATACATTATTACCTGTATAATTGACAGCTTTTACTTTTGGTGCTAATTTAATAGCATTAGTATCTTTTTGTTTATTATTGATTCTTTGCAAATCAGCTAATGAATTATTTAAACTTCTAGCAGCACCTGCAATAATTGGGTCATTCATATACATATAAGGTGTCAACATTGCATCAAATGATCCAACATCTCTTTTTTCACCAGATAAATATGAATTTAATGTAGCTTCACCAAGTCTTTTTAAATAATACTCACTAACAGCTTTAACTACTTCTTTCCCAACACCTTTTGATACAGGTACACCTACTTCATCAATTGAAAAAACAAGACCATCTGGGTTAGCTATAATCTTATTAATAAATACATTAATTGTATCTGAATCAATTTGATCTGCTTTAAGAAATTGAGTAACTTTATCTTTAAATCTTTCTTCAATATTCTCATTCATACTCTCCGTTACTTCACCATAAAATTCAACAGTAAATCTTTTCTGTAAATCTTTAATTTTATCTTGTGCTTCAGCAATAGTATAACTAATACCATTCAATGTTTTAATAAATTCATTATTCTTACCAAGACCTATTGTTTTTTTAATACTATGAATAAGATCATTGTTAGCAATTAAGATATTTGAATAGTAACTAATTTTAGGTATTATATCATTGGCTTTGTAGTTTTCAATTTTTTCAAAATCAGATAGTATTTTATCTACATTTTCTGTAAATACATTAATGTCTTTTATTGAATTAAATAATGCTAAAGATTGATTTCTAAATTTAAGATTCATATCTACAGATGCATCTATAATATCATCTACTTCTACTTCATTTATATTTAAATTAACAGCACCTGCTTTACGCATATAATCTTTAATATAGTTAAAGATTCTAGTACCGTCATTACCTTTTAATTCTTTCTTGAGAACATTAGGTGATTTTTTAACAGCTTCAGCTATTACAAGTATTTTATTATAGAAATCATTAACTGTTTTAGTTAATGCTTCCGGGGCTACTTGATTAAATTGTTCTGTTATATAATCAAATTCTTTTTTAAACTCTGCAAATTCAGATTCATCAAATACAATTTTATCAATAACAAAATCTTCACTTACTAACATATCAGAAAGTTGATCTAATGTAGTTGATGTATTTAATTTAGTAAGATTTATTTTATTAACTAAAGCTTTTAAAACTTTTTTAATAGCATAAATAAGATTAGTTATAAATTTTTTAAAACCTGCATCTGTCTCAATTAAAGCATCTACTTTAGAATCAGCATCTCTTTCTAAAGAAGTTACTAAAACCTCTTCTTTAAATCTATCATTTAATGTATCATCTTCATTATATAATTCAGGATACTTAGTCTTTACTTCTTCAACAATAGAAGCTCCTGTAGGAGTTGCTTCAAGTTGTCTGTATAAGTTATCAAATAAAGGTCTGTTAAGTACAGATATAGCTTTTATTAATGGGTGACTGTATTCATGTAACACTATACCTGGTGTTAAATATTCACCTACAAAATATATTTTATTATTAAAATAAAAACTAGGTTGATTATCATAAGGTGTTTTAGAATCCATAAGTATTTCATATGCATCTTGAGCATTTATGAATTGATATGGTACTCCCATAGCTTTTTCAAGTTTCTGAGCAAGTCTATCAGCTACTTGTAAAACTTTATCATTTTCTAATATTTTTCTTGTATCATCATATTGGTTAAAGAAAGTATCTAATTCTGAAGCTCTACTTTCAACGGCAGATGCTTCATCTCTTTCTGTAACAGGTGTTATAATAACTTCTTTAGTATATTTATTATTGTCTCTTTCAGTAATCTCAAAAATATTTGGAAAACTTTCTGTTAAAGTAGTCATCAACTGAAGGTTAGGTTCAAAGACTAAAGCATTACTCGCTGCATCTTCAATAGCTGAACCAAAATTAGAATTACCTCTAGTAATATAATTTTTACCATCAAGTGTGTGAATAACTCCTTTCAATAAAGACTTAATAGCATGTTCATTTAAATAAGGATTTACAGATAAAGCTGAAGTAATTTTTTTAGAAATATTACTTTTTGTAGCAGTTAACCAATCTTTTACTTCTTGTTTATTAGGATAGTAATAATCCTCATTTTCTTTTATTTTTTTTACATCAATAGAATAATTGATAACAAAACTTTGTGCAAGTTTAGCACCATATATTTTTTCAAGTGACTTAAATTCAGGTAAACTAGTTATTATACAACGTGCCATTATAATTTACATTTTAATACTGTTTCAATATATTGTTCTTCA
>Ga0315274_10017582_pt1 | contig 10082 bp, 11 predicted proteins | sample YL17G02_20_MG_FD_203700 | JGI IMG/M metagenome (GOLD analysis project Ga0315274, IMG submission 203700) | Sediment microbial communities from Yellowstone Lake, YNP, Wyoming, USA - YL17G02_20 | ecosystem: Environmental > Aquatic > Freshwater > Lake > Sediment | place: USA: Wyoming | collected... | reverse complement strand
GCTCTGCTTCCGATACCTGGGTCTGCGCTCGAAGGACGTCGAACCGGGCCGCGGTGCCGGCCTCGAACATCGCAGTTGCCGATGCCAACTGTTCACGAGCGGCGGCCAGACTCTTCTCGGCGGACTGCACCAGGCCCTGACTCAGCAGGAGTCCATAGTACGCCTCCCGAGCCTGGAGCGCCACCTGGGCTTCGGCCGCGCCCAGCCGGCCTACCGCCACATCGAGGAGCGCCTCGGCCCTGGAGGTCTGCGCCGGGATCCGACCACCCGTGTAAACCGCCTGGCGGGCTGCGAGGATGCCGACCGTGTTATCCTCAGGAGACACAGCTACCTCACGCGGAGGGTCACCCGGAACCAGAGGCGGGATCTCGAAGCTGGGCGGCGAGGTGATGCGCCTGTACTCGACGCTCAAGCCCACCTGAGGAAGCGCGTCCGCGCGGGCTCCTTTGACGCGCGCCCCTGCAGCGGCCACCTGCTCTCTGGCAGCCCGAATGCTCGGATTCCTCGTCAACGCGGCCTGCACGGCCTCCTCGATCGTCAGAGACGACGGCGCCTCCTGAGCGCAGAGACCGCGCCCTCCGAGAAGAAAGGCGAGCAGGACAACGGCAAATCCTACGTGCTTCCGATTGAGCATCCCCATCACCGATCCGAAAACCTAGCTTCTTAACCTACGACCCAGGCGTTTCGGAGTAGACCACCCGAGCTATCGTTTCACCTACTGTCCTCAGCGATTCCGCACTGCATTTGTCCACGGTGTCGCGCAGAGTATGCCAGCAGGCGTAGTCGAAATCTATGACGTCCGCGCACGGCAGGCCCGCTTCGATCAGGGGAACGTGATCGTCGCTGATGGTGTACTTGACCTGATCCCTGAATGCACCGTCATAGCCCAGCTTCCGCGCCGCGGTCCATATCTTGTCAACGACGGATTTCGCACCTGCCTGGGAGTTCCCCTCCCGATAGACTTCGAGTTCCTTATCCCCAACCATATCGAGAAGTATGCCGTACCTGAAGCGCGGCTTGTTCCCAAGTCTGGCCGCAAAGTGACGCGACCCTAGAAACATATCCTGTACCGTCGGGCCAAAGTCCTCCCCGTCGAACAACACAACGGTGACCGGCACGGCAGGCGGGCGCTCGTGGAACATGCGCGCCAGTTCGAGCAGGACGGCAACCCCTGACGCGCCGTCGTTCGCGCCGAGGATCGGGCGCTGTCTGTCAGCGGCTTCGAGCTCCTCATCCGCGGTCGGACGCGTGTCCCAATGAGCGCACAGCAGCACTCCTCGAGTGTTGGGGTCGCCGAACTCAGCTACGATGTTCGATAGCCGGTAGGTCTTATCGGCCTGAGCGTGCTGGAAGTTCTGAAGTTCCACGGAGTCCGCATACCGACGGAGCTCGCGGACGAGGTAATCGCGCGTGCGGTCGTGAGCCGCCGAACCGACCGGCCTCGGGCCGAAGTCGCACTGCCTGGACAGGACGCTGAACGCGCGGGAGGAGTCGAACTTGGGAGGGCTGGGCTGGGCGGAGCATCCGCCGAGTAACAGGCTCTCGATGCACAGAACGCAGGCAAGCTGAAGTATGCGGAGACGGATGATTGGACCTGCGGTCAAGTGCATACGATGTTCCTTCCCTATTGCGACGCTGTAAACGGGCTCACCCGCGGGAACCCGGCCAAGTGCGCGGCCACTACGCGCCGTATTCGAGTCGCTCCCACAAAGGCTCGGGCAGCCCGGCATCCTGCATCTTCTCCTGAGTGACCGAAACCGGATACTCCAGCCGCCGAATCTCGACCATTGCCGCCTCGGTATCATACACTCCCACGCCGGCATTCGGGTTGAAGTCTCTCGGCTGGCCGACGCTGCCGCAGTTAACAATGTACAGGAATCCCGGCTTTAAGTCTATGGTCCCGCCTGCCGCCATGCCGATCTGGTCGGCCCAGGTCTCGCCGGACTTCCGGGAGTAGAACTCGGCGATGTGGGTGTGTCCGATAAAGCAGACCGCACAAGCGGGCATCTCCACGAAGGTCGGCCTGGCGTCCCAGGGAGTGGTGATATAGTCGAACAGCTCCGGCGATGAGAGCGAACCATGTACCATGATGAAGTGTTCGGAGCGGTGGGTGAGCGGAAGACCCTCCAGATAGGCGTGGTTCTCGGGCGAAAGCTGATCCCGGGTCCATTCGACAGCCGCGCGCGCATACGGGTTGAACCAATCGAGCGGCATGCTGCCGATGACCGCCGCGTCGTGATTTCCGAGAATGGTGACCACCTGCTTTTCCCGCAAAAGCTCGCAGCACTCGTTGGGATTCGGCCCATAGCCGACGACATCGCCCGGGCAAAGCAGGACATCCACGTCCTGGATGGACTCGAGTGCAGCGTTCAGAGCTTCCAGGTTCGAGTGAATGTCCGAGATGATGCCGTATCTCATGCCGGGGTCTCCAGGTTGGGCCGGATTTGCCAAGTGCAATATCGGGAAGAAGTGTCTCAGGTTTCAAGTTTCAAGTTGCAGGTTGCCAAGCATCGCCAACCTGAAACCTGGAACCTGAAACCTGGAACTTGAAACCTGGAACTTGGTTCTGGTGTCTTGCACTAATCCTTCTTCAACAGGATTCGGTTCAGCTCCCGGTAGTCCACCGAAGTCCGCGCGGAGAGGAACTCGGTGACCGCCTGCTCCGTGGTTTTCCCTTTCGATTCCTGAGGCTGATCCTTTCCCCAGATGGTGAAGTAGCCGTAAGCGCCGTTCGCGAGCGGCTTTGTGGTGGCGACGCGATACTTTCCATCATTCGCGGCCTTTTCCCCGCCCACCAGGATGGAGGTCACTCTGGACCCCTTCGGAGCTCCGGGATCGAAGGTGAAAACGAGGCCGGAAACCTGGAGAAAGCCCATGTTCTTCTGCGGGTAGATGGAGACGCTGCGTTCGAGCGCACGGATCAACTGCCCGCCCGTGATCTCGATCACCGTCACCTGATCGTCGGGGTACTGCAGGCACTTCAGAACGTCGGCGCTCGCGATCTTGCCCTGGGGAATCGTAATCTCTCGGAAGCTCCCGGCGGCAACCAGCGCAATGGGAGCACCGCCCGAGGCCCTGACGGCATCGGCCACGAGGTCGCCGAGCGCGGTCTCCCGCACTCGACAGCCGACGCTGCTGAGATCGGAAGGCGAATCTACATCCGCCGCGCCCGACACGGCCAACATCAGGATGACTGCCGAGACTGCTGCGATTCTTCGCATAGCCCTACCCTAATGCAGAACAGGCAGTCCGCCGCGGCGCACTGCCTGCCAACTTAGTCATTCCGGCCGCTGCCGCCGGATACGCTCCACCTCAAGTATGCCTGGATGAACATATCGAGCTCCCCATCCATGACACCGGGCACGTCGCCGGTTTCCGCTCCGGTCCGGTGATCCTTCACCATCATATATGGCTGGAACACGTACGAGCGGATCTGGTTTCCCCACTCGATGGCGCGCTGCTCGCCCCGAAGCTCGGCCAGCTTCTCCGCCTTCTCGCGGCGTTCGAGTTCCAGCACCCGGGCCTTCAGGACCATCATCGCCATATCGCGATTCCGGTGCTGGGACCGCTCGTTCTGGCAGCTTACCACTATGCCGCTCGGAATATGCGTGATCCTCACGGCCGAGTCGGTCTTATTCACGTGCTGGCCGCCCGCGCTGCTCGCCCTGAACGTGTCAACCTTCAGGTCGTCCGGGTTGATCTCGATGTCCTCGGCCTTGGTGACCTCAGGGATCACGTCCACCGAGGCGAAGGACGTGTGCCGGCGCTTGTTCGCATCGAAGGGCGATATGCGCACCAGCCGATGGACGCCGCGCTCCGCCTTCAGGTAACCATAGGCATTCAGTCCGCGCATGACCGCCGTCACGTTCTTCAAGCCGGCGACATCGCCGTCAACAGAGTTGAGTATCTCCGCCGAGAAGCCTCTACGCTCCGCCCAGCGGAGATACATGCGGAGAAGCATCTCCACCCAGTCGCAGGACTCGGTGCCGCCGGCGCCGGCGTTGATCTCGAGAATCGCGTCACTGCGGTCGTGCTCGCCGCCCAGGAGCGTCGAAAGCTCCAGAGCCTCGAGCGCGGACCTGGCCGCGTCCAGCTCTTCCTCTATCTCTTCGACGTATGAACCATTGTCCTCCTCTTCGGAGGCCAGTTCCACAAAGGCCCGCAGGTCTTCCATCTTCCGACCCAGGCTGAGCCACGGTTCCACGAACTCCCTGGCCTGGCTGAGCTGCCGGAGCGCCTTCTGCGCCTCTTCCGGGTCGTCCCAGAAGTTCGGCTGCGCGACTTGCTGCTCCAGCCTGGCTATCTCGCCCTGCCTCGTTTCGAGGTCAAAGATGCCTCCTTAGTTCCTCAGACTGCTCGCCGAGAACATCCAATTCTTTCTTTATGTCCAAAAGCAATGAAATCACCTCTCTATAAGACTGCAGACCGCAGACTGCAGACAGCAGCTAAACCGTACGCAAACTGCTATTGACCCCCGGCCCCGTAGAACATGCGAGCGATCTCCCGTGGATTCCGGCCGATTGTCAGCGCCAGCTTTGCGAAAAGCCGTTCATCGAAATACAGCCAACGCCGTTGGAGCTCTTTCTGAACACGCGAGTCGATCGGGAAGCAGTTGCCATGCACGCAATCGCGAATGAAGACACTCAAAGTTTTCCATCCGGTTGCTTTGAGATCGCCAACGATCTTGTCCAGCGCAGGTGTTGGGTTGTCCGGTGTCGCGCCATGGTCCAATTCGCGCAGTTGCTCGACATACTCTGCCATTGACACGCCGCTGTCGTGAAGCACCGCCGCCATTTTGCATAGGCGATCTCTCATCCAGCCAGCACGCAGACCCTTGTATTCTTCCAAGCCCGGAACAAAGTTTCTGATGTCGCGTCTTGCAGCCTCCACAAACAGAGGTTGGAAGAACGCGCGTATATGCCTTCGCTGCCCCGCCAAGGTCATTTGGCCGTAGAGTGTCGTAATGAAGAACCACTCGTCTGGCGTAACGTGATATGGGTCGCTCCAAGATAGCGGCTCGTCGTCTCCGTCCAACCACCGATGCAACTCAAGATCGGCGTTTGCGTCACTTAGCCTGCCCTCCTCGCCTCTGAATCGGGAGTCTAGGTTGGTCACGGCCATTTTGAACAGTTCCACAAGCTGCATTGGTGCTTCGGTCATCTCAGCCTCCTTCGCGCCCGCCGTCAAGCAGGCAACTTTGGACGTCGGTGCTTCGGGACATGAGCGAAGCGGATATCCCGAAGCGCACGCGCCAATCAGGTTTCGGCGTTTCCGCCCACGCTCAAATGCCGAAACAACGAACACCCAGTTAAAGGACTCCACGCCGGTTCATTTCTTGTACGCGCTACCGCGCGGACTTATGCGGTACACCGATACAATCCTCGCTTCGTCGTCAATCGTGTACAGGATCCGGTAGTCGCCGACCCGCACGCGCCAGCCCTGCACTTGACGCCCCTCGAGTTTGGACACGCCGCGTGGGCGAGGATCCCGCTTCAACGCCATCAGCTTAGCGTCTACCCTTCGCAACACGTCGGATGGAAGCCGGTCGAGATCGATTTCAGCAGCGCTCGATAGCCGTAGTGCGTAGGTCACAGACGTCCCGCCTGCTTCAATTCGCTACGGATGTCATCGTAAGAGCGAAGGCTCTTTGACTCCCGTATCGCCCGATCCAGCTCCAAAGCATCCTCAAGCTCTTCCAAATGCTCGAGCAATTGCCGGTATGTCTCGATGTCGAGCACAACGGCGGTCTTCTTGCCGGTCTCGTCCACGACATACTTTTGTTTTAGTTTTAACGCCACTCAGCATCACCTCTCTATGAGACTGCAGACGGCAGACTGCAGTCTGCAGCACAAATCAGAATCCGAATGTAAGCACGTGGCGCAGGCGCCAATCAGGTTTCGGCATTTCCGCCTGCGCTCAAATGCCGAAACACCGAGAATCTGAAACCCCTCCTCTGGTAGGGGATTACTTGCGCACCGCATCAACGCCGACTTCCGCAAATCTCCTCAAGATAAACGATTCTGCAGCCCGCGCCGTCTCGGCGGCCTCGCGTATGACCACTCCGGCCTCTAGCTGGATTGGATCAGGCTTGAGACATAGGGCGATGGCCTCACGGATGTTGTCCAAAGCCTCCTGCTCCGTCCGTCCCGCCGAAGTGCAGCCGGCCAGTTCCGGGCACCAAGCCGCCCCGTCGCCAGTCTCCGGATCCTGTTCAAGTATCACACGCCATTTCGTGGTTTTTCTCCTGGCAATCAGTTCCAAGTGATCTTCAATCTGCTGAGCACGAACTTTCGTATGCGCTCAGCCCGTTTCAGAGCCTCCTCCGCCTCCTTGCTGGTGGGAGGCTCAAACTCCTCGGAGGGATAGCGTGCATCTGTGGCGTAGTCCTGCAACTCTGCAGCAGAGTCAAGTAGAGCCGAGAAATCAGGGTCAGTTTCCATACACAGCCGGATCAGATAGGCGAGCTCGTGCACAAATCTGAAGGGTGTCTGTTTCGAGACCAGATAGCCCTTCAAGCACTTTTCGGCACACTGCTGCGCGTGGAAACAGGCGATTTCCGCTAAAGGATGGGACGCATTAAGGGCCAGCCTTGCGACATGAAGGTCGTTATCAGCCCTGCGAAACCACATGGCTGGATCACTACTGGGCTTTCTCATATAGTGTGACCCCTTCCGTAAGCACCTGACGTGCGAAGCTAGTCGGCACATCTTTCCACTCGTCCAATCCCTTCGGGGAGCGGACTATGATGTCAACGGGCACATCGTATTCTTCGGCCAACATGCGAATTATGGGGGCCGATCGCTTTCCTCGCGGGCCAGGTGACCTCGAAATCACTAATAGGTCCACATCGCTATTCTCCGTCGCCTCACTGCGCGCGTAGCTGCCAAACAGGATAATCTTCTCCGGCTGGAACCGGTCCACAATCTTCCTGGCCATCTCGTCTATTGTCTGCCGTGATATCATAGCTTTACTCATTCTGCAAACAGCACTTCTTATACTTCTTCCCGCTGCCGCAGGGACACGGGTCGTTTCTGCCGATGTTGCCTCATCACTCAACTTCAAAGAGAGACCGAGGCAGTCCTGATTGGCGAATAATAGATTGCAGCGTTCCGATGCGCAATTCCGCATGGTTCGGGACGGGCACAGTTGTCGTCGAGTCGTCTGCCCGCTTTTGCATGGCGATGTGGGTGCCTCGTCGCCGCACCTCGACAAATCCATACTGCGCCAGAATTGCGCAGACTTCCGCGCCGGAAAGTACACGCAATCTACTCAACCGCGACCTCCAGGTGCGTAACGTAGACCTCGTCCCTCAAGCGACGTTGAATCTCGGATGCGTCGGCAGTCTCCAGAAAAAGCTCGACCGCTTCCAGCAGACTCCGCCGCGCCTCCTCCACAGTGGCGCCCTGACTTGCAATATCAAGCTCGGGACAAAGCGCTACAAATGCGCCTGCCTCACGTTCGATTATGGCAGTCAAACGCTTTGATCGGCTCATTACCATCCCCTCCAGGAGGTATTCTCCTCGACTAAGTGACCGGAAGCGCTATTCTTTGTGTTGCTTCGGCAGCCTGTGCCGAAGCAACACCACACCAGCTACTCCTCATTGCGCAAACAACACTTCTTATACTTCTTCCCGCTGCCGCAGGGGCACGGGTCGTTTCTGCCGACTTTCCTCTTCTGCTGCACCGGCGCCTGTACGGGGCCGGGCCCGGGCAGGAACTCGCCGCCCTCCTCGTCCTCAAAGCCCGGGGCCACGACGGCCGGGCTGCGCATCTGGACGTTCCGTAACGGGCTCCGATACGGCTCCTTGTCCGTCCGAACCTGCACGCGGTAGATCACCCGGACTATCTCATCCTGGATGCTGTGAAGCATCTCCTCGAACATGCCGAAGGCCTCTTTCTTGTAGGCCACCAGCGGGTCAATCTGCGCGTAGCCACGGAGACCGATGCCCTCGTACAGGTAGTCCATTGAGTACAGGTTCTCCATCCACTTGTTGTTTACGGCCCGGAGCGCGATCTGCCGCTCCAGGTCACGCATCAACTCCGCCCCGAGCTCCTGCTCCCTGTCCGCGTACGTCCGGTCCGCAACACTTAGCAGGAATTCCTCCAGCTCGTCGCGCTTCTTGCCCTTCAGGTCGCCGGGCCGAGCGTAGAGCGAGAGCGGGGGGAATACCTCCTCCAGCATCTCGAACAAGGTCTGCGTATCCCACTCGCTCGGATGCACGCCTTCGGGGCAGTACATATTCATGTTGTCCACGACCGTCTTGTGCAGGTACTCGAGTATGGTCGGCTTGAGATCAACGCCTTCGAGAATCCTCCTCCGCTGCCCGTAGATCAACTCGCGTTGCACGCTGTCCACGTCGTCGTACTGCAGCACGTGCTTGCGCATCTCGAAGTAATGGGCCTCCATCTTCTTCTGCGTCCGCTCGATCATCTTGGACAGCAGCCTGGAGTCCATGGCCATATCTTCCTGCCACGAAGCCAACCACGGACTCTTGGATTTATCGCCGAACACCCGCCAGAGCTCATCTTCCAGGGAGACGAAAAACCTGGAGGCGCCCGGGTCGCCCTGACGTCCGGCACGGCCGCGAAGCTGGTTGTCTATGCGACGGCTTTCGTGTCGCTCACTGCCGACGATAACGAGACCACCGCGGGCCACGACTTCCTCGGCCTCGGGATTGCGGTCGGCGGTCGAGCCCTCCGGCTTTCCTCCGAGGATAATGTCCACACCGCGGCCTGCCATGTTCGTCGCAATGGTGACGGCGTTCAGCCGGCCCGCTTCGGCGATGATCTGAGCTTCCTTCTCATGGTACTTGGCGTTCAGGATGTTGTGCGGGATGCCTTCAGCCAGGCACTCGGCCAGGCGGTCAACCTCCTCCTTCGCCTCGATGCCCATGATTGCGGCGAGGCTACTGACGTTCTCCGGCCTCAGCATGTCGAGTGAAGCGCCCACCGCGTGCGCGAGCGGCGACAGCCGCGCGAGTGTCAATTCCCCGAACTTCCCGTTCAGCAGGTTCGCGAAGTTCCTGCGCGCCTCGCCGTCTACGCCTTTCGCTTCTTCCAGCTTTGCACGCAGAACGAAGGTCGCCGCGAGGAGCTGGAGCTTCTCCGCCGACAAACGCTCGCTCACACGCTCGGACATCTCGATAGACCGCGTACCGACCAGGACCGGCTGCTCACGGCTGTGCAGCCGCAGGATTTCCATCGTGATCCCCCTGACCTTGGCTTCCTCGGTCTTGTAGATCACGTCCGGATTGTCTGCGCGGATCATCGGCTCGTTCGTCGGTATGACCACGACGTCCAGGCCGTAGATCTTCCGAAACTCCTCCTCCTCCGTCTTGGCCGTACCGGTCATGCCGGCGAGCTTGTCATACAGGCGGAAGTAATTCTGGTACGTGATCTTCGCCACGGTCTGGCTCTCGTGCTCGATCCTGACGCCTTCCTTCGCCTCGACCGCCTGATGCTGACCGTCGCCCCACCGCCGGCCGAACATCAACCGGCCGGTGAACTCGTCTACGATGATGACCTGGCCCTCCCGAACAACGTAGTCAATGTCCTTCTTGAAGATCGTATGCGCCTTCAATGCCGCGCTGGCGTGGTGCATCAGTTCCGGATCGTCAGCCAGGTTCTCGACTCCGATTCCATCCTCCACGCGCCGGATACCTTCGTCGGTCAGCATGGCGGTTCGAGCTTTCTCGTCAACGGTGTAATCCCGCTCGTGCATCAACCGCGTGACCACCCGATCCATCTTGTAGTAGAGGTCGGTGGACTCCTGCGCCTGCCCGGAGAGGATCAGCGGAACCCGCGCCTCATCAACCAGGATGCTGTCCACCTCGTCCACGATGGCATAGTGAAGCTCCCGCTGCACGAGCTCGTCCTTGGAAAAAGCCATGTTGTCGCGGAGGTAGTCGAACCCGAAGACGTGGTTCGTACCGTAGGTGACGTCCGCGCCGTACGCTTCCCGCTTTTCCACTCGCCGCAGATTCCGATATACGGGTTCTTCCTCGTTCACGTAATCGGGATCGAAGATGTACGAAGCCTCGAACTCGCCGGTCTCAACATTCGAACCCTGAAGCGCGCCGACG
>Ga0315274_10017576_pt1 | contig 10083 bp, 10 predicted proteins | sample YL17G02_20_MG_FD_203700 | JGI IMG/M metagenome (GOLD analysis project Ga0315274, IMG submission 203700) | Sediment microbial communities from Yellowstone Lake, YNP, Wyoming, USA - YL17G02_20 | ecosystem: Environmental > Aquatic > Freshwater > Lake > Sediment | place: USA: Wyoming | collected... | reverse complement strand
GCGGATGTGGCGTGGCGCTGTGTGGACATGAACGTGGCGCTGTGCACATGAACGCGGCTTCGGTGGACACGAAGGTGGTGTAGGTGGACACAAAGGTGGAATGAGCCGAACGCGGGAATGGCGAACATGATGAAAAGGTGGGGCTCAAAGGACAGAAAAAAGAACTCTTATCTTGGCTTTCAGCCTTACGACTTAGCCCATCTCTCGGTGCTGGATTGTAGCAGGAAAGCACCTTAGTCGGAAGGCTCACTCGCTGTTGCTTTTTGGCCTAACATTTCGATGGAATGTTCAAGCCTAAATACTTCTGGGATACTGCGGTGGTGATTTGCCCTGCTTCTTCACTACTCTGGGGTAACTACCACGGGTGATCTTTTTAGTTACGCTAATTAGCTCAACCTCGTGCAACCATTCGTCGCCATAATCGAAAAGATAGAGGAATTTTTTGGCGGAATGCAGAGCAAGACTATCAATCCTGATGCGAGAGGCAAGCTTACTCGTTCCACCAATATCAAGACCCGGTGAAATATATTCACTCTCTCTGTCATAGGGCTTATTGCTCAAAAAGAAGCTGTACTGGTGTTCCTCAAAACGGTCGAATGCTTTGAATATTGCTTTGTGTAGGCTAGAGAGCATCTGGTTTTCTTTTATCTCGATAATTCGCCAGATATCAGGCTTGTCCCTGAGCGATACTTTGAACCTGTGGATGTAGTGAGTGTAAGCATAGTCTGATGATCTCGCTGTGGCTTGACCTGCTTCCTTACCTCGTTGTCCCAGCCTCTTGTCAAAAATAAGAACATTTTTCAAAGCATCTTGAGCCAGGGCATTGTTGGGATCTAGGCGTACTGCCCTTTCTGCATATTCCCTAGCCTTATCGATATTGACCGAAGACAGGTAAGCGACTGCCAGGTCAGTCAGGATGTTGGCGTTGGCTGGAGCTAGACGACTTGCCTTTTCAAGAGAGGCTAACCCTTCGGCTATGTCACCGTTATTGTATATAGCCCAGCCCAGCCCACACAGATACTCGCCATTACCCGGCTCCTTATCAACCGCTATCTGAAACTCCGGAATCGCCTTATCCCACTGCCGCTTAACCGAGTATATGAAACCCAAGATGTAGTGGTAACCGGGCTTCTCTGGCTTATAGCCTATCGCTTTCTTGATGTGGTTTTCTGCTAGGTCAAGTTGCCGCAGCGTGAGAAATATGTCTCCCAAATATGCATTGGCATACTCCACAGCTACAGTGTCATCCGAATACCGGATGAGGATGTAGCGGTAGATTTCTATGGCTTTATCGTAGTTGCCAGATTCAATATGGCTTCTGGCTTCGTCCCATATCGTATAAAGCTCAGAGGCGTCTTTCTTATCCATGAAACTTTCTCGCCAGCAAGTGCATCTCCAAACTAATAATACCATGTTCTGGAGGCAGAGTAATTGGGATAGACTGAGCGGCTTCTCAAGAAGAAGGAACTGGAGCTGTTCGCTTCACCTTATGGCTAATTGTGCAATTTTATCTTTGTCTTTCTTAGTGGGGTCTATTCGTCTTGGCCCGGCATGAGTGTGCTTCAGTCGAACATGTCCTCTTTTATGAAGCTGGAGGGCAGCGTTCGCTGAACAAATTAAGGAATGGTCCGTCAAGGTTGTCAGGCATGTCTGCACGAGGATTGAGGAGCTCGTTGGAGGTGAACTAGACATTCCCGTAGTAAATTGAGTAAAATTAGGGGAGGTGAAAAGCAAAAATGTCATACGAATCAATGCCACGCTCATCAGCTATTCCCTCAGAGAAACGTGTTAGCAAGGGAAGATTGAAGGTATGGATATATACTCCGACCCACATCCTGAGCGGATACTTCTCTCACCTTTCCCAGCAGCGCCTTCTGGATCTCCTTAACGGTGTAGTGGTAGGCGGATTGCGCGACGAGAAGGAGTTTTTGCCTATTGTAGGAGCTACCATACGTTCCCCAGACGGAGTAGAAGCGACAATGCAATTTGGTTGCATTAGTAAGGCCCAGATTCTTTTTGTCAGAGAAGCCGAGACTGGAGAAGCTAGAGGGCTCGGCGGCAAAGTTGTTCATAAGCTCCCCCCAGTAGTAGAGAAGATACCTGTAGTCGTTAAGCTCCACGTGCCTGACTACACACTTAGTGGACAGATGCACTGTGCCAAAGGGCAGCGCTTATCGGACCTGCTGAATGAGGGCAACAGATTTATACCTATAACAAATGTGGACATAATCTTCTCCTCGGGTAGCAGCCAATCAGCTGCATTTGTTGCCGTGAACAAGGAGCAAATACTCTGTGTACAAGAGCTATAGCCTCAACCAACTCACGATGATGAGCATAGGCAAATTATTGATATCAGAATATATCTAAACTGTGATTGCACCAGTTTGTATGTGATAGAATCCTTTTTAACGGGCGAGTTGGAAACCTGCTCCGTCTATCTTTAGTCTGATAAACTTACAACTGATATCTCCCTCCTCTGGCAACCCTATGTACGGGAAGGCTGTGCAGAATGTGAGCTCTGTATTGAGGCTTGTTCAATAGACGCCTTCACAGCTAAGTCGTTCCCCCTTCCGAGCCCAAGGAAGAAAGAATAGATGCCATAAAGTGCTAGCACTTTATGTTCGAAGAAGAGAAGAAGACTATCAGCGTCTGTGCCTATGGGCCTGTGCTTACGTATATCCCTTCGGGAACAAATCTCCGGCTCCCGTAGACGGAACCAGAATGGAAGCGACTCCAAGCCGAGAGGCGACACACGCTGCACATCATGATGTTTTGTGTGACCGATTTAAGAACCAGCAATAGCTGGGTATGATTACCGTAAATCTTTGATATCAGCGGTTTTGATAGCGTTTATCACGCTCTTTAAAGAATAGTGCCATCTGCCTTTAAGCATCTCTGCCTCTATGCTCCCATTTTTTCGCCATTTGTCGAGAATTCGAGTACTGATATCTGTCCGCTTACTTATTTCTCCTGCACTTAGGTAATCACCGATTTTACCTTTAAGGTAACGTTTGGCAGAATTACTACCCTGTAATCCTTTTTGCTCTAGAAATGATTTCCATACCGTGTCATCAGGATTGTTTTCCACAACATCAAGTAAGGAGGATGGCTTCTCATCTATAAAATATTCTATTTTTTCCGCTTTTTCTTTCTTTCTCATAGGCAAGTTTACTCCACCGGCCACCCCGGAATCAACTCGTCTATTTCTGCCATCAGCCGGATGGTCTCTTTAAGGGCAACCACCACCTTTTGGTAGCGGGTCAGTTCATCATAGATGAGCGTTCTGCCCTTGCGGTCTTTGAGCCACTTATGGGCCACCTGGTAGCCGCCGATGTGAAAGTTCCAGACCTCCGGCGGGACGCCTTCAAAGTACTGCGTCTTGTTGATATTGACCCGCTGGTTATTGTCATCGTAGCTCACCTTGTCCACGATGTTGGAGCCTGTTACGGGATACCTGGTAATAAGGTTATTCAGCATGGGTGACTCCATGAGGTGTAGCGCCACCAGCTCAGCGCCCTTCTCTGCCAGCGACTTGAAAAGCTCTTTATTTGAGGTAAGCGGCAGGCGCGGGAAGTCTATCTTGAGGAACTCGGCGTAGCGGCTGCGGTAGGTGGGTGAGTGGAAGATGGCATAAGCGTAGTGGAAGATATCCTCTGGGCCAAAGGTTCCCTCAAGGTCTCCTCTGCCGTCTTCAACGAATTTCAGCCCCAGCTTCTCTGAGGCCCCTTTGATGAACTCCGGGTTCAGATTGGGGCGGCGGTTACCACCCTCAAACTGCATCTCGCCTTCAGCAGGATAGAGGTAGAGTGGGAAGAGGTAGTTAATTTCTCGAGTCTTGTTTGAAATATAGCAGGACTCTATGATACCATCTGCAGCTCCAACAAGAGACCATTGCCCTGATTGAGACTGCTGTCTGCAACACACAAGAGCCAAATTTTCTCCGGCCAGCATGTGGCGCATGACCTTTATAAGTGGACGCTCAAGTAAGTCACCCGAAAAGTAGATATGTCGAGAGTCGAATGGGCGATAAAGACACTCTGAAAACTTCGTTTCCCACTCCTCGTCTGTGCGCAATGCTTGTCGCGCCCTCTCTAAATTCCAACTTGATGTGTCGTGGAGTTTAAATTTATCTTTCACCTCGATGTTAGAAAGAGATGTGCCACGAAACCCAGTAATTCGCTCCTTCAAGGCACCTTTATCAAAGTCTATGGCAAAACTATCTCGTGCAGTTACAAACCCTACGCTGTTAACTGGAAAAACTTCCGTTACCCTCCACCCTTTCTCATATTCAGGTCTGAATTCTTCCTTACGCGGCACAAAGAAATAATCGGGGCTGTGGGGTTCAAGTTCTACCCAGGATGTTGTTTTCACATCAGTTTCAAATAAAGCATTGTATTTAGCATCTCGAGTGCCCCACATGTCGGCATAATGTATTGTAGAGGGGCCTTCTTTATCCGTTTCTTTTACGAGGATACCAATGGATACACCCTGCTGGATGTCAAATACATTTTCATCTTTACTGCCGTCAGGAGAGGTCTCCCTCTTTTTCACATTGCCGTGAAGATTAAGGATGTAAATATCAGTAAAGGTGTTCATCAGGGACTGGCGCATGCCGCGGAAGGTGGGATTATCAAGGTAGCCGTGGTTAGTGATAAAGGCAAGGATGCCTTGCCCGGTTTCCTTTATCCGCCACTGACCAAAGCGTATAAACTTCACGTAATCGTCTTGCAGCCAGTGCTTACGTTCGCCCAGAGGCTGTCCATCAACAACCTTGTAATCTTCGATAAGCTTGCCAATCCAGGTAAGCTCCTGCTTTGGCTTGCCGGTCTTAGGGTCTGGAAATACGCGAACGCTGGTATTAGCTGATATACCGGAGTACGGCGGATTGCCCAGCACCACCATGATGGGTTTTTCCTTCTTGATTTCAGCGGCGGCGTTGGCTTCCTCGGTTATCCAGCGGGCAAAGAGCGTCTCGGCGCGCTTGATAGCCTCTTCCAGCGTATTAGTGAGGTAGATTCCCAGGCGCTGGTCACTCTTAAACTCGTAGCCGGTCTCCTGGAGCAGAAGCCCCAGCTTGAGGTGGGCGACGGCGTAGGGAGCCATCAGCAATTCAAAGCCAAAGATGCGGGGCAGGAGCTTATCTGCCACATAGTCGTTCCACAAGCCCTGCTGTCCCTGGCGGGTAATCGCCTGATAAATCTCATTTATCACCATGTAGAGGAACGTTGCCGTTCCCACCGCCGGGTCAAGGATGAGCGTCTTATCATTCGCCAGCCCCTTTGGCTTGTTGAAGCGGTCTTTGAGCAGATGGTCAATGGAGCGCACGATGTAAGAGACCACCGGCTCCGGGGTATAGTAAACACCGCGCATCTCCCGTACCTTGGGGTCATACTCTTTGAGGAAAGTCTCATAGAAATGCACCACCGGGTCTTCCTTGGCAGTGCGCTTGCCAAAGTCCTTCAGGACGGCCTCCATATCCGCCTGAGCCAGCACCTGCGCCAGGTCATCCACCAGCCAGGCGATACGGGTCATCCAAATCAGGTCCGGCAATCTGGTTAAATAGCTTGCGCAGGAACGGGTTGGTTTTGGGTAAAAGATAGGCGGCGTTCTGGCGGGTAAAGTCCTTGCCTGTGGTGCTAGTGCAGCGGGCGGCGAAAAGCCCGTAGGCAATGGTCTGGGCATACATATCGGCAAAATACTCAGCCGACAGGTCAGGGATGAGGTTATCACGAAAAGCGGCAAGCTGGCTATGCAGGCTGCCGCCTTCCGGCTCTTTCTCGAAGGCGTTAATGATGAGATTCCGAATCAGGTGCGCCTGCCGAGCCATGCGCATCGCCAGTTCTTTTGGAGTGCCCACAGCTTCAGCTTTATGAGTGAGAAAGTCACTCAAAAGTTCGGCTACAGCTTGAATGCCAGCGTTATCGAGTTTGATTTTGCTTTCTGCGGTCAATGTGCCCAGACGCGCCGAGAGGTGGCGTTCTCCGTCCACATACCAGCGGAATTCAAGATAATCAGTCAGGATAAGGTTACTCAAAGACGGAAGATACCGTTTTAGCTGCTCTGTCTTTTCGGTTTCGTCAAGGTTTTTGCCAATATCCTTGGCTTCGACGTAGCCGATGGTAGCGGAGCCCTTCGTGATGATAAAGTCAGGTGCGCCGCACTCTATACGGCTGGGCAGACTTGTGGCAATAATTCCATCACCAAAGGACTCCAGCAGAGCTTTCAGTGTGGGATAGTGAGAACCCTCACTGGCATGGCCTGCTGCTAAAGTCGTCTGAACCTGCTTGAAATATTCACTAAATGCGTTGACCTTGTGTGTGCTCACTGTTACAACCACTAGGATTCATTCTTATGTCAATGGCATTATACTACACGATTAGAGGCAGTTCTATAGGGGGAGAATTATATAAGCCGTGTTATCGATGACGCTGTGCAAATACAAGTTATTGCACAATGTAGCAGTTGTAGCAACCGACTTGTGGGTAACAATTCTGACAAATGTTACCTCATTACGAGCGGTGGAGATAGGAGAGATTGGAACCTCCTACCTCACTTATGCGAACATGGCGCTGTCCCAATTGAGCTGCAGCCATCACATTATTGATATTCCTACCTAATATGTTAGAATGACGAAAAGCTTCGCTGGCTCGAGGCAAGCTTTCACTAAAAATTTAGTCTAGCACCCAAGATATTGACATTAATTCAAACCCACCGAATAATAACTAGAAGGAGGGCAAAACCAATGTTGCGACTATCCCGGAATACTTTAGGTTCAATCATTTCCTTAATCCTTATATCCGTAATGCTATCTTGTGCTGCCCCTGGGCAAACCACCAAGGTGTCAAGCGGTGATATTGACGCTTTCCACTCGTCATTAGAGAATAGCGACTTTACTTTGAAACCAGCGCCATTTATCCATGTGGATTTAATTAAACTATACGAAGCCGGGAAATTAGCCAATGCCGCCGGCAATAATGCCGGTGCGCCTTATAAAGGGGTGTTTGGTGCTATTCCAGAGAATATTGAGATAAAGGATATAAATGCGCTATCTAATGCTCCAGAGAAAATAGATAGTTTGTTATATGGCACTCCCGGGCTGATGCAGGGATGGCAGTTAAATCCTGATGAGGCGCTTGTACTTGTTACTAAGACCCCACCGGAATGCGCCTATTTCAGCTACTGCGGCTTTATCTTCTATAAATACTACGAAAAAGAAAAACAGCGTAAATGGGTCTGGACCAGCTATAATGACCCTCTGAACAACCTCACCATTAAAACTTCCGGTACTCCCAATGGGGCAAAGGGTAACCCATTCAACCAGGATACCATCATAATCATCACGGCTGATAAAGGTACCGACCAGCGCATACGCAGTGCTGCCGCATCAGCGGGATACTCGGCGGATATCATTAACACGTATGTAGTACCAAATTCAATGGTCAAGCTGGGTACAGGCCCCGAGTTTGACACAATTGTCTTTGGGCACCGCATGGCGCTCTTTGCTGATGAAAAGGCAGGCCAGGAATATGTAAATGCCGTAACATTAGCCCTTAGGGTAACACCTAAATCACAGGCAAAATTCGACCAATTACCGGCGCCAGAGTTGCGTGTCAGAGGTACAGGCAAGACCGAGGTGGATTTACAGCCCGCACTTGAGGAGCTGCGCAAGGCTATCCTTGCAAAGCACAGCAATCTTTTAGCGGATGAGCTTGTTACTTCTGTCTGGCTATCCGAGTCTTACGATGCAGTGCAGACAGAGACGTACGTGGCTGGCGAAAGCCGTGATACGGTTTACCTGCGCAGCGATACCCTTACACTGGGTGATAACCCAGGTGAGTTTGTCATTGTCTACGGTGTTAATCATGCCGCCACCGGTAAGGCTACCTACGCAAACTGCAACTTCTATGGTGAAGCTGGTTGGAACGGGGTAGTCGGCATCTATAGCACCGAGTATGCGGGGAGTGCTGAACCATATCTGCCCGGCAACCCTATGGCTAAATATCTTTATGTCTGTAAATTTGCGCGTAGCTGCGGTCCTGAAAAGACCTGTGTGGCAGTACCAACCGGACCAAAAGCGCACGGAGTTCAGCTTAATGAGCCCGCTTTTATCGGGTTCAGAGCATACTTGGAACCGGCTACAAAGGTGGGACCAGCCTTTACAGAGCTCCTTTACGAACGGGTGATAAAGTTTAGTCCTCGATGATATGGAAAATCCGTGTAGTATCCTCGGAATCTGGCATTCTATTAACTGTGTGGATACGGTCACAAACACTCATTTTGTTACCGGTTGCACCTTTTAGCGTAATGTTCAATAGCATAGTAAATTCAGATAACCGACCTTTTGAACAATTGGCAGATTACTGGCAACTGTTGAGGAGGCGTAACTGGCACAAATGCCCGTCTTTCATAAACTGAAACTGCACGGCTATATTGACTTTTCCTGAACCTCCAATTAGAATCAGAGAGGAAGGAAATTGTCGTCCAAGCATTCATGAAAAGAAAACCGCCCAAGATGAGGAGCCAGGATGCCGCATTTTGTACCAGATGTGGCGGAAAAGTCGGCTGACTTGAAATGAGGAGGTAAAATATAAAGTGAACAAAAAGAACTACACCATTCTGGTCATTGCCACAGTGGCTTTGTTGCTAACGCTAGCCATCCCTTTGGCCGGCTGTGCCAGTGAAACCAGCGCTCCTACTGGCCCCTCCACTGCTACCCTCAGCAGCGCCACCATGTGCCGAAACTATAATTCCAAGACAGGACCGGGTGACCAAGTCGATGTCTTCCCGCGCAATGCCTCATGGATTACATGCGCCGTCAAGCTATCAGATGCCCCACCCGGAACAAAAGTCAAGGCAGTCTGGCTATACAAGGGTACGCCAAGGTACACCGAAGTCACAGGCACTTCGGGCACCAAGTGGCTTGCCTTCGATATAAAACCCAAAGACATGGGTGAGACAGTCCGCTTCGACGCGGGAGATTACGCCGTCAAGCTCTTCCTCAACGGCGAGGAGAAATTAACCCTCAGCTTCAAGGTGGAATAGGAACGCAATATGGAAACCTTCATCGCCATATTGATGAAAATCGTCAGCATCGTCATGCTCATCTAGTTCTACCTACTTCAGACGTTGCGCTTTTCATCAGCGGGGGTAATCCTTACCGGGAGGCGAGCAGCCAATTCAATCAGCAGGCCTCTGCTATACTTATGCAAGTGGTACGGCATTTTGAGGCAACAGGGGAATGGCTTAGCTTGCCCAGCAACCGTGTTTGTGTAACTTGCGGTCGTGAACCCACCATCGAGCAGTGGCAGAGTGAATTATGCCCATACTGTGGAATCAGTTTTCGCATTAAAGGAAACAGGTCTTGCGAACAGTGCAGATATGGCCCTGATTTTTTCGCCTGTCTGAAGGGTGAGACAGGTAAACCGGCATCTCCAGAGCCTTTTGTGTTTAATCCACTTGGGCCAAGTCCAACAAAATATCACCTTTCTAATTCGAGTCAGATGTTTTCCTTTCAACCATGGAACAACAGAGAGCTCTAGATACTATGACCCCAATGGACTCAAGCCAAAAGGCGACTGGAATCAGGGCCGGCTATAATTGTAAATATGGCCCCAGTTGTTTCGGCTGCCAATTAGGTCTGGAAGGTATGGAGGCTCGTGATGAAGCTATCCGTCTTACTCCGTTTCAAATGCCTTGCTGGAAACCAGTGGATGACGAAGAAGGTAAAAGGTGACAATACTTGTCTCCGGGGATAATTGTCCATCCTATGTAGTGGGCTATACAACATACTATATTGTTTTACGCAAATGGCTCCGATGATCTAAATCCTTTCAAGGTACTGGCGGGCAGACCCCATTCCTCTTTACTTCCCGGCTCCCAATTTAGCTTTCAGATACGGAGTCACTTCTCAATGGAAGGCTCCATCATACCTCATACGGGTTTAACCGGGAGGGCAAGGGCACCATGTTGTGCACACGGGTTTGCTCAAATGAGCTCCCAAAAGCCTGATCGGCGTCTCCCTGCCCACCAGATACAATAATATCACCTCCTAAACTGCTGTTCTAGCTAGCTCTGGCATTTGGT
>Ga0315274_10017574_pt1 | contig 10084 bp, 9 predicted proteins | sample YL17G02_20_MG_FD_203700 | JGI IMG/M metagenome (GOLD analysis project Ga0315274, IMG submission 203700) | Sediment microbial communities from Yellowstone Lake, YNP, Wyoming, USA - YL17G02_20 | ecosystem: Environmental > Aquatic > Freshwater > Lake > Sediment | place: USA: Wyoming | collected... | reverse complement strand
ATTGACAGTGTAAGTTTTGATAGTGCCCTCCTCCTCGATTTGCCGAAGCCAGTTATCCACGTCATCGTCGCTGACTTCCCCGAGCACCTCCGGTATTGAGCTGAATGCTCTCGATCTGATCATCCCTGGGATATACCGCCCCCGGCCATGGTCATCCGCAAGGAATATCAGCACCTCAAGGATCCGCTGGGCCGCGAGACCTTTGAATCCTGGATTCCTTTGTCCCAGGTTCCAGGCGACGGATGAGTCATAGATGCTTGTTGATATCATTCTTCTTTCAGCCATGGACTTGACCTCCCAGCGGTCCTGAATCCAAACAGAGGCGATGTCGCTTCTTCCTCGGCCGGGTCCAGCACCGCGTTTTCAGCCGGTTGTCGTGCTTCACATCTCCCGTGTGTGCGTCTGCGCAAGTTTCCAATGTTTTACGCATTCTCAACGTCCCCTTTTTCGACTGATCCCCGCCCAGGGTGGGGATTGGCCAGGATAGGTAATCTTGTATCTCGCAGCCTGCATCGTCGCTCCAGGCAGCCGCCAGACGGGTCTAAGCGGCTGATTTCACGTCGTCGGAGTTGCGGTCATGGCCGGATTTGTGCTTCTCGCTGAAGTCATAGTCCAGCACCTCTCGAAGCATCGCGTAGGTCTGCTCGCAGACGCGCAGGATGTCCCGCATGGTCTTCGCCTCAGCCAGTTTGGTCGTTTCGTCGAAGATGCGCGCGAACGCGCCGGACAGCTTCGGATGGTAGGTTTCATGGACGAACTTGCAGCCGTCAGGATTGCTCTTCGTCTTCTGACACTTCACGCGCCTTGCGACTATCCAGTTCAACCTGTCGCTCTTGATGTAGTAGTCGGTCTTGCCGACCGGAATCCAGTTCTGGGGCATTCTGATCATCTCCTTCTGTCTGGTTTTCATTTGTCTTCAGCCACCCTTGCTCCGCCGCGATAGCCCTCGCGACCATCTTCGCGAGCAGGTCCTCACTCGCTTCCCACTCAGCCTGGGTCATGGGAGCGGGGGAGTAGTTGATCGTGACAGTGAATCTTGACTTCGTAGTGTTTCTTTTCATTCTATCTTCCTCCGATCTATTGAGCGAACCGCCCGATGGTCTACGCTCGGAACTGCGGCTCCAGCCTATCTCCCAAATCAGAGTCGCAGCCGATATCATCACCGGCACAGTCACGTGATTCACTTCGAATTTGCCAACTGTGGAGAAGGTCGAAGAAGAACCGAAGGTTATCCGTGAGCTCCTCAAACTCAGTCAGCGTCAGTTTGTGTCCTAAAGCCGCTTCCCATTCAGCGCGGAGATTGTCGGATTCTGTTCTGTCATTGGTATCCATCGAAATACCTCGATCAAGCACCCGTATACAGGGTTGCCTTTTGATTCACAGATACCATGTCGCCACTGGAAATGCCTTAAGACTTGCTAAAGAATCAGCTTAAAATCAGCTTAACATTCCCTATAGGAATAACTTGAGCCGATAGCCCCAATCACTGATGTATAATCAACCGGTAACCTTTCCCTCTTTCGCGCACTATTGACAGTTTGTTTGTTCCCTTTAGTTTCTTTCGGAGTGCCGAAATGTGCGTATATAATGTCGCCTCCGGCCATGCTGGTTTACTGCGCCGTTTTGCTCCTCTCCTCGGTTTAGCCCTGCGCCCACGAGGCCAGACGGCTTCATATAGCTCCTCATTGCCAGTGATCTTATCACCGTTTTGCCACAAGACCTTGAGAATAGCCGTCTCTTTAGGCCTAAGTACTAAGGGTTCCCCATCGCATATGAATTCCTTTGTGGCATCGGAGTATGACAGAATAGTCCTTGGTTTGACCCGAGCATCCCATATAGGTAGCCCCTCGTCGGTTAGAAAGTCTTGAGTGCCAAGACAGGTTATGCGACTTCTGTCCAGTTGCTCCTGCGTCTCGGCACTCCTGCTAAATGAGCTACCAATGCTGATTACGTATAGATACTTGCAGACCGAAGGGCAGGGCTGATCGGGTTCCCCATTGTCCTCTTCACCTGGCTCTTCGAAGACTCCTTCCTTGTTCATCACTTTGAGCTCTTCCCTAACTACTCCCCTGATCTCCCACAAGTAGCCACTAAGGGAACCGTGTTTACCGCCAAAGTCGGTTATAACTACAGCCGTATCTTGGCCCTTCCACCCTATGATATAAGCCACAATACAGTGCTCTATTTCCAGCTCCCAGAAAACGGGTCTTATTCCCCACTGCTCTGCCGTGTGGCTTGCCAACGCCTGCAGTTCGACGGAGTGGATCCGAATCTTGCCATCCAATTGCAGCGTAATTAGTTCATCAGGTGAGAAGCCGGAGACCTGCCATATGCCATCCCTGTAGAAACATCGACGCCCGATATTTCCATACTCGTTGTCTTCGTCGAAGGGATAGACGTCGTCAGGTTCAAAACCATCGCTGACAATGTGCTCAGCGAGCAGATCACGCCAGACTTTCTTTGGCACAGGCTGGAATGGGGGGCCCAAACAGCCATCGTCGCATTGTTCCCAAAGGTATTCCAGATGCTCGCGTTTCATACAAGCCTCCCATTCTCGCTAGGTCATCGGCTCGTGCAAGAAAGTACAAGCGATCTCAGCTTCGTCGTACCGCACATTGGATTCCGCCAGCCATTCTTTCTGTAAGCCGCGTTCGCCGCGACGTCATCCCCGCGTCCGAGGTCTCTTGGCGGATTCTCGCGTCTCACCCTGGTCGGCATCGTGTCGAGCAAGCTAGGCTCAGGTACAGTGAGATAGTCTTCCGATCCCGACCGGCGAAAATGCTCGAATCGGCATTCTCGTATGATATAATACCGGATTGATGGGCTGTCCTGCAAACAGTCCTAATGTAGGGTCGCAACCATGGCTCGCAACTGGCTTGAGGCCAGGCTTAGAATCGGATTCAGTTGAGGTAAGATATGGCTCGCAGGAAGAAATCCGCTACCGGGAATACCATCAAAAACTCCGGAGCCAGGCTCGGCTTCGAGCAGACACTCTGGGCTGCGGCTGACAAGCTGCGGGGCCACATGGACTCCTCGGAGTACAAGCACGTCGTCCTGGGCCTGATCTTCCTCAAGTACATCTCCGATGCTTTCCAGGAGCGCTACAACGAGCTGAAAGCCCTGCCCCCCGGGGAGTGCGCGGATCCGGAGGACCGCGACGAATATGCCGCCGAGAACGTATTCTGGGTCCCGAAGAAAGCGCGCTGGTGGAATCTGCAGGACAACGCCAAGCTGCCCGAGATCGGCAAGCTGATCGACGACGCCATGGTCGCCATCGAGAAGGAGAACCCGTCGCTCAAAGGCGTCCTGCCTAAAGACTACGCGCGTCCGGCACTCGACAAGACACGCCTGGGCGAGCTGATCGACCTCATCGGCACAATCGGCCTCGGTGACAAAGAGAACAGGTCGAAAGACATCCTCGGTCGGGTCTACGAATATTTCCTGGGACAGTTCGCGAGCAGGGAAGGCAAGAAGGGCGGCGAGTTCTACACTCCGCGATGCATTGTCAAACTGCTGGTCGAGATGATCGAGCCGTACAAGGGCCGCGTGTACGATCCCTGCTGCGGCTCGAGCGGCATGTTCGTTCAGAGCGAGGAATTCATCCGCGCGCACGGCGGGCGTCTGGGCGATATCTCTATCTACGGCCAGGAATCCAACCCCACCACATGGAAACTGGCTAAGATGAACCTGGCCATCCGGGGAATCGAGGCCAACCTCGGCGGGCAGCATGCCGACAGCTTCCATGATGACCTTCACAAGGACCTGAAAGCCGATTTCCTGCTCGCCAATCCTCCGTTTAACGATAGCGACTGGGGCGGTGAGCGTTTACGGGACGATGCGCGCTGGAAGTTCGGGGCGCCGCCTGCCGGCAACGCCAACTTCGCCTGGGTTTCGCATTTCATTCATCATCTCTCGCCACGGGGCATGGCGGGATTCGTGCTCGCCAACGGATCGATGTCGAGCAACCAATCGGGTGAGGGTGAAATCCGCAAGCGCATTATCGAAGCTGATCTGGTCGATTGCATGATCGCCCTCCCCGGACAGTTATTCTACGGAACACAGATTCCCGCGTGTCTGTGGTTTGTCTCACGAAGCAAGGGCAATGGGAAGTTCCGCGACCGTCGCGGCCAAACGCTCTTTGTCGACGCGCGCAAAATGGGTGTTCTCATCGACCGCGTGCATCGGGAACTGACCGATGAAGAAATCGCGCGGATCGCCGGAACCTATCACGCATGGCGCGGCGAGAAGGACTCCGGTAAATATGCCGATGTGCCCGGCTTCTGCTACAGCGCAAAAACGGAAGAAATAGGGAAGCACGGCTATGTACTCACGCCGGGACGGTATGTCGGCGCCGAGGACGTGGAGGATGACGGTGAACCGTTCGATGAGAAGATGAAACGCCTGACCGCTCAGCTTGACGAGCAATTCAAGGAAAGCGCGAAACTGGAGAAGCAGATCAAGAAGAATCTCGACAGGATCGGATTTCCTCTAGCAGGGGGCGATAAATGAGACCGTTCATTCCTGATAAATTGCCGCCTTCCCTGGAATGGGGAGAGCTGGTTTCATTGATTGGCAATGGAAATGCTGCTTTGGCCAGGTTCGACGGCATGCTGCAAAGCATGGTCAATCCTGAGATTCTTCTGTCGCCAATCACTCTTAGAGAAGCAGTGCTGTCATCGAGAATCGAGGGGACTCAGGCGTCGCTCGCTGAAGTCCTCCAGCATGAGGCTGGAGAGGAATTCTCAGAACAGAAGCGGCAAGACATCCGGGAGATCATCAACTATCGGCGTGCCCTCTTCGCAGCCGAAGAGATGCTCAAGAAGAAACCCTTGAGTCTGAATGTCATAAAAGAGCTTCACTCGATCCTTCTGGAAGGCACGCGCGGGCATCACAGCGCCCGCGGCGAATTCCGCCGTATCCAAAACTGGATCGGCGCTCCGGGCTCAACAATCGAGACGGCAACTTATGTCCCCCCTGATGTTCCACACATGAAAGAAGCCTTGGACCTCTGGGAGAAATACATCCACACCGATGAGAAAGACCCTCTGGTCCATCTTGCGTTGGTTCATGCCCAGTTCGAGATTATCCATCCCTTCCTGGACGGCAACGGCCGCATCGGACGGATGCTTATACCGCTGTTTCTGACCGAGAAGGCGGTGCTCTCAAAACCGGTGTTCTACCTGAGCTCCTATCTGGAATCCCACCGCGAGGACTACTACAGCTTTCTGAATCGCGTGACGTCTCGGAATGATTGGCAAGGCTGGGTCGTCTTTTTTCTCAGGGCCGTTGTGGAACAGGCGCATGAGAACACTGAGAAGGGCCAGGCGATCCACGGGCTGTACGAAGAAATGAAAAAAGCCGTGGTCGAAATCACCCGCTCCCAGTATGCGATTGCCGCTTTGGACACCATCTTTAAGAAGCCTGTCTTCACTTCCACCGATTTCATCAGGATTTCGAAGATTCCGAACCAGACTGCCTGGTCCATAATGCGCCAACTGAAGGGCGAAGGAGTGCTAAAGGAGCTCAGACTGGCGGGCGGGCGCAAACCCGCTCTTATGGGTTTCCCGAAGCTGGTTAACATCGCCGAGGGCAGAAATGTTCTGTAACGTGCACGAAAGACAAGACGGTTTGTGTATAGTGAAAACCCCTTTCACTATACACAACGCCATTTGTGTTCAGTCTACTGCACACAAAGACTGCCTCATCTTGAAGTACCATTTTGGCGCTTCAAGCCCGGTTGATGACTTGAGGTCACAGATTGTGACCTCAAACCGCCTGACCGCTCAGCTTGCCGATCAAATCAAGGAAAGCGCGAAGCTGGAAAAGCAGATTCGGGTGAACATGCGGAGGCTGGGCTATGGAAAGTAAGTGGGTTTCAATTCCTCTCGGGGAGATCGCAGAAAACATTTCCCGTCCCTTTGACTTTGATGGGAAGGACCAAGTTATATTCATTAATACTGGAGACGTATTAGAAGGACATTTTCTTCATAGAAACTACTCCGAAGTTCACGGGCTACCTGGACAGGCAAAAAAAGCGCTGGAATTTAAAGATATCCTATACAGTGAGATTCGACCTGGAAACAAAAGATACGCTTTCATCGATTTCGAACCCAAAGATTATGTAGTGTCTACTAAGTTCATGGTTGTAAAGGCCAAAGAACGTGTTCTCCCCGAGTATCTATATTTGGTGCTTACAGATAAACAATGTGAAAACGAATTCAAGATGATTGCTGAATCCCGCTCGGGTACATTTCCTCAAATAACCTTCGATGCGGTTTCTTATTATCCGGTTGCTGTTCCATCCCTAGCTGAACAGAAACGGATTGTAAGTTTTGTAGGGGCGATTGATAGAAAACTTAATCTCCTTAAACAGATAAATGAGACTTTAGAGGCGATGGCGCGGGCGATATTCAAGAGCTGGTTTGTGGATTTCGACCCTGTACGCGCGAAGTCGGAGGGCCGGGATACGGGTCTGCCGTCCGACATCGCCGCCCTCTTCCCCGACTCCTTCGTCGACTCGGAACTGGGCAAGATTCCGAAGGGATGGAGCATTGGAGTTGTTGATGATTTCGCAGATCTACTGAGCGGCAAGAGGCCAGATATCCGGTATAACGAGATTTCAGTTGAAGCCAGTGTACCTCTTTGGGGTGGAAATGGACCGATGGCATTCGTACCCGAGGCTCTGTTCAATGATCCGATTCTTCTTACTGGCAGAGTCGGAACTCTGGGATCGGTCTTTCGAATCACGATGCCGTGTTGGCCGTCCGATAACACACTGGTTGTCAAAGCCAGAACGCCGCATGCTTATGAATATCTGTTTCTTCAGTTGAAACGGATTGACTTCGCTGCGCTAAACAGAGGCTCAACCCAGCCCCTGCTGACTCAAACCGACTTAAATGCTCAACCGATACTGCAGCCTGCTGCCTCTGTGCTTGAGAGCTTTCATGCATTTGCTATGATCTTCTATGCGAAGATCGATGAAGCAGAGCGCGCATCCAGCACCTTGGCGATTATCCGCGATTCGCTCTTGCCAAAGCTGATGTCGGGGGAAATCGACTTACAGGCTGCTGGCTTAGGGAGAAAGGGGCCTGCTAAATGAGCGGAATGGCTTATAGAAACATAGCAATCCAGGTTGGGGACGCTTTGAAGTATTCGACAACCCTCAATGGAATCAATAGAGCAGCAAAGTCGGTTTTTTCGTTCAGCTACGAGAATTTTCCTAACGATTCAATCACGTCAGGAAGAGCTCAAAGAATTCATGACTGGGTTTTGACTTTGGCTAAACAGAGGATGAATGATGATGAAAGAAAAAGGTTGTTACTGAAGTTCCTGAAATTGATAACTTCCTCAAATGATGCAGAATCGGTTGAGAACATCTTAAGCCAGGCTGGATTTATTACGGAGGGTGCCGAAAGTTTGAAGCGGTTTAGTTCGCGAGCATTTCATGCGAAAATCACTGAGCATTGCAGGAAGCTATATTTAGATAGACATTACTTCCACGCGGTATTCGAGGCTGCTAAAATCTACCATAAATTGGTTCAAGAAAAATCCCAAAGCAGCAAAGACGGGCAAGCGCTGATGCTGGAGGCATGGAGTCCAGATAAAGGCGTCTTGAAAATTACGAGATGTGAAACTGAAACGGATAAAAATGTTCAAGATGGGATTGGCTTTCTATCTGCTGGTTTGATGAGGGCTATTAGGAACCCGACTGCTCATGAACCCGCGCTCCACTGGCCTATTTCTGAGACGGATTGCCTCGAGATTTTGACATTCATATCTTTTTTGCTTAGGAAGTTAGATGAATCAGTTTATTACAAGGGAGCTGATAGTTAATGCGCCTCTTCATCAGCTACAGCACTGGCGATCTTGAGATAGTCAGCCAGATAGCCGACGCGTTGCGTCCGCATGCGGACACTGCCAGTGATGGTATTCGCTTTGATGGCGACGAAAACTTCTTCGGCGGGGAGGCAGAGTGAACCCGTCCATCACAGAATCCACCGTAGAGCAAGCCGCGCTTGACTGGTTCGCCGGTCTCGGCTACGAGGTTTTCTACGGTCCTGAGATCGCGCCCGGGGAGATGTTCGCCGAGAGGTCAAGCTACAGCGATGTGGTTCTCATTGACCGGCTGCACCGCTCGCTTGAAAGCATAAACCCCGACATCCCGCCTGACTCAATCGAGGATGCGATCCGGAAGGTCACCGTAACCCCGAGTCCCAGCCTGGCTGAGAATAACCGGCATTTTCACAGGATGCTGACCGACGGCGTGGACGTTGAATATCGGAACGATGAAGGCCGAGTCGTTCATGACAAGGTCTGGCTCCTTGATTTCAACGATCCGAAGAACAACGACTGGCTCGCCGTCAATCAGTTCACAGTGATAGAGGACAAGAACAGGCGTCGTCCGGACATGGTTGTGTTCGTGAACGGTCTCCCGCTGGGCGTTGTCGAGCTCAAGAACCCGAAGGACGAGGCCGCGACGACAAGAACCGCCTTCAACCAGTTTCGAACCTACAAGGAGGAAATCCCGAGCCTGTTCACGTATAACGAGGCGCTCGTAGTCTCGGACGGACTAGATGCCCGAGTGGGCACGCTCACATCCAACTGGGAGTGGTTTCTGCCCTGGCGGACGATTGAGGGGGACAGGGTCGAGCCAAAGGGGAAGCCGGAGCTGGAGGTCCTGGTCAGGGGGGTTTTCGAGAAGGGTCGGTTCCTTGATCTGATCCGGCACTTCATGGCCATCGAGGTGGACGGGTCCAGGATCACGAAGAAGATGGCGGGGTACCACCAGTTCCACGCGACAAACAAGGCGGTGGAATGCACGGTGAAGGCTTCCTCACCCGGGGGCGACCGTCGGGTCGGGATCGTCTGGCACACGCAGGGAAGCGGCAAGAGTCTGACGATGGTCTTTTACGCCGGCAAGATAATCCAGCATACGGCGATGGCCAACCCCACGGTGGTCCTGCTGACGGACCGTAACGACCTCGATGAACAGCTTTTCAGCCAGTTCTCTGCATGTGAAGACCTACTCAGGCAGAAGCCTCTGCAGGCCGACAGCAGGGAGAATCTGCAGGAGCTTCTCCGAAGAGCCTCAGGAGGCGTGATATTTACGACGATCCAGAAGTTCTTCCCCGAAAGCGGAGGAACGTACCCAACGCTTTCCGAACGACGAAACATCGTTGTCGTTGCCGACGAGGCCCACCGCAGCCAGTACGACTTCATTGACGGCTTCGCGAGGCATATGCGGGACGCGTTGCCCAACGCCTCGTTCATTGGCTTCACCGGTACGCCTATCGAATTGAGCGACAGGAGCACGCCCGCGGTTTTCGGTGACTACATCGACACGTACGACATCCAGCGAGCGGTCGAGGACAAAGCGACCGTGCCCATCTACTACGAGGGTCGGCTGGCGAAGATCGAGCTTGACGAGGACGAGCGCCCGAAGATCGATCCTGAATTTGAGGAGGTTACCGAGGGAGAGGAAGTAGAGAAGAAGGAGAGGCTGAAGACCAGGTGGGCTCGACTGGAGGCCCTCGTTGGCGCCGAGAAGAGGATAGATCTAATCGCCAAGGATATTGTAGATCACTTCGAGAAAAGGCTTGAGGTGCTGGACGGCAAGGGCATGATTGTCTGCATGAGCCGTCGGATCTGTGTGGATCTCTACAATGCAATCGTCAGGCTTCGTCCTAACTGGCACGAGGAAGAGGATGACAAGGGATATATCAAGGTCGTGATGACGGGATCAGCCGCTGATCCGCCTCAGTGGCAACAGCACATCCGGAATAAGCAACGCAGGGAGGCAATCGCCGGGCGATTCAAGAATCCTGACGATCCCATGAAGCTGGCGATTGTGCGCGACATGTGGTTGACGGGATTCAACGTGCCGTCATTGCACACGATGTACATCGACAAACCCATGCGGGGGCACGGTCTGATGCAGGCGATAGCCCGGGTGAACCGGGTTTTCAGAGACAAGCCCGGGGGCCTGATAGTTGACTACCTCGGTCTGGCCTACGAGCTCAAACAAGCTCTTGCTGTGTACTCCGATGGTGACCGTCTCAACGCCGGCATCCCTCAGGACGAGGCG
>Ga0315274_10017573_pt1 | contig 10084 bp, 9 predicted proteins | sample YL17G02_20_MG_FD_203700 | JGI IMG/M metagenome (GOLD analysis project Ga0315274, IMG submission 203700) | Sediment microbial communities from Yellowstone Lake, YNP, Wyoming, USA - YL17G02_20 | ecosystem: Environmental > Aquatic > Freshwater > Lake > Sediment | place: USA: Wyoming | collected... | reverse complement strand
TGCGCTGCCGGCGCTGGCGCCGGCGCCGCGCGGGAACCGCTGGCGGGACGCCAACGCCGCGCGCATCGCCGAGGCCGCGGAAATGGCCGCAGCGCTTCGCGAGGCAAGAAAAGTGCTCTCCGCGGAGATACTCTCGGGCAAAAGGGACAATTCGTACGCTCTGGAGGTGCTCCTGTCGGCGACGAGGCTGATGTTAGCGAGAGTGGACCTTTTCTTTGCGCTGCGCGACGCGGAGCTCTCGGTTGAGGACGCATACGCCTCGTTCGAGGCCCTCGACGGGGTTGGGGCGTCGCGGCTCCTCCATGACGCGTCGGTGGCCCTCTACGACGCGCTTGCGGCGGGGGAGGGCGCGCTTTCCTCGCTTGAGTCGGTATGGCTGCGCGGCCGAATGCCGCAGGACATGTCTCTTTTCGACGCCCCCGGCCGGAAATACCTTCACGACTTCAACAACTACGGACACCTCGCGGCCAAGACGAAAGACCTCGGCTACCTCCTTTTCGTCGAGCGCAGGATCGGCGCGGCGGAAATGGCCGGCGCGCTGATGAAGGGTTCAAGGGAAGTGCTCACGGCCAGAGTGTGGCCCATGAAATAGGCGCGGCCCGTGAAAATAACAGTTCTCGGCAGCGCGTCGGGGATTTCCATGCCGGGGCGCGCGCATGCGTGCGTCGCGATCGAGTGTGGAAACGGCCTGTACGTATTTGACCTGGGCGAACCCGCCGGACGCGAACTCCTGGCAGGGGGGCTGCCGCTGCCGAAATTGCGTGCCGCCTTCGTCTCGCATATGCACTCGGACCACGTGGGCGGGCTTTTCCAGTTCGTGAAAAACCTTCATCTGTACCATAATCATCCCGGATACCTGCCGCAGGTTGACGAAATAACCTTGGCGCTTCCCGGCGAAGCCGTCGGTGCCGTAATGAAGTTCTTCATAGCCTCGTACATGTTCCCCGAGAGGCTTAAGGTGAAGATCAATTGGCTGGGCGTAAGGCCGGGGCCGGTCTACGAAGACGGGAATATCCGCGTTGCGGCGCTGCCCACAACGCACCTTGACGAGATAAAACCGTTTCTCGCCGAGCATCCTGAGTATGCCGGGCCTCGCGGTGAGGCATTTTCCTTCGAGGTCACCGCCGGCGGGAAGCGCGTGCTGTACAGCGGCGACCTGGGCGCAATCTCCGACGTCCTGGAGCCTGCCAGGGGGGCGGATGTGCTCATCCTCGAATTCGGGCATCTCCTCCCGCTCGAGGACAATCTGCGCAAGTTGGCCGGATTGGGCGTGGGAAAAGTAGTTCTAACTCACATATTTCCCGATTACAATGAGAAGGGCGCCGAACTCCAGTCCATCGCCGACCGGGTATTGCCCGGCCGCGTAGCCGTGGCAAAGGACGGCCTGGAACTGGTTGTCTGACGCGTCCCTCGGAGGAACTTGCGGTATTCGAGCGTAGCGATCCCCCCCGGGAGGAGAGCAGGGGTGAGGCAAAGCGCCCGCGCGTTCTTGTGTGGCACTGCTGGTTTGTCCAGCAGTGATTATTCCCCTCTGCCCCCGGGAGAGGGCAGGGTGAGACCGTAGGGGCGGACGGCGTCCGCCCGCTTGGTGTTGTTGAGTCCCCCTCCCGATTCATCCCGATCCGAATCGGGGGCCGAAATCCCGACCTGTCGGGATGGCACTGCTGGCCTTGGGCGGCGTCTCGTCCCGGCGTAGCTTTAGCGAAGCTGGAAGCCTTGGTGAAGCCTGCTTGCCCAGCAGTGGTAGAACGTAGGGCGCGGCTTGCCGCGCGTAGGGCGGGATCGTATCCCGCCGCTTCTGGTAGGGTGGGCTTCAGCCCACGCGGACTGAAATGCGGGTGCAGTTCCCCTCTCCCTCCGGGAGAGGGTCAGGGTGAGGGAGAGCGCCGGTGCGTTCTCGTGTAGCACTGCTGGCCGTGGGCTTCGTAGCTCGCGTTCTCCGTAGCCTCGGGCGAAGGAGAATAGCGAAGGAGCCTTGTCCAGCAGTGAGCATCTTTGATGTGCCACTGGTCCTCCCGATCCGGATCGGGACGTCGGGATCCGCCAGTGTAATCCCCTCTCCCTCCGGCCTGCTCTCCGAAGCCTCGGCGAAGGAGAGGAGAGGGCAGGGTGAGGGAGAGCGCCGGTTGAGCGGCGCACGGGTTATGCCCGCACTCGCGGGACGAGCGAACTTGAGAAAGCGTACCCAAGGAGAAGCCGAGTGATTAACGAAGAGGTCACGACGTTGAGGGGCGGCGCGCGGGCGTTAGTCGGTGCAACTATTTGCTTTGTGCTCTTCGTTTGCGGATATTACCTGTTCGGCGGCGAGGCCAGTTCGCGCGGCGGCGGGCCCGCGATGAAGACGCCCGGCGACTGGCTCAACGGTGTTCACATCGCCGTGGCGGCGCTGCAGGCGTCCGCAATCGCCACGCTGGTCTACAGGCGTCCCAACAGCCGCCCTATGGCGATTGGGATAGCCCTGGGCCTTCTCCTCCTGAACGTGCCCGTTCAGGGCATATTGGAGGAGGTCAGCGACCTGGTGCGCATTCCGCAGTTTCCGACAAAGCAGGCAATTGCGAGAATGCCCCATTTTGTGCAGAGTGACTGGGTCCAACTGATACTGAGCGCCTCGGTGCTCAGGGCCCGGATGTACTGGGCCTATTACCTTACGTACATTCTATGGAGTGTGGTTGCGCTGTACTCCGGGTATCTGGGGCAGTACCTCGTCGGATTCCTGCTCTTTAAGAGCCAGGCCAGGAAGGAGTCTGCGGTTTACCTCGCGGAGAACGCGGGCATGGGATTGGTTGCGAGCATCACCGCCGGCGTCGTCGCAATGGCTCTTGCAGCGGGGCTGACGGAGGTGGCGATGCCGGGGGTCCACAAGGCAGCGCTGCTGCCTCCGGCAAGCGCGGCCCCGGTTGCCGCCGTGAGCCCGGGTCCTGCGGCGCCCCCCCCGGGTGGCGTCTCCGGGCGAGTCGGGGAGTTCCTGGGCGACGTCCTGGCGCCCGCAGCCGGCTATGCATCGTCCGGGAGGTTGCGGACACAGTTGCTGGTGACGGTGCTGTGTTTTTCCGTGACGGCGTATATTGCGGCGCTGTCATTCAGGCCGCGGACAAGCACTTGGGTGGCAGTCGGCGCAATTGTCGGCGTCATGTTGCTGCCGCTGGCAGCGGTCAAACTGGTGGTCGGCCCCCTCAGGGGGGCGCCGTTTTTCGGTATTCTCGAAGTCTCCCCCTTCATGCTGGCCGGGACCGCAGTGGCATCTGCGTTGGGCGGAGACTGGCTTGCCAGATTGCTTATGGCGCATGCGGCCGGCCGCAAGAAAGACGTCTACAGGCCGCTTTGACAGCCGCCTGGCAGGACTTACTCAGGCCCCGCGACAGGGTGACCGCGGCTCTCTCCGGCGGGGCGGTGCAGCGGCCCGGCTATGTGATGCGGGGATTGACGCTCCGCTTGGGTCGCCTGCGTTCAAGCGGGCGCCCCGACCTGGTCTTGTCAGACGCTGCCGGGCGTTCTACCGGCGCCACACCCACTCGGCTGACTTCAGGTTCACAGGGTCGAGAGCCAATACGAACTCATCTCCGGGACGGCCGTAGACGAGTTTGTAGGTCCGGTAAAGCACCACGATCTCGCCTTCGGGCGTTTTCTCGCTCTTGAGGTCCCCTGACAGGCCCCCGACGTAAACGGTCAGCGTGTCCGAGGCCCCGTTGACGCCCCTGAAGACCGCGACGCCTTTCTTGGATTCGCCCACCTTCAGGACGCCCGTTATCTTCGTCGTGTCGAGGACCTGCTTGCCATAGTGCTCCTGAACGCGTTTGACCACCGCGGGAAAAATCTGCGCGGCGTATGTGACGCCGTCTTCGGTCTCCATCACGAAGGTCGGGAAGAAGTCCACGTCCTGCGACGTGTTGTTCTTGACCTCGTAAACGACGTACCTGTAGTTCACGAGCGCCCCGTTCTCGACAAATTCAACGGCGCGCGGCGGCTTCGAAGTAAACGTCAATTCCCACGAATTGAGCCGGCTTATGCGCATCTCATACGCCAGGACGCCTGCAACAATGCCCAACAGGATAGCCACGGCAGAGATACTCTTACGCAGCATCGCTCTTTTTCCTCCGCATCTGGCGGTAATCGCCGATTGCCCCAGTGGGGCATTCCGGCACGCACTTGCCACACGACACACACTTATTATAGTCGATCCGCGCAAGAAAATCCTTTATTTCTATCGCATTCACGGGACAAATTTTCGCACATTTCGCGCACGCGATGCAGGCGCGCTGGCAGATCTTGCGGGCAATTGCCCCTTTATCCAACGACTTGCACTGAATGTGGACGCCACTCGTGTCCTTCTCGACGGTTATTATGTCCTTCGGACACACCGAAGCGCATATGCCGCAGCCGGTGCACTTGCTCTCTATGATGACGGGCAGGCCCTCCTTGGACGTCGTGATTGCGCCAAAGGGGCACGCGCGTGCGCACGTCCCAAGCCCCAGGCAGGCGTATGCGCACTCGTAGAGCGGATCCGCGCACAGGAGGACTGCCTTGCAGTCCTGCAGCCCCTTGTAGTCGACCAGGGGCTTCACGCCGCTGCGGTTGCAGTGGACAACCGCTATCCGCGCGTCCGTGGCGCCGGCCTCGAGGCCCACAATCCGGGCGATCTTGTGCGCCGCCAACTGCCCCCCGGGCACGCACCCGTTGGGCGGCGCCTTCCCGGCCGCAACGGCCTCCGCGTACGCCTGGCAGCCGGCATACCCGCACGTCCCGCAGTTGATGTTGGGAAGCGCCGCAATGATCTGCTCGACGAGGGGGTCGACTTTCACCGTGAACTTCGCCGTCGCTACGGCAAGGCCCACCGCGAAGACCACGGCAAGCACCGTAAGCCCCAGCACCGCTGCGATTATGATCCCGTAGGTCGCCAGCACTTGGGTCGTCCTCCCTCAGCCGGTCAGGCCGCCAAAGCCCATAAAGGAAAGGGCCATCATCGCCGTGCATATGAACGCGATTGGTATGCCCCTCATGGCTTCGGGCACCGGCAGCATGTCTATGCGCTCCCTGATCCCGCTCATGAGCACCATGACCAGGAGAAAGCCGACTCCCGCCCAGAAACCCTGGATCGTCGCCGCCCAGAAATCCAGGACTTCGGAAGTATTCGTTGTATTGAGCAGCGCCACGCCGAGTACGGCGCAGTTGGTGGTAATAAGCGGCAGGTAAATCCCGAGCGCCCTGTAGAGCGCCGGCGTGTTCTTCTTCATGACGAGTTCTACTAACTGGACAAGCGTTGCTATGACCAGGATGTAACTCATCGTCTTGAGCACCAGTTCAAGCGACGTGTTCTTGCCGACTATCCCCGAAAAAATGTTGAACCCCGACACCGATTCGGGCAGCAGGACATAATGGTAAACGATCCAGGTGACCGATGAGGCCATCGTCATGACGAATATGACCGCCAGGCCCATTCCGACCGCGCTGTCCGTCCTCTTCGTGACCCCCAGGAAGGGGCACAACCCCAAGAACTGCGCCAGGACGAAATTCGACACGAAGACCATCGACAGCATGATCGTGAAGAAGGAACCGATCCCCATTGTGTAAGTCATCGCGACCGGCATCGCTATTTCCCCGCAGCGGCCATTTCTTTTGACGTAATCGGACGGGCGTAGTCGACCGGCTGCGCCCGCTTCGCAAGGGACAACCTGATTGTGTTGATAACACCCAACAGCAGCCCGATAACCAGGAACGCCCCCGGCGCCATTATCATGATGTAAGCCGGCTGGTACCCTCGGAAAACCTGCAGCCCGAGGAAAGTCCCGGCCCCCGCCACCTCGCGTATCGCCGAGATCAACAGCAGCGCGAAGAGATACCCGATCCCCATCCCGACCCCGTCAACCAGGCCCTCCGCGGCCGTGTGCGTGTACGCGTACGCCTCGGCCCGCCCGAAGATGATGCAGTTCACGACGATAAGCGGTATGAAGACCCCGAGCGCTCGGTTAATGTCCTCTGAGACGTACGCCTTGAGGAGCATTTCCGCCATTGTGACAAATCCCCCGATGACGATGACGAAGCACGGGATGCGGATCTCGTTCGGGATGATTTTGCGCAGCATGGCGATGATGACGTTGGAGCCGATGAGAACGCCCGTGGCGGCAACGGCCATCCAGAAGCCGTTTATGACCGCTACCGTAACGGCGAGCGTCGGGCAGTTGCCGAGGACGAGAACGAAACTGGGGTTTTCCTTAACCGCCGCCCTTACCAGTTCCCTCCAGACCCACACGGTTCCCCTCCCAATCTACCGGGTCTCCGGAACGCGGAATTCGGAAAATTATAGGCCGCGCAACACCCCTGTCAACAACCATACCAAGGTGTCCAGCGGGTCATCCAATGCCCCGGAAAAAAGGGGACATTCTACTTTTCGCGCCTGCGGAAGGCGCACCTCTGGGGCGCCTTGCCGGAAGTTTACCCGCCTACGGAGGCCTTGCCCGCCTGCGGCGGGCGTTGGCGAAGTTTACCCGCCCATGGCGGGACGGCTTGTCCGGCAGTGATTTCCCGGGGGCGAGGCAGCGGCGAGGGCTTCGAGTGAGACTTCGGCGAGCGGCGCGGCAGGCCCTTCGATCCCGACCGGTCGGGACTCAGGGCCGTAAGCCAGTCGAACGGCTCACCGTTGCGAGCCCAGCCGAGCAACTCAGTCGAGTCGCACGCCGCGTCTCCATCGGCCGGCGTAGCCTCGGCGAAGTCGGCTGCGTGAGACAAGGTTTTCTGTTCTGTCCTTGCGAAGCTCTGCTTTCCTTGGTGTTCCTTGGTGACCTTGGTGCCTTGGTGGTGAAAGGTTTGCCTTTTCTTCAGACTTCAGACTTTCTCCTCGGGACGCCGGTCTCCTGTCCCCGGTGTGCCTTCCATCGCCCCCTTCAGTCCGTCTACCCGAAAAAACCCGTTTTCCAGCCCCTAACCGCCCGAAAAATGCCCCTTTCGGCGATTTGAACCCGCCGTTTTTTGGGGTATACTTATGTGTATCAGTCGGTTGACGCCTTGGGGGTAGGGGGGTGGCGCCGAATCTGAGCGAGGGGTCGTGACGTATGAAACCCGTTGATATCATTAGACTTGCGGGCAAGGTCGACAAGCGCGCGATGCTCATGGATCTCATCAAGGGCGCCGACATGGCCCTCGTCGATCAGATCCTCGCGCCCATTTGGAAAAACCTCGACGCCGACTACGTCCGCGCCTTTGTTGCAGACGGAACCGCCGTCCGCTTCCGCTGCACCCACAGGGCCTGCCCGCTCGACAAATCCTTCGACGCCAAAGGCATGACCCTCGCCCAGGCAAAGCAGGCATTCAAACTCAATTTCTTCACCGTCGGCGGCGCCCCTCTTGTTGCCTTCGTCAACGGCCAGCGCGTCAACGAAGAGGAATTCCATCTCCAGGGCGGCGAACTCGTCGAGTTCAAACTGCCGTAAGCCGAATTGCACTCTCTCATTCCGCGCCTGATTCCCCTCTCCCGCCCCGGACTTGTAGGGGCGACTGGCAAGTCGCCCTCAGTCGTAGGGCGGGATCGTATCCCGCCATCTGCTGAGCGTAGCGAAGTCCGCCTCGCGGCGGATAGGGGCGCAGTCCCGACAAGTCGGGACGCCCATTGCCCCTCTCCCACCGGGAGAATTTGTGTGGCACTGCTGGCCTTGGCAGGGCGGCTTGTCCTGCGTAGCCTCGGCGAAGCGGGAAACCTTGGTGAAGTTTACCCGCCCGTGGCGGGCCTGCTTGTCCAGCAGTGATTAATCCCCTCTACCTCCGGGAGAGGGGCAGGGGTGAGGGCGCAGGGCCCGGGCTCATGTCCGCTGTCTTGTCCTGCGTCTCGTCACGGCGTAGCGTTAGCGAAGCCGGAGAGAGGTTTACCCGCCTATGGCGGGGATAAAGCTTGCCCGCCTTCGGCGGGGGTGAGGGAGACCTTGATAAAGAGGGACGCCAACCATTCCCGTCGCGCCGTAAATGTCCTTGATTCCTGGGCCGCAAATGGTAATCTGAATGTGTGTTGCATGACACCCCTCCTTCGCCAAGTCGCCGACGCGCCAAAGCCGCTGTGGCGACGGCGTGTACCAATTGACAAAGGGGGCTAATCCAGGGGCGCGCGATTCATCAGCCGGTCGCCGGAACCTTGCAGGGCCGGACTGAGTTCATGTTTCCCCGAAAACACCAGACCTCATTTGCCTGCGCCAATCACTCCCTGTTTCCGATACCTACAACGACTGCCCGTTATCATGCTCCCGCCCACTTCACCTTCTTGAGCCAGGCTAGCGCGCCGGCCAGGTCGACCGCGCCTCCCGTCCCGCATTTGAATTGGACGGCGTTTCCCGCGCCATACTTGACAAGCGCGTCTATCTTGGACACGTCGTCCATCTTGATGTATTTGTCGAAGGTGACGTTGCCCCTCATGTACCTGTCGCCCAGGAGCCTTTGGCATTGATAGTCCGCAATCCCCACCGCGCCGTCCATCATGATCTCGATGATCGGCTTGGCCCACTGGCCCAGCCCCCAGTCGGCGTTGCGGTTCTTGGCGCCGATGCTGTTCACGTTGTCCCCGGTGCCAAGCGAGAGGAGCACTATGTCTTCGACCTTTGTCCCCGCCAGAGCCGAAGACTCATTTCTCGAATCAAGCGCCTGCGCCAGGCCGACCATGCTGGGGTTGTTGGCGTACACGCCGCCGTCGATGTATCCGTCGGCAACCGGAAAGTACGTCGGCGCCGAACACGTGTAGAGCGCAACGTCCCTGACGAGTTGCTTCCCGTCGCTGTCCGGCCCCTCTACGTTGTGAAACACCTTCGGACACCAGCCCGTCCCCTTTCTCCCAAGGGCGTCAAACGCCGCAACGGCAACCTTCTTTTTGAGGCCGCTCATCTTCGTCTCGCCGAACGCATCCTTGAGCACGCGCTTGAGCCCCTTGTTGTCGTAGTCCGCGCCGATAAGCCCGAGGACGTCCTTGACATCGTCCCACCAACTGTCGTCGAATATCTCGCGCCCCCTCTTCACGTAGAGTTTCACGATATCGGAGGGCTTGATGCCGCTTGCGAGCGCCAGGGCGATTAGTCCGCCCGTCGACGTCCCGGCCACAAGCGTGGTTCGTTCGACGAAGTCCGGAGATTGCTCCGATATCCTCCTGACTATCTCCGCCGTCATCACTCCCCTGATGCCGCCCCCGTCGAGTGAGAGAATATTGACCTGCGACATGCTGCCCCTCCTTTCTGTTTCAATCCGCGCCCTCGCGCGAGGCCGATGCCGCAAACGCGATGCGGAACTTGCCTCGGTCGTTTCAATCCACGCCCTGTCGCGAAGAAGGTACCGTTGCCCGGGTGTAGGGCTTGCCGCCGGTATCTTACCAGAAGTCCTTGCGGCGTGTCAACCTGGAAATCCGACTTTCCTGAAGTCCGGCCTTCCCCGGCATTCCGCGCAAAGCGGCCCCACGGGAACGCGCTGCAGCCGAGCCCCTGCGCACGAACGAATTGACAGGGGCTTCCTGTTCACTTTTCCGCCGACGTCACGACAATATTCCCCGTCACGAACGGATGAGGTTGTAGGGTGGGCCCGCCACAGGCGGGTAAACTTCAGCCCACGCGCTAAAGTCTCCCGACGCTCAGGAATCCTGCGCCCGCTCACCCTCTGGCCCCGGAGAATTTGTGTGGCACCGCTGGCTCGTCCAGCGGTGTTCATCATGATAAACCTTGCTTGGTCCGCGGATTCCCTCGCTTGAAAGCGCTCTTATCCACGTGCGTCTTCCGTCTTTTCGACGGAGCACTCCTTGTTCACTTTTCGCGCGGCTTCACGACAATATTCCCCGTCACGAACGGATGAGGGGCGCTGCAGATGTCATTCGAAGACGGGTGGGCCGCGATAAACCTCGAGATGCCCAGGCGCGTCCCGCGCACCGAATACTCCGCCGAATTCCACTGGGACCTCATCAAGGCGGTGACGGGGATTGACGTAGGCCGCGAGAGTCCGCAGGCTTTGCAGGACAGGGCCGCGCGAGCCTTCATCCGCGCCTGGAACTACGACCTCATCTGGGCGACGCCCGTCAAGGTCGATTTCGGCAGGTGGGACACCAACATGGGCCACGGCGTCTACATGGAAG
>Ga0315274_10017570_pt1 | contig 10085 bp, 7 predicted proteins | sample YL17G02_20_MG_FD_203700 | JGI IMG/M metagenome (GOLD analysis project Ga0315274, IMG submission 203700) | Sediment microbial communities from Yellowstone Lake, YNP, Wyoming, USA - YL17G02_20 | ecosystem: Environmental > Aquatic > Freshwater > Lake > Sediment | place: USA: Wyoming | collected... | reverse complement strand
GCCGAGGCCACGCTGAGCATCGTCAAGAACGACAACCTGAGCGTAAACTGGTTCTTCCACAACACTTCGACCAAGTACGCCGGCAGTTCGTTTTTCGGCTACTATCGCGACTATAACAACGACGGTCTGCCCGATTATCTCATCCTCCTCGAAGATTTCCGTAATGACGACTGGCGGCTGTTCACTCTCAACACCGCGCCGACCGGCGGCGAGAAGTTCTCTCCGAAGGATGGGACGGCCGGTCGCGACATCGCCCACCAGTTCAACGTGTTCGTCCCCCGGACCCTGCATACGCCTGTCTCGCCCTCGATGGACAGCGCCGACCTAGTTGTGCTCGGCACCAACGCCAACACCACCGACTCGCAGACCCAGTATTTCACAAAGTACATTTTCTGGCGTCTCAACAAGACCAACCGCACTCTTCCGACCGAGGCGACCTGGTCCGTTGACGTCGTCTCCACGTACACCCCGATCGTCTATTGGCCCAACGTGAGCTTTGACGCCGACGACTACCCCGACTACCTGCTCTACAATATGTATCCCGATGCAAAGCGGCAATTTGTCATTTCGTGTTACAACGGACGCACCGGCGGACGAATCTGGACCCGGCTGCTCGGCCCCGATCCGCAGGACCCCGGAACCGGCATTGGCATGGTGGGGCAGGGGGACGCAACCCCCCTGAACCCAGGCTATCCTCAACTCGCGGTCGCGGTTCTCCCCCATCATCCCGAGGACGGTATGGTCGGCGACTTCGACGGCAACGGCAAGCCGGAGATTTTTCTTCTCTACACGTTCGGCGACGGCAGTTTCTTTACCAGCTACAGCATGACGACCGACATCAACATGCTCAATTCCAGCGGCAACTTCCTCAGCCCTTACACCAACACATGGACACGTGTCAGTCGGAACCCCGGTTCGTTGAATAGTCCGGCCTTTACGATCACAACTGACTACAACCGCGACGGATTCGAGGACGCCATGTTTTTCAATGAAGGTGGCGGCGCGTCTCTGCCTCTTTTCCAGGCCTACGATCTCCGGGCGCGCCGGCTCCTCTTTCAGGCGCTCAACAGCGACTTTGGAACGGGATTCGAAGATGTTTTCGGATACTTCGCTTTGGACGAGCGCGGCTACTTCGGCAACCGTCCCGCCGACGTCAATGGCGACGGCTGGAGCGATCTGCTCGTCTATCGCGCGATGGGTCGCAGCGCCAACATGCCGCTGCGGATCGGGATGTTCAATGGCTATGCCAGCGGTGGACTCCAGAAAGGCCGTAGGATGTGGTTGCAGCAGTTCAACAACTTCAACACCGCCTATGGGCTTGTGAATGATTTCAACGGCGACAATCTGTTGGACTACGTCCTCCTCAACAATCCCTTGCAGCCGAGCTCTCCGACGTTGGGCCAGGTGACCTGGCGGATCGCCAATACGGCCGTGTCGGCAACCCGGATCGCCCTCGGCAAGCAGTTCACCTACTCGCCGACGTTTTCGTTCGCCTTCAACCCGACGAGCAACGCCTTTTATGCCTACCCAGGCGTCTTCGCTCGAATGGGCGACGTGGACGGCGACGGCCAGCGCGACACCCTCGGCTGCCTGTCGTGCGAGTTCGACGCCAATCAGGACGAGATCATTGACCTCGCCTACGGTTATGCCTTTGTGTACGACAACACCGCGGGCATCGCTCCGCCCCCGCTGACCGCCGAACTGATCCTCCGCGTGCAGAACGAGAATTGGGTCCCCTCTCCCATGCTGTTCTATGCCACAGCGCTCACGTCCGGATACCCCTTTGTGGACAACAACCGCGACGGCTATCTTAACGACGTCGTCGTGCGTGCCAACCAGGCGCTGTATTCGATGAGCTTCCCCTTCAAGATCACCGGCGGCCCGCCCAAACTCGAAGCGGCTACGCTCGCGGACTTGGACAACAACGGCGCGGACGCAGGCGACCTATTGATTCTCAGTCTCGACCGCGGCGTCAAGGTGACCACGTCGGTTCTTCGCGCCAGCCACTTCTTCCTGCCGGTGACGGGCGACAGTCTGGGAGGCAGAGGGTTTGCAGTGAGCGTGAATCCGCAGAACTCGCGCCAGGTGGTGTTGACTCTGGGCGCGGGGCCGAAACTCACGCCGCAGGGTCAGTTCTCCATGTTGCGACGCATCTCCGGCTCGCCCTCGGGCATTGACTTCGCTACCAGCCTGCCGGTCGGAAGCATCCGCAGCTACGACGGGATCACGGCCGTCAACGGCGGGGTACCGGGAACGAATGATTCAGGCATTGACATTCTGTTTAATCTGGTCGGCCGGAGCGGCCCGCTTGGCCGTCTCGGCGGGACCCTCTCGGTCGTTAACTCGGCCGACGCGGCCTACCAGGACCATCAGCTGTTCGTCCCGGCCAACGTTCTGGCAACCACGACCTCGTTCAGTCTGCTGCGGCCGCCGCTGAATCTCGGCGCTCCCGGCGCCGTGCAGGTCCTTTCCAGCCCTTCGGGGATAACGTTCAAAACGTCGGCCACTCTGACGCTCGAATACCACGAGGACGACATAGACTGGGACGCCGGCTACATCGAAGGGGAAATGCACGTCCACCAGTTGGTCGAAAATCCCCGTGGCGTCTTCAACTACGTTCCGGTGCGCGGCCACACGATACTCATGGGAGCGTCGCCGCGCGGCGGTTCGGCCATGCGAAAACTGGACGGAGAACCCGGGCAAGTCTCCGTGGACCTCAACAACCTGAACCCGAACGGATCGCTTGGCAGCCCGGGCCTTTTCGCCGGACTCCCCATCGAGACCGTGGACGAACGGACGATGAACATCAAGCCCGGCAGCGGCAGCAGCGGGATCGTAAAAGGCGCCGGACCCGCTCTTCTCTCGCCAGGCTCGCGCGGGGCTTACACCCTCCACCAGATCGAATTCCCCGGCTACGTGGCCACATTGGCGACCGATCCCCAGCGCATCGTCATTACCATCCGCACGGCGATGCTGGCCGAGCGCTATTCGCCGACGAGCGGGCGGTCATTCCCCAACCAAAGCGGGGCGGTTCTGGTCGTAACGGTCGCCGACGCCGTCGGCCAGCCCGTGGCATTTACGTCCCCGGTCAACCTCACCGTCCAGTTCAAAGAACGGCCCGAGCTCGAGTTCACCGACGCGATCACGTTCGACGAGAAACGCGCCCTGGCGATGAACATGCGGCTGGTGCGCGACCGGCTGGCCGGCGGCGACGTGGATTTTGTCTTCGATCCCACCCCATCCCAGACGGTTAACACCATCGTGGGGACACTGACCGTCATCGGCTACGCGGGACTGACGGGCGCCGACGGGATGGGAACCTTCGGTGCTGTGGCCCCGGCCACCGGCACGCCGGTCGCCGGCTGGCGGTCGTACAGATAGCGACACGCCACAGACCCTTCGGTAGTATAGCGACAGCCTGCCAAAGTAGGGCAGGTTGACGATCCGACCGTTTCTTCGATCTCTTCATAGACAGCTGTAAACACTTGACTTCCGCTCAATCCGCCACAGCCGCCCCCAACTATCAGGCATTTTAAGGAATTCTAAGGAGCTTTGGATCCTTTATAGCTATTTTTTTTCAATTTTGTTCTTGACTGGTAGCCAAACGGCACTTAGGTGTCATAAACTGCAAGTGAGAGCCGAAAGGCTCTGAAGTCGAGCGGAAAGGTAGAGTTGGTGAAAGTTCTAACCGTCAGAGAGGTTGCCGACATCCTCAAGCTTCATCCGAGAACGGTGACCAAGATGGTGCGCAGCGGCCAGCTCCCCGCCACGCGAATCGGTCGAGTCTGGCGGTTCGATGAATCGGTCGTTCTGCAGTGGTTCAATGCCCAGCTGACGGGAGCCGCCAAGGCCGGCGGTTTGGCCGACAATCCCGCTCACCTGTGGAACGGAACGACGCGGGTGGCCGATCTGCTCAGTGCGGAGACGGTGCAGTACACGGCCGAGCGCCGGACCCGGCGCGATGTGCTCGAGGCGCTGGCCGCGCTGGCCGTTCGCACACATCAGGTTCCCGACTACCAGCGGCTGCTCGACTCGTTGCTCGAGCGCGAGGAGATGTGTCCGACGGCTCTGGAAGGCGGCGTGGCGTTTCCCCATCCGCGCCATCCGCTGGACCACCTGCACCGGCCGGTTCTGTCGGTGCTGGTCGCCCGGCATGGCGTGGATTTCGGCGCTCCCGACGGCGAGCCGACGCGAATCTTCGTTCTGGTCTGCTCGACCGACGATCGCTCGCACGTGAAAATTCTCTCGCACCTGGCAAGACTGTTTCGCCCGGGCGGCGCGGTGGGTCACCTGAGCCGATGCCACACGCCGGCCGAGATTTTTCGAGAGATTCAGCGTTTGGAAAACCAGCTGATTGCCAAATCCCATCCGCAAGGAGAGGAGTTACAAAGATGAAGTTCGAAACGTCGCGGTTGATCCAGCTGCAGGCGCTCGACACAGAAGTAGGCCAGAACGGCTCCGTGCTGACGGTGCCCGACATGGAGCGCCGGGTGAATCTCACGCAGGCCATGCCGGCCGAGCTCGTCTCGCGCTATGAGCGGCTCAAGAGCCGTTGCCAGCGGCCGGTGGTCCGCCTGGTCGGCGGGGTCTGCGAGGGTTGCCGGGTGAAACTGGCGGCCTCGGCGGCTCAGCGATTGCGCGTCGAGGGCTCGGTGCAAATCTGCGACCACTGCGGGCGATTCATTTACTTCGACGGTGACTGACGCCGGCAGGACGGGTTGAAAACCGGTCCAATCCAATGAGGCGTTGGTCTCCACCATCGGGACGGGTTGCCAACCGGCCCGCAGCGCCAAGCGCTTGCGCGGCGTGTCCTACATCCCTCCATCGGCGGCCACGACCGCCCCATTGACGTAGGAAGCCTCGGGTGAAGCCAGGAAGGCGACGACGTGGGCAATCTCTTCGGGGCGGCCCGCGCGACGACACCCCACATGGGCTAGCTGCTCGTCAAGAACCTTTCGCGGCAGGCGTTCGAGCGCCGGCGTCTCCACAAATCCCGGCGCCACCGCGTTGACCGTGATTCCCCGCGAACCGACCTCCTTGGCCAGACTCTTCGTCAAGGCAATCAGTCCCGCTTTGGTCGCCGCATAATTGCTCTGGCCCGGCGGACATAGCCACGCGCTGACCGACGCGACGTTGACGATGCGTCCGTAGCGCCGGGCGATCATCTCGCGAACCGCCGCGCGGCAGCACAGAAACGCCCCCGTCAGGTTGGTTCGGATCATCCGTTCCCAGTCTTCCGGTTTGATGAAGCCCAACAGGTGATCCTCGAAATAGCCGGCGCTGTTGACCAGGATGTCGAGCCGGCCCAATTGCTCGACCACCGCCGCGACCATGCTGTCCACCTGGGCGGCGTCGCCGAGGTCGGCCTGGACCGCCATCGCTCGGATTGCGGAATTGCCGAATGCGGAATGGGGAATGCGGAGTGCGGAATTCTCAAGTGCGGAATGCGGAGTGCGGAATGCGGAATCAGAGGAGTTGCCTGCTGGTGGCTGATTGCTGACGGCTGACGGCTGATTTCGGATCGCTTCGCACAAGGTCTGGGCGCGGTCGGCCCCCTGAAAATAGTGCACGGCCACGGCGGCGCCGCGTCGGGCCAACTCCAGGGCGACGGCCGAACCGATCCCGCCCGAACCTCCCGTGACCAGCGCGACCTGTTCATTCCACGCGGGCATGGAGAATCCTTTCCAGAACGTCGGGGTTGCCGGCGGTGAACACCGGCAGATCGCGCCGATGCCAGCGGCCCAACCGGGTCAGTGTGTCTCCGACGCCGACCTCGATGTAGGTGGCCGCGCCTGCTCGTTCCAGGGCTTGAAGCGCCGCGACGAAGTCAATCACGGCCAGCAGGTGGCTGCGCCAGAGCCATTCGACGCCGCTGACGCTGCGGACCTCGTCGGCTAGAGTCGGATGGATAAGCCGAATGCGAGGAACGTGGCAGTGCTCGCCTTCGATCAGCGCGGCGCAATGTTCCACGAGGGGCACCATCAGAGGGGTGTGAAGAGGAAGACGGCCCGGAATCGGCGTCAGACCCCAAGCCTTCTTTGCGCGCAATTGCCGGACCAAACGGGCCACCGAACCGGGGCGGCCTGAGACGACCACCTGTCGGCGGGAATTGATGATCGCCGGAAAGACCGTCGCCGGCGGCTCGATCTTATCGCAGAATTCGGCGATCTCGGGGGGCGTGAACCCCGTCACGGCGACCATGGCCCCCACGACCTCCTTGTGGGTCTGGGCCAGAAACTGCGCCGTGCGATCCACGACCTCGAGCGCGTCGGTGATCGGTGTGGCCCCCGAGGCCGCCAGGGCGCTGTGCAGCCCCAGACTGTGCCCAAAGATGACGTCGGGAACGATCCCGACTTCGGCCAGCATCTGGGTCACGGCCCAGCTGAAAGCCACGACCCCGACGTGGGCGCCCCGAACCTGCTGGATCGAGCGGGGTTTGAGCGGCCAGGTCAGGGCCGTATCGCGCCGAACGGAACCGTCCCAGCCCACACTCGCCAGCAGGTTCGTGTGCAGCTCGGCCATGCGGGGAAACCGCAGGAGGAGCTCGCCCGGCATTGGGCACGGTTCGAGCGGCTGAGGCGGATAGAGAAACGCGATGGGACGGCGCAGCCGAACGGCGATCTCGCTGATTCCTTCCGGCCCCTGGCTTTCGGGACTATTGCGTGGAGGTGTGGGCGTGCTTTCCACGAGTCTTCTTCCCCTGCGCGTGTTCGTGAATGGCTTCTCTTCGGTCTCTGGTCGAATGTCGAATGTCGAAGGTCGAACGTCGAAAGTCTATCGTCCGCCTTTCACAAACTTGATCACGGTTTCGACGTGCGGGGTGTGCGGAAACAGATCGAACGGCTGAACCCTTTCGATCGCGTATCCCGCTTCGGCGACGGCCAGAACGTCGCGCGCCAGCGTGGCCGGGTTGCACGAAACATAGACCAGGACGGGGGCGTTCAGTTCGAGCAGCTGCGCGAGCGCGCGCTTGTCCATTCCCCCGCGCGGCGGGTCCACGACGACGCGGCCAAACCGCCCGCCGACGTGCGAGCGCGCCAGCGCGATCATGCGATTGACCGGCCCGCACAGAAACGTGCAGTTGCCCAGGCCGTTGAGCGCGGCGTTCTCGCGGGCGTCCCAGACCGACTCGCGGGCCGATTCGATGCCGACGACGCGGCCGAATTGGCGGGCGCAGTAGATGCCGATGCAGCCCGTTCCGCAATAGGCGTCCAGAAGCGTCAGCGCGGGATTGTGTTCGGCGAACTCGGCTACGCAATCGTAGAGTCCTTCGGTGGCCAGCGTGTTGACCTGAAAGAACGACAGGGCCGACACGCGAAACTGAAGGCCCCCCAGCCGTTCGCGAAACGCGCGTTCGCCCCAGGCAAACCGCAGGTCCTGGCAGGCGGCCACGTCGGCCACCGAATCGTTGACGGCCCAGATCAGTCCGGCCGGACGCGCGTCGGCGGCCTCGAGTTGTTCGACCAGGCGATCGAGGCCGGCCAACTCGCCGGGGGCCGTGATCAGGACGACCAGAATTCGATCTTCGGCGACCGAGTGGCGCAGGATGAGGTGTCGCCAGAAGCCCTTGTGGTTGCGCTGACTATAGGCGGGCAGACCCGAGCGCCGGGCGAAGTCACGCACGACCGCCAGCGCGCGATCGAACCGTTCGGGCTGAAGCCAGCATCGCTCGACGTCGAGAATGCCCGCGTATTCGCCCTTACGATGGAGGCCGAGAACCAGTTGCCCATCGCGGTCGGTCCCAAACGTGAAGTCCATCTTGTTGCGATAGCGATAGAGGACCGGCGAGGGGCGAATCGGCGCGACGGGGAGATCGCTTTGGCGGCCAATGCGGGCGAGGACCTCGCGAACCTGTTTGGCCTTCTGAGCGAGTTGCTCGGCATAGGCGATATGAAGCGCCGAGCAGCCGCCGCACGCGCCGAACAGCGGGCAGGGCGAGGCGACGCGATGAGGCGAGGGTTCGACTACCTTCTCAACCACGGCTTCGGCAAAGTCGCTTTTTTTGCGAACGATTCGAGCCGCCACGCGGTCGCCGGGGACCGCCCCTTCGACGAACACCACGAAACCATCGAGCCGGGCGACCCCCTTGCCGCCGTAAGCCAGGTTCTCGATGGTCAATTCGATATGGGCGGATTTTTCGATCATGCTCCAGCAACCTGCTGAACATGAGCTTTGGGCGCCACCTTCATGGCAGAGCCTGACTTCGATTGTTCAGCGCAGTTTCAGATGCGAGCAAGCAGAAAGAGATGAGTCATCCAATTCCTGAAGTGGCGGGTGAGGAACGACCGATACGACCCAGAGGTTCCTCACCTACCCGAAGGTTGCCGAGGAATTCCACGCCAAGAGCTTCGTTCGAGTCAACGGCTTGGGCGGCTTCGGGAGTGACCGCGAACGTAGGTTCCATTGCGATAGTACCCCTTGACCCAGACAGTTCTGGGCCTCCCTGCAGAAGACGATGGGCTTCGATAATCTGCAGCAGGTCCCCCAGTGCCGGGGCGTGACAGTTCATGCGTGGATGAAAGGGTGCCAACGCGTCGTGTTGCGGGTCCCTCGGGGTCAAGGCCTGTCAGTGGCGGCATCCAATCTTCCCGGGGCTCAGAGGACCCGTCGATTCCTTTCTGGACGAACTCCAAGGCCGCGGGTTGATTCCACAGACCAATGCCAGCCTTATGCGCTTCACGTTCGACCATTCGGAACCGTTCCACGTAGTTCACGTGGAGCTGATTGTTGACATCAGCGCGTCCGCAGCCGTTCTCGACTATGACTTCGTTCAGGAACGTCCCCGAAGGCAAAGTAAAGACGTAGCCAACCATCCTGCCAGACCCATCGAACTTGTCCTTATCGAACTCGATCCATACCTTCCGTCCCGTCGCAAGTCGCTGCGTGAAGGCGGTTGCTTCCCTGCCGAAGAACTGGTCGAGCCTCAGCGGCGCGTCCACTCCAATCAGGCGAATTCTTTCCCGTGTCGAAAGGTCAAGCGTAACGGCGTCAACGGCGCGCCTTACTACAGCCACCATCGGCAGGTGTGGCGACCTAAACACCAGTGACGGGGAGGCTGAATCATCCCCAAACTCAATGTGAATGACGCCAGGCCACCATTGACCGCCAGTTGCTGTTGTCACTTCAATCGCCATCGGTTGAATCAAGACGAGGGCGGTGTCTGTCGTTTGCCTGGCATCAACAACCTCAACGTTCTGCCAAATACGCCCGCTCGCAAAATAAACCGTGTCGCCCCACGCAAACTGCGAGACAAGCAGGCTCAAGCCGACAAATGCCCGTTTCACTGCTCGTCTTCCCTTCGCTTCCGTTTCCGGCTGCCACTACTCATTGACAGTGGGCAATCGGAGCATGTCGTTCAAGCGGAATCAACGGGATCCATCGCTTGATCAGATCCCAGCCGAACGAGCAACATGAGAACCAGAAGAGGAGAGGATTCAAGCCAAGTCGCGCAGATACTTCTCATCGAGGAGAACGAACTTATCGCAGATCTGGCGGAGGTGATGGAGTTTTCCGAGAGGTGGGTAAGCGACCTCAACATGTTTTCCCATGTCTTTGACGTACTGAACGGCATCGGCGAAATCGCCATCGGCACTGACTAGAACTGCGACATCATAGAGATTCTTGGCCGCGAAGGCGACCATGTCCACAGCAAGCCTGACGTCCACGCCCTTTTCGCACATTCTGCCACCGGGCCTGTGCGCCAGGCGGCCCAGCTTGACCTCAAAGTAATCCAGCGCATTGAGACTTGCGAAGAACTTCTGCTGCCGCTTATACTGTTCGGGGACCTCACCGGCGTTGACGGGAACATTGTAGTAATACGTACGCACAAGAACGCGATCCGGCCCGACTACCTGGGTGATCATGTGGCCAAAGTCAATTCGTGGATTGGTGCGGTACTGCTTGAGCGCATGGTAGAAGTTGCTGCCGTCAATAAAGACCATCACTCGCGGCGGGACAGTCATGAGCATACGCTCTCGGTGCGAAACGGGGGGTTAGATTGCTCTAACCCCCCGGGGTTAATTAGCCCACCTTTGCGCGGCAAAAGTGGGGAGTCAAACGTTCATGCAATTATATGCACCGGCGGT
>Ga0315274_10017569_pt1 | contig 10085 bp, 10 predicted proteins | sample YL17G02_20_MG_FD_203700 | JGI IMG/M metagenome (GOLD analysis project Ga0315274, IMG submission 203700) | Sediment microbial communities from Yellowstone Lake, YNP, Wyoming, USA - YL17G02_20 | ecosystem: Environmental > Aquatic > Freshwater > Lake > Sediment | place: USA: Wyoming | collected... | reverse complement strand
CTCGCTGGTGGTGGCCGGTGTGGCGTTGGTGATGGTGTTCCGGCTGGACGCTCGGGCGGCGGCAGCGGGGGGCGGCGCCACGGATTGAGAGCGGACAGGGCTTATGCTATACTGCGCGGCCCGGGATGTCGCCCCGGGCCGGCATTCGGGCGCGCCGGTAGCTCAGTGGACAGAGCAGCGGATTTCTAATCCGCCGGTCGGAGGTTCGAATCCCCCCCGGCGCGCCACTGAAGGAAACGGCGCAAGACCTTAGCAACAAAGGTCTTGCGCCTCTCTCTTGACAAGACTGGGCACGCACATTAGTGCAAAATGATAGCAGAAATCTGATGGCAAACGGCCTTTGGAGGGGTTATCTCAGTGCGTGCCGATATCTGGTGGTATGAAGGGCGGCAGCAATGGTGTGCCGATGTTCCCTCGCAGCAGGGGCGAAAGGGGCTCTACTTGGGCGGCAGTGAGGCGAAAGCTCGTGCCGGACTGCACCGCTGCATGGCAGCCTATTACGAGGAATTCGGCGAGCAGCCTCCTGATAGCGCGATCCCTGCCAGAGGCGGCTCGAACGGCCTCCTCTTGCTGGGACTGGCGGTTCGCTTCCTGAACTGGAACAAAGCGAACCGGGCTCCGGACACGTGGCACGGCCACAGAGACGGCCTGAAGCACGTCACGCGGAGGCACAGGGACAGCTTGGGCTGCCGGATGTCGCGGCGCAGGTAAGGTACCAGCTGCTCGACAGGACCGTGTCGGCGATGGTGGAAGCCGAGCGCTTCGCAGCTTGTCATGCGGTCATGCTGATACACTCCTTCGCTCAGAAGAACGCGTGGTTCCAGGACTTCGCCGCCTTCGCCGCGCTCTTCAACAGGAAAGCCAGCGTCAACCACATCGTCTCCGTGGGCAAAGACAGCGATCTCCGGTTGTACCTCGGTTGGGTAGCAGGCAAGGGGGGACACCCCAGCAGATAGGGGTCGAGGAGGCGCGGCGCGAGGCGCCGCCTACGGAGCGCCTGCGCGAACCTGCCCACCATCATGCAGCTGCAAGGCCTGCGAGGCATCCAGGGCCCCGGCGACGTCGAGCAGACTGGGGCCTGCCCTCCGCAGCCCTGAGCCTGTCGAAGGGCGGAGGACAGGTCGGTGCGGACGTTCTCGCCACGGGCAGCAGGCATGGTGACGTCGAGGGAGGAGTGGCCCATGGCGGCATGGGCCGTGCGGGGTGCCACACCGTTCCTGCTGAGGTGGGTGCCGAGGGTGTGCCGGAGCGCATGGATGTCCACGGTCCGGCCGCGCCTGTCCCGAGTTCGCGACGCGGCGGAACCGTGGGCTCCTGGCGCTTCGGTGAAAGCCTCTTGACACCGGGTTGTGTTCTGGTATAATGTCGTCTAAATCAGTCGAGGATATAGACATGCTCTCCCAGAAATGCCAATACGCGCTACGTGCCGCTTTCCAACTGGCCAAGCACTACGGTGCCAGCCCCGTTCGCATTGCCGAGATTGCCGAGGCGCAGGCCATCCCTAAGCGGTTCCTCGAAGCGATCCTGGCACAGCTCAAGCAGGGCGGGCTCGTCGAATCGCGGCGTGGCCGCGAGGGCGGCTACATGCTCGCCCGCACCCCGGAGGCCATCTCGGTAGGGGAGATCATCCGCTTCATTGAGGGGCCCATTGCCCCGGTGGGGTGCGTGGCCGACGACGCGGAGATCCTTTGCCCGCTCCGTGGAGACTGTGTCTTCATGGGAATGTGGCAGAGGGCCGGCGACGCCCTCGCCGCCGTTTACGACGGCACCACGCTGGACGACCTGGTGGCCGAGGAGAAGCAGAGGCGGGGGCAAGGAGCCCTCTGTTACTCGATTTAGCTGGCCAGCCGCATTGTTCTCAGAAGGCGGAGGCAGTGGCGGATGACGCGGAGCATTATCCCTACCAATCCGATAGAGACAGGCGACACGCTTAGGCCGCCTCTCATTACCCGTTTCGCGCCTCGTTTCGGCGGCTCCTTCGTCCGTGACTCGCACGCGAGGAGCATCGTGAAAGCGCTTACCTGGAGGCTGCTCGGCCTTGGATTCACCTTCAGCGCCATGTGGCTGGTGACGCGTCGCTTGGACCTGGCTGCCGGCGTGGGGGTGGCCGACTTCTTCGTGCGCCTGGTTGCGTATTACGTCCATGAACGCGTCTGGAACCGCGTTTCGCTGGGCCGAGTGCAAAGGCCCGGATACGAGATATGAGGTCTTACCCAGAAGGAGGGTGCTCATGACGCTCGTAGCTGCGCAGGAGGATTTGAAGGCCCTGGTGGACGGCCTCAACTTCAGGGAGAAGGTGGACCGCTCGCTGGCGCTAATCCACAACGCCTATGAGGCTTTCGGCGACCGCCTCGTGGTGGCCAACAGCTTGGGCAAGGATTCGATGGCCGTCTGGCACCTGGCCAAGCGCGTGAGCCCGGACATCCGGGGCTTCATCATAACCACGCGCTTCAAGCCGCAGGAGACGAAGGAGTTCATGCGGGGCGTCGTCGCGCGGTGGCCGGAGCTGCGCGTGTTCAGCAACGAGGATCCGATCCCGGACGACCTGTTCCTCACGAATCCCGACCGCTGCTGCGACCTGCTGAAGGTGCAGCCCACCCGCCGTGCGGTGGAGGAGATGAACGTGGCCTGCTGGGTCACCGGCCTGCGTTGCACCGAGGGTCGCACGCGCACTGACTTCCAGGAGATCGAGGAGCGCGACGAGGGCCTCATGAAGCTGAACCCCGTCCTCATCTGGAACGAGCGCGAGGTGTGGCAGTACCTGGCCCTGCACGACGTGCCGGTGAACCCGCTCTACGCGCAGGGCTACCGCTCCCTTGGGTGCGCGCCCTGCACCCGCATCACCGCTGCGCCGGACGAGCGCGCCGGCCGATGGGTGGGCACAAGCAAATGCGGCGGCGAGTGCGGCATACACACGCGCCCGCTCAAGACTGTGCGCGGCGAGGGTGACGGAATATAGGAGTGCGCCGACATGGCCGTGAACCGAATGGAAGAGATCAAGGCCGCCGCTGACGGGCTCGACGTGCTCGGGCGGTTGGGGCAACTGGCGCGCGGCGGCTTCGACGCCATCGGCGCCGACGACCTCGAACGCCTAAAGTGGGCCGGCCTGTACGTGCAGCGCCCGCCGGAGGCGAAGCGCTTCATGCTGCGCATCCGGGTGCCGGGCGGGCGGCTTCTGCCAGGCCAGGCGCGGGCGGTGGCGGACCTGGCGGACGAGCTCTCCGGCGGGCGGCTGGACCTGACCACTCGCCAGGACGTGCAACTCCACGGCATCCGTATCGAGGACGTGCCCTGCGCACTGGCCCGCCTTGAGCAGGCCGGCCTCACGAGCGTGCACACCTGCGGCGACACGCCGCGCAACGTAGTGGCCTGCCCGCTGGACGGCGGCGTGGAACTGGCGCAGCGCATCACGCAGGCCATGGTCGGGCGGCGCGAGTTCTCGAACCTGCCGCGCAAGTTCAAGGTGGGCGTGTCCACCTGTGCGGCTGACTGCGTGGTGGCGCGCATCCACGACGTGGGCCTGCGCGCGGAGGGGGACGAGCGATACCGTGTGTTCGTCGGTGGCGGGCTGTCCGTGCATCCGCGGGGGGCGGTGGACCTCGGCGTTACGGTGACGGCTGCCCGCGCAGCGGACCTTGTGGCGGCGGTGGCCGGGCTCTTCCGGGACGCCGGTTACCGCGAGCGGCGTGACCATGCGCGGCTCAAGTTCCTCGTGGCGGACTGGGGCGTGGACCGGTTGCGCAGTGAGATCGAGGCGCGCATCCCGGGCGTGCTGGAGCCGGCCAAGCTGCTCGACGATTCCGAGTCCGTCGGCCCGCTTGACCACCTCGGAGTGCAACCGGCCAGTGAAGGCCTTTCTCACCTGGGCGTGGCCGTGCGGGCGGGGCTGCTCACGTCCCGCCAGTTGGCTGCACTGGCTGCGGCGGGCGGGGCGGAGGTGCGCCTCACGCCGCGACAGAACGTCCTGCTCACATCCGTGCGGGGCGGGCGGCTCAAGTCAGCGCTACAGGACGTTGCGCGTGCCGGCCTCACAGCCGACGCGGACGACTGGGCCGGCTGCGTGCAGACGTGCACGGGCATCGAGTTCTGCCGCCGGGCGGTAGTCGAGACAAAGGCCGTGGCGGCCGCGATTGTCGATCTTCTCAATGCCGCCGCGCCGCTAGGCCCACGCGTGCGCGTGCACCTGTCCGGCTGCCCTAACAGTTGCGGGCAGGTACAACTTGCGGAGATCGGCCTGGTTGGCTGCCGCGTGCGAGAAGGAGACGAGAGCCGGCCCGGGTTCGAGTTCTGGTTCGGCGCGCGGATAAGGGCGGACGGGCTGCGGTTCGCCCAAGCGTCCGGCCGGAAGGTGGCCGTAGAGGACGCGCCCGCCGAGGTGGCTCGGCTGGTGCAGGCTTACCACGAGTCGGCCCGCGACGGGGAGACATTCTCCGCGTTTGCGGAACGCCAGGGCTGGCGTGGGCCCGTGGACGAGCAGTAGTGGTGGAGAGAGCTTCCCGTGATCGCGCGGGTGCTCACAAGGGCGAAGGCAGCTGCCTTCACGCTCGTCCAACGGCGGAAAGGAAGAAGGGCCATGAGAAGGATTCTCGTGCTGTCATTGCTGCTGCTGGCACCCGGGTGTTGCATGATTGGTCACCTCTTCCACGGTAGCGGAGGTGACGACGGACATGACCACGGGGGCTCCTGCCCGCAGCGGAATGCGGGGAAGGAGACTGTTGCCGCCAAGGCGCCAGCACCGGCGACCATTGCAGACTTCAGCCAGCGGGAATGAAGATCATGAACCTGAAGCAAGCCGCGGCATCCACAGCCCACCGGGCCACCCCGCCCTCGCCGCATCCAAGCTACCTGCCCCTGGGCGTCAACCTTAGCGGGCTGCCGTGCTTGGTCGTAGGCGGCGGACGTGTCGGCGCGCGCAAGGCGCTCACCCTTGCTGAGGCGGGGGCACGCGTGGCCGTAGTCGCGCCGCGCATAGGGCCCCGGCTGCGCGATGCCGTCGCGGCCCGGCTTGTCGAATGGATGCAGCGTGCGTACGAGCCCGCGTTGATAGACGGGCACCTGCTCGTGGTGGCAGCCACGTCCGACGCGGCGCTGAACATACAGATCGGCCGCGACGCGGAGGAACGCGGGCGGCTCTCGTGCGTCGTCTCGCCGGGGCGCTCGTCGCGCGTGATCTTCCCCGCGGTACACAGGGGCAGTGGATTCACCGTGGCCGTACACACGGACGGCCGCGATCCGGCGGCGTCGCGTCGCCTGCGGGACGACGTGGCCGCGTTCGTGGACGGCAGGCCGGATGCTCGCGGGGTCGTCGTGATTGGCGCCCGCAAGGCGGCCCTGCCCGACGCCGCACTGGCGGCGCTCGCATCGGCCGAACCGCAACTGCGCCGCGACGGCGCCGTGGTCCTGGCTACCTGCATGCGATGGGAGTGCTGGACGGACGAACGCATGGCGCGCGCCGCGCAAGCGGCCGTCGAGTGCGCGCTCGGTCCGGCCGCCTATCACAAGGCCGGTGCGGGCGCGCGCCACCATCTGCTGCGCGCCGCGTGCGGGCTTGGCTCGCCGCTCAGGGGCGAGGCGGAGATCGTTTCGCAACTCCGCCGCGCGGCCGAAGCGTCGGACGCCGAACCTGCTGCGGAACCGGGCGCGAGCTTTGCCTGGGCCCTGCGGGCGCAGGCGCGGCTGCGGCGAGAGAGCGGACTCGCGGCGTGGCGGCGGAGCTGGAACGAGGCCGTGACGGAGGCCCTGCGACGCCGCCTTGGCTGGCTGAGCGGGCGTCGCGTGCTGCTGTTCGGGCTCGGCCGGCTGGCCGAAAGGCTCGCGGTGCGGCTTGAGAGGATGGATGCGCAAGTAAGCGCGTTCTCCGAACGGGCGGGGCAAGAAGGAGTGAGCGCTCTGAAGCCCGGCCTCCTGGCAGAGCACCTGTCGTCTGCTGACGCGGTCGTGCTCAGTTCGCCGCCCGGCGAGTTCAGTGAGGCACTGGCCGCGCGGCGGGCCCAGGGAAGGCTAGTCGTAGCAGACCTGACGGGAAGGGAACCGGTGCCGAGCGATGGTGCCGCACACTGGCTCACGCCTGCGATCATCGGCGGGGCGCCGGTTTCCGGACAGCACGCGGCAGCCCTGGCGGACGCCGAACGCCGTGCGGTGGCGGCCGCACTCCGGCCCGTGCGGCGCGAGACGCCGTCGCGCGCGCTTCGCATCGGCCTGCGGCCGAGCGCGCTTGCGCGTGTCCAGGCGCATGAGGTGCTGGCGCTCCTCGACCTGATTGCGCCGGGACTGCAGACGGAGCTTGTGGAACTGAGCACACCGGGCGACCGCGACAAGCGCACGCCCCTGCTCGACGCGGGGGATGATGACTTCTTCACGCGCGACCTGGACGAAGCGCTGCTCGACGGCCGCGTGGACCTTGTGGTGCACAGCGCGAAGGACGTGCCGGCCGCATTGCGGCCAGGGCTGGTCACGGCGGCCGTGACGCCGTCCGTTGGGCCATGGGAATGCCTTGTGGCGCGCGGCGGCGTCACGCTGGGCAGGCTGCCGGCCGGTGCGCGCGTGGGGGTGTCCAGCGCCAGGCGACAGCAGCGGCTGCTGGAGCTGCGGCCCGACGTGTGCGCGGCGGACGTGCGCGGCAACCTGCCGGACCGCATCGCGCAGATGGACGCCGGCGCCTACGATGCGCTGCTGCTGGCTGCGGCCGGATTGGTGCGGCTCGGCCTGCACGGGCGTATTGCCCAGGTGTTCGCGGAGGACGAGTTCTCGCCCGCACCAGGACAGGGGCAGTTGGCCGTCGTGGTGCGGGCGGACGACGCAGAGCTTCGCGCCCTTGTGGCGCCGCTCGACCTGGGGGACAGGGAGGGACTGCCGTGGGCAAGGGAACCGTGACAATCATCGGAGCCGGGCCTGGTTCGCCCGACCTGATAACGTTGCGCGGCCTGCGTGCTCTGCACGAGGCGGACGTGATCGTGATGGACCGCCTGCTGCCGGCCGAAATGCTTGACGAACTCGGCATCCCGCTGGCGGGCAAGACTGTGGTGCGTCGCGGTGCGGAAGATGGGCCCATGTCGCAGAACGCGGTGAACCTGTGGATGCTCTGGGCCGCAACCGAGGGCCGGCGCGTGGCGCGCCTCAAGGGCGGCGATCCGTTCGTGTTCGGCCGGGGCGAGGAGGAGATACGCTTCCTTGAGCAGCACGGCGTGCCATGCGAGGCGGTGCCGGGCATATCGTCGGCCATCGCTGCGCCGGCCGGGGCGGGCCTCTCGCTCACGCAGCGCGGGCGGGGACGCTCGTTCGCCGTGTGCACCGCGCGCAGGCAAGGTGGCGATGTGAACGACGCGCTGCCGCGTGCGGACTCGCTCGTTGTGCTCATGGGAGTGGAGTCGCTTGTGGAGATCGCAGCGCGGCTGCTGGAGGACGGCCGGCCGTCCGACACACCGGCGGCCCTGGTGGAGCGGGCGTGGCAGCCGTGGGAGCGGCGCATCTACTCGACGCTGGGGCGCATAGCCGCCGATGTGCGCGAGGCGCACGCCGGCCCGCCCGCCGTTCTTATCGTGGGCGTGGCGGCCAACAGACGTACGGGTAGGCCAGTGATCCTCTTCACAGGGCTCGATCCGACTGCGTTCCGCTCCCTGGGCGACCTGCTGCACTGGCCGGCGCTGCGCGTGATTCCGGAGGCGGGCGCGGCACGGCAGGTGCGTGGGGTGGTGGCCGGCCTGCGGGACGGGCGCTTCGCGTGCGCCGTGTTCACAAGCAAGAGCGGCGTGACGGATTTCTTCCGGCACGTTCGCGATCAGGGCGGGGACGCGCGCGTGCTGGCCGGCGTGCGCGTGATTGCAGCCGGAGGAGGCACGGCGCGGCGCCTGGCGGAGTACAGCATCCGCACCGATGCCGTGCCGGCCGAGGGCGGGTGCCCGGGCATCCTGGCGCAGGTAGGAGCTGTGGATGGCAAGGGCGTGCTCCTTGTGCAGGGGACACATGCCCCGGCGGGGCTGGGGGATGCCTTGGCTGAGCGCGGCGCGCGAGTGGCGCGCGCGGCGCTGCACTCCGTGGAGCCGCACCCGGAGCTGGGCCGCTCGCTGCCGGAGCACGACGCGGTCTACTTCGCGAGTCCGTCCGGCGTGCGCGCCTTCCATGGAGTCTATGGCGCCGCCGGATTCCGGCGAGGTATCTGGTGCATTGGCCGCGCCACGCTGGCCGAGCTGGAGCGTCTGGACCTGAATGGAAAGGTGGTGGATCCGCATGGCGAACTCAACCCGACCACAGCGCTGGCGGCGCACTGAGGGGCTGCGGCAGCTCGTGCGTGAGGCTTCGCTCGCGTCGGAGCAGATCGTGCTGCCTGTGTTCGCCTTGCCGGGACGCGGGCGCGAGGAGCCTGTGTCGTCGCTGCCAAACGCGATCCGTTGCTCACCGGACGTGCTGGCTGCGCGCGCGGAAGGATGGCGTTCGGGCGCGGTGCTCGCGTTCGGTGTGCCGGATGAGCGCGATCCGCTCGGCTCCTCTGCGTCCGACGAGAACGGTCCCGTCGCGCGGGCCGTGCGCGCGATCAAGACGGAGCGGCCTGACCTGCCGGTGATGACGGACGTCTGCCTCTGCGCATACACGCCGCACGGGCAGTGCGCGGTCCTGACCAAGGACGGCCGCCCTGACGCAGACGCCACGCTGGCTGCGCTCGGACGTATGGCCGTAACGCACGCCGCAGCCGGTGCAGACGTGGTAGCACCGTCCGCCATGCAGGACGGACAGGTGCGTGTCGTGCGCGAGGCTCTGGATGCGGGGGGATTCGGCGACGCATTGATCCTTTCCTACGCGGCGAAGTTCGCATCGGCGTTCTACGGGCCGTTCCGCGACGCCGCGCGCACCGCGCCTGCACATGGCGACCGGCGGTGGCACCAGCTTCCGCTGTCGAACCGGCGGGAGGCGCTGCGCGACGCTTTGTTGGACGAGGACGAAGGGGCCGACGCGCTGATGGTGAAGCCTGCGCTGCCATACCTGGACGTACTGTGCGAGCTGCGCCGTGAGACGCGGCTGCCGCTCTTTGCCTACCAGGTGAGCGGTGAGTGCGCGATGATCCGACACGCGGCGGCGGCCGGCGCGTTGGACGAGAGGGAAGGCGTCATGGAGGCGCTTGTCGGCATCCGGCGCGCCGGCGCCGACGCCATCATCACATACTATGCCGAGGAGGCCTGCCGGTGGCTGAACGGTTGAACAACGAGTTATTCGCGCGTGCGAGGGGGCTCATCCCAGGCGGGGTGAACAGCCCCGTGCGTGCGTTCCGCGCCGTCCATGCTGAGCCTATAGCGGCGGTGCGAGGCGAAGGCCCATGGCTCTACGACGCGGACGGGCGTCGCTACCTGGACCACGTGATGGGCTGGGGCGCGGTGATGCTCGGCCACGCGCACCCCGCCGTCACGCACGCCGTCGCGACGGCGGCGGCGCGGGGCGCAGTGTTCGGGCTCAGCACGCCCGACGAGGTCGACCTGGCGGACATCATCCGCACGGCCATGCCGTCCGTGGAGCGGCTGCGCCTGGTGAACTCGGGCACGGAGGCGGCCATGACCGCCGTGCGCCTCGCCCGCGCCTTCACCGGCCGGCGCAAGGTGCTGCGGTTCGATGGCTGCTATCACGGCCATGCGGACACGCTGCTGGCAGGCGCCGGGGTGCCGCCAGTGCTGGCCGGCGACACGCTGACGGCGTGCTACAACGATCTGCCATCGGTAACATCGCAGTGCGAACTGTGGGCCAGCGATCTGGCGTGCGTGATCGTGGAACCGGTGGCCGGGAACATGGGCGTGGTGCCTCCGGTGGAAGGTTTCCTGGCGGGGCTTCGCAGCCTCTGCACGCGCGCGGGCGCGCTGCTCATCTTCGATGAGGTGATCACCGGTTTCCGCGTGGCTTGGGGCGGCGCGCAGGCGCTCTACGGCGTGCGGCCGGACCTGACGGTGCTCGGCAAGATCATCGGCGGCGGGCTGCCCGTGGGTGCCTTCGGCGGCCGGGCAGACGTGATGGCGCTCCTCGCGCCGGGGGGGCCGGTCTACCAAGCAGGCACATTCGCCGGCAACCCTGTGGTGGCAGCCGCAGGGATTGCGACGCTGCATACC
>Ga0315274_10017567_pt1 | contig 10086 bp, 10 predicted proteins | sample YL17G02_20_MG_FD_203700 | JGI IMG/M metagenome (GOLD analysis project Ga0315274, IMG submission 203700) | Sediment microbial communities from Yellowstone Lake, YNP, Wyoming, USA - YL17G02_20 | ecosystem: Environmental > Aquatic > Freshwater > Lake > Sediment | place: USA: Wyoming | collected... | reverse complement strand
CCAAATGAAGCTGACCGAGCTGAAATGGAAATCAGCTGCAGCACAATGGGGCACAGTTTCCATCGGTGAAAGCGTCTCCGGCGGCGAGCTTATCGTTGACGACAAAACGTATTCGGACGGAATCGGCACACACGCCGCATCGACAATCGAATACGATTTGCCGGCCGGTTATACGCACTTCAAGGCAAAGGCCGGCCTTGACGAAGGCGGAGTCGAGCAGGATATTCCCGGAGCAACCGTGCAGTTTATGGTCTTAACCGACGCCTCGGCCGGCGCAATGCCGGATAACGTCGATATTGCCCTGCGGTTCGAGGACATAGGTTTTAAAGGTCCCTGCAAAGTGCTCGATTTATGGAATCACAAAGACCTCGGCATATATGCAAAACGATATGTCGCCAAAACCGCAAATCACGGCGCAGGTTTATACAGAATAATACCTAAAGATTAGACGGTTTTTTCTGTTTGCCTAAATCGGAACCGGAAGGAAAACAATCATATTGGAGCTGCGCTTATCAACGGATTGAGAGGACTGCGTCGTCCATCTTAAGTCTGGCCGGCAGATGCCTTTGATTTTAAGCTGTTAAGCCTCTTTGCCAGACGTGATTTTTTTCTCGCTGCCGTCCTTTTGTGGATTGTCTTCGTGGACGCAACCTGGTCAAGCTTTTTTGCAACCAGACGATACTGCTGTTCAGCAGCCTTTACGTCGACTTCAGCAAGGGCCTTTTCAAAACGTTGAATCTGAGTCTTGACCTTACTCTTGCGAGCACGATTAATCGTTCTTCGCTTGGTATTTTGCCTTACTCTTTTTTTGGCTGACAATGAATGTGCCACCTCATTCTCCTAAAAATTGCTTATTCTGTTTTCTTCGCTTTCTTCTGTTCTTGAGCTTCGAACCATAAATATAGATGATAAAGAGGATTTACAAATTTATACTCACCCCGCAAATCAGCGTCTTTCATAATACCAATATTTTTAACCTTACTCAGGAAATTATCGAGGTTATTCCTTTCTATTTCAGTTGCATTTTCTTTCAGGAGGTCCTGTCTTTTGAACGTCGTCCCTATTGGACGCTTGCCACCCATCTTAAGAAGTATTGATGAATATACTTTACTCTTAAATACCTTCTCAACCTGCTGCCCAATATACTTTTTCCCGACATTCTTCGCAGCCTCCGATATTCCAAAAGTGGCATCTTCAATATCTATACGATTGTCTTCATCCTGCCAAAAGACAGCGTCGCCTACTTCGTGAAGAAGCATAGGGTAACCAGCCGAAAATTCTACCATCAGTTCAATGGCCTTATCTTCAACAGTAATCTTTTTGCTGTCGAACATTTTCTTAAAAAACTCTTTGGATTCAGGCTTATTCATCAAGGGCAGTTCAACCACATCGAAAATTCTTGCAGTCGATGGCTGGTGCCTTATCAAGTCCTCTCTTCTTTCGGGCAGCCCCACAAGAACCAGAAGGATTGGCAGGGGCTTTCCCGAAGTTGCCAGTTCATCAACAAAGCTTTTCAAGAACTGAGAAAATTCTGGCAGGCCTGTAACACCATTGAGGTCATCCAATATTAAAATTATTCCTTTTTTATTATTTTTAACTTCGTCGTATATCTTCCTCATAACCGGCAGAAAATTATCAACAAGCGCCCGCAGCTTGTTTTTGTCGCTTGTAAATTCAACTCCGACACCAAAGAAGGTCAAGCCCTGAATGTACTCTTTAAAACCTTCCTTTAGCCTATCAAAAAGGGTTTTATCGGTACAGTCCTGCAACAGTCTCTGGAAAATCACCCTCATCATATCCTCAAGACTGTTGACGCCTCCAAGCATACAATGACTTCCTACGAGAGAATGTTCTTTTTCTGCCAGATACTTTATAAATGATGCCAGAGAGCTTTTGCCGATACCCCTTTCGCCGGAGATAAATATATTTTCATTCTTGCCGAGAGCGGTTTGGCTGATGGACCGCTCCAGCCTTTTAATCTGCTCTGTGCGAGCAACAAAGTATTCAATCGGAACCGGTCTTCCAAGGGTGAAAGGGCTTTCTTTTATTTCGATTCCATTGCCTGCCATTTGTACTCTCTATTTTCCAGACTTCTTTCGCAACGAGTCAACGCGCCGGCGGACGTCCTTATATGCAAAATCAAGCTGAGCAATTTTGCGATAAATCTCCAGCGCCTTATCTTCCTGGCCGTCGGCCTCGAAGGACCGGCCGAGATTATACCGCAATTCTTTTGCCGTGTCATCATCCTGTATCTCATAAGACTGTATCGCCTGATTGAATACATCAATCGCATCGGTGAACCAACCCTTCAGAAAGAAGCACAGACCTATCTTGCCCATCGCCGAAATCTTATGCCTCGGGTCTCTCTGCGCCTCCTGAAACAGCGGTATTGCCTCGTCATACTGTTTATTTTCCAGCAGCGAATTGCCATACTCATATTTGACCTGCAGATTCGTCGGATAATTCACCACGCACAGCCGGTAGTGTTCTCTTGTCACATCCCAGAGCTGTTGAAGCAGCCGTTCGAGGTTTTCCCTGCCCTGCCGGTCATCGGGTTTCACTTCTACCTGACTTTTAGCCTCTCTTACTTTTCGGCTTATTTGTTTGATTCTTATCTGGCCGGCCTTTTCCTTAAAGCTAAAATCGCTCTTATTCTTATAGGCATCTTCGAGCAAAAGAATCGCTTCGTTTTCGAATTTCTCATCTTCCATTTCCGACAGGGCTTGAGCGAGATTATAAATATTTTTTGGCAGGTTCGTGTCGGCCTCGAAGGCCTTTTTTGCTTCTCTGATGACCTGGACTCTGAAATCTTCGGTTTTAATTACAGATTCCTGGGCTTGTAGTCTCTCCTGTATCTCACGGTCTTTAATTGATTTTCTGAAATCCCCTTCCTGACTGTCGTATTTTCCTCTCTTCATAGTCAATTCAGCGGACAGTCTCTTGTACTCGTCGGCCAGCTCACCATCTTCCGGTTTGAGAGAAACGGCGCACTGTATCGCCTGCAGGGCACGGTCAAATTCACCTATCTGCGCGTAGGAATCCTTCAACAGGATTAATGTCCGAAAAGATGGCTTGGCTGAGGAGCTGTTCAACTGAAAGACAAGGTCGGCAAACCACTTGGCGGTATCCTTATAACCGGCTGCGAGAGCAGCCTTTAATATTGTCTCGGCATAAGAGATATTTCCCGTGTCTTTTGAGAACATGTATTCTGCGGCGAGCATCTTCTCGAGCTGGTCCTGTCGTCTTGGCCGAAGCAGCTTAACCTTTTCCATCATTGTCGGCTTCTTTCCGCCTTCCTGCTGCCTGACCAGAGCAAGGGCCCGAAGCTTAATATGACCGTCAAGCACAGCATTCGGCGAGAGACGTAGGCCGTCAATATACATTTCGATGGCATAATCGAAATTACCCTGCTCAGCCACCTTCCTGGCCTTTTCAAAAAAGACCCAGGCCTTGTTCATATCCGATTTTGAACTCTGCTCATCCATACGACTGCTTCTTACTTTTCATGCTCCTTAAACCTGTTATATTAAGCAACTTTGAAAATTTGTCAATAATTTTAATCTCTTGTCACACAACAGGATAGGAAATTGTGGATTTAATTTTTACGGCGGAACAATACATATTGAAAACTGATTTTTGTTTTCACTAATTTAACCGTTCGGCCTTGCGAACCAGTCGGGGTCTTCTGCCAGCTTTTTCCGAGCCTCATCGGTCATCGCCTTAAAAGCAGGATGCGTGGTCTGCCAGCTTCGCCGGGCAAAATCTCCGTCGCGCATCTTCCCGACCTCTTTTGAGACATCATCAAAATAGCTGCCGTAAATGTGCAGCGAATCACTGATATCGACATATCTGCCGACCGAAACCGGCCTGTTGATTTTTTTCGAGATTTCCCCGGCGATTATTCGCTGCAGCTCGGTCATCGCATAAACATTCATAAACCAGGCCTTGTAAAGGTCTCTGCTTCGCCAGTGGGTGTTCATATTCAGCCGGCTTGTGCCGTCGGGGCAATCGACTAATCTGCACCATATTCTCTGCAGACAGGGCGGGTCGTCGGTTTTCGGGTCTGCTGTCGGCATCCAGGTAATCGCCTGCGCCCTGCGGGTGTGCTTTGTCTTCGAGAGGCTGTCTATTATATATTGAATCTGGTCAACCTTCCCAAACGGCCTGTGAGAATCTGCTTTTCGTATATCCTCTACAGGACAATATGCAAAGAGCCTTTCGTGATACGTATAAGTCCACTTTCCCGCAGCCGGGTCTATCCAGTGGTCGTGTATTCCTCCGACGACCTCCTGCCTGTAAACCTCAAGCTCCACCGGCCCGCCGGGAAAATTTTTATGGATTCGCGGCTCGGAAAACGGCTCTGTAATTGTCACCATAACCGTTGCATCTTTGCTCGGCGGGTCGTCGGGTTTATCATACTGTGTCTTAATTTCCAGACCCTTATCCCAAACAGCCAAACAAGCCTTTTCCCACGCCTCCGGCAGACATTTGGCTGTAATGCTGATTACCGGGACCTGCCCTGATGATACTGATGTCATTTCTTTCCTCTTTGAATTCGATGTTTTTCCTGCTATTGCAAATCGCCGAGGTCTATTTCCTCATCGGTGATTTTATATTGGCTGCGATATTGCTCCGGGATATCCGCCAAAATCCTTTTGGCCTTGAACTCATATTCGCTGCCGGGGAATCGCCGAATAATCTGCCGACAATAATCGACCATCCGGTTATAACCGAGGGCTGGCAGTCTGCCCATCTTGCGTTCCATGACGGCCATTTCGAAAAGTTTCTCCGCCTCAACCTGCTCTTCTTCCGAAAGCTCCTTGAATTTCGGTTTGGACTGCTCTGCACCTTGTGCCTGCCCTTTTACCGCCGGCTCAGCACGCAGCCTCGCATCATCCTTTGCTGTAACGTCATAAAACGTCTTTTCCCGCACCTGTTGGTCCCTGCGAGACGGAAGCAGCCAGACAACTATGAGAATCCCAATCACCAGTATCACTATAAAAATCACTGCTCTTATCCAACCCGATACCATACCGCGCCTTTAAACAATTTAAGGCCAAGCCTTTCAAGTTGATTATTTGCTCTCAATATCTTATACTTAATAGTCGATTTTAAGTCTTTGTTACGGTTTATCAATAATAAAAAGCAATTACAAAGGCTCATCGATGTTCACGGGTATTATTGAAGCAATTTGTAAGGTAACAACAGCCGTTGGTTCAGCCGGCTCAATGAAGCTCTCGATTGAGTTAGCCGGCCTTTCAGAGGGCTGTAAAGCCGGCGACAGTATCGCCGTCAACGGGGTATGCCTGACGGTGGCCGGCCTGCAGGGCAGCATTGCAGCATCTGATATCAGTGGTGAAACACTGGTGAAAACCACACTCGGCTCACTTAAAAGCGGCTCACAGGTAAATATCGAACGGGCAATAAAAGCCGATGGCCGGTTCGGCGGCCATTTCGTTCTCGGCCATATTGACGGCACCGCAACTATAAAAACCATCGAAAAAAGAGGTCAGTTTTCAAATGTGACTTTTGCCGCCGGCAAGGGATTGCTTGACTGTATGATTGCCAGAGGCTCGGTCGCCATCGATGGCATTTCACTGACGGTCGCCGAATTGAATAAAGACGGCTTTACCGTAGCGTTGATACCGGAAACGCTCAAGAGGACAACTTTAGGAATAGCCAAACTCGGCGATAAAGTTAATATCGAGACTGATATGATTGTAAAGGCCGTAAAAAAACATCTTGAGCAGATTTTGCCAAAACAAGGCCTGACAATCGAAAAACTGCAATCCCTCGGATTTTAAGAAAAGATGAATGATATTCTATATAACAATTCGATAGAGCAGCAGCCAGTGATTGGGGTAACGATGGGCGACCCGGTAGGGATAGGTGCGGAGATTATCATCAAGGCCCTGGCGGAGCCGGAAATACGCAAGGCAGCAAAGTTCATCATCTTCGGTATGAATGAGCAGCTTCTAATCGCAGCCGACCGCTCCGAAATCGAACCTTTCTGGGGCAGATGCCAGCACGAAAAATTAAGCAGAGACTACCCATACAAGGTTGTAGTGGCCGATTACGATGAATACTCCGTTCCGCCCTGGATAAAAGAGCCGAGCAAAATCGCCGGCCAGGCTTCCGCCGAATTCTGTCTCGATGCCATTGATGCCGCCAAAAGAACAATTATCGACGCCGTCGTCACCGCCCCCATAAACAAGACGAGCTGGAAACTTGCAGGCGTCAAGTGGCCCGGCCATACCGAGATGTTCGCTGAAAAAACAAAGGCAAGGCGAAAGGCTATGATGTTCGTCTGCGATAAACTGAAGGTCGCCCTGGCAACTATCCACGAGGCCCTTTTCGAGGTTCGTCACAAATTCACTATCGGCTGTGTCTTCGACCCCATAGACCTTCTTAATGACGCCCTGAAGAAATATTTCGGCATTGAAAAACCCAGAATTGGCGTTGCAGCCCTCAATCCCCACGCCGGCGAGAACGGACGGTTTGGCGATGAAGAAATTCGGATAATTACTCCCGCTGTCACACTTGCCCAATATCAGGGCATTGATTGCTACGGCCCATTTCCTGCCGACAGTCTTTTCCTCCGCGCCGTAAAAGGTGAATTTGACGGCGTAGTTGCCATGTATCACGACCAGGCTATGATTCCTGTTAAGCTTCTTGCTTTCGATACAGCCGTCAATATAACGATAGGTTTGCCCATAATCAGGACATCACCTGCTCACGGCACAGCCTTTGAAATCACCGGCAAAAACATCGCAAGCCCGACAAGTATGATTTGTGCAATTAAAACCGCCGTGAGTATGGCACGACTCAAAACGCAAAACCTGATGGCCGAAAAAACACGTTCGGAAGGAAAGTGAAAATTCAATAAAGGTTTTCCGATGACAGGGCAGGATATACAAAACGAGATTTTAAGAAAGATGAAGCCGGCACAAAAACTGCATCTGACAATGAGTCTTTATTATTCCGCCTGGGAGTTTAAGGCTGCCTGGCTGCGCCAGCTTCATAAAGACTGGTCGGATGAGCAGATTGAACAGGCAGTTAAGGAGATCTTCACTAATGCCGGAAGCTAACCTTTTCCTGATTTTCCCGGAGCGTTTAAATAAATGCGATATCGAATATATGGCCACCGGCTCTGTTGCGAGCATTATTTATGGAGAGCCTCGTGTAACACACGATATAGATTTGGTGCTTGGGCTTCATACAGATAATATAGCTCAACTTATCAGCATATTTAATCCTGAAGAATTTTACTGTCCGCCGCCGGAAGTGATTAAGGCAGAAACAGCGAGAAAAAAAGGAGGGCATTTTAATATAATTCACCACAAGACCGGCTTCAAGGCGGATATATATCCTGCGGGGGAAGATGAACTTCATAAATGGGCAATGGCAAAGAGGAGAAAGATTAAACTGGAAGGATGTGATATCTGGTTGGCGCCGCCGGAATATGTTATCATAAGGAAACTCGAATATTTCAAGCAAGGCACGAGCGAAAAACACTTGCGAGATATTAAAAGAATGCTCGAAATTTCCCGCGATATAATAAATATCCCCGAATTGAAACAAAAAATCATAGAATATAGCCTGGAGGATGAATGGAAAAAAGTTGAAAAGTGATGGAGAAATAATTCATTGACAGTCCCAAAACACGACACTTAAACCGCATCTGCTGCGCACCAATTTCGGGCTTCCACTGGGGTTTTAAGCTTTTAAGTTTTAAGAATGCAAACCAAGACTAACATACAAAGACTTTTAACGGAATCCGGCATACGGCCGAATAAGAGGTTTGGGCAAAATTTTTTAATCGATGCAAACCTGATGAGGATTCTGGTAGATTCAGCAGATATAACCAAAAACGATATTGTTCTCGAGGTCGGCTGCGGAACAGGCTCTCTGACAGAAGAGCTGGCTGAAAAGGCTGGCTGCGTTATAGCCGTCGAAATCGATAAAACCACTGCACAGATAGCCCAGCAACAGCTTGCGGATAATAAGAACGTCAAAATCATAAATGCCGACATCCTCAAAAAGAAAAGTGCCGTTAATCCCCTTGTCACCGAAGAAATAAAAAAATCTGCCGACAGGTTCAAAGGAAGGCTTTTGCTCGTTGCCAATCTTCCATACAACATAGCCTGCCCGTTGATGATTAATCTTATCACCGCCGATATCGGCGTCGATGCAATGTATGTCACTGTCCAAAGGGAGGTGGCCGAGCGAATGACTGCCGACCCGTCAAACAAGCGCTACGGAACTTTAAGCATATTTCTCAACGCTACGGGAGACGTGAAAATAATCAGGAAACTTCCGCCTTCGGTATTCTGGCCGCAGCCGAAGGTCGATTCTGCTATGGTAAGTTTCGTGCGGAATAAACAAAAAATCGAGCAAATCGATGATATTGCGACGCTCATTAAAGTCGTGAGCTTTTTTATGCAGCACCGCCGCAAAATGCTCAAGGCAATAACGAAATTAACCTATGCCGGCGGGGAAAAAATGCACAACTGGCAGCTCATCTTCGAACAAGCCGGTATTAACCCAGAAAAACGGCCTGATGCCCTCCCGGCAGCCGATTTCGTCCGCCTGGCAAATACCTTTTTTACTGTAAATAAATAATTTTTCTCGCAAACATAACCCTTTTTTCGATAAAGAGTTAACAAACAATCCGAAAAGCAAATTCTATAAAAATACTTAGGTTAATAAAATTCTAATAAAAACAATCGTCGGCCTTCATACAAATATTTACGGACGGATTCTGTGAAAAATCAGAAAATTAGCGACCGATAATCATCCTTTTCCTTATGCTTCTTTCTTTAGGTGCAAATGGATTATCTGGTATAATAATGTAGTGACTTGAAGGTACAAATCGTTCTCAATCTTCAACGGGTTAACGCCGAAGGTATCCTTTTGGAAGAGGTGTTGATGCAAATCAAAGAAATAAGGCAGATGCTTCCTCGTATAGAGAACTTATATGATACAATATAATTACAGATAGCCGGCAGGGAGGAAATTGGAGCCTGATATAACTGGCTAATTACATATATCAGTCTTGGATGAAAGGAAAAGTAATATGTCCTCGAAGTATCTGTTCGTAAGCCTGCTTATCGTTCTCTTGCTAAGTTTCGGCGTTCAGGCCGATTTATTTGTTGATAATTTCAACACCGCTCATAACTACTTGACCGCCGGCGTTACCGGCACCGGCTGGGATGGCTTCATCGGCCTGGGAGCAAATGAGACAGTCGATGAGCTTAATGCATCCATCGACAGAACAGGCCAGCTATATATTCAATCAACGAATGGTTTTTTGCATGAGCCGTGGAATCCGCTTGCTCCATTTTTATATAAAAATATTACAGGTGATTTCGTTGCACAGGTTAAAGTTGCTGATTATCAGAATATCACCCACAATAACGGAAGTTTGATGGCCAGGGCAAGTAAGAATCCTGACCAGGCAGGACCAGGAGAGGACTGGGTAAGCATAGATTATTTTCCCCTGTACAACTGCGGAAACTTTGCGCGCGAGGCAGACAATAATGCTCGTAATGAATTATGTCACAATAATTTAGCATTTAATCTGGCGCCATATTTACAATTACAGCGAACAGGCAACACTTTTAATTTCAGATATAGTTTTGACGGCAGTATATGGACAGAGCTTAGCTGTTCACCGATTACGCGAACTGATTTGGACGGATTGTCACTTCAGGTAGGTTTGGCCCAGGCTACCTATTCTACAAACGGCGGTTATGTTGCATTTGATGATTTTAGTATTATTACGATTGAACCTGATTCCAACGCTCCAATTCCTAATCCTGCGGAATTTGAAGAATGTCCCTATGCAGTTGGTGACCGTTCAGTGAGAATGACGGCTGTCGAGGGTTATGATGAAAGCCTGTATGTAGAATATTATTTTGATGAGACAAGCGGCAATGCGGGGGGAACGGACAGCGGATGGATAAAAAGCCCCATATATCTTGACAACGGTTTGAATCCTTCGACTGAATATTCATATAAGGTTCAGATGCGTGATTTGTTCGGCAATATGACTGCTTTTTCACAGCCCTGCAGCGGAACGACCTG
>Ga0315274_10017566_pt1 | contig 10086 bp, 6 predicted proteins | sample YL17G02_20_MG_FD_203700 | JGI IMG/M metagenome (GOLD analysis project Ga0315274, IMG submission 203700) | Sediment microbial communities from Yellowstone Lake, YNP, Wyoming, USA - YL17G02_20 | ecosystem: Environmental > Aquatic > Freshwater > Lake > Sediment | place: USA: Wyoming | collected... | reverse complement strand
CTCCGGTAGCCAGATGCATGACTGTCTCCTCCGTGGCCTGGTCGCGAGTAAGCATTCCGGTCTGGCGGCCCTCATGGACTACCAGAACTCTGTCGGACAGGCCGAGAATCTCCTCGAGTTCCGATGATATCATAATCACCGCGAGGCCTGCATCCGCCAGCTTGCGTATCAGGCTGTAGATCTCGCTTTTGGAGCCCACGTCTATGCCCCTCGTCGGCTCGTCGAGGATCAGAATCTTCGGCTTCAGGGCGAGCCACTTCGCCAGCGCCACTTTCTGCTGATTTCCACCCGATAGGAACTCGACGCTCTGCCGGAGGCTGGGCGTGCGGATGTCCAACGCCCGAACCTGAGCCGCGGACATCTCTGTCTCACCGCGTTCGTCCAGCATAAGAGACGGACTGCTGCAGAAGCTGGGCAGAGATACATTCTCCGCGAGCGCCATCTCCAGTATGACGCCCAGGTACTTGCGGTCCTCGGGCACCATGCCCATGCCGTGTCTGATGGCGTCGAGCGGATTCATGATTCTGACGGGCGCGCCGAATATACGCATCTCGCCCGACACAGGAGGCTCGATACCGAAGATGGATTGTGCCAATTCAGTTCGTCCCGCACCGACAAGGCCCGCCACTCCCAGTATCTCGCCCTGGTTGACGGAGAAATCGAATTCTCCCCGGCAGTTCGGCGGCCGGAGATGTTGCACTTCCAGCGCGGGCTGCCCTTGAGCCTCGCCGATTTCGGGAAAGAACCTCGAGATGTCGCGGCCAACCATGAGGCGGACCATGGCGTCCCTGGTTATCTCCTCCCGCTGGAGTTCTCCCACTCTCCTTCCATCGCGAAGGATGACAACTCGGTCGCAAATCTCGTCAACTTCCTGCAGGCGATGGGAGATGTACACCATGGACACGCCCTGATCGCGGAGACGTCTCATAACCGCGAACAGGATCTCGGCCTCGTGCGGCGATAGTGAGCTTGTGGGCTCGTCGAGCACCAGTATCCGCGCCGACATCGAAAGGGCTTTCGCTATCTCGACGAGCTGCTGCTGGCCCAGAGAGATCCGCTCGACCGGAGTGGTCACAGGCGCGGAGATGCCCACGCTGGACGCAAGTTCGCGTGCTTCCTGGATCAATGAGCTATTGCGAACGATGCCCAGCGGGGAAAACCTGGGTTCCCGTCCCAGGAAGATATTCGAGGCGATGTCCAGGTTCTCGGCGAGGTTCAGCTCCTGGTGGATGACGGAGATGCCGAGCGCCAGCGAATCCCGGATGGAGGTAATCTTCGTCGGCCTCGAGTCCAGCAGGATTTCACCGTGGTCCGCGGGGAAAATGCCCGCCAGGATCTTGATGAGCGTGGACTTGCCCGCGCCGTTTTCCCCCACGAGTCCGCATATCTCCCCTGGGAACAGCTCGAAATCCACACGGTCGAGGGCGAGCACGCCCGGGAACCGCTTCGTTATGCCCTTCATGCAAAGCAGAGAAGCCCGACCGGACTCATCCGCTCCGACGTTCTGCACTAGGCCTTCCCCGTCAGCTTCTTCAGGTTTGCCCAGAAATCGTCAACGTTGTCCTTATTGATGACCTGGGCGCCGGTGTCAACTATGCCATTCTTAGGGATGCCGGGGTCTTCGCCGCGGGCCAGTGCAGCCAGGATGCGCATGGACTGATAGCCAAACTCGTAGGGCCGCTGAACCACGGTTGCGAATATCACCTCGTCCTTCACCGCCTGGAGCGTCCCGGCTTCCTCGTCGAACGTTACGATCTTGACCTTGCCCTGCTTGCCGGCCGCCTTCACCGCTTCGGCGATGGCCGGGCCGTTGTAGCTCCAGAGGCCCATCAGGCCGGCGATGTCAGGGTGCTTCACCAGCGTGTCCTCAACGTTCGCCTTGGCCTTGGTGTGATCCGCGTTGTCGGTGAGAGTGTCAATCACCTCGACCTTGGACCCCTTGACGGCGTCGAGGATGCCCTGCCGGCGCTCCCTCGCATTCTGTGCATCGAGCGTTCCGACGAAGATGACTACCGTTCCGCCGTCGGGCACAGCCTTCTTTATCTCCTCGCCGGCCAATCTGCCTGCTTTGTAGTTGTCCGTGCCTACGTAACACAGGCGCTTTGAGCTCGGCGCATCCGAGTCCATGCATATCAGATTCACGGAGTCGGCCGTCTTGTTCAGCAAATCAACCTGGTTCGCCGGATTGATCGGCGAGATGGCGATCCCTGTGACTCCCTTGACCAGGAGATCCTCTATGATCTGTTTCTGCTCGGTTGCATTTCCCTGGGCAGGCATACGAAACTCGCATTGCACGCCGAATTCCTTCTCGCCGTCTGTGACGCCTGCCTTCGCGATCGTCCAGAAATCCGAGACAGTATTGGAGACGAAGGCGACTCGCGGTTTCCCGGTGCCTCGCTTCGCGCAAGACACCAGCGTCCCGGCGATAAGCAGCGCAAGTAAGCCAAAAAGAGTTCTTTTCATATCAGTCCTCCATGTTGTCGAGAGTGCGGAACCGACGCAGGCCGCGCAGATGGTCGGTCCGCTCAAGCACTCATTACGTTACGTGCGCGGCGCGAGAATTCCTGCCGGGCGGCCCGGCTTCCGGAACGACCTGCGGTATTATTGCGGCGCACGTACTTGCAGAGAGGCACGTGGAGGCGGTAAACTGTTCGGGCAGCGGTCGGCGCCCCGCCTTCGCCTTTTGCCTCACGACCGCGATGAGGAGTTCGCCGTGACAGACGCCGCTATCTGCAAGGAGGAGGATTCATGTCGTCTCGAAAAGTCTTTCCACTCGCGTTGTTAGTGCTTTTGACTCTAAGCCGATTGCCGGTCGGGGCAGCGACCGCCGCCGACTACGATGAGATGGTGCGGACGGACGTGCTCGTGGTCGGGGCGACGCCGTGCGGAATTGCCGCCGCGATCGCAGCCGCTCGATGCGGCTCGAAAGTCATCCTGACGGACATGAAGGACTACATGGGCGGGATGATGTCGAATGGGCTCGGCAGGACCGATATAGGCCCGAGAAACACGATCGGCGGGATATTCCGAGAGTTCATTGACAGCATTCACGCCTACTATGTGGAAACGTATGGCGCGGACTCTGCGCAGGTCAGGGCATGCAGCAGAGGCTACTATTTCGAACCATCAGTTGCGGAGCGGATGTTCGAGGGGATGCTTGAGGCGGAGAAGAACGTCAAGCTGAAGTATCACTACCGGCCGGACGGCGTGTTCAAGTACAAAGACCGCATCTACGGGTTGAACTTCATTGACACCAGGCACAAGAAGCGCGTGCAGATACGCGCCGGGGTCGTGATAGATGCGACCTACGAAGGCGATATCGCGGCGATGTCGGGAGTTCCGTATCGTGTTGGGCGCGAATCGCGTGAGGAGTACGGGGAGCCTTATGCCGGGGTGCTCTACATGGATCACTACACTCGGATGGTGCTTCCCGGGACGACAGGTGATGGCGACCGGCGCGTGCAGGCCTACAACTTCCGCCTGTGCCTCACGCGCAATCCCGACAACCGCGTGATGCCGAAGAAGCCGGACAACTACAATCGCGACGAATACCTGCAGGTGCTCGAATCCGCCGAGGCAGGCCGGATTAAGACGGTTCAGGACGTGCTGAATATCGAGCCTCTGCCGAACGGAAAATCGGACACGAACAACATGCCGAAGAGCCTCATATCCACGGATCTGCCGGAGGAGAACTACGACTATCCGGATGCTACCTACGAGGAGCGCGAGCAGATCGTCAAGCGCCATAGAGATTATATCCTGGGCTTGTTGTACTTCCTCCAGAACGATCCCGAGACGCCCGAGCCGTTGAAGGCTGAGTGCCGCGAATGGGGCTTTGCGAAGGACGAGTACCCCGATAACGACAATTTCCCCAGGCAGATCTACGTTCGAGAGGCCAGGCGGATATGGGGTCTGTACACCTTCTCCATGCACGATGCTGTGCTTGCGCCGGGCATGCTGAGGACTCCCATTCACTTTGACAGCATTGCATGCGGCGGGTACGCCATGGATTCTCACGCCACGAGAAAGCGTGAGCCGGGGCATGACACCGCGATGGAGGGGTTCTACTACCTCGGGGGTGTCACTCAGCCGTATCAGATTCCGTATCGGGTGATGGTCCCACAGCGCGTGGATGCGCTGCTTGTGCCCGGAGCGGCTTCCGCGACGCACATCGGCTACGGAACTCTGCGAATGGAGCCGGTCTGGATGGCGTTGGGCCAGGCAGCCGGGACGGCGGCACATCTGGCGCGCCGACTACACATCGAGCCGCGTGAGGTTCCCGCGAACCGCCTGCAATCCTGGCTGGTGACGAACGGTCAGATACTGACCGCCTTCTCGGATATCCAGGGGCCGAATGAGTCCGTGTCGAAGGACTCGTGGCAGGCCATGCAGTTCTACGGGACCCGGGGGTTCTTCGATTCTTACGATGCCGGGCCGCTGCAGGCGGTCACGCGCGGCACGGCTGCTCAGTGGCTGATGAGCACTATCAGAGTCGGCGATTTCATGCCCGCGTATGGCCCGTTCGTCAAGCACTCGGGCGGAGGTACCGCGGAGTCCAGCCTCGCGCAGCTTCAGACTCTGAAGATAATCACTGAAGCGGGCGATCCTGAAGCGCTTCTCACCGCGGGCGAGATGGCGTTCTGGCTTTCCAGGATCGAGCCGTGGGTTGACGGTTCGATCGGTGACACGTGGACGAAGCGGGTAAGGCCGAAGGAATCCCTGGAGGCAAGCGACGCATCGTGGACTGCGGGCGAGCGGGTGACACGGGCACAGTTCTGCGAAGCACTTTTCGCGCGCTTCCGCTACGCGACTCCGGGGCCTATCCCATAGTCCAGCGCCGGACTCCTGCCGGAGCGGACGATTGGCCTTTCAGGCTGGTACGTGAGCGTCCGACTGGGGTTGCGAAGGCGAGGCGGATGCGGTTCCAGCTACACTTTTTGCGGCCCCGCGGGAACCGGTGCGCCGGCGAGATCACTCCGAGCGGTCGAACCAAAAGGTTCGCCCCGCAAGGCGCAAATCATTAGTGAGTCTCACCAGTCTGCTGTGGAATACATACTTTGTGGGAGCGCGTATGTTTCTATCTCTCGTGTGAATTGAGACTCGTCTGCAAGCGCAGAAGGGGTTGCAATGGCGGAACCAACAGCAGAACATGCGACCGCGTCTAAATCCATTCGCACCGCCCACCGACCAAGGCTGCGAATGGGTTCCTGCCTGCTCGAGGACGCCTATGCGGGAAACAATACGCTCTTACTGCGGGCAGGCGCAAGAATCTCGTCTTACTCCAAATTGATCAGACTCATGCAGCCGGACGTTCGGTTCGGAGCCCACAGGTCGGTAGACGTTCCCCTGGATGTAGTAAATGAAATCGAATTGGAGCATGAGGCTGCGAAGCTTCATGAGGAGACCGAGGATCTAGAGGTCCGGGTCCAGCACGCCTTTGCTCTGAAGAAGGAAGCGGTCCAGGAGGTGGCGTCCGTATTCACCAGGATCGAGTCCTCGGGAGTGGTGGACGTCGGCCTGGCTCGGAAGACAGTCTCCTGTTTCGTGAACGAACTTATCAAGGACAGCTTCACCCTTGCCTCTCTGGTGCAACTCAAGGACGCAGATGCGTACACTCTGACTCACTCCGTCAACGTATGCATCCTGGCAATGTACGTTGCAAGGATGCTGGGCTTCGAGGATCTCATGCAGGAAGTCGGGACCGGTGCCCTGCTTCACGACATAGGCAAAGTGAGAACCCCTACCTCGATCCTGCAAAAGCCAGGTCCGCTCGACGAGTCGGAGGTCCGCATCATCAGGGAGCATCCCACGTACGGCGGCGAGTTGCTCCTCAAATCCGGCGATCCGAGCGAGATTTCGCTCGAGTGTGTTCTCGACCATCACGAAAGGGTGAGCGGAGGAGGTTACCCGCGGGGTAAGTCCGCGCGAGATCTAGGACTGTACGCACAGGTCACGGGTCTCGCGGACGTATACGACGCGCTGACCACCGACAGGCCGTATCGAAGGGCAATGTCTCCCGAGGACACCTTGGCGTTGATGCTGCATGAAATGGGTGGCGACCTCGACAAGGAACTCCTGCATTACTTCACTACCCTGGTCGGTTATATCGCGGACGAGGATAGAGTCAGGCCCTACATCAGCTCCGCGAGCGCTGACGCCGGTGACCAGGTTCAGCAGCCACCGCAGCGCATTCAGGTAGTAAGCAGCAGTGTTGTGAGCATTGACACCTACCGCTGACGGCGCCGTTGCTTGAGCCGCCCACCGTACCCGCGCTGATACTTTGTTCCCCGGCATGATGCTATGAGCCACTCCGGAACCCACGTTCCTTCTGTGCCCGCAATCCCCGCCGGCCACTCTCGAACTCCCGCGAGCGCCCAGTCCAGTCGGACGACATTGTGGCCACACACCAAAACCCCTTAAACAGTTCGCAAAGGAAATGAAAGAGGCGAGGGCTAATCTGTAATCGGCAGCGCGAAAATCGGACAAGGGGTGTGATGTTCTTGTCGGACGAAAAGGGTTTGACGAGAAGAGAATTCCTTATGGGAGCAGGCGCGGCGGCCGCCAGCCTGCCCTTTATGAACATAGGAAGCGCTCTCGGCGGGGAGAAGCGGCCGAACTTCGTCTTTATTCTGACGGACGACCAGCGATACGATGCCATGAGCTGCGCCGGCCATCCGTTCCTCTACACGCCGAACATGGACCGGATTGCGAAAGAAGGAGCGCGCTTCACCAATGCATTCGTGACGACATCCTTATGCTCGCCGAGCCGGGCGAGCTTTCTCACCGGGCAGTATGCCCACTGCCATGGCGTGAAGGATAACAAAACCCCGTTGAGCGATGACGTGACGACTTTCCCGCAGTTGCTTCAGAAGGCCGGGTATGATACGGCTTTCATCGGCAAGTGGCACATGGGCAGCCAGGAAGGCCCGCGTCCCGGCTTTAATCATTGGGTGAGCTTCAAGGGCCAGGGACCCTACTTCGATCCCCTGTTCAACATCAACGGCGAGAACAGGAAAGTCAATGGGTACATGACGGACCTTCTCACCAAGTACGCCGTAGACTGGTTGAAAGAGCCGAGACAGTCCCCGTTCTGCCTGTATCTGTCTCACAAGGCCGTGCACGGTCCGTTCACCCCGGCTGTGAGGCACTCGAAGCTGTTCTCCGACGCGGTCATTCCACGCCCGAAGACCATGGATGACACCCTGGAGGGCAGGCCTGAGTGGTTCAGACTGGGGATGGAGCCCGGGCACGACTCGAAGAGAGCTTTGACCGGTCCCGAGGGATACGAACTTTTCATCCGGGAGTACAACAGGACTCTGGTGGCGGTGGACGAAGGCGTTGGCCGGGTACTCGCGGCGCTGGATGACCTGGGCGTTCCGGACTCGACCGTCGTGGTGTTCGCGGGAGATAACGGCTATTTCCAGGGCGAGCATGGCCGGCTCGACAAGCGTACGATGCACGAAGAGTCCATACGCATCCCGCTGGTGATGCGGTATCCCGGGCTGATTCGCCCGGGCAGCCTGATTGACGGGATGATGCTTAACATAGATATCGGTCCCACATTCCTCGATTTAGCGGGCGTGAGCATACCCGGCGCGATGCAGGGGAGGTCAGTCCGTCCGCTGCTCAGGGGACGCAGGAGCGAGTGGAGGACCGATTTCCTGTACGAGTACTTCCTGGACCCCGGATTCACGCGCACGCCCACGACGAGAGGCGTTCGGACTGATCGGTGGAAGTACGCGGAGTATCCCGAGATTGACGATCTGTCGGAACTCTACGACCTGAAGAACGATTCAATGGAGCTGCGCAATCTGATTGACGATCCCGGAGCAGCCGGGCCGCTCGCCGACATGCGAGCGAGACTTCAACGGCTGCTGAAGGACACGCGCTGCGGGGTCGCGTCGAGATAGGCTATCCTACACGATGAGGAGGTAGAGATGAGACTCAAGGGAAGCGAAACCGAGCAGAACCTGCTGAAGGCATTTGCCGGGGAATCGCAGGCGCGCAACAGGTACAACTTTTTCGCCAGCCAGGCGGTCAAGGAAGGCTACCAGCAGATCGCCGCCATTTTCACGGAAACGGCGGACAATGAGAAGGAGCACGCAAAGCGCTTCTTCAAGTTCATGGAGGGCGGCGACGTGGAGATCGCGGCGACCTATCCGGCGGGGAGGATAGGCACGACCGCGGAGAACCTCATGGCCGCTGCAGCCGGGGAGCGCGAGGAGTGGGGCGTCATCTATCCCGATTCCGCCGAGACGGCCCGGAGAGAAGGCTTAGACGAGATAGCGAAGGTCTTTGACGAGATCGGCGAGGTGGAGGCCCATCACGAGCATCGTTACCTGAAGCTGCTGAAGAACATCCAGGACGGGGCTGTCTTCAAGCGCGATACTGCGGTTGCCTGGAAATGCAGGAATTGCGGATACGTCCACGAGGGGAAGGAAGCCCCGCAGGTATGTCCGGCATGCGCTCACCCACAGGCTTACTACGAGCTGTTTGTGGAGAACTACTAGGGCACGAATGTTCCAGGCGATAGCGTTCGATTTCGGCAACACGCTCTGTCCCTGGGGAGAGGAGCAGTACTGGCAGGTCACGCACAGAACGGTGAGCCAGATCTGCGTCCATGCCCCTCGGTATGATTTCGACTCGGCCGTTGAGTTGTTCGTGCGCGCCAGGCGTGAGGGCTACGCGAAGAATCTCCCGCGTATGGAGGAGAACGATCTGGTCGAGATTCTGGCCCGCACGGCCGCGAAGATCTGCGGCAGGCCTCTCTCTGAGGCTGAGCTCCAGGAGGTGGTGGACGCGCACGTGAGATCGTTCGTGGACGTGTGCGCACCTCCGAAAGGGCTTCATGAACTGCTGGAACGGCTGTCCTCGAAATACAGGCTGGCCGTCCTCTCCAACTACCCTCTGTCGGAATGCATCCGGTTGTCGCTTAGAGAGCTCGGAATCGAGAGACACTTTGGAATAACGGTTGTCTCCGGCGATATGGGAGTCATAAAGCCCAGCAGGCGGATCTTCGGCAGGCTGCTCTCCGACCTGCGCCTTCCGCCGGAGAAGGTGCTTTTCGTGGGCGACGATTGGGTCGCCGATGTCGTGGGAGCGTGCGCGTCCGGCATGCCGTGCGTGCAGATCGCCGATAGCAACGGCGATCCTAAGGCGCTGGCGCTGGACGGAATGTTCGGCCCATATTTCCGCAAGGCGCTCGAATCGCCGGAGTTGAGCTGCTGGCGGGAGGCGCGGCCGCTCGCGGTGCTTGGCTCCATTCTGGAGCTCGAACAGTGGCTGGAGGGCCGAGGCGCATGACCTTCCGTGAGCGAACGCTTGCAATCTTCGCGCACCGGCCGGTGGACAACATCGTCTACCAGCCGCGAATCGAGCACTGGTACAACGTCAACAAGGGCAGCGGCACGCTTTCGGACCGGTACAGGGACATGTCGCTGCTCGAAGTCTACGACGACCTGGGCTGTTCGATCCGCACGTATGGCTTCTTCAACCAGTGCTTGAAATGCCATGATGATCCCAACGTAAGGGCAGAGGCTGAGCGGCACGGCGATGTCCACGTCACGCGCTGGACGACCCCGGTAGGCAGCGTGGAGACCCATACACGATATACCTCACTGGCCAGCCACACGGACAAGTTCCCGGTTGAAACGGCTGAGGATGCGCGGGTGATGGAGTATATCCTTCGCGGGCGCAGATGGGAGTTCGACACCGAGCTCTTCGCGCAGAATAACGCGCTGGTCGGCGATCGCTCGGCGCCGATGATCTTCATCCCCAGGATCAACATGCAGCGGCTCTTCATCGAGATCATGGGTGTGGAGAATACGCTCTACGCTCTCGCCGATGACAGGCCGATGGTCGAGCGCCTGATTCGGGCGATTGACGAAACGGACGAGCAGATGCTTCAAGTGGTGGCCGAAAGCCCGGTGCCGATTGTCAACTTCGGCGACAACGTTGACCATCACTTCCTCCCGCCGAACCTTTTCGAGCGCTACGTGCTGTCGGAGTATCAGCGCCGGGCAGAGCTGTTCCGAGCCGCCGGGAAGTTCACGCACGCCCATTGGGACGGCAGCATCAAGCTCCTGC
>Ga0315274_10017565_pt1 | contig 10086 bp, 5 predicted proteins | sample YL17G02_20_MG_FD_203700 | JGI IMG/M metagenome (GOLD analysis project Ga0315274, IMG submission 203700) | Sediment microbial communities from Yellowstone Lake, YNP, Wyoming, USA - YL17G02_20 | ecosystem: Environmental > Aquatic > Freshwater > Lake > Sediment | place: USA: Wyoming | collected... | reverse complement strand
CCGCATCGGCGCCCTCGGGCAACGCTATCGTGATGGTTGACTGCCGCGTCTCGGCCGACCAGGCGCACCCCTCGCCGACAAGCGGGCGGTTCACTTGAATGGCGACGGCCGGATTCGCGCCCGCGGGGTCTGCGACCGCCAGCCGCAGGCCGCCCGGCTGCTCGCGCACAAGCACGATGCACGGCTTGTCCGCGCCGACCGCCAGACCTTGCGGCACGGACACCGTGCCCGGCTTCCAGAAGACGACGCCCAGCGCGGAGGCCTGGCGGTCGCGCACCGCCTGGAGGTCAGGCGTGTTGCTCAGGATCTCGACGGCCGGTCCGCCGGGCGAGGCCACGGGGTTCATGTCGCCCGCCGCCGGACCGACGGCGTAGGCGTACGTTGCCCCCGACGGTCGAGGGCCGTGGTCAACCCAGATGCTCAAGACGTCCATCTCAACGGGGGCGGCGGAGGACGGCTCGCTGATAAGGCGCCAATTGCCCGTCTGCCGCGCGGCCTGGACGCAGAATCGCGTGCCCGCCAGGGGAAAGTACGCGAAGCCGTCGTGCTGGACCCAGTCGGGCGAAGCGGGTGCCGCCTGGCCTCCCGCAACCGCCCGCGCCGCAGCGCTATCGGGCACGCGCACGGGGCCGCGGACCGGCCGCTGGTCGATGGAAGTCAGAACGCGATTGTCGCTCGTGCACGCGATGCCCGCGCCGAGGGCCACGAGCATGCGGTCGGTCAGGAACCATGACTTGCGGGCGGAGAGGGGGCCGCGACGAAGGTCCATCGCCGCCACGCCGCACAGGCCGTCCGATGCGCCGCCGACGAACGTCGTCTCGCCGCGCTGCTTCACCGGGTCGGGCAGCGGGCCTTGCTCGCAGGTCGTGCCGGGGAGGCGGCACCAGTCCCAGACGGGGAAGATATCGTCGTATTCCGCGCCGGTTCGCATGATGAAGGTGAGGCCGTCGGCCAGGTGATGGGACCGCAGGCCCTCGCTGTTGACGAGTTCGGAGTTATAGAGCCGCTTTGAAAACATGCGGACCGAGGCGTACCAGTCCGGCCGCTGATGGGTCATGAAGTCGGACCGCCAGAAGTGGCGGTTGCCCACAAGCGGCGCCGCCCCCACCTCGCCGCGAAGGCGCCGGGCGAAGGCATCCAGTTCACCGCGCCGAGCGGGGTCCAGCGGCGCAAGGTCCCCGCACGCCTGCGCCAGGGGCGTAGCGGAGTGGCCCTTGCGTGTGATCTCGCGGCCGGTCGCGCTCGGGTCGAACCGCTGGCCGCGGATCATCCACTGCTCGCCGTCCAGCAGGTACGCCGAGAGGATTCGGATCTTATCGGCGGGGAACTCAAACGCCGTCCCGGACGCGAGGCGGGCAAAGTGCGGCCCATAGACGGCGAACCCGCGTCCGTATCCGCCGGAATACAGAAGCGTGCCGTGCTGATGGAAACTGAAATCGGGCTGCACGCCCTCGCCGGTCGTGACCTTGATCTCATCGGCGATCCGCTTGAAGGCCGCCGCAACCGTCTCCGGCGACTTCTCGATGCACCCCCGCATGATGCGCACGCCGCAGACCCAGAGCGTGTTCTGACCGGTCATGTCCTGCCGGTCGGAGCGAAGGAGGATCTTGCGCGAGCCGGCCACGAGGTCGGCCGGGGCCTCATCGCCCAGGAGGAGGAGCGCCCGGCCAAGCGATTCGGGCACGCCAATGTCATTCCACCACCAGTTGGGGCATTGGAGATCGTCGGCCACCCAGCGCCTGAGGGCCGAGACGGTCTTGTCGCGGACCTCGGCCTTGCCGAAGAGCGCGTGGCCCGGCGCGCGGTAACACCGGGCCAGTTCCATCGCATTGCGGACGTGTGCGCCGGGATGCCACTGCGACCGCTGCTTGCTGGCGTAGTCGATGTCGGGCCAGCGGCCGTCGGCGGAGAGCGTGGCCATGAGCCGCTCGGCCTCGCCGCGCGACATTGCCGCCTGCCCGGCCGGAGGCACGAGCGATTCCACCAGACGCTGGCGGATGATCTTGAGGTCGTCCGCGGTCGGCGCAGCCGCAGGGGCGGCCCCTCCGTATGAGTTCGAGCACCAAGCGCATGAGGCGATTAGCGCGGACAGCGCGATTCCAGGAACGTGTCTCATACTCGTGACCTCACTCAAACAGCGTCGGCTCGGCGCCGGTGCCAGGCTTGTCAGGGCGCGGTTCCTTGCGGGAAGCACGGTCACGCGACGGCGCGTGGCCGTGCCACCCGACGAAACCTTCGGGACTCGCTTCGGTTACGCGGCTTTGGAGGGCGCCCTCGGCCAGGTGGGTCCGCAGAAGGTCGCCCGGCCGGGCGTCGGCCGCGCGGGTGAGCGTTCCGCCAGTCCGCCCCAGTACGGTGCGGCTGTATCCGCGCGCGAAGATCCGGTCGGGATTCAGGTCATCGATGCGTCCGGCGATGCGGTCGAGCGTGGCGGCCCAGCGATGCGTCAGCAGGTTCCGCTCTGCGGCGCGGAGGCGGAACGCGGCCATCTTCGTCGCCGCAACGGCCGCCTGGAGCCGCGCCCGCGGGGCGTGCCGCGCGAGGCCCCCCGCCGCCTGCTCAAGCCGCACCCACGTCCCGGACCACTTGTCGCGCATGGCGGTGAGGAAGCGGCTCTCATAATCCTCAAGCATCTGGTGCCGCGAGATTGCCATCTCCTGCGGGTAGCGGAAGTAGCGGTTGGCCTCGAAGAGCGCGAGTTCATCGCGCAGCCGGTCAACGACATACTTGAGGTTGCGTGCGAGGCGCGTCCCGATCGTGCTGATCGTCGCCAAGACCTCGCGGCGGTCGGGCACAACGATCTCGGCGGCGGCCGATGGGGTCGGGGCGCGGACATCGGCCACGAAGTCGCTGATCGAAAAGTCTGTCTCGTGCCCGACGGCCGAGACCACCGGCACGTCGGACGCGAAGATGGCGCGGGCGACGGTCTCTTCGTTGAAGGGCCAGAGGTCCTCTAGGCTCCCGCCGCCGCGGCCGACGATCACGACGTCGATGCCGCCGAGGCGGTTCAGGTTCCGGATGCCGCTGACGATCTCGGCGGCCGCACCCTCGCCCTGCACGCGGGCCGGCGCGAGGACGATCTCGATGGCCGGCCATCGCCGGGTCAGCACGTGGATCATGTCGCGGATGGCCGCGCCCGTGGGGCTCGTCACGATGCCGACCCGCCGCGGAAACCGCGGCAGCGGGCGCTTGCGGGCCGGGTCGAAGAGGCCTTCCTTCTCCAACTTTTCCTTGAGTTTGCGGAACGCGACCTCCAGCGCGCCCACGCCGCGCGGCTTGACGCTGGAGACGTAAATCTGGTAGTTGCCCTGTTTCTCGAAGATGCCGACATGGCCGCGGACCTCGACCTCGACGCCGTCGGCGATCTCCCGCCCGAGGCGGGCGGCCCCCGATTTCCAGAGGACGCAGCGGACCGCCGCCTGGGCGTCCTTCAGGGTGAAGAAGATGTGGCCGGAGGTGTGGCGGTTGAAGTTCGAGATCTCGCCGACGACCCACACGCCGGGGAACTTCATCTCGAGCGTATCGCGGATGCGGGCCGTGAGTTCCCAGACGGTCTCCGGCCCTTCCGCCTCGGGCAGCGGCACCTTGCCGGCGTCGAACAGCGTGTCCATGAAGGACTAGATACCGGAATGCCCCGGCGGATGCAATTGAGAACACGCTGCCGCGCGGCCGATCAGAACTCGCGCAGGAGGTCCAGGAACTTGCGGTCGAGTTTGCGGCCGCGGAAATCCTCATACGTCACGTCCGCCCGGCCGGAATCCAGGATGCCGAACGAGCCGCGCAGGTTCCAGAGCGCCCAGCCCCAGCCGGCTTCCTTCCAGAGCGAGAGGCAGTCGCGTGCCCAGGCCAGCAACACCGCGTGGGGGGTCTTGTTGAACGCGCCCCACTCGCCCACGTGGACGCCGATGCCGGCGGCCTCGGCCTTCTTCCACGGCGCGATGCGGGTTTCCTGGAGCCAGGCCCGGTCGAGCATCTTCTGGCCCTGCTTCGTCGGCCACGTGGGCAGCGGCCAACCCTTGCTGTTGACCCAGTTGGCCTCGTAGTGCGTCAACTGGAACGGCTGATACCCGCGGGTGCTCTGGGCGATGCCGAGGTCCGCCAGTTCCAGCACGGGCTCGTTGCCGTACGAGCGCCCGTCGGCGATGACGAGGCGGTCGGGATCCTCCTTGCGGATTGCGGCGACCACGCGGCGGACGACCTTCGCGTACTGCTCGCCGGTGACCTTGCCGTCAGGCTCGTTCACGAGGTCGAAACTGACCTGCGACGGCGGAACGCCCTTGTAGCGCCTGGCGAAATTCGCCCACTGGGCGTCGAACTGCTTCTGGGCCTCCTCGTCGGTCCAGAGGTTCATCGTCTCCGGCGGCTTGGCGACCGTGTAGCCCGGGGCGCGGTGCAGGTTCAGGTCGATGTGGACCTTGTGCTTGCGGCCGAACTCGACGGCCTGGTCGATCTCCTTCAGGACCCGCTCGTCGAACTTGTAGGGGTCTTCTTTGGAGGTCCAGCATCGGTAGTCCATCGGGAGGCGTACGAAGTCGAAGCCCCACTCGTTCATCCACTCGAAGTCGGCCTCGACGAAGGGCTTACTGTTGCCGACGTTGAACTTCTCCAGGAGGTTAAAGCCTCGCCATCGCGGCATCTTGCGTGCGAGGTTCTTCGCGCTCGCCGGCTGCGGCGCCGCCGCAGCGCCTGCCGCGCCCCGGACCGCCGCCATCGCCGCACAACCAACCGCCGCCACCTTCACGAACTCTCGCCGATTCATGCCCGCTCCTCCGCTGGTCCGACCGCAGAGCCTATCGCCCGCAACCCGCGAGCAACAGCAAAATCCCTGCCCGAACCCGTGTGCCACAGCCCATCGTGAAGCGTGAGCGTGTGCCACGGCCGGTCTTGTCCGGCCGTGCGAAACCGCGCGCCATGGCCAATCGAGAACCGTGTGCCACGGGTCGCCCAGGCGACCCGTGCGGAACCGCGCGCCATGGCCAATCGAGAACCGTGTGCCACGGGTCGCCCAGGCGACCCGTGCGAAACCGCGCGCCATGGCCAATCGAGAACCGTGTGCCACGGGTCGCCCAGGCGACCCGTGCGAAACCGCGCGCCACCGCAGCCCTTACTGGACATTCCTGGTGCGCTTACCGAAACCGATGTGCCACGGCCGGTCTTGTCCGGCCGTGCGAAACCGCGGACAACCGCCGCCCCTGCCGGACATTTCCGTCGCGCCCCCGCGAAACCGGTGTGCCACCGCCCGCGCCTCCATCCACGGCCGGACAAGGCCGGCCGTGGCACACACGCTCCACGCCCCATCCACGGCCGGACAAGACCGGCCGTGGCACACGGGCCACTCGCGACGCCCCGCGCACGGCCGGACAAGACCGGCCGTGGCACACGGTTCCACTGACCCTTTGCTCCTTCATGTCGGGATGGGGTCCATCGGCAGGAGGACGCCGGGCATGCCGGCCCAGAAGCGGGCGCTGGACCACGGCCAGTCGGTCGGCTTCTTGACCAGCCCCCGCCGCACCGGGTTGAAGTGGATGTACTCCGCCATCGCCCGCACCGTCCGGACGGACCATGCGTTCTCATCGTATCCGCCGCCGGGGAGCCAGAACCGGAACACCTTCCGGCCGCCCTCCTCGATGGTCAGGCGCCGGAGCCAATCTCGCCGGCCCTGCCGGGCCAGGAACTGCTTCGCCTTCCATGATACGGGCCGCTTCAGATCGGCCAGGAACCGGTCGAGGCGGTACTCGGCCCGGCGCGACCGCACCAGCAGGTGCACGTGTTCCGGCATGATGACGTATGCATAGACGTCCATCTCGTGCCGCGACCTGGCCGTGCCGATCGACTCCAGCACCCACTCGCAGGTCCTGGCGGCGGAGAGCAACGGAAGACGGTCGAAGCACGAGTAGGTCAGGTAATGTGCGTGACCCGGCTCGTTATAGGTCCGCTTTGTCTTGCGGTGACCGATGGACATAGTGGAAACTATACCCGGTCACCCACGGCCGGACGAGACCGGCCGTGGCACACGACCCGCTTCGGCCTCATCCACGGCCGGACGAGACCGGCCGTGGCACACAGGCTCGGAAGAGGTCAAAGGGGTGGGCGAGGAACTTACGGGCACTCCAGGCCGTCGCCGGATTCGGCGGGTTCGGGGGGTTCCTTGGCGGCTTCTTTCGGCGGGAACGCCTCGGCCTCGGAGACGGGAATGGAGACCCGCTCGACGGCCGTCGCGAGACCCGTCTGCGTGTCGGCGGTCACGAGGGCGCCCGAGACGCGGAGGTCGCCGATTGCCACGTCGAAATATGTAGGCATACCCGTCACTAGCGCCGCCAGGACCTTCTCTTTCTTGCGGCCCAGGACGCTGTCGTACGGCCCGGTCATCCCCAGGTCGGTGATATAGGCCGTGCCGTTGGGGAGGATTCGCTCATCGGCCGTCTGGATGTGGGTATGCGTGCCGAGGACGGCGGTCGCGCGGCCGTCGAGGTGCCAGCCCATGGCGACCTTGTCGCTCGTGGCCTCGGCGTGCATATCGACGAAGATGAGTTTCGTGCGGTCGCCGATCTCCGCCAGGATCCGGTCTGCGGCGTGGAACGGGCAGTCGGCCGGCTTCATGAACGTGCGCCCCAGGAGGCTTAAGACCGCGAACGGGAAGCCCGACTGGCTCTCGAGGACCGTGTACCCACGGCCCACGGCCTCGGGCTGAAGGTTCGCGGGCCGGAGGATGCGGTCCGACTCGGCCAGCAGCGCCACGGCCTCTTTCTTGCGATAGACGTGGTCGCCCATCGTGAGGCAATCGACGCCCAGGGCGCGGATTTCCTCGAAGATGGCGGGGGAGATGCCGGACCCGCCGGCCGCATTCTCGGCGTTGGCGATGATGATGTCGATCGGCCGGCCGGCGAGGAGTTTCGGCAAGGCGGCGGCCAGTGCCCGGCGGCCGGGCTTGCCGACGATGTCGCCGATGACGAGCGCGCGAAAATCCATTTCACCCCCAGTGCCGGCGGCCCTGCGCTAGCGCGCGTACTCGACGATGCGGCGCTCGCGGATGAGCGTCACCTTGACCTCGCCGGGGTACGTCAGTTCGTTCTCGACGGCCTTGGCGATATCGCGGCAGACCGTGATGGCGAGGTCGTCGTTGACCTTGTCGGCATCGACGACGACGCGGACCTCGCGGCCGGCCTGGATGGCGTAGGCCGAATCGACGCCCGCGAACCGCTTGGCGATCTCTTCGAGTTTCTCCAGGCGCTGGACGTACTTTTCGAGCGTCTCGCGCCGGGCGCCGGGCCGGGAGGCGCTCACGGCATCCGCCGCCGATACGATCATCGTGTAGAGGGCATCCGGCACATTCGCCTCATGGTGCCCGCTGATGGCGTGGACGACCTCTTCGCGCTCGTTGTAGCGGCGCGCCAGGTCCGCCCCGATCTCCGGGTGTCCGCCCTGGACCTCGTGGTCCACGGCCTTGCCGATGTCGTGCAGAAGGCCCGCCCGCCGGGCCAACTGGCCGTCGAGGCCGAGTTCCTCGGCCAGCATGCCTGAGAGGTGCGCAACCTCGATCGAGTGCTGGAGGACGCTCTGGCCGTACGAGGTGCGGTACTTCAGGCGCCCGAGCAACTGGACTTCCTTCGGATGGAGGCCCCGGACGCCGGTGTCGAGGGCCACCTGCTTACCGGCCTCGAGGATGTCGGCCTCGACGTCCTTGCGGCACTCGCAGACGATCTGCTCGATGCGCGGCGGCTGGATGCGGCCGTCGGCGATGAGTTTCGTCAGGCTCCGCCGGGCAACCTCGCGCCGCACCGGGTCGAACGATGAGAGGACGACGACGCCGGGGGTATCGTCCACGATCACATCGACGCCCGTGACTCGCTCGAAGGCGCGGATGTTGCGGCCTTCGCGGCCGATGATGCGGCCCTTCATCTCGTCGCTCGGGATATCGACGGTCGATACGGTGGCCTCGGCGGTGTACTCGGAGGCCAGGCGCTGTATGGTCGTGGCGAGGATCTGCCGGGCCTTCTGGTCGCTGGTTTCCTGGGCCTGCTCGGTGGCCCGCTGGATGAGTGCGGCGGCCTCGTGCTGGACCTCGGCCTCCATCCGCTCCAGGAGCATCGCCCGCGCCTGGTTCTGGTCGAGGCCGGATATCTTGAAGAGCGTCCGCTTCTCGTCGGCGATCATCCGGTCCAGGTCGGCCTGCTTGGTCTTATAGTTCTTCTCGATGTCGGCAACGCGCTTCTCGCCCGCCTCGACTGTCTTCTCCTTGTGACTGAGCGTCTCCATCTTGGATTCGAGGGCGTCTTCGCGCTTCGTGACAAGGCGCTCGCGTTCCCGCTGTTCCTCGCGGGTCTTCGACGTCTCCTTCTCAAAGACGTCGCGGGCGCGGATCGCCTCTTCCTTGACGGTGACCCTGGCGTCCTTCAGGAGCGCATCGGCCTCCTGCCGGGCCTTGGCCGTGAGTTTCTCGGCCTGCGACTCGGTCTGCCGGACGCGCTTCGAGAATATCACATGCGCTATGCCGTATCCGATGCCGGCGCCGACTGCGGCCCCGATGACGCCGATGAGCGCAGTCAGGCCGCCCAGGTCCTCTGCAAGGAACACCATATGGCTGCTCGCTTTCTGGGAGGCGCGGCGTCCCGGAGACAGTAAGAGCGATCCAGGCGCCGCGAGTAGGGAACTTACGTCCGAGGCGGGATAGCCCCAATGGCCGCTACAGAGCCGTCAGACAACCAGGAATAGACGTTGGGCGCGAGGGTGGATCAGTCGGAGCGGTCCTCTTTAACCGGTGTGACGGTCCAGAGAGTGCCGACTCGCCCTCGCATCATCCGATTCTGCCCTTTCCGCCGATTGGCGGCCCGGATCGCCCACCTTGCCGCGTCGGGCGGAGCGGACCGCGTTTTCCCGGTTTGCTCAGTCTGACTGGTCACGACTCATCTACGGCCGGTTCCGGCGCCCGCGCGATCCGCACCGGCGCCTTCACCACTAGCCTTGGGCTCAACCACACACGGAGCGTAAGCGCCGCTCCACTTCCCGCTAAGTTGTCCTTGTGGTCTCCTATCATCCGGCGCCACTCGCGCGGCGCCATCTATGTTATCGGCTTTCAGATAGCCGCTCTAGAGTATGATTATTCAAAGCCGGGCGGCTGTCAAGCCCCAAATGCCAAAAACTACCGGATTTATGGAACAAATTGTTTTCGCCCAACCTCGAAAAGGCCCTGACGTTCCCGGATGATTCGCTCTTGCCGGCCACCTCCAACGCGGTCGAGCGCGGCAACCGGCGTCACCGCAAGATGCAGAAGACGGACTGCCGCGTCCGGACCGCCCCGCACCTGAGCCAGCGAATCGCCGCCGACATGCTCCGCGACGCCCAGGCCCAAGGCCGAATCCAAACAACTCACACGCTTCATCTTGCGAGGGCCGGATGGCATGTTCCGGGTAACGGTGCTACAGCCTCACCATATATGGTATTCGCGCGCCGCTCCGACCCCCCACTAATGGTATGCGTGATGCCTGGCACCTGATTATTTTTCGCGCTTTCGGAGGGCGGAATTGACGTAAGTGTTTTTGCAAAAATGGCACTTACGTCAATTTGGGCCTGTCAAATTCGGTGAAAAAACCGTTCAAAACCGTCAAGAAACGGTAAAAACCGTGTCAAAACCGATCAAAACCGATCAGAAAACGTCTTGCCCATCTTAACATTTGAGGTGTCGAACCCCTCTGGCGCTAGCGCCAGGGCCGTTTTGGGGGTCCGAAAACGCGTTTTTTTGCCGTTTCGGAGGTCGAAATTGACGTAAGTGTTTTTGCAAAAAGGGCACTTACGTCAAGTGCGGAATGTGGAGTTCGGAGTGCGGAGTGAAAGGCAAAACGGCAAAGGCGGGAATCGGGATTTGGCATCCGGCAACCGCAACGGAAGTTCAAAGTGCAAAGTGAAAGGCCCCAAGTGAAAGGTGAAAGGTTCAAAGCAAGAGCCGCCCATGCGCTTGCCATGCGATCGGCCCTTGCGCTTGCGATTGCCGCTTGCGATTGCCGCTTCCCCGTGTCAAGGGTGGATAGAAATGTCCGCCTGTTTGGGTGGATAGAAATGTCCGCCTCGGCGCCAGGGGTGATCGGGAGG
>Ga0315274_10017563_pt1 | contig 10087 bp, 13 predicted proteins | sample YL17G02_20_MG_FD_203700 | JGI IMG/M metagenome (GOLD analysis project Ga0315274, IMG submission 203700) | Sediment microbial communities from Yellowstone Lake, YNP, Wyoming, USA - YL17G02_20 | ecosystem: Environmental > Aquatic > Freshwater > Lake > Sediment | place: USA: Wyoming | collected... | reverse complement strand
AAGGGGATTTTTTAATCTGCGTTCTGGCCAAGCACCAAAATAAAACTGCCGGATTAGCCAAGAGATTTATTGCACAAATTGCCTTTCAAGTATACAGCAATGCGCAGAGTTTCTAAAGATATTACTAAAATTTGACCCTTAAACAAGCTTGACAAAGGCAAAAATTATGTTAAAATTACCCCTATAGAAAAAGGAGGCGGAGAATGAAAGCAAAGAGAGTTTTTGTTTCTATATGTGCAGTTTCATTGATATTTTTAAGCGTAGGTTTCATTTTTGCCCAGCAAGAGATAGAAGAACAAACCCCGGCTGAGCCGGCTGTGCCAGAGACTACAAAACAGGCTACCGCAGAAGCCGAAATAGAACCTGAAATTCAATGGGTTTGGGGGGAAGTGGTCTCAGTAGATACCCAGGAGAACGAAGTTTTGGTAAAATACGTAGATTATGACACTGAAACCGAGAAAGACATCACTATAGGTGTTGATGATAAAACTACTTTCGAAAACACCCAGTCCCTAAACGAGATTAATCCTCAGGATACAGTGAGCATCGACTATATTCTTACTGCAGAAGGCAAAAACCTAGCGCAAAATATCAGTGTAGAAAATCCCGAGACCAAGCCCGTTCCTGAGGAAGAGACTGCGGTGGAAGAAAAAGAAGAGGAAGTTACTCCTGCTGCTTCAGAAGAGGCTCCTGCGCCATCAGGGGCGACTACGCCGTAATAGGAAAATCAATAAATTTTAATGAATTTTAAAAATTAGGCAGGCGAAACCCTGCCTTTCTCATATGCAGGGAATTAAGTTAATTATTTTTGATTTGGATGGTACGTTAGTAGATGCCTATCCGGCAATCATTAAAAGTTTTAATTACACGATGCAAAGAGTTAATTACCCGCCGCAGAATGCTCCTGTTATCCGCAGTGCCGTGGGCTGGGGAGACGAAAATCTGCTTAAACCGTTTGTGAAATTAAAAGATTTAAAGAAAGCACTTGGGATATACCGTCAACATCACAAAACCGCTTTACTTAAAGGGTCACGTTTGTTTCCGGGCGTAAATAAGATATTGACTTATCTTAAGAACAAAGGCTATAAACTCGCTATTGCCAGTAACCGACCAACGCTTTCTTCCAGGATTCTCATCCGGCATCTGGGGCTGGATGAGTATTTTGACTATGTGCTTTGTGCCGACAGGCTAAAACATCGAAAACCTCACCCGGAGATCCTTAAGAAGATTATGCAGCGATTCTCATTGGGGCCGAGCCAGACTTTTTATATAGGCGATATGTCTATCGATGCTCAGACAGGAAGGCGCGCCGGGGTGAGAACTATTATTCTTACCACCGGTTCAAGCACAAAATCCCAGATACGCGAAGAAAAGCCATTCTCTATTATTCCCCGAGTATTAGACTTGCTGAAAATATTATAAATTGTATGCTTTTCACTTGACATCAGCGCCTGTTTTTAATATATTAAAGGTAGATAAAATGAAGGAGGGAAAATGAAAAGGTTTATTTTTCTGATTCTCTTTGCCTTGATACTTACTCTGTCTTGTGCCGCAGAAAAGGCAAAGACAAAAGTCATTCTGCTTATCTCTGAACAGAATATCGAAGGGCCGCAGCGCGCTTGGTGGGCAAGCGAGATCGATTTATCCGCAACCGAAGCCGCTATTGCCCAGAGACTACTGGAACAAGGCTACGAGATTCTTGAGCCGTCTAACCTGAACAAGATCATCCAGCAGAAACCCGCTTTTCGTACTCTTCTTCTATCGGAAGGAGAATCCATAAAATTGGGTAATTTAGCCAAGGCAGATTACCTAGTTTTAGGCAAAGCCATTGCCTCAGGTGGCGCCAATGTGCCCCAGTCAAATATGGTTTCCTGTTTTGCGAATGTTACTGCCAAGCTGATCCGCGTAAAAGACGGTCAGGTAGTGGCTTATCTGGATGCCACAGGAAACTCCGCGCATATGGATGTGATTACCGGCGGTAAAGAAGCCTTAAGTAATGCTGCCTTAGATTTAGCGGTAAAATTAAGCGATGCTTTAAATAAAGAAAGGAGCCCGGATAAATGAAGAAATTATTTTTTACAGTTTGTATTCTTTTAATTACGAGTTTAGTAGGTTGCGCTGGCTTGCAGAATATGATTCAGCCTACGGCACAGGTAGATAATACTGCAGGAGCTGCGCCTTTGCCCCCTTATTCCGGACCCAAGGCACGCCTTGCCGTGGCAGATTTTGATGTGAAAGCAGCCAAGGCCACTGGAGAGATTGGTTCAGGTTTACGCGAGATGCTGGTGACAGCGCTGATAAACAGTAACCGTTTTTCTGTGCTTGAGCGCCAGGCGCTGGAGGCAGTAATGCAAGAGCAGGAATTATCTATTTCAGGCGCTGCCCAACAAGGCGCAGGTGGTCCGCAAAGAGGTAAGATTAAGACCGCGGAATTAATAATTACCGCTGCAGTTACCGAATTTGAGCCTGCAGCTTCTGGCGGTGCTGCTGGTATTGGCGGTGGCGGCGGAGTAGGAAGCGGTATTCTGGGCGGATTATTGGGCGCTACTTTAAATAAAGCACATATGGCCTTGGATATTCGGATTGTGGATACCTCTACTTCCGAAGTCTTAGCCGCAACCAGGGTGCAGGGGCAGGCTTCGGATATTGCCGGCGGTTTTATGGGCGGTTTCTTAGGCAGTTGGGGCTTGGGCGGCGGATTATCTGCTTATGCCAATACTCCGATGGAGAAGGCTATTCGCATTTGTATTATTGAAGCGGTAAGATATATCTCTCAAGCTATACCGCCTACCTATTATAAATACTAAAATATGGGAAAAAGAAAACGCAGAGGAAAACTCAATTGGCGTTCAAAGCGGGCTAATAAAGGAAGAAAGCCCTGTCTGGGGTAAGCTTAAAAGATGTTAGCTTAAGGTTGCATAAGGTAAACCCTATTAACCTAAGCCAACTTTAAAATACGGAGGTGATTATGCCAGAAAAAGAAATCGGCAAAATTACTCACCATTACGGTCACATTAGTGTCGGTATAATTCAACTGTCTGATACCTTAAAAATAGGTGACACTATTCACGTCCAAGGTCATTCCGAAGATTTTTCGCAGACCATAGACTCCATGCAGATTGAGCATGCCAACGTCTCTGAAGCTAAGGCTGGCGATTTCATCGGAATAAAAATTACCCAGAAAGTCCATCCCGGAGATAAGGTTTTTAAGGTCACCCCTTAAAAATTCGCCAAATTTTACTTTCCAAACTATCTTTTAAGGGAAGCGGCGCTATAGCTATACCGTCTTATTTAAAATTTACTGTAAATCTTGTCCTTTTAGTTTTTCTTATGTCCATATATAGTTTTTGGAGGAAAGAGAGATGCTTAATTTACTTTGGGCAACAGGGGCCAGTATCGTCGTAAGCTTGATCTCTTTAATCGGAATTTTTAGCCTTTTGCTGAAGGAGAAGTGGCTAAATAAAATATTGGTTTTGTTAATCGGTTTTTCTGCCGGTGCCTTAATCGGTGCTGCCTTTTTGCATCTCTTACCAGAGGCGTTAGAGGAATCCGGCGGCAATTCCAGTATTTTTATTCACGTTATTGTCGGTTTTGTTGTTTTTTTTATTCTGGAAAGATATTTTTATTGGCGTCACTGTCACGACGGGGTTTGCGAAATCCATGCTTTTACCTATCTTAGTCTTATCGGTGACGGAATCCATAATTTTATTGACGGTTTAGTCATGGGCGCAAGTTTCGTGGTAAATATTAATTTCGGGCTCATCACTACCTTCGCCATTATCTTTCATGAAATTCCCCAAGAGTTCGGCGATTTTGGAATTTTGGTCTACGGAGGCTTCAGTAAATTCAAGGCGCTTTATTACAATTTTATCATTGCCCTGACCTGTATCTTGGGTACAATTGTGGGTTATTTTATTTCTGCCAAAGTAAAAGAATTTTCTCCCATTCTTTTACCTTTTACTGCCGGGGGGTTTATTTATATTGCTGCCTGCGACCTCATACCACAGTTGCATAAGCAACCGGATTTAAAAAAGAGCGCATCCTCAATGGCTGCCTTTATCTGCGGAATCCTCTTCATTTTATTATCCAGAACAATAGCGACTCATTAAAGCCTTCCTAAAATATGAAAGCCATTGCTTTAATTTCTGGTGGTTTAGATAGTATATTAGCGGCAAAGCTGCTTAAGCAAGAGGGAATTGATATAATCCCCTTATATTTTAAAATCCCTTTTTTTTATTCAAGGCAAAACGGTCCAGCTGAACAAAACCTCATCCCACAAATACTTAAGCATTTAGGCGCAGAACTAAAGATAATTGATGCTGGTGATGAGTTTTTAAGGATATTAGAGGACCCTGTCCATGGTTACGGCTCAAATATGAATCCCTGTATCGACTGCAAAATTATGATGTTGTGTAAAGCCAAAGAGCTAATGGAGGAGTTTAAGGCAAAGTTTATAGTCACCGGAGAAGTTCTGGGACAGCGGCCAATGTCACAACACAAACCGGCACTAAACTTAATTGAAAGAAGGGCAGGATTACAAGGATTGATTTTAAGGCCTTTGTCAGCAAGGCGTTTAGCAGAAACCCTTCCGGAAAAGGAAGGTTGGGTTAGCCGCGATAAACTATTGGACTTTAGCGGCAGGACGCGTAAGCCCCAGATAGAATTAGCTAAACGACTTAATATAGAAGATTATCCTAATCCTGCCGGAGGATGCTTATTGACTGACCCTGCGTTTTCCAAGAGAGTCAAAGACCTCATCAATCATCGCGAATTAAATTCTGATAATGTAGAATTGTTAAAGGTAGGCAGACATTTTCGGATTCAGGAGCAGACAAAATTAGTGGTCGGCCGTAATGAGAATGAGAATAAGCAATTAGTTAATTTAGCTAAAGATAATGATTATCTTTTTGAACCCACTGAAGAAATAGCCGGGCCAACTGCCCTGGGAAGAGGAATCTTCGATTCCGCGTTAATTGGGCTTTCCTGTAATATTGTTTGCCGCTATTGTGACCTTAATGATAACAAGAATACGGAAATAGTTTATAAAAAAATACCCGAAGAGCAAAATAAGAGATTAGAAGTTTTAGTGATCGAAGAAAGGTATCTTTGGAGCCTGCGCATATGAGGGAAGCGTTATTATACGAAAAGTTAGAGAATAAATTAGTGCACTGTTATCTGTGTAATCATCACTGTAAAATTGCTGAAAAGAAATTCGGAATCTGCGGCGTAAGGCAGAATATCGATGGCAAATTGTATTCGCATGTTTATGGCAAGGCAATTGCCAGCCACGTTGACCCTATTGAAAAGAAACCGCTTTATCATTTTTTTCCGGGGTCAACCAGTTTCTCTATCGCGACCATCGGTTGCAATTTTCGCTGTGGATTCTGCCAGAACTGGGAGATTTCTCAAAGTTCAATCAGAGATGGAAATTCTCCCGGTGAAGAATTTTCTCCTGAAGAAATAGTTAAGGCAGCAATTAAATATAATTGCAAGGGTATCTCCTATACTTATACCGAGCCGACCGTATTTTTTGAATATGCTCTGGATACCGCTAAATTAGCTAAAGAAAAAGGCCTTTATAATAATTTTGTTACTAATGGCTATATGACCAAAGAAGCGTTACAAATGATAAAGCCCTATTTGGACGCGGCCAATGTGGATTTAAAATTTTTTAAAGACAGTTCTTATAAAAAAATTTGCCGCGCAAATTTAGATCCGGTTTTAGATTCGATTAAATTTATGCACCAGTTAGGCATCTGGGTAGAGGTAACTACATTAGTTGTCACCGGAGAAAATGACTCTGAAGAGGAATTGACCGGTATTGCCAATTTTATTTCGGATTTAGATAAAAATATTCCTTGGCATGTTTCGCGCTTTCATCCGGATTATCAATTTGCTGACCGCCGCCCTACGCCAGAGGCAACATTAAGAAAAACCCAGGAAATAGGTAAAAAGGCAGGACTTAATTACATTTATGTCGGTAATGTCAGCGGTTTCGGAAACGATACCTATTGCCATAATTGCAAGAAATTATTAATTAAGAGAGAAATCTTTAGCGTTTTAGAGTATAATATAAAAACTGGCAAATGCCTTTATTGTAATGTCGCTATTCCGGGTGCATTTAGTTGATTAATGGCATAAAGCCAAGCCAAGATGAAGTTTAAAAAAGCTTTGTTGATTGTAGATGTGCAGAATGACTTCTGTCCTACTGGTGCTCTGGCAGTGCCAGAAGGAGATAAAATTGTGCCGACAATAAATAAATATATCAGGATTTTCTTAAGGAAGAAACTGCCGATTTTTGCTACTCGCGACTGGCACCCGATAAAGACAAAACATTTCAAGGATTTTGGTGGAATATGGCCGGTGCATTGTATTCAGAATACAAAAGGCGCGCAATTTCATCCCGAATTAAAATTGCCCAAGGAGGCAATTCTTTTGTATAAAGGTATCGATCCGGAAAAAGACGGTTATTCTGCTTTTGATGCAGAAGATGAACGCGGCATGGGTTTTCTAAAGATCCTAAAGATTTTGGGTATAAGAGAACTTTATATTGCAGGTCTAGCTACAGATTACTGTGTGAAATTCTCAACCCGCCAGGCCATAAAGCATAGATTCAAAGCAAGAATATTGCTGGATGCCATAAAAGGTGTAAATATAAAACCGGATGACTCAAAAAATGCAATTAAAGAAATGGTAAGGCTTGGCGCAAAGAAGATGACTTTTAAAAATATGGAGGATTAACTATGCAACTGGATGAAATAAAAATTTCCCAGGCGATAATTGAATCTTACAAAGATAAATTAATCAAGGCCCTTGATGTAGATGTGGCTATTGTCGGCGCAGGGCCGGCAGGAATGTGTTGTGGTTATTACTTAGCTAAAAAAGGCAAAAAGGTAGTAATCTTTGAAAGAAAACTATCAGTAGGCGGTGGTATGTGGGGCGGGGGGATAATGTTTAATGAAATTGTGGTTCAGGAGAAAGCCAAAAGAATTTTGGATGAGTTCGGAGTTAGAACCCGGCTTTATGAGAAGGGTTATTTTCTGGCAGATTCCATTGAGGCAGTAGCTGTTATTTGCGCAGGGACGGTGAAGTCCGGTGTAAAAATATTTAATTTGCTGAGCGCAGAAGACGTGATGGTAAAAAATAAGCGCGTCTGCGGCTTGGTTTTAAATTGGACTGCCGTCGAAATGGCAAATTTACATGTTGACCCGATTACCATGAGAGCCAAATTCGTTGTCGATGCTACAGGTCACGCAGCAGAAGTAGTACGCATTATAGAAAAGAAGTCCGGTATTAAACTTAAAACCAAAACCGGAAAAATTATGGGGGAGCAGTCCATGTGGGCAGAAGTGGCAGAAGATACGATTGTGAAGAATTCTAAAGAGGCCTGTTTTGGTTTGTATGTCTGCGGTATGGCCTCCAACGCCGTTTTTGGTGGCCCGCGCATGGGTCCGGTATTCGGAGGGATGCTTTTATCCGGCGAAAAGGTCGCCAAGGAATTAATCAGGAGATTATAAAGAAAGGAGGATTTATTTATGGATATGTTTCATCAGCTTATAAATGCAGTCAGTTTCTCTTTAAATCTTATCGGAGCTCTTATTACCATCTGGGGAATAATCACTTCTTTGGTAGAATTCTTAAAGAAAGAGATAACCAACAGAAAAGAAGTGGTGCAGTTAAATGAAACCATCCGTTTAAAATTAGGCAGTTATTTAGTCCTGGCTTTAGAGTTTTTTATTGCCGGAGATATCGTCAAAACCATTATTACGCCGACATGGCAAAGTTTAGGCATCTTGGGTGCGATAGTGGTTATCAGAACTGTGTTAAGTTATTTTTTAACCAAAGATTTAAAGAAAATTTAAAAACATGGTTAGAGATCCCATTTGCGGCATGCAAGTGGATGAAAAAAATGCCATTAAAGTTAACAAAGACAACCGAGAATATTTTTTCTGTAGCACCCACTGTAGGGATAAGTTTATCCAGCAGGAGAAAATTACTGAGGTTACAGCTTGCTCTACCTGCGGCAGGAAGCCATTTTTCAAAAATAGACTCTTTATAATTGTTAGTATATCCATTCTATTTTTATTTGCCTCACTGTTTATTCCTTCCCTTTCGCCATTTCGGCAAAATTTCTTGAGTTACCTAAAGACTATCTGGTGGGCAGTTATTCTGGGGCTATTCTTAGGCGGTATTATTGATTATTATGTTCCCCGAGAGTATATTTCTAAGATGCTGGCAAGAGAAAAAACCGCCAGTATTTTTAATGCGGTCTTTTTAGGTTTCTTGATGAGTGCTTGTAGCCATGGAATATTGGCCATATCAATTCAGTTACATAAAAAAGGGGCTTCCAATCCGGCAGTGGTCAGCTTTCTTCTGGCTAGTCCCTGGGCTAATTTTACCATCACCATTATGTTAATTAGCTTATTCGGCCTTAAAGGTATCTTTATTATTCTTGCTGCATTAATAGTAGCGATTAATACAGGTTTTGTTTTTTTATTTTTAGAGAAAAAAGGTCTGATTGAGAAAAATAAGAACATGGTGGAGATTTCCGCAGATTTTTCAATCTTGCATGATTTTAGAATGCGTATTAAAAATTATGAATTAGGATTAAAGACTTTAATAAAAGATATGAAGGGGATTTTTGCAGGGGCTTTAGCACTTTCGGATATGGTTTTGTGGTGGAGTATCTTGGGGGTTCTTATTGCCAGTATTGCCGGTGCATATATACCGGTACATTTTTTTCATAATTTTATGGGTCCCACATTGTTAGGGCTAATAGTCACTTTGGGCCTGGCTACGGTAATTGAAGTATGCTCAGAAGGTTCCTCACCCATGGCTTTTGAGATTTACCGTCAGACAGGCGCTTTGGGTAATAGTTTTGTCTTTTTAATGGCAGGGGTGGCTACCGACTATACAGAAATCGGTCTTCTCTGGACTAATGTGGGTAGGCGCACGGCGATATGGCTGCCTATTATTACCGTGCCGCAGATTTTAATTCTGGGTTATATCGCAAATTTTATTTTTAAATAGAAAGATTCCTTATTTCTTCTTATCCTTAGTCATATAAGTCGGCAAGGTATTTGATATAATCAGAAAGCTAGTCATTTAAAAGCGTGGTTAATCTGTTTTTCCGTAGGTGGTGGGAAAACTGTAATTTACCATTGACACATTCGGCGACAAGCCCCAATGCTTGACATTGGGGACTCAGAGCCGTAAGCCCGAAGGGCTTAAAGGGCTTGTCGCTCTTGAGTGTCAACACTGAGTATACCCCAGGCTGGGGTATCTAGAAAACAAGCCCCGATGCTTGCCATCGGGATATACGAATGCGTTGACAAGCTTTTATTCGGCAGTAGAATAATATTTGTAAAAGGTGGTTTTTATGGATTTTGAAATAGCATAATATTTTAAGACAACTCTCTAAAGATTAAAGGGGTTGTCTCTTTCTATTTTTAAGGAGGAGAAGATGTGTAAGACCTGCGTAGCGCATCGGAAAAAAACAAAAAAGAGAAAGAAGAGATAATTTAAAAGTCTAAGTTTTAAAAATAAACTGATTGCCCATTTTTATCAAGGAGGTATCTGATGCCTTTTATGCGTTTATTTGGAGTGTTTTCCATTATCCCCACAACTATATTTCTGGCACTAAGTTTCTTTGTGTTATTCACTCTGCGTAAAGTAGACTTACAGGGCCTGAAGGCTTTCGGATATGTGGTGGCAGCGCTTTTGTGGGTCTGCGCAGCTATTGCTTTTGGCGTGGGGGTATATACTGTATCTACTGGTCGGCATCCGATGATGCCCATGATGCAACGGATGATGCAAGGTTCGATGCAGCAATCACCCATGATACAGCAGCAAATGATGAATAGGTAACTTCTTTTCCTTTTTAATCAAAAGGCGCTCCCTTCTTTAAAAACATCTTTCGTTTAAAAAATCCTTGACAAATGATACTTCTATGGTATCATTATAAGTAGTAGAAGAAGGAGGTAGAGTTATGGATGTAACTTTAAGGTACATGCTACGGCCAATTGCGCATTGTAAGGAAGGTTGCAGTATTTTGTCCCGGGCATGACGTTAAACTGCCCTCAAACTC
>Ga0315274_10017561_pt1 | contig 10088 bp, 11 predicted proteins | sample YL17G02_20_MG_FD_203700 | JGI IMG/M metagenome (GOLD analysis project Ga0315274, IMG submission 203700) | Sediment microbial communities from Yellowstone Lake, YNP, Wyoming, USA - YL17G02_20 | ecosystem: Environmental > Aquatic > Freshwater > Lake > Sediment | place: USA: Wyoming | collected... | reverse complement strand
GCCTCATCAGCGGCCAGAGGGCGGCCGATCTTTCGGGTCACCGTCACATAGAGCTCCTGAAGGATCTGGGAACTGAGAACCCCGCCCCCGTCGTTCCATAGTCCGATCCGGTTTTCAAACGCCGGAGCTGGCGCTCCCTTGCCTTGTCGAACCCGGAATCCCGGACGATTTTCTCCTCGATGGACTGCCGGACGTACTCATTCAGCGACCGGGATTCCTTGACGGCGCACTCCTTGGCCGTGTCGATCAGGGCATAAGGGAGAGATACCGTGAGATTCCGCTTTTCCATTTGAATCTCACTGTATTTTGACGGAATGTTGCAGATTATCTTGACCCCTTAATCGGCTGCGGTCCGAAGCGGACCGGTGAAGGGCGGCGGGCATGGGACTGCCGATCAGCTCGGAGGACGCTTTGCGGACGTGGTCGGCCGAGGCGAGAGGGGCTTTTTCGATGGCGGCGACGACGGGGATGACGCGGTAGAGGGAGGGATGGAGCTTGGAGGCGGTATAACGCAGGGTCGTGCTTTTGCCGGCTCCGACCTCGCCGGTGATGATGGCCACGGCGGCCAGAGAGGCGGCATACTGAAGACGTTCAGTGGCGGCTTGGAGTCCGGGAAGGGGATAGAGTTTGTCGGGGGGGATATCCTTGGCGAAGGGCTCTCGGCTCTTCTTGACACCGCCCGAGAGCCGGTCTATGCTCTTTGGCGAGAGAGAAATAAGATTCCATTCCGAATCCGGATGCGTCCCAAGCCCCGGGCGGAAAAGGAAATTCTCATTCTTAATATCGTTGTCGCGATCTTTGTCCTGATCGTTGTTAATTCGTCGAATGTTGGTTGACAACATGCCTAGAGCCAAGAAACATCCGGAATATTTGGAAGGGCCAGAAAGAAAGGAACCCAGATGAAACAGTTGTCCATTCTTGTTGTCATTCTTGGATTGCTGGCGTTGTCCAATCCTGTGAATGCTGACGAAAATACGTCGGAACCCGCCGCAGCCAACGACCGGATGGAAGCGTTTCGCGAGGCGAAGTTTGGGATGTTCATCCATTGGGGCCTTTACGCCATCCCGGCACGCGAGGCGTGGGTGATGAACAGGGAAAAGATACCGGTGGCCCAATACGCTCAGTTCGCGCAGCAGCTTAATCCGGTTAAATTCAATGCCGCGGAATGGGTGCGCATCGCCAAGGATGCCGGGATGAAGTACCTGGTCATCACCGCCAAACATCACGATGGTTTTGCCATGTACCACTCCCGGGTCAGCCCGTATAACATCGTCGAAGCGACGCCGTTCAAGCGTGACCCGCTCAAGGAACTCGCCGACGCCTGCCGGAAAGAAGGCATCCGTCTCGGTTTCTACTATTCGCAGGCTCAAGACTGGCATCACCCCGGCGGTGCCGTCATGCAGAAAAGATGGGACCCGGCCCAAGAGGGCGATTTCGACCAGTATCTTCGGGAGATCGCCATCCCCCAAGTCAAGGAGCTGCTTACCGGCTACGGCTCGGTGTTTTCGATCTGGTTCGACACCCCCGTGCAGATGACCCCGCAAAGCGCCGAGAAATTTACGAAGCTTGTCCACACGACCCAACCGGCGACGTACATCAACAGCCGCATTCTTGCCCCCAGCCGGACGATTGCCGACGCTAATCCCGAGCAACTCGCCGAATTGCGAACCATCGGAATCGATTACCTGTCGTACGCCGACAAGCAGATTCCCGGCAAACCGCAATGGCGCGATTGGGAAACGTGCATGACGTTGAATGACTCATGGGGGTACGTCGCGAGTGACGACAACTGGAAATCACCGGCGGTGCTCATCGATCAGTTGGTCGAGGTCGTCAGCAAGGGCGGCAACTTCCTGCTCAATGTGGGTCCGACCGCCGAAGGAGTGATCCCCGCGCCCAGCGTGGCCAACCTGCAAGAGGTCGGTCGTTGGCTGAAGGTCAACGGCGAGGCCATCTACGGGGCCGGTCCGACGGCGTTCGGTTATGAGCTGGGCAAGCCCGGCAAGAAAGACGAGCGGGGCCGCGTCACAATGGATGGCGCGCTCGACTGGCGTTGCACGACCAAGCCCGGCAAGCTCTATATCCATCTGTTGAAATGGCCGGCCGGGAAGCTCGAGGTGACCGGCATGAAAAGCAAACCCGCCAAGGTGTATCTGCTGGGCGACCCGCGGCGCCATCCCCTGAACTTTACTGAAGAAAGCGGAACGCTCATCGTCGCTTTACCCGAAACCGCACCGGACCAGCCCATCAGCGTCATGTGCCTTGAAATCCAACCCTGACTTGCTCATTAACGCCATGAAAACCACCTTCGTCATTGCCTTACGTCTTGCACCTCCATTTTCTGGTGACGGAAGGTGGGGAGCATGTCTTCGTCGAAAAACCGAAGTCCAAGCCTGGACGCCGCATCCCGTCTGGCCGCAGGGGATGGACCGCCCCGCAAAAGTATAGGGACCTCTTCAAGGAGGAAGATATGATTCTCCGGCCGAACGTCCCGGCCGGGGATATTCTCACCCGCCGGCGCTATTTCGGCCGCAATGAAGTTTAGATCTTCGGATTCGACCGAGAAGACAGGGCTTTCGACCGCGCTCTTTGCGCTTCCATGAAGGCCGCAATGGCCGCCGGATCGTCCTTCCGCCGCAAAGCCTCCAAGGCCGGGTCGTCGATCCGGGCCAAATGGTCCTCCAATTTCGAGCGCAACCTCCGAATCTCCCCGGCGTACCGCGGATCGTCCATCAGGTTATGAAGCCCGTCGGGGTCCGCGGAGAAATCGTAAAACTCTTCCCGAACCCGGCGGCTGAAAAGCTCGACCCGGCGGGCGATTTCCGAATCGCTTCGGGCCGCATCCTGCATCGCCCGAAAGGTCATCCCTCCGGTCGAATCCATGGTCATCGCCGTTTTGCCGTCCGCCCAAAAGTTGATGATGTAGCCAAATCTCCGGGTCATGACGGCCCGCATGGGAAATCGACGCCGGGCTGAGGTCTCATGGAATTCGGTGAAGATCTCTTCCCGGTCCCACCGGCCTTTTCCCAGCAAGAGATCCAAAAACGACCGGCCGTCCATTCCCATCGTCGGCGGACAGCCCGCGGCCTCCAGGAAAGTCGGCATGACGTCGATCGCCGAGATTAGGTCATCGCGGTTCACCATCGCCGGCCCGACCCGGCCGGGCCAGCGGACGATCCAGGGCGTTCTGGTGCTGTTCAGATAGCAGTTGGCTTTGGCAAAGGGGAAGGACATCCCGTTGTCGCTGAGAAAGAGAACGAGGGTGGACTCGGTGAAACCGGTCTCGTCCAGGGCGTCGAGCACGGAGCCGACGACCCGGTCGCAACGGTGGACGGAGGTGAAGTATTGAGCGATTTCCGTCCTGATCTCCGGAAGGTCGGGCAAGAAACCGGGGATAGTCACCTCATCCGGTCTGATCCGCCTGTCCGCCCGGGGAAGATCCCGGCCCCAGTCTTTTTGTTCTTCTAGGCTGCCGGCGAAAGGCCGGTGCGGATCATGGGCGTTTGCGCTGAGGAAAAAAGGCTTTCCGGACTTCCGGGCGGTCTTGAAGAATTCCAGGGCGGAATCGTGATACCGCTCCGGGCTCCGGCCGATGCCGAGTCCCGAAGCCAGATCCTTCTCGCCGGCGACAAAGTCCCAGGCGAACTTGGCGTCCGGTTTGTAGTGCTTTTCCTTGCCCAGAATTCCGTTGAGGTATCCCGACTTTTTCAACTCCTCGACCAGGGTGGACACATCGTCGCGTATGGGATGGAAGCCTTCCCCGCCGTGGCGGACGGCGTACCGGCCGGTCAGCAGGGATTGGCGGCAAGGTTGGCAGACCGAGATATTGACATGAGCCTGCTCAAACTTCATCCCTTCCGCGGCCAGGCGGTCGATGTTGGGGGTGATGTCAGGAATCCGGCAGCCGTAACAGCCCGGCGAGTCGTAGTTCATATCGTCGGCGGTGAGAAGGAGAAGGTTGGGTTTCTCCTCCGTCTTTCGGCCGAGGCATCCGGAAAGAGAAAGCCCGAACGCTCCCCATCCAAGAGAATTCAAGAACTGTCGGCGGGTCCGGGAAGGGCCTTGGGTGCTTTTCATGGGATTCCCGGTCTTATCGATGCGGGCGGACCGCTTTTCCGGTCTCCGAAACCGGGCCTGCCAGGTCGAGGGGGGAGACCCACTTCCTCCGCAGATACTCCTCCAGCCCAGTCCTCTCCGCTTCGGAAAGTGTTCGGTCGTTCTTCAGAAAGCGTTTAGGCGTCATGATTGTTCGAATTATATGGATAGGAATTTGCTTTTTCCATGACGCCAAGAATTCCCTTCTCCGACCGATGAAGTTCCCAACGTGATCACATCGGTAATATACGTTCGGCCCCTCGGCGATGTCAATGAGACCAAAAAATGTGACAATCGAGCCCGAAAAGCATATCAGGGCGAACCCGCAATTTACGTTCCATCGGCGCTGATGTTGACGCCCCAGCCCTTGACGGCCTCGACCGGCTTCCCGGCCGGGAATGGGAACACCGTGCGCCGGTAGTTACCCCGCGCATCGTACTGGCGGATGGTCACGGGCCCGAAGGAGTTGGCGTTTCCCATAACGTACACGTTGCCGTCCGACTTGAACTCAAGCCCCGTGATTCCCCATTGGCCATGATCGCCCTGGCCCATGTCATGCGAGGAGAAGGCATACGGGTCGCCGCCGACGATCTTGTCGAGCTTCACGCCCATGCCCGCGCGCACGCGCGCCGAACATCCGTCTGGGGCGACCGCCTGGGCGTAGTCGTCCTTGCCGTCCCATTCCACCGATTGGGCCAGCCCCGCCTTGTGTATTCAATCTCCCATTCTGGATGTGACCTGCAATGAATAGAACGGATCCTTATGATCCTCTATCCATTGGTCCAGTTTTTGCGCCAGATCGTGCTTGATGGTGGCGTACTCCGCGTCATCCGCCAGATTCTTGAGTTCGAGCGGGTCCTTTTTCAAGTCGTACAGCTCGTCGCCCCATCGAATATGCCTGTTGAGCTTGATGTCCTTTGTGCGAATCATTCGAATCGGATTCACCCAGCGCTGCTTGCTGTAGTATTGGCCGACAACAAAATCTCTCGGCCGGTAAGTTTTCGATCCGGTGAGCAAGGGCGCCAACGACATGCCGTGAGACGCCCCCTCGGGCAAGCCGCAGAATTGGCGAAGGGTTGGGACAACATCAACATTGACAACATCAATATCCTTAACCCGCCGGGGAACGACCTGGGCATACTTTTCCGGAACACGGATCATGAGTGGAATACGCACCATGTGCTCATACATGAAGGGACCTTTGAATATGAGTTTGTGCTGGGTATCCATATCGCCATGGTCTGAAGTTATGACGATGATCGTGTTGTCCCATCGTCCCTGACGTTTCAGTTCTTCGAGGATCACCCCGACGTTCTTGTCGTATAGCTTCGTCTTAGTGCGGTAGCAGTCCCGATACTTCTGCCACTCCTCGCGGGGCTGGCCATGGATTGCCATGCCCTGATCCTCCTCCATGAATTGTTTCTGGATCGGTGGCTTGCCCTCGAATGTCTCGCTTTCCCAGGACTGCGGCATCGGGACCTCTCCGTGCTCGGATCCGTGCTCCTTGAAGCGGTAGATATCATGGGGGTTGTTGATGGACACGAACAGGGCAAAGGGCTTGCTCCCGACGCATGCCTTCTTGAGGAAGGCGCCGGCCCCAGCTTCCGCCTTCGGATCATCGATCGAGAAGTCATGATGGTCCCACCCGGCCATCGCGACGGCCTTGTCGCCCAGGTGCCATTTGCCGAAGTAGCCGGTCGTGTAACCGGCGTCCTGAAGTTCCTTGCCCACGGTCGGCGCTGCCAAATGATCTCCGCCGGCAGAATCGATGTTGCCCATGACCTTGGTTGTGCTCGGATAGAAACCGGTCAGGAGAGACGAGCGACTCGGTGAACACTGCGGGGTGGTACAGAAGGCCCGTTCAAACACCATGCTTTGCTCTGCCAGCCTATCGAGATTGGGCGTATCGAAGAAGGGATCCATGAAGCCCAAGGCCTGCCAATGCTGTTGATCAGAAAAGATCAACAGGATATTGGGTTTTCCTTCCGGCCCCGGAGTTTTCTTTCCAGCAGTTTGGGCCAACACAGCCAGGGGCAAGGCAGCACAGGCAGAAACGCTCCGTTCCAAGAACTCGCGTCTGGAAATTTTTTTGTTCGCCATAAATTTCTTCCGACCAACTCACGCCTTGACGGGTTGGTGCGCTTGGCGACGATACCGCGGTGTGGTTGGCCTTTCTCTTTCGTCCTTTTCGTTCCGGTATCGGGGGCGCGAACACTTGAGCGCCACTCTCTTCGCAGTCCTTGTCGAACAGCGTGAAGTCGTCCTTGTAGGCCGCCTGCCCTGAGCCTGTCGAAGAGGGCGGCGGCTTGATCCACTTGACCATCGTGTCGGCGTTGTCCCTCGCCGGGTAGCCCTTGCTCACATCGACCTGAATGTGTCGACCGGAAGCTGCGGCAAAGCCCCTGTCCCGACATGACGCCACGAACTCCCTTCTCCGACCGATGAAGTTCCCAACTTGATCACATAGGAAATATACTTTTGGCCGCTCGGCAATGTCAATGAGACAAAAAAATGTCCGATTGAAGGCGTATCGCTCCGGCCCGGCTGTTGCTCAAGACTCAGAATGAGCCGAAAATCAGCCGGATTTCGCCCTTCTCTCTCGTCACCCATCATGAAAAATAATCGACGGGGGGATCGGCGATCATCGGAAGATCCAGAAGCTCTCTTTCCGGCGATGCTTCATCGTCCTCCACAGCGCTTCGCAGTCCTCGATGAGGCTACTGAATCAGGATGAGTCTTGCGAATCAGGGCGGCGTTTCGCCTGTCCTCGATGAGCCTTGCGAATCAGGGCCGCCAGCGCCGAGGCCCAAGATTGCATCGCCCTCCGGCCCTATAAATTCTAGCCGCTCCAAGGAAACGACCGGCCGGATCATGTACTTTCCCACTCGCTCGGCTTCAGACTTGGTTTCGGTCCGGACCAGACTATGGACGTTGAAACCGGAATGCCGCCAGGAGAGGAGGCGCTCGGCCCACTCCGGGCTCAGCAGTTCCTTTCCCACGAGCATCGCCGGCACCTCCCGGGCAAAAAGCTCCGACAGCCGGGCGTCATCGATCCGGGCGATTTCATGGAAAACACCCGTCGCGTCCAGGCCGCCGGCCGTCACCAGAAGATGAAGATGCGGATGGAAATTATAAGGTATGATATTATCAGAGGAAGGTCAATATGAGAAAGATGGGAAAATCCTTCAAATCAAAGTTGAGACGCGCCTTTATGAATATCTATCTTTGGCTGCTGCTTCCCGGCTTGTTTTTGTCGCCGGCAAACAAGTCGGCGCCGGCCGCCCTCTCCAAACCCAACGTGCTCTTTATCGCCGTGGACGATCTGAACGACTGGGTCGGCTGCCTAGGGGGGAATCCCGATGCCAAGACGCCCAATATCGACCGGTTGGCCCGGCGCGGCGTGGTGTTTACCAATGCCGTGTGTGCGGCGCCGGCCTGCGTGCCGTCGCGCAGCTCGCTGATGACCGGCAAAAAGCCGGCCGACACCGGGCTCTATAGCAATCCCAACGGCGAGTTTCGCCGCTACGCCGACCTGAAGGATTTGGTAACGATTTTGCAGGGCTGAGATCCCCAAAAGGAGGAAGACGTGAAATTATCCAATTTCCTTTTCGTGATCGCGGCGGCTTGCCAGGCGTTGTCCGCGGCTTTTGCCCAGGCGCAGGATCCCGTCGCCTGGTGGAAATTCGACACGCGCTCCGACCGTGTCGTTTCGGACTCCGTGACGCAGATCAGTGATTCGCTTCGGGGCAACTTTAAATATGTCGCCGGTGTTTCCGGGACGGCCTTGAAGTTCGACGGATTCACCACGTCAGTTGTCCGAGCCGCCAAGGCGGCGCCCCGTCTTTCCCGCTCCCTTACCGTCGAAGCCTGGGTCGCCTTGGCCGCTTATCCTTGGAATTGGTGCCCGATCATCAGTCAAGAGCAGAATGACCACGGCTATTTTTTTGGCTTGGATGCCCGGGGACATGTAGGGCTGAGGATGGCGATCGACGGCCGGTGGGTCGAGTGTACGAGCGAGGCCGCTATTCCTCAAAAAAAATGGGTCCATATTGCCGGATCATATGATGCCGACAGCGGTCTGCTCGCGGTTTATCTCGACGGCCAGGAAGCCGGGCGAAAATCAGCCAAAGGGAGGATCTTCTTTGCCCAGGGAACGGACTTGCTCGTGGGCATGAATCGCGAAAAAATCTCGCCCTTTTTTGGCCGGGGGAACGGCAATATCCCCTCGTGGTTTTCCCTTGACGGGTTGATCGATGAAGTCAGACTTTACAATCGCGCGCTGCCCTCCCGGGAGATCATCAACAGCTTCCAGAGTCAAAAGCAGGTTCCGGCCGTCGCTTTCGCGCCGCGCGTCATGCCCTCCGGGCCCGCGGGACCGGGCCGCTTCGGCGCCTACTACGCCAAGTTGAAATATTATGAGGAATGGGACGCGCTCTGGCCTGTCGCCTCGCATCCCGACATCGTTGTTCAGTTCGACAACTCTCCGATCCGAGTCGTCTTCTGGCGAGGAACCCGCTATTCTCCCGCTTGGGTGATGGAAAACGGGATCTGGATGGCCGACCAAAGCGCCGAGACTGGTACGGGCGAGGAAGGATGCATCGAGCACATGCAGGACATCCACTGCCGGTATTCGAACGTCCGGATCATCGAAAATACGCAGGCGCGGGTCGTCATCCATTGGCGCTACGCTCCGGTGAGTTCCCGAGACCATCTTTGGGTCCGGGACGAAAAAACGGGCTGGGAATTCTGGGTGGATGAATATTACACCTTTTATCCAGACGGAACAGGAACGCGGAAAATGATATGGCGCAAGCCTTTCGACGGCGATCACTACCCGCCCTGGATTCAAAAGCAAGAGACGATTGTCCTCTGCCATCCGGGCCAACGGCCTGAGGATGTCATCAACCTCGATTTTATCACTTTGGCCAATTTTAAAGGTGAAAGCCACACCTATGCCTGGACCAAGGAGCCGGCTTCTCTCAGGCAGTCCGAGCCTGCGGAACCACTGATCCAGGTCGTCAATCTGAAATCCAAGGCTAAGCCCTTCATCATCTTTGAGCCCGGCAGCCGGAGAGGATACATCGGCGGAAACGAAGGGCTATATTCCAGGTTTTCGACCTGTAATCACTGGCCCGTGGCCCAAATTTCCTCCGACGGGAGAGACGCCCAGGCTCCCGACCAGCCATCAAGCTTTTTAGGGACGACGACGGATCCTTTTCTCCACGACGGGCCGGACCAGACGTATTGGGCAAGTTGGCTCTACGGAACGACCGAAAGGACGGCGGCCGAGTTGGCCGCCCTGGGCAAAGGGTGGACCCGGTCCCCGAAGCTCGAGATCAACGGGGCGGGGTACGAAAACGAGGGCTATGATCTCTCCGAGCGCGCTTATCTTCTGAAATGCGGATCGCCCGGACGTCCTTCCGTTTTGGACGGAGTCCTACCGGCCAGCGAAGAATCTCCGCTCTCCGCTATCTGCTTGGTCATCAAGGGCTGGGGAGATTCCGGCGTGCAAGTCAAACTGGACGGACGGACCCTCAACGAAACGAAAGATTATCGGCTTGGATACACTCGTGAGCTCGAGGGCAACCAACTGTGTGTTTGGATCAAGGCGGCCGGGGTCAAGCCGGTTCATCTGAAGCTTACCCCCCAATCAAGATAGTCCGGGCCTGAAGGCGACCTGCCCTCCCTTGGATCGCTCCAGGTCGGGTTGAAGGGCCGCCAGATCCTTCTTGAGCGCGGCATGCGCCGACGGGCGGATGTACATCATGTGCCCTCCCTGGTAGTACCCGAACGACACGCGGTCCGTGATCTGCTTTTCGTAAGCCAAATGCCTCATGCTGAACTCGATGCCGCCCACCATCGTGGCCATGTCGTAGTACCCGCAGATCACGAACACCTTCAGGAAGGGGTTCTACAATTCGCAACATTGGGGCACCGGCCTTCTTCACCTTCCCCCGGTACGCATTGGAATAAAGTCCGTAATACCGAACCAT
>Ga0315274_10017557_pt1 | contig 10089 bp, 5 predicted proteins | sample YL17G02_20_MG_FD_203700 | JGI IMG/M metagenome (GOLD analysis project Ga0315274, IMG submission 203700) | Sediment microbial communities from Yellowstone Lake, YNP, Wyoming, USA - YL17G02_20 | ecosystem: Environmental > Aquatic > Freshwater > Lake > Sediment | place: USA: Wyoming | collected... | reverse complement strand
TAGTTCTAAACTCCGGCCGCGCACTAATCAACCGCGTCTAAAGGCCATGGCATTAGGAGGGCTCGGGCCGGGAGACTTCCGTGGCCGGCACAGTTGATTCGGAGGACGGCGGCGGGGCCGCGGGGCGGCCGGGGGCCTTTTGGATTGGGGATTTGGGGGCTGGAGTGAGATGATTTCGGAGTGGGGATAGCGGCCGAACGGCTACAATCGACAATCCGAAATCCCGACGCCGCCTCTTCGCTTACATGTGAGCCGCGAACTTTCTTGTCCAAGATAAGCCCTTGTCAGACAGAGACCTACAGCGATTGTCTCAATACGTGCCACCGTTGATTCCCCCTTTGCCTGTGGCGGCTTCTCCCTCGGAGAAATGCGGCAAGTTTGTCACCGCCTCCTGGAGACAGCCATTATTGTCCCACGATGGGAGTAAAACCCTCGCCTTCAGGCGAGGGTGGTTTACTTGACAAGCGTTAACCGTTTTGCCACAAGGACTTACAGAATGCTCGGACGGACTGGCTATCCGAGGCTCAGGAGTCCGTGCGGCGATGGGTATTGTAGATGACGAGTGTCCTGCCTCGGCGGTCGTGGATGGGAACGGAGTACTCTTGGGACCAACCGGCCGGCGGCGCTGCTTTCGTACCTGGGTCGAGAATTCTCACGATGTAATCGGCCCTTCGCGGGTCTACCTCGCCGCGATACAGAAGGGCGGGGCGCTCGGCGTAGAAAGTCAGGCGATTGTCCGGCACGGCGGTCACGTCCTCCGGCCGCGTGTTGTCACGCAGCCACTGAATCGCCTTCACATAGCTGTCCTTCTCCGCGTACAGAGGGGTCAGGAGCTTGGGCAGGCAGATCCCAATGCCGACTATGGCCAGCACGTTGAACCAGGGCGAGTTGTGCTCTGTAGGCAATCCTTGCCGTCTGTCCCGCGCGACGGCCCTGCGGCTCAACCAGCCGGCGATACGCTCCAGGCCCACCGGCACGTAGAAGATCGTCAGTGCGATCAGGGCAAGGCAGTACCGCCTTTCCATGCTGGGCGCGACCCACAGGTACCGGCTGAGGATCAGTCCCACGTTCACCGCGATCACCGCCGTCATCAGGACCCGCTCCAGCCGGTCCGCCTCATACCGCATGCGGCAATAGAGGCCCACGCCCCAGGGCACGAGAAAGAACACCATCAGACTCTCGGCGAATCCATCGAAGAGCCTGTCCACCGCCCCCGGCAATCTGCCCAGCCCGGCATATTGGACCGCTGTTGAGACCACCCCGCGCAGGGGTGCCACGCCTACACTTGCGTAGGCATGCTCCAAGTGGGTGGCAACTGCCGGACCCTCATGGACTGTCACCTTCACGAGTTGGCAGCTTTCCATGTCGCCATCGCTGACGACGATATTGATCGCGTACTCACCGCGCCGGCCTGGGCCGGGCCGCCACCGCAGGGTCCTGTCTTCCATGGACATGCCGCCGGGAGGCTTGCCCGCCACGTAGACATACCATGCAACGCCGTCGTCTACCATGTTGCTGTCAGAGACAGGCGCGCTGTTCTGCCCCGGCATGGTGACTGCCCACGAGTGTCCCGTCCGTTCGCTCCAGAACCGACGCACCGGCATGGCATCGGGCGGCTGGCGGCCTTGGGCAAATGCGTAGAACGCAATGCCCTCGTACGTCCACGCATCCTTCGGCGACTCCGTGAGAATGGCGTCCTTTTCCGATTCGCTGATCGTGTAGAAGTGCCGCTGCCGGCTCGGCGACCAGAAGCGGTACACGGGCTCGAGGCCGGCCCGTGCGTCGGCCCGCGCATAAGCGTAGTACACGATGCCGTCATACTCGCGAACTGCCGGAGAGTACATGTCGAGCAGCGAGTTCTTTTCCTCATCCGAGATGGTCGTGAAGCAATCGCCGCCAGCCGTCAGGTGGAACTGGTAGACTGGCCGTGACCCAACAGGGACCGCAGCCAGCGAAAATGTCAGCTCGTCGCCCTGTGGATCGGAAGCCTCGACCCCGATCTCCAGCGCCTCGCCCTCGCGCACTTCAAACTCCAGCGGGTCCCTGCCGGCCCCCCTGCCGCCCACCGACGTGATCACCGGGGCCGAATTGAATGTCGCCGGCCGCAACTGCTGTGGAACGAGCGTGCCGGTCGCACAGACATACGGCACCACAGGGGCGGCGAAGCCGACAACCAACAAGACCGCGGCGGCCAACGGTGCGAACGTGCTCTCCCGCGGCCTGCTGAGGAGGACGACCGCAAGGCCGAGCAGGCCGTACAAGACGAGTTGCGCGGAGGCCGGCTGGATCAGGTATCCCATCGCGGCGTCGAGCCCGACCAGGGCGAACATCCACCAGAGGCGCCGTTGCAGCGCCTCGTACAGGAGCCAGAAGCCGACGCTCAGGAACATCACATACGGCCAGTCCCGCAGCACGTCGCTGCCGTACTGCGCCGGGTAGGGCAGCACAATCAGGATCAGGACGGCCCAGAACGCCCGGGTGCCTCCGATCAGCGACTTGCCCAGGAAGTACAGCGGAATCAGGGCCACAAGCCGGCACAGGAGCGTGACGCCCTGCGACGCGTGAATCCACAGGATGAGCGAATCGCGCCCTGTGAACGCGCCGGCCGCCTCATGGGCGATCCACAGCAGGAACGGATAGCCCGGCGGGTGTCTCTGCGCCACGCCCAGCGGATCGCGGGCAAGGTTCTGCGCCTGACCGATGTAGAAGACCCCGTCCTTGGAGATCAGGACCGTCGTGACAATCAGGTACGCGCCTACGGCCAGGCACAGGCCCAGGAGAACGCCGAGGCGAACGAAATCGGACTTCAGAAATCTGTTTCTATCCATGGCACCCGGCACCCACTGCCGGCCCACAACGATAGTGGGGGCGCGCTCAACCTAAGCCGTAGGACTCGATTATCTTCTCGTTCGGCTTGAACTTGAACTGGCATTGATCGACCGGCGTGCCGAGGACCTGGACCTTCGCCAAGTCGCCCTGCCCCATGCCGGCCTCGACCATGGCCGTCAGACAGGGAACCTTCGACGGATCAAAGCCCATCATTTTGGTCGTTAGGATATCCAGTGACAGCGGGTCCAGGCTCGCCAGCGCGATTTTGGCATCGACCGGCGTGCCGCCGACGGGGCCGTTGCCTTCCATCGCCTCAAAACCGTCGATGATGCCGAGGTCCGGCCAGATCTCCTGGGCCAAATGGAACATGTTGAAATGCAGCGTCTCCTTCGGTGTGAAATTGTACCCCTGGTGCGTCAGCCCCTTATCGTTCTTCTGCCCGTCGTTCAGCGGAGCGCCCAGCAGGACGTTCTTGAGCGACAGCGTGGTGATGGCCCGGTCGTGCGTCTTCATCTTGGCCGCCGAGACGATGTAGGTGTCGCGATCGAGGAACGTCGAGATGATCCGGATGGGGATCGGGTTATGGTCTCTGCCGAACACGTAGCGATACACCCAGGGCTCTTTGTTCAGGTCCACCAGCTTGATGCCGTACTCCTTCTCCAGGGGCAGGTAGCCGAAGTTCTGGAAGCCCTCAAACGTGCCATTCCTGGAGGGGGCGGACTCACCGACGATGATCTCGCCCTTGAAGTGCGGCTTGAAGAAGTCGAGGATCGCACGGATTTCATCCGCATGGCTCGCCGCCAACGGGCGGGTGGTCGACACGAAGTTGGGCTTGACCAGAATCTTCTTCTTATTGCCGATGGACGCCAGAATCTCGCCCTCGATATTCTTGAGCGTCTGGAACACGATCTCCCGCCGGTCATTGCCCTTGACGATGCTCACCCTGGAGGCCTTGGCATACGGCGTGAAAAGCCGTCCACCGGCCCCGACGGCCTTCTGTGCCTCGCCCTCGGCCCGCACGCGCCCCGGCCGCAGCCCCAGCGACCCAAACGCCGCCACAGCGCCAAGACCTCTGAGGAAATCACGCCGATGGAAGTGACCGACACAATTCGACATAGACCGCTCCTTACAAATTCTGGCCGTGTTGCACGGATTCAGATGCCACCCCCGCATTCTACAGGATTCGTCCCTCCAAGACAACACTCGCATGGCGGGCCGTCCCGTGTGTGACGGAGTACAGCACCCCATGACTCTGGCGTGAATCCCACGCTGCCATGCGGATTTCGGAGTTCGTTCCTGGGACCTCGCCCCAGTCATGGCGATTGGCCGCTCTCCGACCTCTTCTCGGCGGCCTCGATCTCCGCCCACGACGGCGCACGCCAGAGGTGGAGCTTGCCTTCCTTGCTGCAGGCTGCCAGCGATCTGCCGTCGGGGGAAAAGACCACAAATAAGAACACGGAACCCTGTCCAGGGAGTGTCATAAGCTCGCGGTGCGTTGACAAATCCCAGAGCTTGACGGCGTCGCGGCCGGTCCCACCACCGGTGGCCAGCCGGCGGCCGTCGGGGGAGAACGCCGCCCCGTGGGCTCCCTGCATGTGACCTTTGAATGCGGCGATCAGTTTGAACGAGGACGGATCCAACAGCGCCACGGTGCCGTATGGGGAGACACTGGCGACCCGCGAGCCATCACCGGAGAAGGCGACTCGCCCTGCAAACCACGGATAATCGACTATCGTCGTAGCCAGGAGTTCTCCGGTCTCGGCGTTCAGCCACCGCACAGCACCCGTCGTGGTACCGACCGCCACGAGGCGACCATCCGGCGAGACAGCCGCCCTATCAGGAAGTTCCACCACAAAGGTTTGGCCGGCTTGCCACGTGAGCGCATCCCACCAGATCGCCTTTCCTTTTGCGTCAACAGAGAGCAACCGCGTGCCATCTGCCCGGAAGCGGAGCAAGATAATCGATTCCGTGTGGCCGTCCAACTCCCGCAGCACGCGGCGCTCGGCACAGGACCACACACGGATTCTTCCATTCTTACTTCCGCTCACCAGCAGAGTCCCGTCCGCTGAATAGGCGACCGTAGAAACGCCGTCGGTGCCCAGCGCGGGGAGCTGCTCGATCTCTTTAGACGTTGCCAGATCGAACAGGCTGACGGTCCCCTCGCGCGGCACCGCCAATACCCGGCTGTCCGGAACGAAGGCTGGCCGAGCGAATCCACCCAATGGGATCAGTCTGGGCAGCTCTTCTTCTGGCCGGGGCAGAGCACTCCAGAAGGCGACGACGCCGTCCTTGCAGGCGCTCGCCAGCGTGGTGCCGTCCGGCGAAAGCGCCAGTCCATAAACTTCATGGCTGCTGCCACGGAGGGTGGCCAGAGGCCGCCACTGGTCTGCATCCCAGATCCGGATGGTTTGGTCGCCGCTGGCCGAATACAGCCGCAGACCATCTGTGGAGAAGATCAGTTTACATATCCATTCGGTATGCCCTTCCAGCGCTCCGAGGGGTTTGCCGGAGGCGGCATCCCAAAGTCGGATCGGACTCGCTGAATAACCGCTGCCACTGGCAATGACGGAACCGTTCGGTGACCAAGCCACGGAGGTTATGGAGTCCGAGTGGGCCTCCGGGATGTTGAAATTCGCGTTTCCGCTGGCGAGGTCAACCACTTGAAGGTGATGATCGGCATCCCCGATGACCAAGGCATTGCCGTCCGGCGAGAAGTCCAGCACGCCGAAATGCCCACCCACGAGCCCTACGCCACGAATTCGACGAACGACGGCCCATTGGTCCACCTCCCACACGGTAAGTTCATCTGGATCACTCAGGCCTGCAAGCCGAGTTCCGTCAGGCGAGAACTTGAGGAACGCGACGTTACCAGGAAGGGTGAGTTGGCCGACGAGATTCGTGGTGCCGGTCCGCCAGAGTCGGATCTGGTTTCCGACGCCGGCCGCCAGCAGATCGCCCTGCGGTGAGAATGCCACGAGGTGGCCTTCATTCGTCTGAAGGGTGGCAATTCGCTTGCGGCCAGGCACATCCCAGATCTCGACGAATCCTCCGGCCACAGCAAGCACTCGGCCGTTGGGGGAATACGCCACCGAGCGGGCCTGGGGCGGATAGCGCCAGAGCTCGCCGAGGGCGTCAGTTCGGCACTCCTGCCACAGGTAACGCCACTCCCAGCCAGGCACGTCGCCGGGAGCGGGTCGGTGGTCCTCCAGCAGTCGCCGGGCGCGGCCCAAGTCGTTCATCGCCAGGGCCTGCTGTGCCACGCTCATGTCGGAAGCGTAGCGTAAGGCGGCCTCCTTCTCCTGGGCCGCCACGGCGACTCCCTCGGCTGCCACGGCTGCTCGACGGGCTTGTTGCTCACGAATGAGCGAGATGACGGAGATAGTCAGACCTATCAGCAGAGCTACCGCCACGACTGCGACTGCGGCGAAGACCCCCTTGTTTCGGCGCACCAGTTTCTGGAAGCGGTAGAGCGTGCCCGGACGGCCGGCCAAGACCGGCTCATTGTTCAGGTGACGCTCAATGTCCTCGGCCAGGGCATGCGCCGTTTGATAACGACGCATCCGGTCCTTCTCCATCGCCTTGAGAGTGATCCAGTCCAGGTCGCCACGCAGTTTGCGTCGAAGGGTCGCCGCATCGCTTTGACAACTCTTGGCCAGTTTCGTTGACGTCTCTGCATCCAGACTGCTGACCCGAGTGCTCGGAGTCTTGGGCTCAGTTTCGCGGATGATCTGGCGCATCTGCTCCAGACTGCCTCTGCGTAACGTCTCGGACTCAAAAGGCAAGGTGCCCGTTAACAGCTCATATAAGAGCACACCCAACGAATAGATGTCCGCGCGGGTGTCGATGTCCTGGTTCGTCATCTCCGCCTGCTCCGGACTAATGTACTCCGGCGTGCCGATGAGTTGCCCCTGCTCGGTGACCAGCGTCCGCTCGGTTAGTGGCTGACTCAGGGCCTTGGCGACCCCGAAATCAATCACCTTGGGCACCACCTGCTCGCCTTGAATGCAGACCTGGATGTTCGAAGGCTTGATATCGCGGTGGATGATGCCCTTTTGGTGCGCATGCTGGATGGCCTCACAGACCTTCACAAACAGCTTGAGACGCTCCTCGATGGTGAGCTTCTGGCGGTCGCAGTGCTCGGTGATCGGTACGCCCTTGACGTATTCCATCGCGAAGTACGGCCGGCCCGCTTCCGTCGTGCCGGCATCATAAACATGGGCGACATTCGGATGATCGAGCAAGGCCAGCGCTTGCCGCTCGGCCTCGAAGCGCCGGATGACCTGCGTCGAATCCATGCCCGGCTTGATGATCTTGAGCGCCACCTGGCGCTTCATCGGCCGTTGCTGCTCCGCCAGATAGACGATCCCAAACCCCCCCTCGCCCAGGATTCTCAGGAGCTTGTAGCGTCCGATGCTGCTGCCGATCTCATACAGGGGCTTACCCGCATCCAGGGTCCGAGAGGGATCCTCATCCTCTTGCCTGATATGGTCATCGTTCTGGCCCATGCGAACCTTCCCAGCCATATCCCCGTTCGTCACAGCGATTCTACCACAGGAAAGCCCGTCTCGCCACATCGGAAAATCGAGGCCCGCCGTCAAGGTCGCGACAATCCATCGGACCCATGCATTCTACCGAATCCACCCCCTCCCGACAACACGCACGATAGCCCGTCCCCGCTGTGGGTACACCCGGGACGCGGGGCTTGGCCCCCGGAAATTGGCTTTGTTCTGCACAATGGATCCCCTGTGGCGACTGTGCGGTTGCTCAGTCCTCTACTCTGCCTATTGATGGGAAAGTAGATCGGCGCATCGGGTAAGTAATGACAGGGGGCTGGGCCGCCGGGGTGAGAACGGACGGATTCGCCGTTGAACCTTGTGAAAACTGGGTTTGCAATCCCGCACGGGGGTCTTATAATGGAGTATCGAATAGAAAGAGTGTTTATGAAGCGTACGTTTGAAAAACTGACGGATGCCGAGCTTCTGGATCGCTACAAACAGGGCGATGAGGCGGCCTTTCGGGAGATTGTAAACCGTTATCGGAACAGTCTTTACGCATTCCTCAAGCAGTTTCTGAACCAACAGGACCTCGTGGAGGATGTCTTCCAGGAGACGTTCTTGCAGCTTTTTACGAGCCGGGCGAGCTTCGACCCAAGCCGGCCGTTGCGGCCCTGGCTCTTTACCATCGCGGCGAACAAGGCCAAAGACGCCCTGCGCAAGAACCAGCGAACCAGTGCTGTGCCGATTGGGACGATGACGGAGGGGGACGATATGTCCTTTGAGGAGGTCCTGAACGCCCTTACGTCCGATACGGCGGTGCCCTACGACGAGGTGGAGCGAAATGAGACGGCCGAGCAGGTTAACGAGATCATAGCAAATATGCCGGAGAACCTCCGCGAAATTCTGGTACTCGCATATTTCAATCGGTTCTCCTACAAACAAATGGCGGACATCCTGAGTATACCTATTGGCACCATCAAAAGTAGGCTCCATACAGCCGTGGCCCGATTTGCCAAGGACTGGAAGGCATCCGTTGGGAGTAAAGAGGTCAAATGACGCCGTTAAGTGACGCCCAGCAGCAGTTACTGTTTGACTACTCTCTTGGCTTGACTTGGGAGCACGAGACCGTCGAGGCGGAGCAGTTGCTGTCCTCGAGCCCGGAGGCCGCACAACTCCATGACACGTTGAAAGCGGCCCTGTCCCCCCTCGATAGCGTGGAGCTGGAACCGTGTCCCGACGAGTTGGCCGAGCGGACGGTGGCACGTCTGAAAGAGCAGGCCCGGCTCGTCGGCAGTGGAGGCCGGCTCGATCAGTTGCTCTCCGCAGAACAGGGAAGGGGGGCCCCGTTGCGAGTCCCCTTTTGGCGTAACTGGACGGACGTCGCCGCGATGGCCGCCGTCCTTGTCCTATTCGTGAGCGTTCTGTTCCCCGCGTTCGGCCTGGCCCGCCAGAAGCACTGGCAGTCCCAGTGCCAGTCCAATTTCGCGGACATCTACGGCGGCATGGCCAACTACGTCACCGAGCACGATGGCCAGCTCCCGACGGTGGCAATGGCCCCCGGCGCCCCGTGGTGGAAGGTCGGCACCCAGGGTCCCGAGAACCCGTCCAACACCCGGCGGGTGTGGCTCCTGGTCAAGCTGGGCTACGTCCCCCTGAGCGCCTATGTCTGTCCTGCAAGGCCCGACAGCCGCCGGAAGGACACGGGGACCCTCGCCGTGGCCGAGTACAACGATTTCCCCACCCGCTCCTACATCCACTACAGCGTACGCATCGACTGCCAGCAGTCGTCCCAGCCCAGTCTCGGCCGCAAGAGGGTCTTCCTCGCCGACCTCAACCCGCTTTCCGAAGAATTCCCGCGGGACATGTCGGTTTCGCCGAGCATCGAGCTGCATGACACCCTGTTGAAATCCAACAGCAGGAACCACCGGCAGCGAGGACAGAACGTCCTGTTCTGTGACGGCTCCGTCGAGTTCACCAAAACGCGTCGCACCAGCCTCTCCGACGACGACATCTACGCGCTCCAGGCCATGTTCTGCGGCTGCAAGGTCAACGGCTGCGAACGCCCCGCCTCCGATAACGACACCTTCGTCGCCCCGTAGCCCCCTTACGCCGGACCCCTGTGGCATTGCGACCGCGGCGTGGCAATCTACCCTCTTTCATCCGCAGATGAACCAGATGCACACCGATAAACCTTTGCCGGACAGAGACTTATGGGCGAGTCACTCCCCAAAAAGTAGGCGTGGTTCAGGCTCTCATTGTCCAAGGTAACACTTGTTTGAGCCCATCGGGGCAACGGAATGCCATAAACCGTTGTTACATCAGCATTTACAAACCAGCCCGTTCTTTGTGGCTCTCAGGAAGTGTTACCTGGTTTTGAACCAGGCCAAAAAGTACCTGATACTTAATTCTCCCCGCGGAATTCTGCCACTGGTTAAGTCCGGGACTTGCCCTCTGGAGGAGCATGTGTTATCAAGAAGGCAGCTTGGCAGGCCTATATCGTGCAGTCAAGATGCTCGCGTGTGGACCCGAGCGTCCATTCTCTGAAGTACCGTTGTGGACAGGCCCATCCGGTGGCTGCGCCTGCCTTCTACTGACAAGAGCCGGCATTCTGAGGAGTAGGCGCCGAGAACGGACATCTGGAATGGCATTGGGAACAGGGCAGCAGGTAGCCGTTCACGAATTCCAGTCAACGGAGCAGTGATGGAGCGGATTCTCGTCGGAAGTGGGCGTTGATGGCGTTGCAGAAGAATTCAAAGACACGGCG
>Ga0315274_10017555_pt1 | contig 10090 bp, 10 predicted proteins | sample YL17G02_20_MG_FD_203700 | JGI IMG/M metagenome (GOLD analysis project Ga0315274, IMG submission 203700) | Sediment microbial communities from Yellowstone Lake, YNP, Wyoming, USA - YL17G02_20 | ecosystem: Environmental > Aquatic > Freshwater > Lake > Sediment | place: USA: Wyoming | collected... | reverse complement strand
GACCCCGATTACGGAGGAGGCCATCCCGGTCGACTGGGACGCGGCGGCCGACGCAGGAGTGCCCGCCTCCCGTCTTGAGGAGCAGGGGGGTGAAGGCGCAGAGTACCAGCAGCTCCCTGCGGCAGCGGCGAAGGCCAAGAACTACACCGCCTGGGGAAAGGCCTTCACGACCTGGCTCTACACCCGCGCGAAGCTTGATCTCCTCCGGAGTCCCAGCCGCGGCATGGTGTCGCTACCCGGAGAGTCGGAAAGGGATTTCCGCATACGCCTGCAGCAATCCTCGCGAGAGGGGCGAGACGCCGCCGTGGACAAGCTGCGCCAGAAGTACGCCCCGCGCATCGCGACCTTGCAGGAACGCTTGCGGCGAGCTCAGCAGGCCGTGGCGCGCGAGGAAGAGCAAGCGAAACAGCAGAAAGTCCAGACGGCGATCTCTTTCGGCTCCACACTGTTGGGAGCGTTTGTCGGCCGAAAGGCGCTGAGCGCTTCAACATTGGGTAGGGCGACGACGGCGGCGCGCGGGGTCAGCCGCTCCGCCAGGGAAGCGGAAGATGTCGGTCGAGCCAAAGACTCCGTCGAGAATATCGAAACGCAGCTGGCGGAGATGGAGGCGGAGTTCAAGGCGGAGACCGAGGCGCTGGAAGGCCGGACAGATCCGCTCGTCGAGAGTCTGGATACGATCACCATCAAGCCGAAGAAGACCCACATCACCGTCCAGTTGGTCGCCCTTGCCTGGACGCCTTACTGGGTGGATGCTCAGGGGACGGCCAAGCCTGCTTGGGGCTGAATCATTTCGCCCGGGAAGTGAGAACTGACCGTCGGGCGGTGACGCCGGGGATCCCGCTTGGCACTCGACGCCTACTGAGCTCCAGAGGGAGAGCCACCGACGATGCCTCAGGCCTTTGGGCTAGCCGAGGACGATCTCTCGGCGCGTTCTCACTCGACTACTCGGGCCTTCTCGCGCGTGTGGGCAGCCGACCTGTGCTCCGTACTTTCTCATCGGCTGCGTTGTCGCAGGGCTTGAGCGACGCTTGAGCCATGAGTGGGCGTTTCCTTGTCTGGGATGCCAGCTGTCCATCCTTTGAGGGGACCGGCCGAGCGGTTGCCGCGGGACGGTGCCCTCTCAAAGACCATCATCGAAGACCCAGGTAGGCTCCTCATAGTGCCGCACCGCGTGGTCTCGGATGCGCTTCTCCATCATGTTCTTGAGACTAAGGTCCATCTCCTCCTGGGAGCTTGAGTGGGCGAGCAGGGCAAGAGGCACATTCAGCCCCAATACCCGATCGACGATCACATGACGAGTAATTCCCATGGGGAGTTTGGCGTTGTTCAAGGCAATGCGAAGCACATCGGCGGGTTGGAAAAACGGAAAGAAGAGAACCGCAGACAAATCCGGGTACTGGAACCGCAGGGTGTGCACATCGCGTTCCACGGTACGGTGGACCTCGGCCCGATCGCGATAGAGTCCCACAACGTGGTTGATGAGGCGGACCCGCTCCTCGGGCTCGCGAACGTTTTCCAGCCTGTGGGTGCCGGCTTTGTGGGTCCAGATTCCGAGGGCGGCCCCACCGGTTTCAAGGAATGACTCAAGATCATCCGGTTGGCATGGGTGGAAGAGCGACCCCGGCACCTCCCGCAGTCCTTCCAGCAGGCTCGCAGGCTCAAGGCCGGTGAGCGCATGGTGCCATCTCTCCAGGCGGACGGCTGGTCTCTCGTAGGCCACCAATTGGACTACGGTGTTGGGAATGCCCAACTCCATCAGCGCTTGCGTCCGTGTGGCGCCATCCAGAACGATGTAGCACCCATCGTGTTCTGTGGCGACGACCGGATTCCTGAGGACGCCGGACGCGCCCAATTTCTCCCTGAGCGTTGTCACACGCCCCGGGTCGCATCCCTCGTGCAGCCGCAATTGCCGCAGGGGTACGACACGCAGCCGGGGGTAGCTCGGCTTCGCTTCCATGAGGGTTTCTCCCTTCGGGGATATGGAAAGGGGGCGATCCTGGGCCATCAACGGCTGATCCGTCCCCCGGATGGCCCGGGATCTTTGCCCTGCACTTTCCCGCTCATACCGGTTGGGGCACGTGCGGGAGATCTTTCATCGCCTCCTGGATCTTCTCCAAGGGGTATCGGTAGTTTTCCAGTCCGCCCTGCAAGTAGGCATCGTACGCGGCCAGGTCCAGGAGCCCATGGCCGGAAAAGTTGAACGCGATCACCCGGGACACACCCTCCTCTCTGCACTTGAGCGCCTCGTCGATGGCAACCCGGATGGCGTGTGCCGTCTCGGGCGCGGGGATGATCCCCTCGGCTCGAGCGAACTGCATCGCGGCTTCGAAGGTGGGCACCTGATCGACGGCTCTCGCCTCGAGGTCTTTGTGATCGTACAGGGCGCAGATGTGAGGCGCCATGCCATGGTAGCGAAGTCCCCCGGCGTGAATTCCCGGAGGTACAAACGAATGGCCCAGGGTATGCATCTTGACGATGGGTGCCATCCTGGCGGAGTCACCATAGTCGAACGTGTAGAGGCCTTGGGTGAGCGTTGGGCAGGCTGTCGGCTCGACTGCAATGATGCGAGACCGCATGCCCGTAGTGAAGTTTTGGTGCAGGAAGGGGAAGACAAGACCCGCGAAGTTGCTGCCTCCGCCGACACAGGCGATGAGGATATCCGGATACTCCCCCGCAAGTTCGAATTGCTTGAGGGCCTCCAAGCCGATGACCGTCTGGTGCATGAGGACAGGGCCAAGCACCGAGCCCAGGGAATACTTCAGCCTGCCCGCGGAAGCCACGGCGGCCTCCACTGCCTCTGAGATGGCGATCCCCAGAGAACCCAAGTTGTCTGGATCCTGCGCCAGGATTCTCCGCCCGTACTCCGTCTTCTCGGATGGGCTCGGGGTGACCTCGGCGCCGAACGACTGCATCACGATTCGACGGTAGGGCTTCTGCTGGTAGGAGACCCGTACCATGTACACTTCGCAGGACAGACCAAAGAAGTTGCAGGCCATGGCGAGTGCCGATCCCCACTGGCCGGCCCCAGTCTCCGTTGTGAAACCTTTCACGCCCTCTTCCGCAGCGTAGAAGGCTTGGGCCAAGGCGGTGTTGGGCTTGTGCGATCCGACGGGAGAGACACCCTCGTACTTGTAGTAGATATGGGCGGGTGTGTCGAGCGCCTGCTCGAGACGGCGAGCCCGGATCAGGGGAGATGGCCGCCAAAGCTTGTAGATCTGCCGAACCGGGTCAGGGATCTCGACCCAGCGCTCCATGCTGACCGCTTCCTGGATGAATCTCAGGGGGAACAGCACGGATAGGAACTCCGGCGTCGCAGGCTTCATGGTGACGGGATGCAGCACAGGCCCTGAGGACACGGGCATGTCAGCATTGATGTTGTACCAGGCCTTGGGGAGATCCTTCTCGTCCAGCAAGTACTTGGTTTTGTCGCTCATGGCTACCTCCATAGGGTTGAATTCGTCTTCCCGAGCTGATCACGGCCGGTTCCTAGCGCCTAGGTCTTCACCCGGACCTCTTGGTGCCGTATCCACCCGTTGGCCTTAGCTCCCATTACCCCTTCTCGCTTGAGGAGCGATGACCTTGCCGGGTCCCGGTATGAAAACTCGCCCGCCTCCACTCGGAGGCGAGCGAGAACGCCCGCGGTGCCACTCCGCTTAGGCTGGCATCTAGACAGAAAACCACCGTCGGTGATGCGACGGGGGTTCAACAGCCAGCCTCACTCCACGCAGGCACGGCGTAAGAAACGCGATGCCTTCAGCCTTGATAACGGTGGCGACTCCGGCTCAGGCTATTGGGCCCCTCTAAGGGCCGTTCTTCCGCTTAGGGGTTGCTGTTCGCCCTGCGGCTCCGAGGGCCATTCGGCGACGATGTGTGTACGGGGCTCTCACCGTCCCCCGTTCTCTGTGCCACCTGATCGGCGCCTACTCTTCCTCTTCGCAGCCTTTGACACGATCGATTGTGAATGCAGTATACAGAGAAGGACGTCTCTTGTCAACCGCCTGATTGGCGTTGTGGGGGTAGTCCGCACCTGAAGGCGGCATCGCTGAGTAGCCAGCGGAAGTGTCCATGCATGGCATACGACCGCCACGCCGACCGTATCAGCGGCCGCCGGCGGCACATCTGCCTTGACCGCCTGCAGGCAGTGGCCTGTCCTGCCGCGCTACCTTTCTCCCCCACGCGGAGGGCCAAATGAGAATCCCCCATGAAGCCGAGAGGCCATCACTCATCACGCCCAGTCCCGTCCGAGCCCGGGATTCCATTCAATACCACGCGAGAAGCAACACTGCAGGGAAGAAATCCCGCCGAGCGCACGAGAAGTTGAACCATCAAGAAGCTCCGGAAACCGACAGCCGACCATCCTTGGAGCAAGTCGTTCCCGATCCCGGAACCCCTGGAGAAGGCGGAAGGACGGAGGGGTCTCCCTCCCGCATGAAGTTTTGTCCCTTGACTTCGCCCAATTCCTCGTGCTACTATCATGCCTAACAACCGAATAGTGCTCTTATCCAGAGAGGCGGAGGGACCGGCCCTGTGAAGCCTCAGCAACCTACCGGAGCGTTCGTCCGGTGTGGTGCTAAGTCCGGCAGCGATCGGCTGGAAGATGAGACTCAATTGCAGTGATCTGCGGTCGGCCTCTCCAGTCTTGCGAGAGGCCGATTGGTTTCTCCAGGCCATCCAAGCCCTCCGGATAGGACCCTACATCTTCTTGAAGGAGCGCGAGGGTGGCCTCTCCATTCGAACGCAAAACTGCTTCGACATCCAATAGGGCCCGTCAGCCAGGGGGCGGGCCCTCCACACGTGCGGTGCACGGCGGCGAGAACCGCCCTCTTCCCCATCATTCTCTAACACATCCCATTGTCCAGACGGCGACCTATACCTTTGACGATTCGGCGGACCTGCGTTCCTTCATGGAAGCCCGTATGTGGGGTCTCCACGAAGGCCGTGTCGATTATGGCCGCTACGGGAATCCTACGGTGGAGGCCGTCGAGGCCAAGATCGCTCAGCGTGAGGGAGGCGAAGCCGCCGTCCTCTTCTCTTCCGGCATGGCGGCTATTACGACGTCTCTCCTTTCGTTGTTGTCGGCCGGCCAGCACCTCATTGTCACGGAGGAAGCCTATCGGCGGACACGCGAGTTTTGCCTGAGCTTTCTAAGGCGGTATGGCATTGAGTGCAGCGTTGTCCCGGCGAGTGACGTGGCAGCCGTCGAGGCGGCCATGCAGCCGAACACGAAGGTGCTCTTTACCGAATCCCCCACCAACCCGTACCTGCGGATCGTCGACCTGCCATCGCTCGTCAAAGTCGCAAGCCGCAACGGCGTGACGACCATGGTTGACAGCACTCTCGCCACGCCGGTCAATCAGCGCCCTCTCGAATTCGGTGTGGACCTCGTGGTGCACTCGGCGACGAAGTACTTGGGCGGTCACAATGATTTGCTCGCAGGTGTCGTCGTCGGTTCGCCTTCCCTTGTGGCCCTGGTCCGGCAGAACCTGTGGGTTTGTGGCGCAATCAGCGATCCTCAGACCGCCTACCTGCTGCATCGTGGTCTCAAGACCCTGGCCCTGCGTGTCCGGCAGCAGAACGAGACCGCGCAGAGGGTGGCGGGATTCTTGGAAGCCCATCCGCGCGTCAGACGGGTCTGGTACCCGGGGCTCCCATCTCATCCCGATCACCATGTGGCCCGCGGGCAGATGAGCGGCTTTGGGGGTGTGGTGAGCTTGGAACTTGAAGCGGATCTGGATGGAACGAGCCGCTTCGTCGATGCCCTTGAGATCCCGATCATCGCCCCCAGCTTCGGAGGGCTGGAGAGCTTCATCGAACAACCTGCCCTCATGTCTTACTTTGAGCTATCCACGGAGGAACGGCTGGCCGTAGGGATCCAAGACAGTCTCGTCCGTCTTTCCTGTGGTGTGGAGGATCCGCAGGATCTGATCGAGGATCTGGCCCGAGCTCTCGAGCGATTCTGATCCTGCATCTTACCCGTGTCACTAGCGGGGAGATCCCTATCAACGTCGGTTTGTGATTGGCCTGAGGCCCCAGACGGGGCGACAAAATGCCGAGGATAGCGCGCAAGGCACCATGGCAAGAGTCGAGAGGACAACTCCTTGTCGGCGGGTGGGGGATCTGCCTCGGCCCTCCGTTGGCAGTCCGGGTCCACGGGGCGGCGATCGGTCGGTGGAATTCCAGTCCGTGGAGGAGGAGACTCGATGTGCAAGGTTCGGGTTGCCAGCCCGCTTCGGCCTCACTTGGGCGGCCAGAAAGAGGTCGAACTCCAGGGCGAGACTGCCGAAGCGGTTCTCCAGAATCTGATCGCCTGTTATCCAGGACTGCAGAATTACCTCTATGACGAGAGAGGCAGCCTGCGGCCATTTATCAACATCTTCGTCAACGATGAAGACGTCCGCCATCTGCAAGGTGAGAACACGCGGGTTGGGGAGGGCGATGTGCTTAAGGTCTTCCCGGCCATCGCCGGCGGGTGCCGGCGACGCTCGCTTCTGCGGTCACCCCGCGCAGGAAACTACCCGAATGGAGCCTGTGATGGTAAGTCTGACCGAATATGATAAGACGCGCTATCAGAGGCAGATGTTGATCGCCGGCTGGGGAGAAGAAGGCCAACGACGGCTGAAAGCTTCCAGGGTATTCCTCGCGGGGGCCGGGGGACTGGGGAGCCCCGTATCGGTCTATCTTGCAGTTGCAGGGGTGGGTGAACTTCGGATCTGTGATTCAGACAGGTCCGAGCTCTCCAACTTGAATAGGCAGATGCTCCACAGCGATGAAAGGCTCGGAGAGTGGAAGACCGTCTCGGCAAAGGAGACGCTGCAGCGGCTGAATCCGACAATCGCCATCACGACCTGCCACGATCGGCTGGAAGGCTCGAACGTGAACAGCATCGTGGGCAAGCCCGACATCATAGTTGATTGCCTTGACAATTTCGAAACGAGATACGTGCTGAACCGCTACTCAGTCAGCACCGGGATCCCGCTGGTCCACGGTGCCATTTGGGGAATGGCGGGGCAAGTCACCTTTCTGCATCCTCCGGAAACACCCTGTCTCAGGTGCATCTTTCCCGAAGAGCCGCCCAAAGCGGTCTTTCCCGTAGTCGGCGCCTCCCCTGGGCTCGCCGGCTGCATTCAGGCGATGGAAGTCCTTAAGTTCTTGACCACGGTAGGGACCAATCTCAAAGGGAGACTACTGGTCTTTGATGGCGAGGAGATGACTTTCGACCTCCTGACCGTCAGGCGTCGTCCCTCATGTCCGGACTGCGGTTCTCTATAGGGTGCCCTTCACGGCGGTCCGCTGGACAGGGCAGAGAGCACTCGTGATCAAGAACGAACTAGTGCAACCCCTTGGGCCGAGTCTGTACTTCGCCGCGGTCCACTGGCAGCACCAGTGTGCTTGCTTGCATACCCTCCGCCCGAAAGGCTTCCGCCATGGCTTGCGCGATCGCCTCATGATTGGAAGGAGAAAAGGCCACCAGGGAGGGGCCCGCCCCCGAGAGTACCACCGCCGCCGCGCCCGCATCCCGGGCTGCCTGCATGGCCACATCGTATCCCGGGATAAGGGCCTTGCGGTACGGCTGATGCAATCGATCCTTCATCGACCACGCCAGCAGGTCGTAGTCCGATTGGCGCAGAGCCTCAACCGTCAGCGCCGTCCGTCCCAGATTGTAGACAGCATCGTGTAGAGGCACTTCCTTGGGGAGCACCTTCCGCATGGCCTTCGTTGGCACATCCAGGACCGGCACGGCCAAAGCCACTCTAAGGTCGGGCAACGGAACTTGGCGCGATAGGACCCCTTCAGGACCCGTCCCCACCAGGTTCAGACCGCCGTAGAGCGCGGCAGCCACGTTGTCCGCGTGCCCTTCCAGCCTGTAGGCCAGCGCGAGGAGCCTTTCTCTCGGCAGCCTGTCGCCCAACACGGCGTTGGCGGCCGCCAAGCCAGCCACGATTGCCGCTGCGGACGAGCCCAACCCCAGGCCAACGGGGATCCGGCTTACCGCGTGGATGCGAAGACCAGGCGGAGGGATTCGGAGTTCCTCAAACAGACTGAATATCGCCTGAACGAAGAGGTTGGATCCGTCACACCGCAGATGATCGGCGCCCTCGCCCTCGATTTCTACCTGCACCCCGTCTCCTCCCACTTCCAGCTCGAGTTCGTTGTATCGCGCCAAAGCGAGACTGAGACAATCAAAGCCCGGCCCAAGGCTTGCGGTGGAGGCGGGAACCGTGACTGTTACTTGGCTCATAGGTTGATCACTCCCCGCAACGCATGGAGGTCAGCCGTAATGACCCGAGGCCGAGGAAGGCGATCGGTGATCGCGGCCGGGTCTTTCAACCCATGTCCGGAGCAAACACATACGACGGTCTTGCCGCGAAGGTCCAGACGGCCGGCGCCAACCTCTCCCGTCAGGCCAGCTAGACTGGCGGCTGAGGCGGGCTCCACCCATACCCCCTGGCCTGCAAGCTGCTTCTGGGCTTCCAGGATCGCTTTGTCACTGACCGCGATGATTCTCCCCAGAGATTCCGTAGCAGCCATAACAGCCTCCGTTCCGCGCACGGGGCGTCCGATGCGGATGGCCGTGGCCAACGTCTCGGGATTGTCGACAGGATGGCCAAGAACCAGAGGCGCGGCGCCGGCTGCCTGAACCCCCAGCAGGCGCGGCAGGCCGGTTCCTTTCTCGCGAGCATACAGGCGGAATCCCATCCAGTAGGCGGTCATGTTGCCGGCGTTGCCCACCGGCAAGGCCAGCCAGTCGGGAGCCCTCCCCAGTGTGTCGCAGATTTCAAAGGCGGCCGTTTTCTGGCCCTCCAATCGGTAGGGATTGAGCGAGTTGACTACTGCAAGGGGACATTCCTCGGCTATCGCCCGAACCATAGCAAGGGCGCTGTCGAACGAACCTTCTACTTGGATGACCTCCGCCCCGTAGGCCATCGCTCCGGCGAGTTTGCCCAGCGCAACCTTCCCTTGGGGGACCAGAACGAAGGCGCGCAGACCGGCCCGTGCCGCATACGCCGCCGCGCTGGCGGCGGTATTCCCTGTGCTGGCACACACCAGCGCCCGCGAGCGACGGTAGAGCGCCTCACTCACGGCGGTTGTCATTCCACGGTCCTTGAATGAGCCGGTGGGATTGAGACCCTCATACTTGGCGAAGAGCGCCCCCGCGCCCAAGGCCTCCGCCAGCCGAGGCAAGGGAACGAGGGGTGTGTTCCCTTCCAACAACGTGAACGCCTCGATGTCGGGCGGCAGGCTCAAAAGCGGGCGATAGCGCTCAATCACTCCAGGCCATTGTTCCATGACAAGACTCCGGATTGTCCAAGGAATTCCGCGGGACCTGACGCCGGCGGATGACAAACGAAGGAGCTGTTGAAGAGCCGCACGTCGATCGGAAGTTGGAGAACCCAATTCTGTCGACGGTTCGGGTTGGCGAGACTGACTCGGGGAACACCTCAAGCCATAGGCGGAGTACCCTAGTCTTCTGAAGGGGCAGAATGACTCCCCTACGAGCTGGGCTAAGCCAAGTCCATTCCGCTTGGCTGAAGAGGTCCAGTCGACATCGGGTCGATGCCTGCAGGCCTTGCGGATCGTTTGGCGGATCGGTGTGAGGGAAGTGGCCGTCGGCCGCCAGTCTCCCCATCGGGCTCTCAGGCGAGGAGGATCGCCGCTCCGCCTTCAACCGGAGCGCCCATCCTGTCCCATGAGCGATGCTGCTCCTACCCGGCGCAGATTCGCAACTTGCGTGGCCAGGCATCATGCCATTCCCGCGTACTCTCCTCCCACTACCCGGCTCTTCAGACACGGTAGTTCATCCTGTCTCGAAGTCCTTCCGACATGCCTGGTCCCACCCGAGTATCAGTTTCTGTTTTCTGCTCACCATGGTCTGCTCCTAGGAAGATGGGTGGAGGCGGTCGCCTGAGATTTCGGCCACGGGCCACCAATCCGCCAGTCGATTCATCGCTTCCATGATTAGCTGCGTGGGTGCGGTCAGCGAAATCCGGATGAACCCTTCGCCCTGGCTGCCGAAGACAATTCCCGGCGCGACACTGACCCCAGTCTTCTCAAGCAGAGCGGAAGCAAATCCGAGGGACGTCCAATGGCC
>Ga0315274_10017551_pt1 | contig 10092 bp, 6 predicted proteins | sample YL17G02_20_MG_FD_203700 | JGI IMG/M metagenome (GOLD analysis project Ga0315274, IMG submission 203700) | Sediment microbial communities from Yellowstone Lake, YNP, Wyoming, USA - YL17G02_20 | ecosystem: Environmental > Aquatic > Freshwater > Lake > Sediment | place: USA: Wyoming | collected... | reverse complement strand
CGCGAAGGAGTGCGTCGAATGCGTGCTGCGGACTGCCCCGGGCCGCTTGCGCAGCGTCTCAGGGATGACCCCGATGCCCTTGTGCGCGGGCATGTCGGGGCGCCAGGCCTGCGGCGGTTTCTGCCAGATCTTGAGCCATTCCTCGGTGACGCCGTTTCGCTCCATGCACACGCCGGGCGGCGGCGGAGCCCACGTAAGCCACGTGAAAGCCGGCGCTATCACCAGGGGAAACGTCGCGACGAGTGCATCCACCACCGCATCGGCCCCGCCTTCGACGTGGCCGAAGGACGACAGGCTCGAGTGGACCTCCACCCCGCCGTCTATCCCAAGCGACCTCAAGGCCCGCTCAATGTCGTGCTCGCTGACCTTCGCGGTTGCGTCTTCCATGCGTGTGTCCTTCGCCGCCGGTGTGTGAATCCGGCTTGTGATCCGGCCTGACCTTTGCAGCTGCGGCCCCGCCGGCGCCTATCCTGCGGAGCGCCCTTTGCCATCGGGCCTTGTCGCCGCGCCCGGCGCAGGCGGGCCTGAATCCGAGGGAAAGCAGGGCCTTGAGCGCGCGGGCCTGAGATACGTTCAGCCGCGCCTCGCAACTGCGGCAGCCCGCTTTCCTCAGGTACTCGAGGACCTTGACGACCAGGAACGAACCCAGCCCTTTGCCCCTGTGGGATTTCTTGACCGCCAGGAACCGGAGTTCCCCGACCTTCCCGCCGCCGCTCCTTTTCCACGCGCAGGCGACGCCGGCGGGACGGCTGCCGTACGTCACGAAAAAAAGCCCGCTCGGGTCGAAGTCGCGGGAATTCAAGACCTCGCGCGAGAAGCGCGCGGCCGTCCAGCCGAGAAGCGGCCGCCCCTCGCCGATGTCATGCCATGTGTTCTCGTCGCCCGGACGGCACGCCCGGACGAGGTATCCGAATTCAAGCGCTGTGGCAGGAAGGCGGGCGAGCCCGTCTCTCTGCATCACAAGGCCCGGCAGTCTTGACATACCTTTGTTCTCGGAAGACTCGAAGAAGATTGTACTGCGGGCAGCGCCCTTTACAATACACAGACCGCGCGCGCGTGCATGAGCGCTCTTGCGGTATATCAGGGCGGCAAGCCTCTCTTACGCGCTTGTCGCGATTTGGGGCGCCTGCGGCGGACACCGGCCAACCGGCGTTCGCCCTCACCCTGGCCCTCTCCCGGTGGGAGAGGGGAATCATCACTGCCGGGCAAGTGGCAGCGCCACATAGGGAGCAAGGCAAGAATCAACTGTGCAGTTGCGGTCATGCAACCACGGTGCGTTGCCGTAACGCGCGTCCGGGAGTTCGTGGCGGCCGCCGGCAGGGCCGATCACTTTATCACGGGCAAGGAGAGACAAAGCATGGCAACCAATCCCACCGTTGTGTTCACCGCACCGCGCAAAGCGGTCGTGGAGGACAGGCCCATCCCCAAACCCGGCGAGGGGCAGATGCTCGTCAAGGCGCGAAGGACGCTCATCTCGACCGGGACGGAGTTGACGATATTCAAGGGCGAGTTCCCCAAGGACGGCGGCTGGGCGGCGTGGGCGAAGTTCCCCTTCGTGCCCGGTTACTCGCACATAGGCGACGTCATGGAGGTCGGCCCGGGCGTCGACAAATCGTGGATCGGAAAGCGCGTCGGCAGTTACGCGGAGCACGGCCTCTACATGCTGGCCGGGCTTCCGAAGGTATGGCCGGTCCCCGACGGCGTCTCGGACGACGTTGCGTCGTTTTTCGTGATCGCGCAGATAACCATCAACTGCGTCCGCCGCGGGCGGACCGAGTGGGGCGAGTCGGCCGTCGTGTACGGCCTGGGCCTGGTTGGCCAGTTCATCGTCAGGGAACTCCTCATAGCGGGGGCAAGGCCGGTCATTGCCGTGGACGTCGCCGAATCGAGGCTCAGACTCCTGCCCGGGCACAAGGCCCTCATCGCCGTCAACCCGAAGAAGGAAAGCGTCAAGGAAGCCGTGACCAGGGCCACGAAGGGCCGCATGGCCGATATGGTATACGAAGTCACGGGCGCGCAGAGCCTCATCCAGGGCGAATTCGAGGCCCTGAGGCCCCTCGGGCGGTTCATCGTGGCCTCGAGCCCCTCGGGCCCGAGCGTTTTTGATTTCAGCGACTACTGCAACGCGCCGAGTTTCGAGATCATCGGCGCCCACACTTCGTCCGCGGGCGACGTGGAGACCCCCTACCACCTGTGGACCCGCACCCGCAACGCGGAACTTTTCTTCAATACGGTGCTGGACGGGGAGATAGACGTCGAGCCGCTCGTGAGCCACAGGGAGCCGTACGCAAAGGCGCCCGAACTGTACCAGATGCTTTTGGAGGACCGCTCGCGCGCCATGGGCGTCATCCTCGAGTGGGACTGAGGGCGCCGACGCCCGCCTGACGGAACCGGCGCGCGCGGCGAAGGCCCTGCGCGAAAGGAATGCTGATGCGGGTTGGGATTCTCGTCATCCTGTTGCCCGTCGTGCTCGCGCTCGTATCGCCGGCAGGCGCCGCCGGCGCCCAGGAGAAATGGGTCTACGCCGATGTCAATTTCCTTGTCGACAAGAACGTCGATGATTTCATCGCATTGATGCGCCGGGCAAAAGGACTCGGCTGCACGGCGATGCAGGTGAAGGACCCGCAGTTCGGCTTCATGGGCCTCCTGCCCCAATCCTATCACAGGAACGTCGCCCGGGCCCGCAAGGCCGCGCAGGACATCGGCATCGCCGTCATACCGGCGGTCTTTCCGTTCGGCTATTCCGGCGGATACCTCGTGCAGGACATGAACCTTGCCGCGGGGCTTCCGGTGAAGGACGCCCCCTTCGTCGTAAAGAATGGCGCCGCAGCATATGATCCCGCCGCCGTCCCCGCGCTCGCCGGCGGCGGCTTTGACGAAGCGACCGTTGCAGGCCCCGTCGGCTGGACAATCCAGGAATCGGCCGGGAACAACATGGACCTCGACAAGAAGGTCAGGCATTCCGGCGCGGCCTCCCTTGTCATGGGAAACTTCGCCAGACTCCCCCGCCAGGCCGAGGGCCGATGCCGCGTCTGGCAGGCGCTTGCCGTGAAACCATTCCAGTATTACCGCCTCACGATATGGATAAAGTCAAGCGGCCTCGCCGCCGAGCCGGAGGACTACCTCCTCATCACCTCGCAGGACGGCAAGCGCCGGCACTGCTACACCAACCTTCGCGTCGCGGCAACGCAGGACTGGACCATGCACGACGTGACGTTTAACACCCTCGAGGCCTCCCAGATTGAAATCAGCGTCGGCGTCTCGAGCGCTCGCGCCGGTACTATCTGGTTTGACGACCTGACGATCGAACCGGCCGGCCTCGCAAATCTCCTGAGGTCGGGCACGAAACCTTTCACGGTCACGAGCGCCGACCGCTCCGTGACGTACGAGGAGGGGCGCGATTTCAAGCCCGTCCTTGACCCGAAACTCGGCAAGGACTCTTTCGAGAAGACGTACTTCCTCCCGTTCCCCTCGTTCGCCTGGCACAAGGGGCCGGACATTGTGCTTACGCCCGGCTCCCGCATCAGGAACGGCGACACGATACTCGTTTCTTACTTTCACCCCCAGCGCATCTATAATGACCAGGTGCTTGTCTCGCTGGAAGACCCCAAGGTCTTCCAACTCATGGACGACCAGATGAAGCGGGTGTCCGCGGCGTGGAACGCGCCCGGGTATTTCATGAACTACGACGAAATCCGCATCGCCGGCTGGGAAAAGCAGCCGGAGGGGACGCCGCTGCCGCCGGGTGAACTCCTGGCAAGGCACGTCTCCAGGGCGGCCGAGATAGTGAAGAAGTACGCGCCGGACGCGCGGGTTTACACCTGGAGCGACATGTTCACGCCGTTCCACAACGCGTCCAAGGGAGACGGGCCGGGGTACTATCTCGTCAATGGCTGGTGGTACGGCTCGTGGGAGGGGCTTCCCAAAGAGGTCGTCATCATGAACTGGTCCGGCGGGAAAGAGGGGCTGCAGTTCTTCGCCGGCAGGGGGCACAGTCAGATGATTGCCGGCTATTACGACGGGAACCCGGTTGAAAGCGTAAGGTCCTGGACGCAGAAAGTCCAGGGCGTGCCGGACATCATCGGGATGATGTACACCACCTGGCAAAACAGGTACAACGACATGCCGGCATTCTTCCAGGCCCTGGCCGGGTGGCCGGGCCGATAGCGGATAGCGGGAGAGCGGCATTTTCCCCGGGAGGCGCGCAAACCGCCCGGGAACGGAAACGGAGGTTCGAGATGAACACGCGCGTGTTTGCTCTGGCAATTGTTGTCAGTTTGAGTATGGCTGCGGTTTCGCAGGGGATCGACCTTCCCGAGAAATGGGTCTTCAGCGACGTCAACTTCCTCAACGACAAGGAAGTGGATAGCTTCCTGGCCGTTATGAAGACGGCCAAGGAGGCCGGGGCCAACTGCATGAACTTGAAGGACCCCCAGTTCGCGTTCATGGAGATGTGCCCCAAGTCGTATCACGACAACGTCGCGCGCGTCAAGAAGGCGGCCGACGAATTGGGACTGAAGATCGTCCCGACCATATTTCCGTTCGGGTACTCGGGCGGATACATAGTGCAGGACATGAACCTCGCGGCGGGGCTGCCGGTGAGAAACGCGCTTTTCGTCGTCAAGAACGGGGTGGCGACGCCGGACCCGGCCGGCGCGCCGGACCTGGAGAACCTCGGATTCGAGGAGGCGCGGCGGAACGTATTCCCCGGCTGGACGACCCAGGATCATCCCGGCCTCTGCTCGTTTGCCGACACCGAGGTGAAGCACTCGGGGCAATCCTCGCTCAAGATCACCGCCCTCGACAAACTGCCCGAGGGCGACAGGCGCAGGGGGCGCCAGTGCAGGTTGACTCAGCGCGTAAACACGAAGCCCTTCCAATACTATCACGTCACGCTCTGGATCAAGACCGACGGCATCCAGGCCGAGGGCGAGGATTACCTTGTCGTCACGTCCGCCGACGGAAAGCGCCGGCTGTCCTATACCAATATCAAGGCGCAGGCAACACAGGACTGGACGATGCACAGCGTGACGTTCAACACGATGGAGTCGACGTCGATAGACTTTTCCGTGGGGGCGTCCGGTGGCCGCGGGGGCACCATCTGGTTTGACGACGTCTCGGTGGAGCCGGCGGGATTGTCGAACCTCCTTCGAAGCCAGACGAAGCCGTTCAGGGTAACCAGCCGGTACGGCACGGTGGTCTACGAAGAGGGGAAAGATTTCGAACCGGTAAAGGACCCGAACCTCGGCAAGGAAGCGCTCGAATTGACCTACTATTTCCCCTTCCCTTCATGGGTGTGGCACAAAGGGCCGGATATCGTCCTGACGAAGGACTCGCGCATCAGTGAGGGCGATAAGATCGCGGTATCCTACTTCCATCCGGTCCTCATCTACAACGACCAGATAACAGTATCAATGGAAGACCCGAAGGTATTCGACCTCATGGACAAGCAGATGAAGAACGTCCACGAGGCTTTCCATGCGTCCGGGTACGTCATGAACTACGACGAAATCAGGATACTCGGCTGGGAGGAGCAGGCGGACGGCGCGAAACTCTCTCCCGGGCAGATACTCTCGCAGCACATTGCCAAGGGCGTCGAGATCGTGAAGAAATACGCCCCCGGCGCGACGACGTACACGTGGTCGGACATGTTTGATCCCCGCCACAACGCGAGGCGCATTGACGGCCCCGGCTATTACCTCTGCAACGGCGATTTCAGCGGCTCGTGGCTGGGGCTTCCATCGGAAGTCGTGATAATGAACTGGGGCGGGACGGGCGAGTGGTTCGCCAAGCGCGGACACAAGCAGATGCTCGCCGCCTACTACGACCAGGACGCCGTCCAGAGCGTCAACCGCTGGCTGGGCCGCACCTACAAACTCGGTAACGTCGTCGGCATGTCATACACGACCTGGCAGAAGAAGTACGACGACATCCCGGCGTTCTTCAAAGCGATACAGGACTGGGACCCCGCGACGGCTCAGCAGGTCCCCGAGCGCAGGCACTGGGAGGAGTAACGCGCGGATCGCCGCTCGAAGTGCGCCCCTCCCCGGCTGCGTGCCACTGGTGCCTTCGCACCAGTAACAAATGTAGGGGCGCACGGCGTGCGCCCGCCCGTTGTTGAGGATGTAGGGTGGGCTTCTTTGTCCTGCGTAGCTCGCGTTCTCCGAAGCTTCAGCGAAGGAGAATAGCGAAGCAGGAAGCCCACGCGTTGTTGAGTCCCCCGATCCGGATCGGGGGACGAAACCCCGACAAGTCGGGATGCCACTGGCGGCCTTGGGCTTCGTAGCTTCAGCGAAGGAGCCTTGCCCGCCAGTGATAATTCCCCTCTCCCGCCGGGAGAGGGGCAGGGTGAGGGAGAACTCCACTTGGCCCACGTCCGCCGCCGCAGGCAGATCTTCAAATGGCGGCCTGCCCGGCAGTGGTTCCTGTATGTTATTGCCGGTCGCGCCGACGCCGTTGAATCAGACAAAAAGGCAAGCCGCATGACTCTTACCTCATGGAGGAGGCAACACACGTGCTCGTAAGACCGCAACTGATATTTGTCGCAGTCCTGGTGTGCGCCGCGTTCGCGGCAGGCGCCGACCTTCCCGACCGGTGGCTGTCGTACTCGGCTGACCTCACGAAGCCCGAGGAAGTCGATAAAGCCGTGAAGATGATAGCCCAGGCCAAGGCCGCCGGCTGCACGCACGTCCAGATGAACGAGCCTATCAGGACGCAAGTTTTCGACGCGCCGCCGGAGTACGTCGCAGCGGCGGAGCGGATACTTGACGCCGCGACGAAAGCCGGCATTAAGATCGTGCCAAGCGTTTTCTCCATAGGCTATTCCGGGCGCTACGTGGTGAGGGACCCGAACATCGCGGCCGGGATACCCGTGAGAAACGCCAGGTTCAAGGTGTCAAAAGGCGCCGCGCTGCCGGACCAGGCTGACACGTTTCCGCTCGCCAACGGCGGCTTTGACGAAGTCGAAGCCGGAAAACTTGCCGGCTGGACCTATAGCGCCCCTGCGGATTCGAACATCGTCATCGACACGAACGTGAAGCATTCCGGCGCATCTTCGCTCAAGATCACCGGCCTCGACAAAATCCCCCGGGGCGCCGAGCGCTCCGTCCATCTGAGGCAGACGGTCAAAGTCAGGCCCTTCCAGTACTACCGCGTCACCGTGTGGGTAAAGGCCGAACAGATGGCCGCCGAGCAGGAGGATTACGTAGTCGTTACTTCCGGTGGAGGCAGCCGCCGTCACGCCTATACGAACCTGACCGTCAAAGAGACCCAGGACTGGACGAAACACGAGACCGTGTTTAATACGCTCGACGCAGCGGAAGTCGATTTCCGCATCGGCGTTTCGAGCGCGCGGCGCGGCACCATCTGGTTCGACGACCTCACGGTCGAGCCGGCCGGGCTTCTCAATGTGGTCGACAGGCAGGCCGCTCCTTTCACGGTCACAAGCGAGGACGGTTCCATCGTCTATGCGAAGGGGAAGGATTTCGAGCCGGTCAAACCGTCGACGGCCGACGAACTTTACGAACACAGGGCGAGCGCCAGGCCCCTCGTGATAACGCCCGACTCGAGGATCAAGGACGGCCAGACCCTCCTTGTGTCCTATTACCACACCGTCCTCATCTACAGGGACCAACTCGGATGCTCGCTTGAGGACCCGGAGGTCTTCGAGATGATGGACCTCCAGATGAAGAATACCGCGAGGATCTGGAAGGCAACGGACTACATGATGGCTTACGACGAGATCCGCATCGCGGGGTGGGAGAGCCGGCCGGGCGGCGCAACTCTCAAGCCGGGCGAACTCCTGGCCAATCACGTCAGGAAGGCGATTGAGATCGCGCACAAATATACGCCGGGGGCCACGCTTTACGTCTGGTCCGACATGTTCACGCCGCACCACAACGCGTACCCCTTCAGCGCGCGTAACCGGTACTATTACCTCGTCAACGGCAACTGGGACGGTTCGTGGGAGGGGCTGCCGAAGGAGGTGGTCGTGGTCAACTGGAGCGCCGACCGCGAGGGCATGATGTGGTTTGCCGGCAGGGGCCACAGGCAAATCATGGCGGGCTACTACGACAGCGACCCCGCGGCTAATATCAGCGCGTGGATGGAAGCCTCCAACGGCGTGCCCGGCGTTATTGGAATGATGTACACGACCTGGCGGCAGAACTACGGCGATATGCCGGAGTTCTTCAGACTGCTCAAGGATTACCCCAATTGGAAGAAGTGAGATTCCCGGCAAGAGGCTCGACCGGCAAAGGAGAAGAAATGTCCACGAAAGCGTTCGCATTGTCCGTCTTCGCGTTGGCCCTCGTCTCCGTTGCGTGTTGCGCGGCGGACTTCGAGGAAAAGTGGGTGATGTACAGTTGCAGCATCCGTGACCAGGCGAGCACCGAGAGCGTAATGCAGTTCCTCGACCAGGCCAAGTCGCTTGGCGTCACGCACGTGCTGCTCGGTGAGGGCAATCTCTCGTCGCTTGACCGCGTCGCCGGCGACTACAAGGCGAACGCCGCGAAAATCCGGGAGCACGCCGAGAAACTCGGCATCACGCTCGTCCCCACGATGTTCTACATCGGCTACTCCGGCAGGTACCTCTGGCGCGACGGGAATCTCGCGGCAGGTATCCCGGTCAAGGACGCGCCGTTTATTGCCAGGGGCGGCGTTGCGGTGCCGGATCCGTCGGCCGTCCCCTCCGTCGCCAACGGCGGCTTTGATGAATTCGAGGAGAATACATTCACAGGCTGGTCTTCGCAGGACTATCCGGGGACGCATTCATTCGTGGACACCCAGGTGAAGCACTCCGGCAAGGCGTCCATCAGGATAACCAACTTGGACAAACTGCCGCCCGAGGCGAAGGAAAGTTGCCGTATCAGGCAGGTAATCAAGGTCGAGCCTTTCAGGTATTACCGCCTGACCGTCTGGACGAGGACGAACGCAATTCAGGCCGAGAGGGAGGATTACCTGCTTCTCATGTCCGGCGGCAGGACCCGAAGGCACTGTTTTCAGAATTTCCAGACCGAGCCGACGCAGGACTGGACCAGGCAGGTGGTGGCGTTCAATACGTTCCAGGCCACCGAGATCGAGTTGTCGGTCGGGGCGTCGCTTGCCAAGGGGGGAACGATCTGGTTTGACGACCTCACCGTGGAGCCTGCGGGGCTGCTTCAATTAGTGCGCACCGAGATCAAACCCTTCAGGATAACCAGCGCCGACGGTTCGGCCGTGTACGAGGAGGGGAAGGACTTCGAAGTCGGCCGGAGCGGCGAACAAATCTACTGGGAGGGCGGGCGCGACGTGTCGGAGCCGGCGGGCATAAGGATTACGGAGGATTCCCGAATCAAGGACGGCGACAAAATCCTCGTCTCTTACTATCACACGTCGGTGATATACGACGACCAGTCCGTCTGTTCCGTTCAGGAGCCGAAGATCCTCGCGATGATGGAGGACCAGGCCAAGCGCGTTGCGGAGATCTGGCCGACCGGCGCCTACTTCATGAACTACGATGAAATCCGCATCGGCGGCTGGGAGGTCCAACCCAAGGGTCAGAACCTCACGTGCGGACAGATGCTCGCGCAGCACGTCTCGAAGGCCGTCGGATTCATCAGGAAGTACTCGCCCGGCGCCAAGGTCTACGTCTGGACGGACATGTTTGACCCCCACCACAACGCGTACCCCAAGGACACCCCGGCGTTTCCCGACAATCCCAATTTCTACTACCTCTGCAGCAGCAACTGGGACGGCGCGTGGGAGGGGCTTCCCAAGGACGTGATTATGATGAACTGGAACGGCACCGAGAACGCGGCCAGGAGCCTCAAGTGGTTCGCCTCGCGCGGCCACAAACAGGTCATCGCCGGCTACTACGACGGCGACCCGAAGGAAAGCGTCCGGACCTGGATGAAGGCCGCCGAGGGTCTCCCGAACGTCGTCGGCATGATGTACACGACCTGGCAGCGCAATTACTCAAGGATGCCGGAGTTCTTCAAGGCCCTTGATGAAGCCGTCTCCGCGAAAAAACCAACCGCCGAGTAACGGGGGCAGGCCACAAGGTTATTCAAGACCTTGTTCCCACACAAAGCCACGAAGCCACAAAGAGCACCT
>Ga0315274_10017550_pt1 | contig 10092 bp, 10 predicted proteins | sample YL17G02_20_MG_FD_203700 | JGI IMG/M metagenome (GOLD analysis project Ga0315274, IMG submission 203700) | Sediment microbial communities from Yellowstone Lake, YNP, Wyoming, USA - YL17G02_20 | ecosystem: Environmental > Aquatic > Freshwater > Lake > Sediment | place: USA: Wyoming | collected... | reverse complement strand
TTTTTTCTCCAGAAAGACCAGTACAAACATATTGTCCTTCTTTAACACACTGACAAAAATCACCAACTATAAACAAATTCCCTTGTCTTTTACTAGACGGATCTGCAATAGATCTGATAATCTCATATTGGATCATATTCGTATCTTGCATTTCATCTACTAAAATATATTGAAATTTCTTATTTAAATTTTCAAATGCTTGCGGTTTCTTTTTTAATAGATTCCACATCTTATATAATATTCCGCTAAAATCAACAGCATTGTACTTATCTAGCGAATTAAGATATAGTTCTGCCACAATTCTTTCTGTTTCGTCGTCAATGGCATAATACAAATCCTCCATTTTTTCTCTAAAATCATTAATCTTCTTCTGAAGGATACGAATGTTTTTTGTTATCCAATCAGAACTACACTGTTGCATACGAGCGATCTTAGTAATCAAATCTACTTGATCTTTATCATTGTAAATTGAGAAGTTTTTAGATAAACCGACATATTCTCCATATCTACGAATGGTAGCCACGCATAAAGAGTGGAACGTGCTAATCCACACCGACTCTGCTAATTGCCCCGCTTCTTTAGCAACTCGTTCTCTCATTTCATTAGCTGCTTTATTAGTAAAAGTAAGACATAATATGCTAGAAGGATCTACACCTCTTTCTTTAATTAATTTAATAACCCTACTTGTTAAGGTGGCAGTTTTTCCAGAACCAGGAACGCTGGTTACTATACATACACCATTAAAGAAATCCACTGCCTTCTGCTGTTCTTCGTTTAGATTTATCACGTCGTTGATCCTGAAAAGTAAACTTCGTTGTTGTTGGTTCCTGTCCATTCGGTCGATACTACCCACTCCGTGGCAACGCTACAAGTATTAGACGTACTTGAATAATTAGCATAGTAATATAAAAAATTAACTTCTTGCACTTTCTCGCCATTCATAACTACGGTGTTAAATATATTAGCGGATATATCTGATAGATTAGATTTGGACTTAGTGTCTACTAATTGATTTTTATTGTCATAGATATCTATAATCATAATTTTTCTCCTAATTCTTGTATTTTATAATTAATAGCTCGTGGTGAAATTCCTCCCTGCGAAAAAGGAAATTGCCACATCACTTTTTTGTTATCATCCACTATCTGTACAACGGGCATATTAGTTATTTTCCATGAATCTAACACCTTAGAATCAGCATCAGACACATCTAAAGTGACATACGACACATTTAATTTATCCAATCTGTTTATATATGCTGTACAAATTGGACAATCCTTACTTTTTATTATGCGAATACTTAACATTTATCCAATTTTACCCCTAATAATTTTCTCTTCCTTTATTAATTTTATAACATCTATATTGTCTTTGCACAGAAGATCTCCTAGTTTTCTTTGCATTTTACCTGTCTCGTCTACTAGTCCGTCACAAACTTTAGTTAGTTCTTCACCTATGGTTTTCTTAAACATAGAAGCATACTCATTTTCTTCTTGAGGAGTCATTCTCTTAGTATTAGGATCATCTTCTATGGACATTTTAAATGAAGATTTTCGATTAGAAAGACAATTAATAAATAAATATATATCTTTATCACTAATTTCCACAGGAGTCGAACGTGCTGACCCTAACCTAGATATGGCAGATTGTAGTAATTGTGCCAAATCATCCCTTTCAAAAATAACAATTTTTCGCTCACCGCTATACAAAAAGACACAGTACAGTACTGCTTTTTGAAGTTCTGGATCGTATTTCGCTTCCAAACATTTTACATCATAAGTGCTCATTTTATTTTTTCAAGAAGTACTTCTGCAAATTTCTGTATATCTTCCTCTCCCGGCATTTGCATCTTAATTCTTGTCAAGTTATTTAGTGCCACGTCATCAAAAAATTCCAACATAATATGATCATGAAACGTTCTATAACATCCCTTCGCTCCATCATGTTCGTTAATAAAAGTAATAGGAACACCTAGTTCTTTTTCACACTGCCTAGTGTGATCAAACCATTTCTGTTCTTCTATCGATGTAATGCTTTTGTGCCCATTTGTACAACTAACCAGTGGGCACTGAACCATTTTCTTTTTGAAAGCATCTGACATTTTTTCGCAATCAAAAATCTTTTTTACGTATTCTACTCTGCTATTCCAAATTTCTTCTGGCATAATCCCGTAAAGAAAACACTGCAATGGTCTTTTAGGATAGCACAAACATTTGTCTTTAAAAAAAATACATCCTTTACTGTCATTACTACTTAAATAGTTCTTTATGGCACGAAGGATAAGTGATAATCTATTTTCTTTACTCCATTTTTGAACTTCTATCCACACGTTTAAAAATTCCACATAGTACATGCTGGGGGAAACTAGTTGACAGTTATGTACTTCCCCGCCCTCTGTTGTAAATGATTCTTCTCCTTCAATCTCTATGTCGTATACTTTGCCTTTGTAATGTACTTCTTCTTTCTTTGTAATATACGACCGAAAATCACATTCTGTTTTAGGGTGCCTTGCTTTTATTGGATTTAGCACCCAACTCAGGTTATACACTTTCCGTTTGGGAGGTTTGTGAAATTCATAAGTAGAGCAAAATATTTCACTAGCCAGATAAAGCATTACCATCTGTTTTGATAACCAATATGATGTGGTTGTAAAAAACCTTTTATTATTTGTGGTATGAGTGCCATCCCCGTCGTACAATCCTTCGAGTAAGGATTCTCTTAATATCTTATTTTTTAGAAACACCCGAAACAGAGATGAATGAATTTTTTTATTTGAGCACCCCTGTCCGCAAATGGTAGAAAACAGTTTTGAAAGAACTACGGATGATATTCTGACATTAATGGCTTTTCCATGTTCCGGCTTCTCGTTACAATGCAAATTTAGACTTTTGGCAAAACTATACACTTTTTCTTTTAATTTTATTTCATCTTTATGTAGGTGAAAATTTACACAATGGTCTCCACTAGACCCTTCAGCGATGAATAGTCCCATTATATACGCAAATTCTTTTGTTATCTTAATCTTGCATGGGATAGGATTACCAACTGATTTATAATTATAGCAGTAAAGTCCACGGATACTTAATCCCGGAACAAAACGTGGTATGTATATTGTACTATTATACGAAAAATCAAAGTCTTTTATGAGTGGAAAAATGAGATAATCAGAAGGTTTCCTTATTGCTTTACGAAGAGTCTGCTTCGCAGATATATACGTATTCGCAGGAACTGTAAATTCTTCATATTCTAATCTTTTTCTTCTATCACATAGTACTCGGTGATCATTAGTTAATCTAAGTTTACGACAACCTAGCGTTGTAATACAGATAATATCTTCGTCCACTTGTCTACTCCCAACCCTTTTTACCTTTCTTAACCCAGATTTTGTGTAAACGATATCATTTACTTTTATATTCTGTATCGGAGTGGGTCCATCGGGAGTATAAACCAAAGTATCTTCAGCAAGGCAGCACCATTCAGAATTCTCTCCGTTTATCTCTTTACACTTTTCACATCCAGTAGTTTCTGGCATGTATTTATACAGAAGATTAAGAGATATAATAGGCTTGTTTATGTTATAATGAGTAGTATCTATGTTGTATGGATTCATAGTTAAACGTCCAAATCATTTAGTTCATTCAAACTTTGATTAGATGATGACTTACTTCGTACTTTAGCTTTTGACAACACATTGTCTATGTTAGCTTCAACCTCAGAAATCAGTGATGATTTACTTTGTGCTTTATCTTTTGGTAGCACCGTTGTAATCTTTGCTAACTTAGGTGTATCTTCAAAAGTGATAGATATAGATTCTCCTCCAATCTGCTTAGTAACACCTGGAACTGTTTCACCTTGAGAAGATAAATCTTCTATTATTTTCTTAGCTGATTTAGCGTCTAAATACTCTTTTACTCTAATAGCAGCAGATTTAAGACCCTTGCTATCAAGAAACTTTATTAGGGCATCTTCGTCGTCAATGCTCCAGGCATCAGGAGTTTTTCGTCTACTTACCTTACCAATAGAAGGAAATTGAAGCATTTTTTCGCCTGGACTTAATTCAACCATTGTTCTATGTATTAAATTCCTAATTTGGTCTATCTTATCTTCTACATCCTTAATAGCCACATTAGCGGAATCTACTCGATACTTCTTCAACCCAACTAAATGTTCTCTATGTTCATTAAGTTCTATTATTCTAAGTAACACCTGATCAATTTCAAATACTGAATTCAGACACACATCCTGTGATATTGCTCCAGAAGTTAATATTTCATATGCAGATTGCTTATTCATTGTTTTTTTCTCCTTTAGGTACAGAAACTTTTTTATCTAACGCGAAAAATTCATTAAATAATTCTTCACGATCACATACCGCAGTTGATGGCAAGTAGTTATCTTTTTTCATACGATCTGTCAACCCTTCAAAAGCAGCACAATTATCTTTAATCTTTTCGTGCAAAATATTAAAAAATGCATTCTTAAGAGACTCTATGGTGGGTTCTTTAATAAAGGTAGAAATATCATACACAGTTATTCCTTCATTTATATCAGCAACAGCACCCCTACAATCACAACTAGATTCGCAATAGTAATCCCCTGCTCTTAAATATACTTGGCAATTGCCTGAAGATGCAGAATTCATTGTACCAGCAGTAGAATTACTTACCACGGATTTCCTATTATCCTTTATTAGATTCTTCAGATTCCCAACTTTCGTTTTATTGCTCATGTTTTTGCTCCTCTGACCACTCTTTAAAACCTTTTACGGAATATTTCAAAGCATTAACATTTTCAACATGTCCTTCTTGTCTAATTTGACCAAGATTCCCCTCATCAAAATGGACATTAAAGCATAACTCAATTCCTTTAAGCGCACAATATCCCGAAGCAATAGATATTGCCCTAGAAGCATTATAGCTAGCAAAAGGACCAACAGTTCTGATAGTCGCATATCCATGATTCACACAAGCCATAAAAATAGCTGATGCTAGCTTCTTTACGTGAATTTTTTCTTTTTCTTTTTTCTCTTGTTCTGTACCAAAAAACTTTCCCTTAGCAACTAAAAATCCAGGATCTGTTTTGCCGGTCTGGAAAGAATTTCTAATCGGCAATTCGTCATCTAAAATCGGAGCAGGCATTTCTTCATTATTCATCAAAATTCTCCTATAAACATTTTATTTAATTATACCAGTTCCAAAATCTTCTGTTTTAGTTCGTCGTTTTTAAAAGTTCTAAGTCTACATCTTATATCTTTTTTATTTATCGCTAAAATATAACTAACATCTTCCACGGAATGTCCAGATGCTATCAATTTTAGTATATCCCTATCTGTCTCACCTTCAACGCAATCTTCAATGGTCTTAAACAAACTCTCATAGATAAGCGGTACACTACCAGATTTAATCTTGTTATATTCCAATACATCATGCTTCTCTCCAACCCTGAGATCTTTAGATATAGAATCCTGAAGAATGGTGTTTTCATCGACCCCAACAGATTTATCCAAATCAAAAATCTCTGATTGGATATGGGCAAAAGGATACTTAACAATAAACTCTTCCCATATAGTACTTTCTGAATATTTGCTGTGCTTACTTGGTAAAGACTGTATATATTTGTTATCTATTTGAGCAACAATTTTATGAGTAAAGGGACACATAACACCTTTTTTACCGTCTTTTGTTTTCCACGGCCACCTTACTCGTCTTCTATCTTCTAAATAAGGTTTAATGTTTTTATCAAATAGTGCTAACCGTTTATTATAAGTATTATTTCCCCATGTAATTGCATAAGTTTGTGGGAAACAGAATGTTTCATATATATTTCCATTCCAAACAAAAAATCGTGGCAAATCTCCAGTCTTTTTTAAATGTTTCAAATGCTCAGCGTCAATTCTAACAACATACCTATTGCAAATAGGACATTGTATTAATGGTCTACGCTTAACCCTAAAAGCAGCAGACTTAATATTAGATTTCCAATTAGATAATATTTTATAGAACAATCCGTTAAACGCTCCCAAATTACCGTATCCATTTTTGTTTTGTAACTTCTTAGCAGTTGATGCCTTAAATAACCCAACTGCTATAGACAATTTATAATCAAAGTCTGATTCAAATGACATCCTATCCATATAATCAGACAATTGGGAATACCATTTTTCTTTATAATTATCATAATACCATTGAATTTGAAGATAATCTCTACTATCTTTTGACTTTTGATAAATAATAACTTGTTCTGTAACCGGATTTCCGTTAATACAATAATTTAATTTAGACATAAATATAGATTATACTTTCCAACAATGTTCTTTGAATTTACAATCAAGACACTCCATATGCCCACGAGAATCATGTCCTCTTGGTGGTAAAACTCTTTGTCCAGCAGTATTGGGATGCTCTAAAATGTATCTTAGCTTTATTGCTTCTTCAACTTTAACAGCAATTGTCTGTTCGTCCTTAACTACTAAATACTCTTTTATAGATTGATCAGCCTTGTTCTCATATAGGAATTTACCGTATTTTAATCCACTCAGATAAAGGTAAACTTGCATCTGGGTCATATGCTCAGCTTTTGGAGCATCTAGATTCTTGTGCATTAAAGGATGCATAGTCTTAAAATCAACAACACAGTATCTTTCTTCATCTGGTAAATCCCCATTAGAGTTTTTATACAAAGGCCAGTATTTCAAGTCTAAAATAGTATCAACGTGTCCACCAAACCCAGTCTTTTCATCAAAGTATCCCACTTCCTCATACTGAAAGGATGTGAACCCACATTCACACGATTTAACTCTTTTGCACCCCCATCTATCATTAACACCATAAATCTTATCTTCTTTAGGATGCGCCAAATGGTTTAAGCACTTCCATCTTCCTAGAAAACCATCTGGAGCATATGCATATAAATAATCTCTGAATCTAGAATGAGCATAATGACCTACATCAAAAATTCTTTCCAATGTAGGCTTGATTTTTTGAGTTTTATCCTCTGTGGTTATCATTCCTTTCGACTCGTAATACAAATACGATGTTTTTCTGTGGCAACCATCCCATGCGCTAGGGTGAAAATGCCCATAATCCCTATGGTTATTCTTAGCTTTTGTAATTAGATAAGCGTCAATGCCTTCTGTGATATTTATGTTCATGACTACGATGCCCTTAGATTTTCTATTTTTTCGTTCATTACTCTAATCAATTTCGTTGTACCGTATTTTTTAATGATATCATCTGGATCCATACCCATAGGAAGCATTACGGATTCCACTTTATACCCATGTGTAGACCCTATAATTTTATCAGCCGCACGTTGTCCCGCTTTGTTAACATCGGAGTCTAATAAAACTATTATCTTATCGCAATATCTCAAAACAGTAGACAATTGCACAGAACTTAAAGATGTGCCACACAACCCAACTGCATTAAAAATACCATGATTATGCAATTGTATCACATCGCACTGCCCTTCTGTTACAACACACCACCCTTTTTCTCTGATAAACTTCTTGGCTATATTACACCCATAAACATAAAAACTTTTTTCATATTGCTCGTGCCAATATACCGGCAAAAAAGTTTCATTAGACGACATGTGCCTAGTAGTCAAAGCTATTAGATTTTCACTAGCATCGTACAAGGGAAATATAATTCTACCAGCTAATGGATTTTTTACGTAATGCGGGATATATCCCAGTCCAAATAGTTTAATCACCTTATCTGAAAATTGTCTAGTCTTAGTAAGATATTCCATACCAAGCTTACCTTCTTCTAGCCACAAACACTGTTGAGATTTGCTTAGTAACTGTTGCCTATCAGATGAATTAAATCTACTAGTAAATTTATACATCTATATCTAAATCAATCGGCTGTTTCTTAGTCTTCTTAGAAATCTTATCTTCTTTGATTTCTTTTAAAGGTTCTGCTACATACAAAGCTGCCAAATCTTCAATAGTCTTAGAAACACGAATTGGTTGTTTCTTACTCTGATTTTTTTCACTCTTAGCTGCTTCCACGCAATCTGCAGCAAGTCTTGATTCTAATTTCTTATCTCTAATGGAGTTGAGAAAATCTGCTTCTCCTTCAATTCTTAATACTGTTTCGTCGCCATTTTTCCAGGTTAACACCCCATTTCGAATTGTTGTTACTTGAAGTAATCTAGACAAATCATAACACTTTTTAGCATTATCTGGATTATATGGAACATAGTAAATTGGGATTTCAATAGAATGATGTACAGGAGCAGCCATTCTATTTTTAACTATTGTACAACGTGCATAATGCCCAATAATCTGTTCGCTACCATCTTCATCTTTAATTACAACGTTACCAGCAGCACCCATTTTCTTCTCCATTCCTATTCGTTGATGAGAAAAGAATTTTAGTGCTCTACCACCAGGAGTATGAAATCTGTCTTTAAAATATTCACCTGGTTTATCTCTTAGCTGATTAACAAATACTACTGCTGTCTTAGTTTGATAGGCAGCTTGTGCTATTTTACCTAATTGCCTTGCCATGTACCTTGCTAACTCAGCAACACCTTGAATGTCGGGATCAAAATCATCAGCTAAAACTTTATCGGGAATAAGACCAGCTACAGAATCAATCACTACAAGTTCATAAATATTAGAACAAACCGACTTATATACCCTTTCTAATATATCACCTGCACTTAGTAAAGAAAATCCTCCATCATCTGTTTTTGTTTCTTTATCGGTAAACAGGCTAGGCAAGTATAATTTGGTTGGATCGCAACCATTTATTCTAGCCAATGCGTAACTAAATGATCTTTCCGTATCGAACCAAATACATAGTTTATTATCTTTTTGAACACTGGCAGCAAGTCGCATGGCAACCGAGGAATTATGACTTAAAATACCATTAGACCAAAAAGAGTGAGTTTCTGGCAGCATAAAATCATATGTTCTCTCGTTTCCATGATCTATTGCCACGACATCAGAGTAAATAAAATTACAGGATTGTAAATCTTTTAAATGAGATAGTAAATGTTGATTACAATCTGTTTGTTCAAGAGATAAAACTATAGATGATAATTTATTATATGTTAAATTACACCTATTACTTTGAATGTCATTAAGAATTTTTATTAGATGTCTACTTCTTTGTTCTGGGTCCACTGATTCATATAAACTTCTAATATTATTATTCTGATGGGGAATAGAGTCAATATTTGTATGACGAATCCTATCGTTTCTGGCTTCCATTGCTATTTTTACTTTGTTACTTTTAGCATTATTATTAAACCCGATATCATTCGAATATCGATCTAACTCAGCACCTGCTAGTTCTAGCTCATAATAATCTTTATCGTAAACTTTGTTATGAAAAATGGTTATATATGCATATATATTAAAATTAAGTAGCATCAGTTGTAGTTCTTGAAGCATTTTTAAACTACACGAACAAAATTGTAAATTAAGTTTGTCTGTATGAAAAGTACCATCCGTATCAAAATACGCTCTTATAAAAGCTGTTTGCGATTTCTTTGATGCAGACCTAATAGATCTAGGAATCGTCTTATCACACGATTTTTCGTTGCCTAATCCATGTTTCTTTTTAAACTCAAGTGTAAATTCTTTGGAATTTATGTTATAATCCACAGCGTGTCTGAGACCATATGTTTTCTCGTATCTTTTAACGCAATTTAAAATTTTCTCTCCGTAACAATTTTTTAAAGCATTTTTAAAATCTCTAGCAATATCTTCGTCCGTGTTGGAAAAACCAATCCTGCAAGGAGGTGTTAAATTGCCGTCTCCTAAAATGTACCCCACTAAAGAGGCTTCATCTTCAGAGATATTCGATGATTGGTTCCACAATTTCGTTCCTCTTACAACGCATACCGAATCTCCAACAGATACACTCTGTAGTTTCCTCCATACGAGAAACCCATTAGAATCCATTACTCGCACTGGGTGATTATAACTTCCTTCTATGGCAAAACCGTCCTTTGTTGTGATTCTGATGGTTTTTGTGCTTCCATATTGTCCGCGATAAAAGTGAGATGTTTTTTCAACCCCTTTGCCACCAACAATTGAATACTCTTTATCTACGAATCCAGTCAAAGCGTCTAAAA
>Ga0315274_10017549_pt1 | contig 10092 bp, 16 predicted proteins | sample YL17G02_20_MG_FD_203700 | JGI IMG/M metagenome (GOLD analysis project Ga0315274, IMG submission 203700) | Sediment microbial communities from Yellowstone Lake, YNP, Wyoming, USA - YL17G02_20 | ecosystem: Environmental > Aquatic > Freshwater > Lake > Sediment | place: USA: Wyoming | collected... | reverse complement strand
GCGGCCCCAGATGTGAGAGCCGATCGCGGTGTGACCCTACTTCCCGTCGAAGATGTCGCTCCCGAACTCCTTGCGATAGAGAGCGTTCAGTGCCTTGAAGGCTTTGCGTTGCCCTTCGTTCATATCGGGCGGCTTATCAAACCCAGCCTTCGACTTCTTTGCCCTGATGTATATCTTCGCCGGGGGCTTCTTTTTGTTAAAGGCCATTAGGATCACCTCCTTTCAAATAGAGTATAGCACACTATACACACGTTGTCAAGCCACTAGAGCCAAATGCAGGGTTTTTGATACCGCAAGGTGGCTAATAGACTAAACGAAATAAATCTTTTTGGATAAATTGAGCCATAAGGCCGTCTCTCGGGGCGGCCCCAGTCATTAGGGAGGGAGAAAGAAATGCCGCTACCAAAACCGAAGGGTGAAGAAAGTAAGGAAGATTTCTTGTCGCGTTGCATGGGCGACAAGGTGATGGTTGACGATTACAACGATGAGGAACAGCGCTTTGCCATCTGCAATTCACTCTGGAAACAGAAGGCGAGTGCTAATGGCGAACCGGAAATCCGCAAATTTACCAATTGGGAAATGCGGAAGACGCCGGACGAGCTGACCCTCTCTGGATATGCCGCCGTCTTTGACCAATTGAGCGAAGACTTGGGCGGGTTTCAAGAGAAGATTCAGCGGGGAGCCTTTGCCAAGACGATCAAAGAGGGCAATGTCAAGTTTCAGGTCAACCACGAAGGGTTAGCCCTGGCAAGCACTTCCAAAAAGACGCTGATCGTGGAAGAGGATAAACAAGGACTCCGGGTAGATGTCCATCTCCCGATGGCCTCACCGGATGTGCAATCGCTCCACTATGCGATCCAGGCTGGCGGGATCGACCAAATGTCCTTCGCTTTCAACACGGTACAGGACGAATGGGAAGCGCTCGATACAGTCAACCCGATTCGAACACTGAAGGAAATTCGGCTCTATGAAGTGAGCGCGGTCAATTATCCCGCCTATCCCCAGACCTCCATCGCAGTAGCACGGTGCATTGTGCTCCAGGCGATCAGTGCCATGCGGAAGGGCAGAGTGCTCTCCGGAATGAACGAGGGCAAATTAAAGGAGGCCGTGGATGCGATCAATAGCGCCACTGCTTCCATCGCAGAGGTTTTAGCGCAGGTAAACACCGAAGAAGATTCCATCGTTGTGCCGGGAGTGGACTCCCACAAAACGGTGATCAATAACGTAGCACCGGCGAATCCGGTTAACCTGATCGAAGACGCCAAACGAAGGCTGCGATTAATCAGCCAATTGTGAAAGGAGAAACAAGTTGAACATTTTAGAACTACAGAAGAACCGAAACGATTTGATTGTTGAAGCTCGCTCGATCTTTGATGCCGCGGACAAGGACAAACGTGATCTATCGACTGATGAAAAGACAAAATTCGATCAGCTAATGGATCAGTCAGAAGCCCGTGCAGTTCAGATCGCACGATTGGGTAAATTGGAAGGCGCGGAGGTGGACCTTCGCACGATTTCCGTTCCCGCCACAAAGCCGATTCCCGCCGGAGTAAACAGCGGATTCAATTCCTTTGGAGAATTTCTCCAGGCCGTTGCGAGGGCTTCCGATCCGACAGAACGGATTGACCCGCGACTATTGGCCTACCGTGACCGGGAAGAGCGAGCCGGTACCGGCATGAGTGAAGGGATCCCAGCAGATGGTGGATTTCTTGTTCAGGTAGATTACGTCAACGAATTGCTGAAGAAAACATACGACACTTCCGTTATTGCCAGCCGTTGCCGGAAGATTCCCGTCTCCGCCAATTCCAATGGAATCAGACTGCCCTATATTCGTGAGACCAGTCGCATTGACGGTGCTCGCTGGGGCGGCATCCTGGCCTATTGGAAGGGCGAGAGTATCACAAAGTTAGCCTCGCAGCCTGATTTTGGACAGATCCAATTGGACCTGAAGAAACTCACCGGCTTGGCTTGGGCTACCGATGAACTCCTGCAAGACACCACGGCTTTGGGCGCCTTCATTTCCGGAGCCTTTACGGAAGAGTTCGCTTTCAAGCTCGATCACGAAATCCTTTGGGGATTAGGCGGTGGGCAACCGTTAGGTATTATGGTCGCTCCTTGCCTCGTTACCCAACCGATCGTCTTGGGTCAGGCAATCAATACCATCCTCTTCGAGAATATCGCGGGGATGTATGCCCGGATGTGGGGCAAGAGCCGACCGAACGCAGTGTGGCTCATCAACCAGGACATCGAACCTGAACTCTACGGCCTAGGCCTAGTGGTCGGTGTTGGCGGGGTTGCTGTTTACCTTCCGCCCGGTGGTCTCTCTGCGGCTCCCTACGGCACAATCTTTGGTCGTCCAGTAATCCCCTGCGAACAGTGCTCAACCCTGAGCGCCGTAGGCGACATCATCCTGGCCGACTTCTCGCAGTATATCTTGATCGACAAGGGCGGGATTCAGGGCGCTTCCAGCATCCATGTCCATTTCACCCAAGACGAAACTTGTTTCCGTTTTGTCTATCGTGTCGATGGTCAACCATGGTGGCCGGCTCCGCTGACCCCTCACTCCGGCTCTGGAAATACCCTGAGCCCCTTTGTAACTCTGGCCGTGCGGCCATAGAAAGGAGACAAACTAAATGGCGTATCCCTTTAGCCTTCCACAGAATTTCAAGATTGTGGAAGCCATTACCCCGCAAGTCGGGGCTGCCATCACTTCTGACTATGTGAGTTTGAAATATGCTCACAAAGCATGGGTGATTGTTATGATCCAACAGGCCGCGGTCAATAATGTCGCAATTACAATTGAGCAATCTCCGCTGGTTTCCGGCGTGGGCCACATCCCGATCGTGAACGCTGTTCCGATTTGGGTTTGCCTACGAGCCGAGGCATCGGATGCTCTGATCGAACAGGCCGCAGCCGTTGGCTATACAACCTCTGCCGATCAGTGGCATAAGATTGTGATTTTTGAGATTGATCCGGCACTATTCACGGACGGTTATGATGTTCTTTCTGTTGTAACCGCCGCGAGCAACGCTGGTAACCTCACTTCTGCGCTCTTTATTTTGGCGTCACGATACCAGCAAGACACTCCGCCAACCGTAATCATCGACTAGGTAAGCGCATTTGTCTGAGCGAAGCGCGTGATTTCTTGGGGCGGGGGGGAGCGGACCTGACAAAATTCGGGTGCATCCGTGTGAATCCCGACAATGATGGATTCCTATATCGGGTCACCCTCCCCCGCACCCCGCCAGATAAAGAAAGGTAGAAAAGCATGAAGACGAAATCTCTATGGACACAGGTCCCGAATTGTGGACCCAATCTTACCCTCATTGACCGGGATTATTCCCCGGCAGCCGGGGCATCGGTCTGGCATAACTGCCCTCAACTGGCGTTGCTGGATCCTTACGTTGGTTGGACCTTCTTCGAAGATTTCTTGGATATGCCATGCGATGATACTACCCACAACCCGACCGCATGGTCATATTCGGGGATTCATCCCAGTCAAATAACCTTCCCCATTTCTCTTTTGAGCGGCGTGATCCAACTCGATTCTGCCAATACCGACCTTGATGAAACATATATTCAGGCCGGACATTCCGTCACCGTTGCTCCGTTTGTGATTACAGACGCTTCCCTCAACCCCGTTTTCTTTGAGGCCCGCGTCAGGATGTTGGAGATTGCCGACCTTGGCGCGTTTATTGGTTTGGCGGAAGAGGGTTCGGCGGCTGCCGGCTTCTTAACGGACGCTACGGGTGTGTTAGTAAATAAAGATTTAATCGGGTTCAATATCCTTAACGCTTCTCCCACGGCTTGGAACTTCACCTATAAGGCGCTGGGTCAGGTTGTCTATACCCAGGCGAACGTGGTGGCAAATGATGGCGCGACTTGGGTTCGGCTTGGTTTCTATTTCGACGGCCTACATACCGTGCGAACCTACATCAACGGGGTTCTGAATGCTACCACTCACCTGACCAATGCTGCCACCTTCCCGACCGGCGAAGAGATGTCTCCGATTATCGCTGTCAAAACAGGCGAAGGCGTTTTGAAACGAATCCAAGTGGACTATATCAAAGTAGTTCAGATTCGGTAGGCTGCCATGAGAACAAAAGTTATTTGGACTCAAGTTCCAGCAAGGGGTCCCAACATGGTTTTTGCCGACCGGGACTACTCCCCTTACACGGGCGCGAGTGTATGGCATAATTGCCCTCAGATCGCCCTACTGGATCCGACTGTTGGCTGGATATTCTACGAGGACTTTCTTGCCCTTCCCTGCGACGTTACCCTGCACGACCCCACTGGTTGGACGATGCAAACCGATATTGCTCCCGGTGGCGGTCCGATGACCTTTCCCGTCAGTTTTCTCGGCGGGGTAGCATCTGTTACCACTGGCGGGGCAGCGGACAATGATGAAACCTATTTCCAGGCCGGGCACAGTAAAACCGTCGCTCCGTTTTGGATGGTGGATGCTTCGGCCAGGGCATTGTTTTTTGAGTGCCGCGTTATGGCGGCCCAGCATCTATCCAATAGCATCTTTGTCGGCCTAGCGGAAGAAGGCGCTTGTGCTGCAAACTTCCTGTCTAACGATGATGGTGTTATTGCCGACAAAGATTTTATCGGGTTCAACATCCTTGACGCTACGCCTGCCGCATGGAATTACACCCACCGATTAAGCGGTCAAGTAGTTGTGACCCAGGTCGGGGTGGCCGTGAACGCAGACGATTGGCACCGATTCGGATTCTACTTTGACGGGTTGCATACTGTTCGGCTCTACATCGACGGTGCTCTCAATGCGACTACCTATTTGACCAGCGCGGCTACATTCCCCGCTGGCCAGGAGATGTCCCCCATGATTGCGGTCAAAACCGGCGCCGTTGCTGGCAATGCCAAAATCGTTAAGGTGGATTATTTCAAAGTGGTTCAAATCAGATGATAAATGGCTACTAAAAAGAAGCCACAAACACGACCAGCAATGGTTATGAAGCAAGCGGAGGGGCCATCTGGCCCCTCCCCCATTTTCGTGCGAGCCATGGTGAAGATGATCTATGGCGGCAAAACTATTTTTCCTGGTAACGCAATGGCCGTCGCCCCAAAACTGGCAGAAGAGTTGATCAAAAAAGGGATGGCGGAATGGGGAACGGCAAAAGAACGCGCTGTCTTGGAACCGGAGGAACGTCGATGAGCTACGGATTAAAACTGAAAACCCCCGGTATCCTGCAACCGATCTCATTAGCGGAAGCCAAGGCACACATGAGAATCGATCCAGTGCTCGAAGATACCGAGATGGATGTTATGATCGATGCTCTGATCAAGGCGGCACGTGAGTATTGTGAATCTTATCAAAACCGCTCCTATATTACCCAAACCTGGCAACTCGTTTTGGATTGCTGGCCTTCGGTAGATTACATTGATTTAGCGCGGCCCCCCTTGGTAAGTGCCGGCATCACCTACATTGATTCCGCCGGTTTTTCACATACGATGCCCATTGCCGATTACATTGTGGATACTACCTCCTACACCGGGCGGATCGTTCTGGGATATGGCGAAGTGTGGCCTACAGAAACGCTACGGCCTGGGGCTGCGATCACCATTGAGTACATCGCCGGTTATGGCGCAACCGGATCTACCATTCCCTTTACGGCGAGGGCGGCCATGTTGTTATTAGTTTCCCACTGGTACGAAAACCGGGAAGCGCTGGGAACGGCTGGCAATGAAATCAAGTTTGCCGTCTCCGCTCTATTGGATATGAACAAGGTCTATTGATGGAAGCCGGAAAACTTCGCCAACGGGTGATCCTCCAATCATTTGTGGCAACACGTGACGCTTACGGCGAACCGATTGAAACGTGGTCAACAGTTGTCACTCTTTGGGGGGCGGTAGAGCCATTGACCGGGCGGGAATTCTATCAAGCGCAGCAAGTCAACGCCGAGATAACTTATAAAGTGCGAATTCGCTACCGGACGTTGACCAACAGCAGAATGCGATTTCTGTTGGGAACGCGGATATTCGAGATCCTTTCCATCGTTAATGAAAACGAACGCAATCGAGAGTTGATCATGTTGTGCAAGGAAATCCCAGCATGAGCCAGGCAGTCTGGATGGCCCTAAATAAGTTCAAGCCGACCGCGGAAGAAATGGTCGGTAAGTTTGCCGAGGCCGCGGAAGCCGCTGGTAAGGTCCTTGTTTCTGCTATGAGCGAACGAGCGCCCAAACGGACCGGTGCACTATCGCGGGGAATTGTGATAGAGCCGGAGAAAACTGAGTCCGGAATATCGGTGAAGGTTGGCCCCGGCACATCTGTTTTCTATGGCCGCTGGGTTGAATTGGGGGTTCAATCAGGACCGCGGGCGAGACCGGCCCAACCTTTTATGCGCCCGGCGATGGATGAATCGAGAGGACAAATCCTGGCAGCGGTGAAGAAAGTGCTGAAAAAATGAGCTTAGAAACCGAGATTGTTCAGACATTGCAGAATCATCCGGGGATGGCGGCATTGGTGGTAACGCGGATCTACCCGATGTTGATGCCGCAGAATCCCACTCTTCCGGCGATCGTCTATCAGAAGATCAGCGGGCCGCGCAGTTATTCCCATTCCGGCGATCAGAACTTGACCTTTACCCGCTATCAATTCTCCTGCCGGGCACATACTTACGCGGGCGCGAAGGCACTGGCCGCGCAGCTGCGGGATTGTCTGAGCGGACGGAAATATGGCGTAATTCGGGCGTCGTTCTGTGTAAACGAACTAGACGATTACGATCCCATATCAAAGGATTTCCGCATCATTGTGGACTTCCATTTTTGGGTTGCTGAGGCATAGGAAGGATAGAACATGGCTAGAGTAACACTCACACCGATTGCAGTACCGGCAGCTTATGCCACAGCAGCCGTGGCGATTGTATGGACGGCTGCAGACGTGGCACTCAAAAACCAATTTGTAGGGACCGGACGGGAGATTGTCCTAGTGCAAAATGCGGATGCGGGCGCTACGCACACGGTGATCATTACATCCGTGGCGGATCCGTACAACCGCACGGGCGACATAACGCAAATCGTGGCGATCTCCACCTTTATGACATTCTTCATTGTGCCGATCACCGGATTCCTCCAAACGGATGGCTTTGTTTATCTCGAAGGCGACAACGCAAATCTAAAATTTGCAATATTGCGGCTGCCATAGGCGGGCGCGAAAGGAGTAAGAAATGGTAACAGGCGCAATTGCAGCGATTGGCTGCAAATTACAGATTGGGGCTACGGACATTGTGGAGGTCACGAATATCTCTGGACCTTCGCTGACACTGGAGACCGTGGATGTCACGAATCATTCCAGCACAGAGGCGTGGAAAGAATATTGCGCTACCCTGCTGGATATGGGCGAAGTGACATTTGACATCTCCTATATTCCCACCACGGCAACTCACAAAAACACTGCTGCAACGGGTTTGATCGGTATTTTGGTGAGCCGAGTGGTGGCGGCATTCGGAATCCATTGGTCCGATGTTGGAGCTACCGAGTGGACCTTTAATGCTTTCGTTACCAAGTTCACCCCTAGCGCCCCAGTGGCCGATAAATTGAGTGCGGCAGTCACGCTGAAAATCACCGGCAAATACACCGCCTTGGCGTAAGGCCGAGGGAGAGGAGTGATATATGGTAGTTCTCACAGATGGGATGGCTGCGTTTGGCACATTCCTACAGATTGATAAGGGCGGAGGTGGTTATGTAACTATTGCTGAGGTAAAGAATATCAGCGGACCTTCTCTTTCCGTGGATACAATCGATGCCACCAGCCATGGATCAACGGACAAGTGGAAAGAATGTATTGCGGGAGCTCTCGATGCGGGGGAAGTGACGTTTGATATTTCCTTTATCCCGACCGAGGATACTCACGATTACGTCGTTGGCTTGATCCATGACATGACGGACAAGACGCTGCGCGGGTTTAAGGTTATTTGGTCCGATCCCGTCCTTCCTGCAATAGGTACTACCTGGGGGTTCTCTGCCTTCATCACCAAGTTTCCACCGGCTGCGGCTGTGGCGGATTCTTTGAATGCCTCCTGTACGCTGAAGATTTCCGGAAAGCCGACGTTAGTATAATGCCGAATATTGTACCTTCGGTAACGATTGAATTGGGCGGGAAGGTTCGCCATCTCCGGTTTGATTTCAACGCGATCTATTGGATTAAGGAAAAAGCGAAGATCGATTTCCTTTTAGGAATGAAGAATCTTTCCACCCCAGAGATGTTCCATATTTTGCCGATTGTGATTCAGGGTTGTCTTATGACGGAAAGTAATCACCCAATCGAGGAAGTCAGATCCTGGTTATATCCGGGGAATATCGAGGAAATAAGCGCAAAGATCAAGGAATTGATCGACATCAGCACCCCGCACGGGGAAGGGGAGGCATCGAAGGATGCAGACCCTTTACTTGGGGAGAAGTCTGGTCAAGTGGACGGCATCTCCTCCGACTAAGCGAGGAAGAATTCTGGCAATTGACCCCGTTGGAGTTTGATCTCATGTTTGAGCGTTATCTTGATGAGCGCCGACATGGGGATCGCCGGGCAGCGCTAATTTCTTTCGTGATGTGGAATTGTTGGGCAAAGGAAAAAAAATCTTTCGAGGACTTCATGCTCACGCCAGAACGGAAACCCAAGAAGAAACAAACGGTCAAGGAAATGCTTTTTATTGCTGAAATGCTGACCGCCGCGATGGGCGGCCAGGATTTGCGCAGGAAGGCGGAATAATGGGCGCTGAGAATGAGATAGCAAATTTATTTATCCGGATCGAAGTCATGGAGAAGGAACTGAAAGCCTCCATGGATCGGGCCGAAAAGACCGTCCAAAGGGCTGCGAATACCATGACCGACAAGATCAAGGGATTTGCCAAAGGTGTCGGTTCCATGCTGGGTACGATCTCCGTCACTGTGATCGGTAAAGAGATCCTATCGCTCGGAAAGGCATGGGATACTGTGCAATCCGACTTTGCGAAGAACACTGGATTGATGGGGACAGATTTGGACACCTATCTCGGTTTGATCCGAAAGCTGCATGGGTCCACTGATTTGGCATTAGAGGATGCCGGAAAACTGATCGAAACTCTACACAACAAACTGAATCTCTCCGCTGAAGAAGTCGATGCCCAGATGGGAACCTGGGAAGCATTTATGGATGTTTTCGACGCCAGTCCAGAAACCATCGAGGCACTTGATAGGGTGATGACTAAGTTTGGCGATACCACCTTTGAAACCAAAAAGAAGTTTATGGATATTGCCCAAACCTTAAGAACTGATACTAATATGTCAATGGATGATTTACTGGGCAACATCAACTCCGTTGCCGCGCAGTTGGTTCCATTGGGATTCACGTTATCTCAGGCCGCTGGTTTCGTTGGTTCATTGGCTAAAGCAGGATTTGATGCATCCGAAGTAACGATGGCCTTGAATACCGCCCTTACCAGGATAAAAAAGCCAGAGGATTTGTTTGCTATCTTCGAAGCGATCAAGAATGCTCCTACCGAACTTGAAGCAGTAAATATTGCCATTGAAACATTCGGGCAGCGAGGCGGTGCAAAGTTGGCAGCGGCTTGTCGTCAAGGTGGATTGGACATTGACGGATTCACCACAAAGATAACAGCGAACGAAACCGCATTCGAGGATGCAGCCAAGGCGAATGAAGAGAAGTTTCAAGAGAAGCTAGGCGGATTGATGAACAAACTGCAAGAGGTGGGAATCACCATTGGTACAGCTTTAATCGATGGTTTGAAGTGGTTGATGGATACATTCTCGTCTTCCCCCACTTGGGTGCAGATAATGATCGGTTCGATCATTGCGGTGGGCGCTGCTATTGCACTGGCCATGAGCGCAAACCCGATTACGCTCATCATGGTAGCAATTGCCGCGTTTATCGCTATTGTGGGCGTGATTGTCGAGAATTGGGAGCCGATCAAACAATTCTTCCTGGATCTATGGGGCTCGATCACGGGTTGGGCGACCGATACTTGGCAGACAATTAAGGATTGGGCTATCGGGACATGGGACTCGATTGTCACCGCCTGGAACGCAGCAGGTAATTTCTTCACGGGGATCTGGGACGCGATCACGGGAGCGTTCA
>Ga0315274_10017547_pt1 | contig 10092 bp, 7 predicted proteins | sample YL17G02_20_MG_FD_203700 | JGI IMG/M metagenome (GOLD analysis project Ga0315274, IMG submission 203700) | Sediment microbial communities from Yellowstone Lake, YNP, Wyoming, USA - YL17G02_20 | ecosystem: Environmental > Aquatic > Freshwater > Lake > Sediment | place: USA: Wyoming | collected... | reverse complement strand
AGGAGGAGGACGTCCTCACCTACATCCTGTACCCGGCCATTGCCCCGGCGTTCCTCAAGGGCGAGAAGAAGCCCGAGGAGCTGCCGAAGCGGGGGAGCGGGGTATCCTCACAGCCCGGCGGGATCCCATCGGCCATGGAGGTGGAGGTGGACGGCGAGGTGTACTCGGTCCGGATCGTCTCGGTGGGCGGGAGCGCAGTGGCCCAGGCCGTTTCCCCGGGCAAGAAGGCGCCGCGGGGGGAGATGGAAGGCGGGATTAAGGCCAGCATACAGGGGATGGTGCTGAAGGTGCTGGTCTCCGTCGGAGCGTCTGTAAAGCAGGGGCAGACGCTTCTCGTGCTGGAGGCCATGAAGATGGAGAACCCGGTCACCAGCCCCCGGGACGGCAAGGTGACGGACATCTTCGTGGATACGGGGGACGTCGTGGCAGGCGGTGACGTCCTCCTGGTGGTCCGATGAGCCACTTCGAGAAGGTCCTGGTGGCGAACCGGGGCGAGATCGCCATCCGGGTGATGCGGGCCTGCCGGGAACTGGGCATCGAAACGGTGGCGGTCTACTCCACACCGGATCAGAACGCGCTCCACGTGAAGTACGCAGATGAGGCCTTCTGCGTGGGCGAGGCCCACCCGTCCAAGTCCTACCTGAACAAGCAGCGGATCGTGGATATCGCAAAGAAGAGCGGCGCAGAGGCCATCCACCCGGGCTACGGGTTTTTAGCCGAGAACCACCAGTTCGCGAAGCTGGTGGAGTCCGAGGGGCTGATCTTCATCGGGCCCCACTGGCGGACCATCGAGGCCATGGGCAGCAAGATCGGCAGTAAAAGGATGATGCGGAAGGCCGGAGTCCCGGTCCTCCCCGGCACCGAGGAGGGGACCACCCCCGAGAAAGCGGCCATGGTGGCCGAGGAGATCGGCTACCCGGTGATCGTCAAGGCCTCGGCCGGGGGCGGGGGCATCGGTATGCATATCGTGAACGATCCCCAGGCCCTCTCCGAGGCCATCGAGGCCGGCCAGCGGATCGCCCAGTCCGCCTTCGGGGACGCCACGGTCTTCATCGAGAAGTACCTGGTCCGGCCCCGGCACATCGAGTTCCAGGTGCTGGCCGACTCTTCCGGCCATACTCTCCACCTCTTTGACCGGGAGTGCTCGATCCAGCGCCGGCACCAGAAGCTCGTCGAGGAAGCCCCCTGTCCCATCATGACCCCGGAGCTGCGGGACCGGATGTCCAAGTCCGCCGTACGGGTGGCAAAGACCGCCGGCTACACGAACGCGGGAACCGTGGAGTTCCTGTACTCGGAGGGCAGCTACTACTTCATGGAGATGAACACCCGCCTGCAGGTGGAGCACACGATTACCGAGGCCATCACAGGCATAGACATCGTGAAGCAGCAGCTGGCCATTGCCGCGGGGAAGGACATCCCCTTCGACCAGAACGATGTCACCATCCGGGGGGCCGCCATCGAGTGCCGGATCAATGCCGAGGACCCCCTCGCCAACTTCCAGGCGGACCCGGGCAAGATCGTGCGCTACCGGTCGCCGGGCGGCCCCGGCATCCGGCTGGACTCCGGGATCCACATGGGCTACTCCATACCGGTTCTCTACGACTCCCTGATCGCCAAGCTCACCGCCTGGGGCATGGACCGGCCCGAGGCGATCCAGCGGATGCGCAGGGCCATCTCCGAGTACGTGATCCTGGGGGTGAAGACCACGCTCCCCCTGCACCTGGCCCTCATGCACCACCCGAAGTTCATCAAGGGGGCAACCCACACCCATTTCCTGATGGACGAGGGGGTGATGGAGACCCTGCCGCGCTACGTCCGGGAGGACGATACCCGGATGGCAACCCTGGCCGCTTCCCTGAAACAGGGGAAGGAGGTGGTGGCCATCACCGCAGCGGTGAACGCCTATCTTGCCGCCCGGCAGCAGGGCGGGAACCCGGGGAAGTGAAGGGGATCCAAGGGGATTCTCCATCTCTGAGGAACCAGGTTCCTTCATCTTCGCCCAAGAACGGATCCGTCTATCCTCACCGGGGGAGGGCGCCGGGAGGGGGCAGAGCCCCCTCCCGTCCTCCTCAGTGAAGATAGGGGGTAGCGTAAGTTCCCTGTTACTCGTCGGGATCCGAAGTATGGTGCGGGAGGGGGAGAACCCCTCTCAGTCCCTCCCCCATGAGGATAGTCGGTTGGGAGGTTTCCGGGAATTCTGCCGTGCCTGAGTAGGGCAGCAGAAGGGGGCAGAGCCCCCTTCCGGTCCCACCCCCGTGAAGATAGTCCGAAGTGAAGTGTCCGGAATGAATCTCCGGCCAGTTCTTTCGTCATGCAACCTGCACGGTCTTTGCATACCCGCTCCGGTGTATCATCCCCCCCGGCCAGTCCGCAAAGCCTTTACCACATCGAGACGCGATTCTTCTGGAGATACCACCCGGTGATCCCCCATGGAACAGGCCGCATGGAAGGACAGTGAGACCATCTTCACCCACCAGCGGCTTGTTGACTGGCTCCTCCGCCTCACGCTCCCCCTCGTCGTCCTGGTCCTCCACCTGCTGGTGCTCGCGCTCACCTTCGGCACCGGCATCATGCTGATCCTCGCAGGGCTGATGCTCGCCTACGAGCTCCCGCCAGCCGGCAAGGAGACGATCATCCCCCTCGGGATCCTGCTCGGGTACCCCTGGTGGGCCGTGGCCGGATCCATCGCCATGGTGGACCTGGAGGTGGGTCTCTTCATGGTCTGGAACTTTGACCTGGCGGAGCGTATCCCGGTCCTGGGCCCGTGGATCACCCGGTTCATCCAGGGCGGCCGGGAGTTCCTGGGTGAGCGCCCCTGGCTCTCCCGCCTCTACTTCTTCGGGATCGTGGTCCTGGTCATGGTGCCGGTGCTCGGCTCGGGCGGGGTCCGTGGGTCCATCGTCGGGAGGCTGCTGGGCATGAGCCGCCGGATGGTGATAGGGGCCATCGCCACCGGTGCCCTCATCGGGTCGTTCGGGATCGCCCTGGCCACCCTGTACCTGCAGCAGGCCTTCCTGCGGAGCCTGTACCTGGGCGCTGCGGTCCTTCTCGGGATCATTGCGGCGGGTGTCCTCATCTACTGGTTTGGGAACCGGTATTACGGCGGGAAAGAGACCGCGTGAGGCGTCGAAGCACCGCTGGTGGTGATCCTGGTGGCATCCCCCCTCCCGAGAGAGCAAGGGAAGCAGTTCTCGTCGGAGAGGGTAGGTTACGGGGGGGGCGATCCCCTCCCGTCCTTCCGTTCTGCTTGGCAGGAATGACCAGCCTGAAACCGATCCAAATCCGCAATGAGATTATTGAGTAAAATATTTATTCATATGAATACATTATTTATTCAATGCTCCACCGTCTCTTCACCTCCGGTACCCGGGTGAAGCTCCTGACCCTCTTCCTGCTGGACCCGGAGCGGGAGCGCTATCCCCGGGAGATGGAGCGCGAGACCGGGGAGAACATCAACGCGGTGCGGAGGGAGCTCCGGAACCTGGAGGAGCTGGGCCTCCTCTCCAGCACCTCCCGGGGCAAGCAGCGGTTCTACGCGGTGAACCGGTCTTTCCCCCTCTTTCCCGAGCTTTCAGGACTGGTATTAAAAACTGAAGGGCTCACGTCCATCATCCGCGAGCGGCTGGAAGATCTGGGCGGCATCTCCTACGCCTTCCTCTACGGACCCTCTGCACGGGAGGGCGGGGCCTGGACCGGTGACCTGAACCTCTTTCTTGTGGGGGAGGTGGACCCGGTCCGGTTCCCGCAGGCAGTCAGGGAACTCCGGGAGCGGCTGGGCCGGGAGGTCCACACCCTGCTCGTCACGAAGGAGGAGTTCCGGGACCGGCTCGGGAACCGGGAGCCGGTGCTCCGGAACCTGATGGAGGGACCGAAGGCGGTGATCATCCCGCTGTCGTGATCACAGGGACGGGATTGTGCTCCCTCGTCCAGGGTCCGGTCTTTTTCCAGGGTGGGTGCAGGAGGGGGCAGTCCCCCTCCCGGCGCCCTCCCCCAGTGAGGAGAGCCCGTCCCCACATGGGAGTGGGGCCCGCATCCTTTTCCCGGCTCCCGTAACAGAATCTTTATCCCTGCGGGTTTCCTTTCTGTACTGCAACTTTGCGCTGCGGTGGCCTAGCTGGTTAGGGCGCCAGACTCATAGGGTTTTAAGCGAATTCGGAAGCGCCATCATCTGGGATATCTGGAGATCGCGGGGTCGGATCCCGCCCGCAGCATCGGATTCTCATCAGGTTTTTCCCTGTTTCTGGCGCAGGGCCTGCGTGGTGGCTGCAGATTCTTTCGGGTGGTGCTCCAGAACCCTGTACTTTTTGGCACTGACACACCAATTCTCACCGGTAGGTCATCCGCTCGCGTGTACCGGGTCCCTCCAGCAGGGGGACATTGACGCTGGTTCCCCGGGCGACTGGCGGCTACCCGTGAGGTATGCCCATGCACCTTTCCCCGGAACCGCAGTCCCCCTTTCATGCTCTCACGGTACGGCAGGTCCTGGAGGAACTCCGCTCCGGCACCGAAGGACTGGATCCCGGGGAAGCCGGGGCCCGCCTCGTGGCTTATGGACCCAACCGGCTCCAGGAGAAGCGGCGGCACTCACCCCTGCGCCTCCTCGCCCGCCAGTTCACCGATCTCCTCATTGTCGTCCTGGCCGCGGCTGCGGTCATCTCGGGATTCCTCGGAGAATGGCTCGACGCATCCGCCATCATCGCCATTATCCTGCTGAACGGGAGCATTGGCTTTCTCCAGGAGTACCGGGCAGAACGGTCCCTGGAGGCGCTGAAGCGGATGATCGCACCCCGGGCGCGGGTGATCCGCGGGGGCACGGATGCAGAGGTGGATGCCCGGTGCCTGGTGCCCGGTGATCTCCTGGTGATCTCCGAGGGGGACCGGGTGTCTGCGGACGCCCGGTTGCTGGAAACGGTGGCACTTGCCGCGGATGAGGCCGCGCTGACGGGCGAATCGGTGCCAGTATCCAAGGACGCGCTCGTGGTCTGCGCCAGGGACGCGGACCTGCAGGAGCGGGTGAACATGGTCTTCCTGGGCACTGTTGTCACCCGGGGTAGGGGGAGGGCGGTGGTGACCGCCACCGGCATGCGCACCGAGCTGGGGCAGATCGCCCGGGCAGTGGCAGAGGAGCGGGTGGAGGCAACCCCCCTGCAGAGGAAGCTGGCCGTCCTGGGAACGCAGCTCTCCGTCGCCGCCCTGGTCATCGTGGCCCTGATCTTTCTCACGGGTACCGCCCGGGGCCTGCCGCTCCTGGCCATGTTCTTCATCGCCGTCTCCCTGGCGGTGGCAGCGATCCCGGAGGGTCTCCCCGCTGTGGTGACGATCACCCTCTCCCTGGGGGTGCAGCGGATGGCCCGCCGGCATGCCATCATCCGGAGGCTCTCCGCCGTCGAGACCCTGGGGGCAGCCACCGTCATCTGCACCGACAAGACAGGCACCCTGACCCGGAACGAGATGACCGTCCGGAGGATCTTTGCAGAGGGGAGGTTCGTCCGGGTCACCGGGGAGGGGTATATGGTCCGGGGGGAGTTTATGGGGGATACGACCAGCGAGGCCGTGGTTCCCATGGAACACCCATCCTTCCAGGCCATGCTTGAGATCGGGGTTCTCTGCAACAACAGTTCCCTTGCCATCGATCCCGTGGAAGGCACCGGCACCCTCACCGGAGATCCCACGGAGGGGAGCCTGCTGGTCCTGGCCGAGAAGGCCGGCCTGGACCACCGGAGACTGCGGGATGCCCATCCCTTCCGGCAGGAGATCCCCTTTGACCCGGCCCGCAAGCTGATGACCGTCGTGCGAACCACCGGTGACCGGTCCAGGGCGTATGTGAAGGGGGCACCGGAGGTGGTGGTGGTACTTTGCACCCGCGTGCTGTACGGGGGCGAGATCCGGCTGCTCAATGAGGAAGAGAAGGAAGCGGTCCTTACCGCCACCCATCAGATGGCATCGGGATCGCTACGGGTGCTGGGATTCGCTTTCCGGGATCTGTCGGGTGGTGAGAGTGAGGAGGAGATCGAGCAGGATCTGATCTTTACCGGCCTTGCCGGCATGATGGACCCCCCCAGGGCCGAGGCAAAGGAGGCGGTGCAGGCCTGCCACCGGGCAGGGGTGCGGGTGGTGATGGTCACCGGCGACAATCCCGCCACCGCGGGAGCGGTAGCCCGGGAGCTGGACCTGGCGGGAGGGGGGGCACCGGTGGTCATGACCGGGGCCGAGCTGGACCGTTGTACCGACAATGAGCTGACGGACCGGGTGGAGACGGTGGACGTGTACGCCCGGGTCTCCCCCGGCCACAAGCTCCAGATCGTTGACGCGCTCCGGGCCCGGGGCGAAGTCGTGGCCATGACCGGCGACGGGGTGAACGATGCGCCGGCCATCACACGGGCCGACATCGGGATCGCCATGGGCATCACCGGGACCGACGTGACCAAGGAGGCGAGCGACATGGTCATCACGGATGACAACTTTGCCTCCATCCAGCGGGCCGTGGAAGAAGGCCGGGTCATCTACGGGAACATCCTTCGTGCCGTGAAGTACCTGCTGGCATGCAACACGGGCGAGCTCGTCACCATCTTTGTGGCCATCATAGCCGGGCTTGCAAGCCCCCTCACCCCCATCCAGATCCTCTGGATGAACCTGGTGACCGACAGCCCCCCGGCCCTTGCCCTGGCCACCAACCCCGGGGACCCTGACGTCATGCAGCGCCCGCCCCCGGACCCGAAGGGTCGGATCCTCTCCGGCCGCCTTGCACTCGAGATGATCCTGGTGGGCCTGCTCATGGCCCTCGTGACCCTGGCTGCCTTTGCCTGGTACCGGGCAAGTCCTGCCGGGGCCCCCCTTGCAGGGACGGTCGCGTTCTCGGTGATCATACTCTTCCAGAAGTTCTATGCCCTCTCAGTCAGCGGCCCGGACAACGGTCCCATCGGTCTCCGCGACCTGTTCCGGAACCGCTGGCTCTGGGCCGCCATCCTCTTCGGTATCGCTTCCCAGGTCCTGGTAACGACGTGGGCACCCGCCCTCCCCATCTTCGATACCGTGCCCCTCGGTGCCACGGACTGGGCAGTCGTGTTTCTCCTTTCGTCGCTGGCGTTCTTTGTGCCGGAGGCGGTGAAGCGGGTGAGGAACCGGACGGGAGCGGGGGTGGGATAGGGAGAGGTCCTTCCTGTTCCCGTTCGGCCCCTGATCCATTTCAGCGTCCTGCAACAGGAAGCCCCCCACTCTCCGCCATGTTCTTATCCATAACAGGAGGAATACCTCCTCCATGGCCAGTCCGGTTATCTACTTCGAACTCCCGGCCGATGATGTGCCTCGGGCGAAGGCCTTCTATGAGAAGACCTTCGGCTGGGCCATCACCCGCCTGCCGGGCATGGACTACTACGCCATCACCACCCGGCCTCAGGGCGAGCCAGGGATCGATGGCGGCCTGATGCCGCGGCGGATGCCGGAGCAGACAGCCCTCTGCGATATCCACGTGGAGTCTGTCAATGCCGCACTGAAAAAAATCCGGGAGAATGGGGGCATGGTGCTTGTAGAGAAGACACCGATCCCAGGGTTCGGCTGGTTCGCCGTGTTCCGGGACCCCGATGGGAATCCCCTGGGCCTGCACGAGATGGAACGACCCGGTTGACCGGGCACGGAACGAGAATCACGGTCCGGTGAGAAACGGATAATCCCGTAACCGGATGCCGATAGCAGCGGGGCCCACCTGCTCCAGAAGGAAGACGCAGGTTCCCGGATTCTCGTGACAATCCGTTCCCTCATTCCTCCCGGGAGATCCTGTTCCGCTGGTTGGGGGTGGTTGCCATGGTCTCTCCTGCCTGAAATTCTTCCGCCATTGCGGGGTGGGTTTTCACAGGATACAAAGGGATGCGCCGGCTGTCCTACATCCCCAGCCTACCGGTGATACTGAACAAAAGGGAGGCAAACGGGATCAGCACCGATGTGACAACCTTGACGGTTGTCTCGATTCGGAATGGCCACTCGTGCATGGCCTGGACCTTGTCATAGGACCGGAAGAGAAGGTACCTGTCCAGGGGGGGGAGGGCATCCGGGTCCGCCTGGTGATCCTGTGCCCGGGTGATCTCTGTGAGGATCCTGTCCATTGCCCGTGCCTTCTCCTCTTTCAGGAGCCGGTGAATCGGCACGAGCGGGTAGAAGAACCCAAAGGCAATCAGGAGCATGAAGAGGAAGACCAGGCCCACACAGAATGCCAGGAGGTAGACCGGGCTGACCCGGAAGATCTGGGAGGCTGATGACATCACCTGCCAGATGACCAGGGGGATCCCCGCGCCAATGACCGTCACCGGAATGATGGAGGAGAGCATCAGCCGGCCGAAGCCGTCGGTGCCTCCCATCGGCCTGAGGGGATTGATCTCCACGGGCATGTAGCGGGTCATGAGGCCGATGAACGCGGTGGTGGCCATGTAGATCCAGAGGGTGTTGCCGATGATGAAGAAGGCGATGCACCCGAAAGCCGTTCCCCCGATCTGGACCAGTGCGCTCGTGTAGAGGATCGGGTAGCCGGTAAATGCACCCTCCGCAAGGGTTCTCGGAAGATTCAGGGAGACGAGCACCTGCCAGGCAAGGAAGAGGCCGGCCAGAATCAGCCCCATGATGGTCCCGGGCGACGGTTTGTAGGGGTGGCCGAAGATGTTGTTGGTGAAGGTGAGCTCCTCCAGCACCCGGCACCACGTACTCTCGCAGTACCGGGCGCCCAGGAAGATGGGAAGACGGTTTGTGGTCGCACGGGATCTCTGCACGTAGGGCTTCGCGGATCTCGTGCCGGCGGGGGGGTCTTCCCTGTGCCGGAAATTGAAAGACTCGCGGAGAAGGATCATGTGGCGTTTCAGAAAGATAAGCAGGAGGATGAGAAGGGAAACCAGGAGCAGGAGGTTTGCATCGTGCATCAGCTTGGAGAGGCCGCCTGAGACGGCGATGGGGAGGATGTACAGGATGCCGAACGGGATGGAGATGAACAGGAGAGAGCCGGGGAGATACCCGATATGGAGTCGGTCACAGAACCGATCCAGCAATTTCTCAAGCACCGGTTTCACAGGGATCTTCTCCTGATTTCCCTGAAGGCGCCGGATGTAGTACTTCCTGGTGGGCTGATTCCCGTACCCGGGACTCTCCTCAAAATCCCCCCTGTCGGATTCGCAGTGGAACTTCCCGCCGCACGCGTCGCAGTATTCGATGGTCTCATTGGTGGGGATCTCCCCGTAATTGAAGTGGCTCCATACAACGCCGAACCTACGGGTGGGCTTGCAGGCACCGGTGGGATCAATAAAATTGGGGGGATGAACGTAGAGCACGGAATAACCGGGCTGGGTCTCCACCTGTTTCTCTGCCCCGCAGTAGGGACAGGTGACAGTGAACCGTTCGCTCGGTGGCGGACTCACATCTGTCTCTTTCCGGTTCCTTCAGATATAAATGCCGCGGGACGTGGCAGCATTCCGGTCACCAGCTCCCGGTGGGCCGGAAAGACGATGATCCCGCCGTTCTGGAAGGTGCCGGCCGACAGAACCGCCTGGTTGTATGCCAGAACCAGCGGGTTCCACCCTCGAACCCGGCCCATTTCACGAATATATCTGCTGACCGGGAGAGAGATGGATCGGGGCAATCACCACCCCTGCAACACAGAATCAGAAAAAGAGGAGACTGACACACCATGAACGCACCACGCACCTTCGCAATGGCCGCACTCGCCCTCTGCCTGGTCGGCATGCTCGTGCTGCCTGCGGCGGCCGCACAGGCCGCCAGTGCAGGGCAGGCGGGCAAGATGGGAAAGGTTGACCCTGCACTGAAAGACGACCTCTGGACCGTGCACAGGGACTACCGGCTGAAGATCTATGACCTCCACGTGGAGAAGGCCGGAGCCGTCATCACTGTTCTTGCGAACCACCAGTGCGACGTCACCGGGCTGAATTCCATCCTTGGCGAGATCGAGGGCCAGCGCGAGCCCCTGAAGACCGCCCTGGAGAACAAAGACCGGGACGCCCTGAAGACCGTCAACAAGGAGCTCAAGGACCTCTGGCAGGAGTTCCGCAAGGGCGTCCGGGACAGCATCCGGGCCTGCTCGGGTACCCTGACCCGTGA
>Ga0315274_10017546_pt1 | contig 10093 bp, 20 predicted proteins | sample YL17G02_20_MG_FD_203700 | JGI IMG/M metagenome (GOLD analysis project Ga0315274, IMG submission 203700) | Sediment microbial communities from Yellowstone Lake, YNP, Wyoming, USA - YL17G02_20 | ecosystem: Environmental > Aquatic > Freshwater > Lake > Sediment | place: USA: Wyoming | collected... | reverse complement strand
TACAATTACTAAATAATTTGCATAAGCATCTTCATATGTCATGGCCCATATTTTATAGCCATCAATAATATATAGTTTTTTTTTCATCAGTCTTTTATTTTATTATTTATTAATTTAATTGCTGTTTTAAAACCAGCTAAAAATCCTACATATAAATCAGGTTGAAGATCACCATAGCTTTCTTCTATCATATACTTTTCAGCCATTTCTTTTAAAATATTATCAGTTATGTCTTCCATTAGTCTTCTATTTTATGTCCTAATACTTTTGTTACATATTCTTTATACTCTGCTCTAGTTAATATATGCAATCCTTCATATGTTTCACCTGCATCAAATATTTTTTTTACAGCATATAAAACATCAATAGTTTTCATGTACATTTCACCCATAAATGATACTTCTCTATTAATTAAAGAAGGATCTAAATCTACTGAGGTTATTTTCTTTTCTCCATCTCTTGTTACAGTAAGTGCCATTACCAATTCTGATTCATCAGGATTTGCTTCATTTGTGAAAACTATTCTGATCTGTTCATTTTCTAATTTAATTGTTTTTACTTCTCTCATTAGTCTTCTATTTTAAGTGTTTTAATTGCCCATTCTTTAGGTTTACCTGATGATATCATATCAACCCATTCTTTAGCAGTAGGAATGTAATTATTACAATCCTCTTTTACATGCTGTTCTCCAACATATCTAGTGTATACAGTTTTACCATCTGAATTTATAAATGAGTTACCAAATACTTTTTCACATTCAAATATACCTTCACTATGATGTCTAAACATTCTGTGCTTACTGTGTCCTATCCAAGCCTTAGTTTCATCAAACCATTCTTCAATGGCTATATAATCTTCAGGTTTTCCTCCCCATCTTTTTGCTGCTGATTTTGCATGTATTATAGGATGCATAAATTATAATTTTAAATTGTTAATAATAGATTTTAATGTGCCATTTCAATTAACTTCTCAAGACAAGCTAGTTCCGCCTCTTCATAATCAGTTCCATCCCAATTATCTGAAGCTAAACCACTTGTTTCACCTTCTTCAAATATACTCCACTGATAAGCATCATGTTCTATTTGTATAGAACCAGACATACCATGTTCATCTCTAAACCATCTAAATGCTTGTTGGTAAAGTGGTGCAGATACCCATCTTGAATCATTATTTCCTGTCCTATTATTTGACAAGTCTTCTATTAATTCTTGATTGTGGACATTGTAATATCCAAAACAAGGTTCATCAAATCCTAATTCTTTTAAAGCTAATGCTTGTTCGTAAGGTATAAATTCTTTTTTCATAATTTAAAATTTTTAAAATTTGCAATGTTGCATTGGATGTGCCATTATTCTAAACTTTTACTAATTAAATTTCCATCATGTCCAAATTCTTCAGTATCAGTAACATAAATAGTATTAGCTATTTCATATTCACCTGAAGGAATTTTAATAAGCATTACTCCATAACCACCATCATTATTCCACCAATCTTCTAAATCATTTAGAATTTTTTCATTTGCAAAATCTATTAAGTCATCTCTAAGATAACCATCAAGATCTGCTAAATAAAGAATATCTTCTCCATAAGTACTTAAATTCATAATATCATAAAAACTAACTTCTTTAGTTGTAGTATATAAAACATCATCAATTTCTCCTGAATCTCCACCACCTGAGTAGAATATTTTAATTCCCGTAACACCAAGGTCAGCCAACTTTAATAGAAGGCCTGTCATTTCATTTTCTGTCATATTATTTTGTTTTGTAAAATCTGCCAAGGATATTGGCATTTAAATATTCTTCTTTCTCAAGCACTTCATATTTAAACTGGTGCTTTACTTCTTGATAAGTTAATTCCATTGCTGAATAGCAAATCATTAAAATTTCCCTTTTAATTACAACACCTGCTTTGTGAGCATCTTTAAGAGTTTTATTACTACTGTAATATCTCATAAAGTCAGGTTTGAGCTCCCGGGTGTATTTCTTTAACCTTTTGTCTGTAGACATAGCTAAAGCTTTCTTACCCATAGGTTTCTTTATATTAGCAAAGAAATTCTTCTTACCAATATATGCAACAGATTTACCATCAAGAATAGCTGTCATAGAGTAAATAAATCCTATTGCTCCTTCTGGGATGCATAATTCATCAAACTCTTTACTTTTATATCTCCAACTCATAATGCTTGTTTTATTAAAGGAAACAATGCATCTCTCACAGCTTCAACACCATGATCTCTAACAGAATCAGATAAATCTTTAGACATGTCAAGAACTATATAGTTAAAACCATACTTTTCTTTATATCTTTTAGCTGATTTAAGACCAGGATCATCATTATCAAATAGTACAAGTATCTTTTGATACTTACTTAGGAGAGGTTTCATAAAATTTTCTGGGATAACAATGTTCTCACTGTCTGGAGCAATGCTTTCAATTCCACTTATACCTAATTTCTTAAAACACATTAAGTCTTTTAAAGAAGAAGTAATAATCAAATATTTAGATTTAAACTCAAGCTGATCAGAGCCCTGGATATAATCTTTTACTTTAATAAATTTGTTATCTTTTACTTTTGGTGTGTATATCTTATACAAACTACCATCTTCTCTAAAGAAGCCATAAATAAAATTAGCTTTTATATTAACAGTATCAAGAATATAACCATCGTCTTCCTTAATCATATTGTAAAACTCTAAAGGATGTACATTATAATGTTCTAATATATTAGAACTTAATCTAAAACCTTTCCAATATGACTGATCTAAAGTATTCCAGTGTCTGATTTCAAAATCAGAGACCGTGTATTTACTTTGTGGAAGATAAGTTAATGGAACATATGTATTGTCAGAAATATAAACATCATAATCTGACATAATTCTAAAAGAAGCTTTACCTCTTCCATCTAGATTATATAAATGCATAACTAGGTTTAAACCATCACCACCAAATCCAGATGAAAAATCCTTGAACTTATAAAATCCTTTATTGTCTGTGTATATACACATAGAAGGAACTTTATCAGTAGGATTAAATGCAGATTTTATTTTTAAACTTTGACCACAAAGTCTTTCAGTAAGGTTTAAATAATACTCAAATACCCATTCTCTAGGTACTTCATTTAAATCAGAAATTATTGTTTTTGTAGAAATCATATACTAAAATTTAAAAATTAGGGGGAATCACTGACTCCCCCTGACTTTATTAGTCTAAAGAGAAATCAGTAGAAGGCTTATTTGGTATGTTTAAATCATCATCTCCAAAACTTTCAATATTGTTTATTTCAAGTTTTTTCAAATGTTTAGATTCATCATATCTAATAACTTTACCTTCTTCAACTTCACCAAATGCATACTTACCTTTTTCTGATTTAGGTAACCATAAATCATAATTGGTATAACCAGTTCTACCAACATATTCTTTACCTGCAACACAAAATTCAAGATATCTATCTTTAATCGGTGCAGTTTTATTAAATTCTTCAACAAAAGCTTCAATAGTATCATGTTTGTTATGCTGTGATACCATCCAATCATTGATTCCCATTGTTTTACAAAGATTCTGTAAGAACATTAAAATTGATCTATCTCTTTGTATTTTGATACCAGTTTTTGTCTCACCATCTGCAAATGCATATTGACTTGCTTTAACTCTACCAATTTGACCTTTGAAGTGTCCTTTTGACTCATCATCTTTATCAAGCATAAATCCTTCAAAACCTTCAATAGGTTCAGTTTCAACATGCAATATCAAATGAAATGCATTGTCAATAAATTTAAATTGTTCTAACTCAACATTGTTGATTTTCAACACTTTGTTTCCTGGACTAATCGTTTTTGGTAAACCGGATCCACCGGTACCTAAATCATCTGTACTTAACGCCATCTTATTTTTATTTTTATTTGTTACACATAAATTTTATCCCAGTGAAACTCTAGTTCACCTTTTTCATTCATCTCAGAAACTACTATTTCTTCATTTCTTAAGTGCTCTGGTCTTGCACCACAAGTCACTTCTTCACTGGTTTTAAATGATAGAATAGTTTTATTACCTTTTCTAAACATATAACCAATTGCATCTGCATTTGCACAGATTAAAGATTTGATTTTACCTGTCAAATCAATGTTTGCAGCTAATACCATCTCACCTTTATCATCTACCTGTTTGTCTTTAATATGACCAGATAAAATAATATGGGGTGCTAAAGTATCAATAAAATCTAAAACTTGAAAGAAAGCTTGTCTTAAATATAAATAACCAGCACCATTAGGTAATGACAAGACATTGTCTCCATCATAATTTTTACCCATGCTAGTTTGTCTATATAACTTAATTGCAAGAGGCATAACCATATCTTCTAATGCAGTTACAGTATCTATTGTAACATATTTATATGGTTTATCAGCATCTTTGATAGCTTTACCTGCTTCTAATAATTCTTGAAGATTAGTAATTTTAATCTTCAGAGCTTCTACATAATCAGCACCGTTTTCTAAATCTATAATAAGATTATCATCTAATCCTGCAAATGCACTGGTTTTACCAGTCTTTGGTTTAGAATAAATAATTAATCTTTTAGGATTAAATCTTGTCGGTTTTTCTTTTGTTGTTGGAAGTATAATACTCATAACTTTTTTGCTAATTTTTCAAATTCTACACTTATTCTCATTAAAATATCAGAAACAGAATCATCCTCATCATTCAAAAAAACTTCCTCTACTTTAGTGGAATATTCTTTTTCAAAATCGGGAAACAAACTTAATGATTTTTGTAATTCTGGCAAATCATTTTTAGCATCTTCTTTTCTTTTTTCATAAAGAGAATGACTAATCTCTTGACCACTAGATAATACAACCATCATTTCATTTACAGGAATAAGATATTTTCTATCTGGTTTTCCTTCACTGTCTACTCCTTCAATTACATCATACTCCTCTTGGAAATAAGGATTGTACTTGAGTTTAAACAATGATCTGTCTTCATTCATTGGTATAATATCAATAGTTTTACCATTACCATCATAGGCATTGTCATAAAACTCCATATAGATATCTTCACCTTTCTTCAATTCCCACTCAAAAAACTGACATTGTCTTCCAAACTTTCCTTTTTTGAAAAATGCAGTTTTAATTGTGAAAAATGGATCAGCAATACCAATTGCTTTGAAAGCATCCATATGTTGCATATAGAACTCTCTTTCTTTTTCTTTTCTTAAATTACTACTCATATTTATTAATTTACTTGGATTTTTTGTGCTACAGCTCTAGCAGGGGTATTCATTTCTATTATTCTCATAGTTACCCTATCAAGTTTAAAGAAACTTATTCGTGTTGTGCCATTCCTGGACTTCAAAAAATGAAACACTAATGTATCCGGGTCTTCAATCAGAAACTTCTCAGGACCATATTGTTTAATTCTTCTTATAGAAGGTTTATTTATACCCATTACTACATCTGCATGCTGTAACAAAGCATCAGAACCATATATATCAGAATCTAATACATAATTACCGTAATTACCTTCTACTTGTCTTTTAATATCATCAATGTTTCTATTTAATTGACTTAGGACTATAAATGCAACTGGATATTTTTTCTTCATTTGAGTCAAGGCTTCACCCAATGATCCCAGCATTTCAAATTTATCCTTTTGTCCTACATCATTTTTAAATAGAGCAGAATGATCTATTGCAACAAGCATGTTTCTATATGAACCATCTTCTCTCCTGTGTCTTTCTAATTCATGATGAACAGTTGAACACATTTCGTTGACAGTACATACATCATAGACAACATTTACAATATCAGATGATGCACTTTCATGATAAAAATCAACGCACCTCTGAAATATTCTTTTGTCAACTAATTTTCCGTCTTTACTCATTAATGTATTGTAATCAGCACCTGTTTTCAGACCAAACTTTCTTATTGCACTTGTTTCATCAACCATTTCCATTTGGAATTTAAGAACACGGAAGTCTTCATTTTTATTTAGATCAATGATATCAGATATCAATTGTTCCATAAAAAGAGTCTTTCCAGTTCCTGGTCGTGCACCAACTACAGTAATAGTTTTCCATTCTAATCCATCACAAAAGGCATCATTAAATTTGGGCCATGCACTAACAAGAGATGGTAACTTACCTTCTCTTCTAGCTTTCATTTTAATAAGACCCTTTTCTAAACTGTCTCTTTCACTAACTGGTAATAAGTGACGGGCACCATTAAATAAATTAGCCATAGATTTTTAAAATTTAAATTATACAATTAACTCACTAAAATATACTTGTTCATCATCAGGACTGTCTTTTAAATATTCACAATAAGTTGCTAAATCAGAATCCCAACTCTTGTCTACATTTTGCTTTCTCAAAAAATATTGAGCAGTTCTCATGTATTCATAGTTTTTAGATTCATATTCTCCAACATATTTTTGTGTTGCTTGAAAGATAGTTTCCCAATCGTAATCATAAGTTTCAAAAAACCATCTAAATCCACTCTCTAAGTTTTTGGCAGGTACTCTTGCATATTTTCCAGAAGATAACTTCTTATTAGGAAATATATGTACATATGCCTCTATGTTTTGCATAAAATTATGCCCTAGTAAATCTGTAGAAGTTTTTTTCTTAGATCTTTTGAAATAACCATCTATTTCAGTTGTAAAAATAACACTTTTATCTGTTAATTCCAAATCTTGTGTCAACCAATTATCTCTAATTAATCTAGTTACTTCAAGACTGGCCTTAACATAAGTGTTTGGAACAATTCCTTCTTTTACACAATCTAATATGTAAAATGCATTAGGAGTTATTCCCATATCAGCAAGTTTTTTAAAGATTTCTTTCATATTACCATGTTATAGTTTGATTGTAATTCTCTTTTACTAAAACAGATATTTTATTAAATATATCATCACAATCCCATTTAGAGCCGTTATAAGCAGCAGAAGCAGGATGTTTAACATAAAACCTATAATTATTATCGTTGGTAAGATTAGACCAATCTTCAGCTTTTTTACCCATGTACACATATATCAATCCGTTATTATGATTATTTAAAGTATCTAACAGATATGCAGTAAACGGTTTCCAAATATCATAATGTCCACCTATTTGACCTACTTCAGTAGTAAGTGCAGTGTTTAACATTAAAATACCTTGATTTGACCATCTAGTCAAATCACAATTTCTTTCATACCTATGAGGATAATCCTCCTCTACTCCATTAAATAAAAATCTTAATGAAGGTTGCTCTGTTAAAGTGTTTCCACAACTAAATGCAATACCATCAGCAACACCTAACTGTGGATATGGGTCTTGACCAATCATTACAATTTTAAGTTCATGATATGGACATTCTTCAAATGCTCTAAATACTTGTTTAAGAGGTGGTGTAAATCTTTTATCTGATTCACTTAGAGTCCAAAGTTTGGTGAGTATATCATCAAATTCAGAACTAAATATAAAAGATTTAAGAATTTTATCCCATCCGTTTGGTTTTAATTTCTCAAACATTTTTTGTTTAATTTCTTTTAAATCCATTTTTTTGTTATTTTTGATAAAAATTATAATTATGATAAAGGTAAAAGAACTAAAAGATGATGCTATTATAACAATAGAAGTAAATAAAAATTTTTATTTAATGACTAAAGCTGCTTCATTTGTAATTTTGCAAGGTATGGACATTCCTGAAAAAGGAGATGCATACTTTAAAGATATCATGAGTAAAGAATACAATTCTCTTGATGAGCAACAAAGAGCTTTTTATACTATAGCACTACTTCTTGCTGAAATAGAAAGTCAAGCTACTAAAAATAAATTATATACAGAAAAGGAAATTCCTGAACCAGGAGAAGAAGGTTATGTTGAACCTAAGTTAGGTTAATATTCCAATTTTCTCTTCCTATTTGTATACAAGCTTCAATAGCTAACATCAATTCATCTTTACTACAATCAGCAAAGGACTTATCTGCAATACCAGATGCATCTTTAATGACACATTTCATTTCATCAAAGGTGTATCCAGATTCTTTTGCCATTTCTCTAATACAAGCATGTACTTTTGCAAGTTGTGCTTTAGTATGATCTGCATCAGCTAGATCTAAATACATTTCTATTTTCTGACCCTCTGGAATCTTCTCTAGGAAAATCTCATATGCCAGTTTATCTTTAGGATGAGCATAAACTAACTTCCCATTAGTTTTTATGAATTTACCACTAAACATCTTCACAGCTTATTAATTTTTCCATTACTTGAAGAAAACTAATTAAATTTTCTTCTGTTTCAATTTTTAATGCAGGTATATCAAAAGAGACAACTTTCCAGTAGTCATCTTTAATAGTATCACTGTCTTTAGAGACAAGACAAACACCTTCACATAGTTCTAAGATATAGTAGTAATAATCATAACCATTATTACTCTCTAAATCAGAACACATTTCTTTTTTAAATCCATGTTCAATTAGTTGATTTTCTGTCATGATTATAAAAAATAAATTAAAATTCCATAAAAGCCAATACCGGCTAAAAAGTAAACAAGATTGTTTACCCATTTAGGATAATTTTCCATAATTATAATTTGTTAGTAAAAAATTCAGGGTTTATAATATCAGAAGTATAATTTAATTTTTCATACTTCTTATTGTCAAGTGTCCAAAGACCCATATCATGTATTCTTTTCTTTCTAAGTGTAAGTATAGAATATCCAGTAATATGAGCATTATCATCATCCTCACTTAATAACATGCCAAGCATGTTTTGTTTTTCTTCTTCAGTAACATAATTTGTTTTAACAAGTAAGTTTAACTCTGATAGGAAAATAAAAGGTTTAAAATCTCCTTTTCTTTGACCTGCAGCATACATATACCACAAATAACCCATATTATTGTCTTCTGATTTAGAAACATTCCAATGTTCTTGACATATATCATTAATTAAGCTTTTTAGTTTTTTGTCTTTAAAATTAAAATACTTATTCATTTTTTCTTGTATCTATGTAATCAATAATAAATCCCACTGCCACAATAATATTCATACCAAAGGACATTAATATCTCATGGATGTCAGCATATACATTCATTGAAAGATGTACATGACCTACCATCCAAAAAGGTATGGACAAGTTTTGGCTTATCCATACCAATAGATATTTTGTGAAATGTTTCACTTTAACTATTTAAATATTGTTTGTTTTTGTTTCTTGCATAAATACCAAGAGGTAAAATAAGAAAACCTATTAAAAATGGTAATGTAACAATACCTAAAATTATATATGCTGTAGCAACATGCTTTTTTGCATACCAAGGTTTATCATTTTCTTCTTTAGCTTTACTAATATTCTCTATAATAGCACTGTATTTTTTATTAAAATCAACATCAGATAATACTATAACTTGAGATAAATGCTCTATTAAATCTTTAAAATGATAATTTGCATTTTGTACTTCTACATCTGTATCAAAAGAACCTATTTTTCTTCTTATTTCCATTGTAATTTCTGTTGAAGTATCTGATTTCTTTACTAAATTAAAATCAATAAATACACCTAAAGATAAGAACTCTAAACATTCTAATATCACTTGATTAAATATTGGATTAACTTCTGTTAATTTATATTTGCTATCTGAAGCAACCTGAACTCTTGGTATACTTTTCATTACTTGTTCAATTGAAAATTCAATTGTTACTGTCTTCTTTGGATTTGGTATGGTAAACATATTTTTTTATTTATTTAATTAATAATTGTTTATTTGTTCTTTGTGTAATACAGATGTTCTAGATATGCTTTCTTTCTTGGATTATGAATATTAGTCCAATCAGTATCAAGCTTATTAAAAACAGCTTTAACAACTGCGGTAGAAGAAGATATTCTTCTATTATTCTCTACATTAATAGCAATAATTGTTACAATAAGTACAGTAAATAGATAAACCATAAGAAATTTAATCTCCCTCTTCATTATTTACTCCCTTTTTTTTCTCTTGTTTTTCCATTGACGGAAGAGAACTTTTTTTGGATTTTTTCAACCTTTCTAGTCTCTCCTGAATTCTCTGATTCATTGAATTTAATTTTCCGTCTGTCTTTTTCTCTTTCATA
>Ga0315274_10017543_pt1 | contig 10093 bp, 20 predicted proteins | sample YL17G02_20_MG_FD_203700 | JGI IMG/M metagenome (GOLD analysis project Ga0315274, IMG submission 203700) | Sediment microbial communities from Yellowstone Lake, YNP, Wyoming, USA - YL17G02_20 | ecosystem: Environmental > Aquatic > Freshwater > Lake > Sediment | place: USA: Wyoming | collected... | reverse complement strand
TCCGCGTTCGTCGAGGTCCCGCGCTCCGACAAGTTCTACCGTCGGCACTGGCTCGATGGTGTCGATTCGATCCTCGTCGCGCGCCCCGCCATCACCGCGCGCTGGCGCCAGGTGTTGGAGGACGCCCTACGTAAACACCTCGAAGCCTCGGCAGAGGCGCTACCCATCGTGCTCGGCATCATGCTTGGCGCCACCACCAAGAAAGCCGGGGACGCGCTCACCGGCGCGAACTGTCACCGCGGCTTCGGTCACGGAGACGGGGGCATCTTCGAGAAGAAGAATCCCAACGAGTGGCCCGACGTGCTGCGCGAGCACATCGCGCACGCCAAGAAGAAGGCCTCGATGTACCGCGCCGCAGCCAACGATGCCGCGACGCTGCTCTCGCAGCTCGAAAGCATCCCCGACATCGACAAGTCCTTCGCACACGCCGTCGACGAGGCGGTCGAGGCGAACGTCAAGAGCATCCCTTGAGGCCCGCGCTGGGCCCGGCATCGCCGGACAGCATCAGTCAACCCCCTACCACGAAGAGAACGACCATGACCACCGAGAGCAAGAAGATCATCATCACCCTGTCCGAACGAGCCCCCGTCAGTGTGCTGACCGCAGACTGGCCCATCATCGCGAAGTCCGACTGGCACGACGGCAAGGTCGAGTGCCAGGCGAATCGGCGCGCCGAGATTCGCGTCCGCGAGCACGCCGATGGACGCCGCATCGTCTACGGCTGGCTGACGACGCAGTGGCAGGGCGAGCGCGACCAGTACGCTGGGTTCCTGCTCGACAAGGGTGACGACGCCGTGCGTGCGATTCGTCGCGTCGCGGGCGCCATCGGCCGCCACGAGGTGGCCGACGACTGCATCGCAGACCTGCCGGCGGAAGCCATCTGAAGGAGACGCGACATGGCCAACAACTACCAGCAGTGTTCATTCGCGTTCGGCATCAAGTCTCCCGAGGAGCGCGCCTTCCTCGTCGCGCTCGCGGAGCGTGCCGAGAAAGCAGAAGACGAGGACCAGGAGGCAGACGGCGACGTGCCGCCGTTTGAAGTCGCGGTCGTCGAGTTCGGCTGCGGCTGGGGCTGGACTCCAGCGCACGACGCCGAGTGCGGCTGCTTCTACGCAGAGGAGGGTGGCAACGTCGAGGCCATGGTGCTCGGCCTGCAAGAGTTCCTCGCCAAGTTCCGCGGCCCAACGGAGACGATCGCCTTCACGTGGGCGAACACGTGTAGCGCCATGCGCCCGCACAACTTCAGTGGTGGCGGCGTCGCGTTCACGGCAACTGAGGCCAGATGGGTGAACGCAGAGGATGAAACGAACCGACTCGAAACCGAACTCAAGATGGGGCGCTGACCATGACCACCGCCGACGACGACAAGCTCCTCGCAGACGCCGAGGCGCTCAACAGGCAGTACATGGAGGCCGAGGCGTTCGAGCGGAAGCAGCACGAACACCGCGTCGACCTCAAGTGGTCGTTGTGGACCGAGGGCATGGAGTATTGGGAGGAGTACGCGCCCAAGACGCTCGCAGCGCTGAAGTCCGGCATCGATGACGGTGAGATGCTGGAGCACGGCGGCTACATCCGCATCCTGACTGCACCGCGCAAAGAGATTCGCTCCGGCGAGGCAGTCATCTATGCCCGCGATGGGCACGTCATGGCTGACGTCAGATTCAGCACGGAGTGGGACGAGCCGTACGTGCTCGTCGAGACGCTCATGCAGTTGTGCGAACTGCCGGAGGTATCCGAGGAGGAGTACGACGCGCGCGTGGAGCGCCTGCGCTGCCAGGAACTCGGCTGCACCGAGGAAGAGCACGTTGACTTCGGCGAAGACCCGACGCTCGCCGATGTGCTTGCGCGTATCGACGCCGTCGAGGAGCGCCTGCTTGTCAACGACAAGCTCGCCTGGGAGTCGTTCATCGAGTGGGCGAAGGAAGAGTTCGGGCTGACCACTGAGGAGACCTGACCATGGCCGTGATCACACGTGCGTATCTGAACAAGATCGACAACGAGCGCTTCTCCGAGATCTTCGAGTCAGCATGGGAAGACCACGTCAGCATCGTCAACGCCAGCGGGCGCGACAGCCAGACGGAGTTTCTCCTGCGCTACTTCGGCGTCAAGGAGAAGCCGAAGTCCAAGAAGACGCAACGCAAGACCACCATCAAACAAGGAGAACGACCATGACGACAACGACAACGACCAAGAAGACTGCCAAGAAGACGAAGACCGAGCTGGTGATCATTACGTGGATCGGCGAGCACGACTGGGCCGACGGCGTGAACACGCTCGCGTACGACAACGGCAACGGCCTCGTGCGTGTCTACGAGCGCGACCGCTACGACGGGCGCTGCGACGACACCGTGCCCGGTTCGACGCTGCCGTTCTTCGATGACGCGCGCGAGGCGCTCGCGTGGATGGCTACGCACCGCGGCAAGAGCATCCAACTCAGCGTGCGCGCCGCCAAGATGTTCGGCTGGCAGCGCCACGAGCTGGCCGACCTGTAGGACGGCGAGAGGAACCACGGCCATGCACCACCTACGCGAAGACATCCAAGAACTGATCCAAGAACTGATCAACAAGCAGGGCTGGGACGAGCAGAGCCTCATCCTGCTCATGGCCAACTTCATCGACGACTGCGAGCTGACCGACAAGCTCGCCGAGTTCCTCGAAGACGCCGCCGATGAGGAGAACGCCGGAAGCCCCGACGACGAGGACGACGATGAACCCTAACATCCAAACACTGCCCATCGCCTACTGCACACAGCGGCGCGCGCAGGACCTCGGCGGCGTGGAGACGGTCCACCAACGCGCAATGTTGGAGTGGGGTCCGAGTGCCGTCGTGCTCGTCGGCAAGAGCGAGCCAGTGCCTGGCGGCATGTGCATCGTGGGACGCGTCGCCGCGCATCGCAGCGGGCCCGCGCACCGCGTGGCCCGGCCCGTCGCAAACTGGTGACGCGCGTTGGACCAGACGCTCGTCGAAAGACCTGAAAGGTAGTTGCGTTCCCAGTTGATAGTGAGTAAAGAGAGAGTCCACCAACCACCTATGCGCATCAGGCGCACGGAGTGACCATGCACGCCATGACGGTAGAAGAAGAGACGAAGGAAGTCGTTGTCCACCAGGCGCCGGCGCGCGCCGTGATCCCACTCAGTCGAATGCACATGCCATTCGATGCCGCGGCCATCGCCATGCAAATCGGGTGGACCCCGTTGATGCGTGCCTACTTCGGCAGAGCGAAGACGGCACTCATCAACGACATCGCTCGTGCGCTCAGTCGCAGGTTGTTCTGTCTCGCGGGGTCCATGACGGACCCGCTCGATCTCAAGGGGCTACCGTTCATCGAGTACGGCGAGGTCCACTACGCGGCGGAGGCAATGATCAAGGCCGCCGTGGAGAGTGGCGACGTTCTGATCTTCCTCGACGAGATGACGACGTTCCCCGGAGCCGTCCGTGCCGTCATCCTCAAGATGATTCATGAGCGCCTCTGCGGCCCGCACATCCTGCACAGCAACACGATGTTCGCGGCTGCGTGCAACGCGGCGATCGATGCACCGAACGGTCGCCCGCTCGATGCCGGAAACATCAACCGCATGGTCGTCATGGACATGCCGCCGCTGACGCGTGACGACGTCTCGCGATGGAACACACTCAACACGAAGGGCTTCGACAAGGCCGGGATGCCGACGTGGACTATCGTGCCGAGCGACTGGCGCGACACGCACCGTGAGGCGATCGCTGGACTCATCGACGTCTGGGCAGACGTCGGCGACAACTGGAAGGTGTGGGACGAGCGCGCCGCCAACAACGAGAAGGGCGACTTCATGCCCTATGGCTCGCTACGGTCGTGGGAGATGGCGACCGATGTCATCGCCGCCGCACGCGCCTCCGGCATCCACTACGAAGACGAGCGCATGGTGCTGCTCGTCAAGGGCTGCGTCGGTGCCGCCTCAGCTGCTGCACTGCTCACGGAGATGAAGGTGCTCGCCATCGTTCCGACGGCAGCTGACATGCTCAGTGGCGAGCGTGAGATCCCAAACGGCATGTTCGAGACGCGCCTCGCCGCGATGCGCCTCTACGACTACGCCGTCAAGCATGCCGACGAGAATACGGCACGACGTGTCACGCAGCTCATCCTCGTCGCAGCGGAACGCGCCGGTGCCGGCGTTTGCCGCAAGCCCCTCGCGATGACGTACGGTTTGCTCTCTGGGCGCAAGCTCAACAAGAAGGATTACGCCGAGAGTCTCGCCACCGTCATCGCATCGAATCGCATCCGACTCGGGTCGGAGTAGGAGGACCCCATGACAAGAACACGAAAGACCCGCGATATTTTCGAGGTCCATGGCGACTACGGATATGGGCACGGCTTCGAGTGCGTGACTGCTGAAGAGTCGTGGACCGAAGCGAAGATTCGTCTCAACGAGTATCGCGACAATGAGCCTGGCGTTCGATTCAAGCTCGTGAAGACGCGAGAGAAGATCGTTGAAACAACGAAAGTGGCGTGACATGGAACTCGGACAAGCTGTCTACGAACTCGAACTGTTGTTGAACGACGCACTGCCGGCATCTGAGCGCGGCACGCGCGCCGTGCGCGTACACCTGTGGGCACCGGCCTACGGAGGCATCCGCATTGCGGAGGTCGACGTCTCTGCGTGTCTCACTGCCGAGGCGAAGGCCAGTGGCATCATCGCTGCGGGCTCGTCGTACTTCCGGCGTGATGCCATCGAAGACACGTGCCATCGCACGGCGCAACTGTTCCTCGCCATGGAAGAGTTCCTTGTCATGAAGGCATTCGGCACTGACACCGGCGATGACCTGGCACCGATCGTTGCCATCATCATCGACCGATGGATGCGCCCGATTGCACAGAAGAGTGGCGTCGCAGGAGACCACTGTTCGTCAGGCAACGAATGTGGCCGACTCGGCTGCGAGGACTGCCAGCAATGAGCCTCGGTCCGCCAGCGAGCCGTGGGTGCCCGGTGTGCTTCATGAGCGGTCCGCTGTGCCGATGCGGCGCTCCGACGTCGGAGCCCGTGCCAGACCCGGCAATCGCCAACGTGAAGGCCGACGCCTGGGACCTCGTCGCGTCATGGGCGGAGATGACCGCCTGCGGCGACTTCGACGTCAGCGACGACGTCCGCGCACACGTTCTCAAGGCCGTGGTCCCATTCCTCCGTTGCAAAGCCGCCATCATCCGTAGAAACCATAGGAGACGACCATGAACAAAGATCACGAGCGAATCGACCCGCACTACGCACATGTCATCCGGCAGCTGGTCAAACAGGTCGGCGTCGACCATCTGCGTCTGGCCATCGCACAGATGTACGACACGGCCGCAGTCAACGACATTCCGACATTCACCAAGATCCGTACGATAGACCTCTCTACCATGACCGACCTGCTCACGGATGCCTACATGGCGTTTGAGGACATCACCAAGGACGACGAGATCGGAGTCGCGCGCACGCGCGCCCTCTCGATGGTCAAAGAGCTTCGCAACTGGCGGCCCGCAGACGAGAAGGAGTGACCCGTGACAACCATCATCCACACCACCAACAGCAGCGTCCACGTCGATGACTACGAGGAGTCTCCCGAAGGCGTCTATCACATCTCCGTGCGCGACAAGAGCGGCGTGGAGATCGGCTACTGGACGAAGGACGAGATCATCGAAGACCCGGTTCCCGTCCTCGGCGCCATCTTCGGTGCCATCAAGCAGGGCGCTGCCGGCGCCGTGCACAACGGACGCAGCCCCGGAGCTTTCCGCTTCACCGTCGCGGTGGACATCGTGGCTGAGTCCAGGGCGAAGGCCAAGGAAGTGATCGATCAGCTACTCGACCATTCGTCAGACGAGGCCGGGCCGATCGATCACGTGCTCTCGTTCCACCACGTCAAGGAAGGCTTCATCGAATGACAACCGAACAGTTAGAGCGCCTGTGGGACGCCATCAACCGTTACGCCGTGGCGTGCGGCGGAGATCCGTCCAAACACGTCCATGGCAACACAGCTCGCCAGGCGGCCGTAACCGACGTAAGTCGCGTGATTCGCGACGCCACTCGCGACGCTATCGAGTCGGAAGGCATCGAACTATGCCGCTGCCTAAACTGCGGATGCCCGCCGTCATCGCACGCGCAGCGCACAACGTACGGCGTGGACGGAGGTCCGCGCGAGTGCCTGGAGTGCGAGTGCGCTCGGTTCGAGGACCCCACCCCTGATCGCGGAGACGACGATCGTGCCTAGACGCAAGCATAAGCAGCCCTGGGTCGCCGAGGCCATCGGTGTTCCAGGTGCGGAGCCGGTCGTTCCTGGCGCAACCGACAGGCGTTTCGCGCTCACCGACGACGAGCGCCTCAAGGCACGCATCCTCACTCGCACCCTCCTCGCACTTCAGGGCCCGGCAGAAGCCAAGGGAGCGCGGCGCGTCCTGTTCTGCTCCGCGCTCATGGCGATCGAGTCTGGTGTCTCGCGCGCTGACTTCCTCGTCGCCTGCGACGAGGAATACACGCACGCCGGTATGTACCCAGTAAGCACGAAGGTATACAGCGGCCAAGACATGGTCGGCGAAGCAGACGAACCAAAGGAAAGAAAACCATGACCACCGACGACAGCCTCAGCAACGACAAGCTCCTCCACAACTCCACCGACGGACACGGCAGCACGCGCAGCAAGTTCGTCACCGTCAACCCGGAGACGATGCCCGATGGCTTCATTGGACGCGGCGTCTTCTGGACTCCCAACGGGGCCGTGCCGTACCAGCCCGTTGCCGATGCCTTGGCAGCGGCCGGCTTCGATGAAGACGAGGCGAGCCTGCTCCCGAGTCGTCCCAGCCCCATGGTGGCACTGCGCCGTGCCATGGATGCCGTGAGCTGCCAGCACACCGCGAACGGCGAACTCGGCTACTACGTGAGCCCGCTCAGCGTCGGCGGCAAGGGCAAGAAAAACAAGAGCGGGTGGCTCATCGCGCAGCGCAAGAACGACGCCGATGCCGTGGCTGGTGCCAGCGCGGCCACCGTCGACCTCGTGTGTCACACCGAGTTCTTCGAGGAGGGGGATGAGAAGCGGATTCGCTTCACGTTCGACCCCGAGGACCACCCGTACCGTGAGGAGATCGAAGCGAAGTACACCTACTTCTTGGAGCACCTCATCGGCGACGACATCAGCTACTTCCTCACGCAGTGTGTCGCGAAGTCGAAGCTCCTCGGCATGGTGCCGTTCCGCCCGAGCGGAGGCTTCTACTACGTGTCTCCGGCGGTCGTGCCGGTCTGGCAGCTGTTCACGGAGACGTTCAAGCCCGTCAGTGGTGTCTCGTTCTACTACGTCGACATGATGAACACCGCGACGAGCTTCATCGAGGCCGCGCTCGCTGGCATCAGCGCCGACCTCGGGAAGCGCATCGACACGCTGGCGCTGGAACTGGAGAAGGGGCCCGGTCTGCGCAAGATGCGCAACGCCACCGACGACGTCGCCGACGTCCTGAGCCTTGCCGCGGGTCACGAGGCCGTGCTTGGTGGCGTCCTCGTCGACCTCCGCGAGAAGGCGGAGCGACTCGGCGCCTCGCTGCGACAGATGATCGCTACGCAGGAAGCCGAGCGCGTCGCGGCTGAAGCGGCGCCAGCGGTGGCGCCATGAAGATCACGCGACGCGTCTCGAAGCAGGACCGCGCACGACTCGCAGGTGCCAGCATGCGTGACCTCGCACAGAACGTCATCGGCATCGGAAACTCGATGGACGCCACGGTGCATCGTCTGGCGGCGGCGCGACTCACGAACCCGGATTCCGTGGGTGCCTCGAAGTCCTACGAGGCGACTCAGCTCTCGCACGACCGCGCGCAGCTCGCCGCAATCTGCGTCGAGCTTCTTGCGCGCGTCAACAAGCTGCAACTGGAGGCCTGACATGTATCCGAGAAGCGACGTTGGCATCATCGCTGCGTTCATAGCGCTGGTCGCGCTAAGCGCTGGAGGCGTCTCATATGGCGTCGTGCTGATGACGAGGGGCGGCTCGCACGGAACCGAACCGCCGAGGCTCACGCAAGCCGAGGTCACGGACGCCGCGGAGTGCCCCTCGTTCATGATGCGCGACCGTGACGCGCAGCTCGAAGCCGCATACATGGCTGGCTTCCGCAAGGCGAGGCTGGACACGGGAGCGAGACAGGCCGAAGCAGGGCTCCGCGACTGTATGCAACGGCTCATGGAATGTAGGAACGTGGAGGCGCAGCCATGAGCGCGCAAGACGTGCGCGTCGTGAACATGAGTTCAACGAATGGCGTCGGAATCGGGATCATGCTGTGGCTCATCGCAATGGTGATGATGGGCCCCTGCGGTCCTGTGAAGGTTGACGTGGCGTCGCCGCTGCGAACTGTTTGCGAATGCAGGTGCGCACCATGATAAACGCTGACAGTGAGATGGTGGTGGCTCGCGAGTCGTTTGCGCGACACGGCATCGTGAAACGGAGTGAGGGGCGTTGGCTCCTGCGCGAGCCCGGAACCTCCGTGTTCTGGTTCGAGGTCGTCGTGCTTGCCGGCGGCTCCATGATCGTACACGGCGACATCCAGGCCGTTGTCTTCGGTCGCTACTCTGCGCGTAGGGACGCGACGCCGGACGACACGGCGTGGCAGATGGTTCATTGGATGGCTTCACGTAAGAGGCCAGACGACCACTACTTCATCGAGAAGGCAGGCATCGGTGGCACCGCGGATGAAACGATCTGGGCGCCCGACGATGACGTGCTGCGAGCTGAGATCGTAGAACTGATCGCAGCGGCGCGCGAGTCCGAAGCAGCAGCGGAGCCAGATACAGATCTTCGTGATGCACTCGAAGACGCCCTCGGCAACGTGGGCTCGCTGACGCACGAGCAGGTGCAGCACGCCGTATACGAGGCACTCGACGGAGACGCCGAGTCCGTGCCGCAGGGACGACGCGTCTCCGCTGCCATGATCTATGCACACGCCGCGTTGCAACGGCTCGCGGAGCTGCTCGACGCGGAAGACGTCGGTTCCCTGACGGAGGTTCGCCATGACTAAGCTCGACGACATGCGCAGGAAGATCCTTGCTAGGAACGGCAAGCAGGAGGCCATCGCAGCCATCGACTCCTACGATCGCATCGCGAAAATGAAGCGCGAGGCCGAGGGACGCGACATCCCCTCCCTGCTCGAAGCCGTGGCGACACGCGGCAAGGGGACGAGCTTCGTCGACTGGGTCGATGCCGCGCTGTGTCGCACCACCGAACTCTACCCAGAGTTCATCCGCATCCTCTACCGCATGACGATCGTACCCGCACCGGGCCTGCAAACCTGCGCCCTCGACACCGGCGCCCGACTCTACATCGACCCCGCCCTCAAGGACGGCTTCGATGACGTGCCAGCCTACACCGTCGGCGAACTCAGCTACGTCATCGCGCACGAGTGCCTGCACTGGATGGAGGAGCACTTCGACCGTGCGCAGGCCATGAACGCGACGGGCGACGTCGCCAACATCGGCGCCGACCTGGAGATCGAAAGCAGTCTTCTCGAAGACGTCGCAAGGAGCGGCATCTATCGCGAGCGCGGTTCCCACGAGCGCGTCCGCGACTGGGCACACATTCGTTCCCCCAAGCCGGGTGGCGTCTGGTCAATGCCACGGTTCACGAGCTGGCCACGACAGAAGACCTTCGAGTGGTACTACGAGAAGCTCAAGGCCGATGCCGAGGCCGAGGCCGAGAAGAAGAAGCCGCCGCCGCAAGACAAGGACGAGCAGGACGAGCAGGAGCCGCAGCAAGACGTCGACGAGACCGATGACGGTGACGGCGACGAGGGCGACGCAGAGGGCGGCGAGGAGGGGGACGGTGACGAAGGCGACGCAGAGGGCGGCGAGGAGGGGGACGGTGACGAAGGCGACAACGACTCCGATGGGGCTGGCGACGGCGACGGCGACGGCGAGGGCGAGGGCGAGGCCCGCGCTGGGTCCGGCAGCGGCGCCGGGAAGCCATCGCAGGAGCCCTGGGACGGCAAGCCCATCCAGTGTAAGCCCCACAGGGGCGACCACGGCAGCGTCGTCGACGGCATCGCACGTGACTACGAGCTGCCGGCACCGGACGGCGACAAGATCCCTGGTGTGACGCCCATCGAAGCCGAGGGCA
>Ga0315274_10017542_pt1 | contig 10094 bp, 7 predicted proteins | sample YL17G02_20_MG_FD_203700 | JGI IMG/M metagenome (GOLD analysis project Ga0315274, IMG submission 203700) | Sediment microbial communities from Yellowstone Lake, YNP, Wyoming, USA - YL17G02_20 | ecosystem: Environmental > Aquatic > Freshwater > Lake > Sediment | place: USA: Wyoming | collected... | reverse complement strand
TCCAGATGTGCTTCCACTCGGCCTGACGGTTGGACCAGAAGACGATCTGGCTGCCGTCGGGGCTGAAGCTTGGGTGCTTATCCCACTCCCAGGTGTTGCTGGTAAGCCGCCTGTCCTGGCCGGTCTTGCGGTCGAGGAGGTGGATCTCGTCGTTGCCGTCGGCTTGGGAGACGTAAGCCACATAGCGCGTGTCCGGCGCCCAGACAGGCTCGTAGTCGGCCCCCTCTGCGCCACCGGCGATGTAGGCGCGCTCGAGGGTGGTCGTGTCCTCCTGCCAGATCTGATCGTCCCCGCCGACCCGGCTGACGAACAGGCGGTAGCGGCCGTCCGGCGAAGTCGTGTCGCGCTGCAACGCCTCGGCGTAGTAGTAGCCGACGTTGGGGTCGCTTACTAGTTGCACGTCTGAGCCGTCAGAGGCCATAGCGTAGATCGCCCCACTGCCGCCCCGATCGGACGTGAACAGGATGCGGCCAAGGTACCACTCGCGCGGAAAAACCTTCGCCTCTACCACCGGGACGGTCGGTCGCGGCGTGGACACCGGAAGGGCCGGCGGCGGCGAAGGGACCTGGGAGAACCAGACCGGATCCCAGTCATTGTAGCGTCCGGTGCCGCTCAGGTTCGACTGCCCAGAGCCATCCGCGCCCATGATCCAAAGGTGCTTGTACTGCGTCTCACGATTGGAGTAGAAGACGATCTGCTTGCCGTCCGGGCTCCAGAAGGGGTGCTTGTCCCACTCCCAGGTGTTGCGCGTCAAACGCTTATCCTGGCCAGTGCTGCGGTCGACAAGGTGGATCTCGTCGTTGCCGTCGGCCTGAGAGACGTAGGCGACATAGCGGCTGTCCGGCGCCCAGACAGGGTCATAGTCGGCTCCCTCACCTCCGCCGACGACGTAGGCAGTGGCCCCCGACTTAGTGTCCTCTTGCCAGATCTGGTAGTCACCACCGACGAGGCGCACGAAGAGCCGGTAGCGACCGTCGACAGACCTCGCGCCCCGCGTTGCCGCCTCAGCATAGTAGAAGGCGACATTGGGGTCATCGACCCGGCACTGGTCGCCGGTCTGCGGGTTGAGCATGAAGAAGGCAGACGAGCCCTCACGGTCGGACTTGAAGATGATCATGCCGACGTAGTCCTGGGGCTGAGGGGTGCAGCCGGGGCCGCGCGCCAGCGGCTGCGGCGTGCCTGCCAGCCGCTCGGCTGCCGACGGCTCTGATGGGATCTGCTTGACCCAGACGGGGTCCCAGTCATTGCTCTTCTCCCAGCCGCTCAGGTTGCGCTGGCTGGAGCCATCGGCACCCATGATCCAGATGTGCTTCCACTCGGCCTGACGGTTGGACCAGAAGACGATCTGGCTGCCATCGGGGCTGAAGCTCGGGTGCTTATCCCACTCCCAGGTGTTGCTGGTAAGCCGCCTGTCCTGGCCGGTCTTGCGATCGAGGAGGTGGATCTCGTCGTTGCCGTCAGCCTGGGAGACGTAAGCCACGTAGCGCGTGTCCGGCGCCCAGACAGGGTCGTAGTCGGGCCCTTCTGCCCCACCGGCAATGTACGTCAGCCAGCCGTTGGTGGTGTCCTCCTGCCAGATCTGGTAGTCGCCACCGACGAGGCGCACGAAGAGCCGGTAGCGACCGTCGGCGGCAAGCGTGTCGCGGCGAAGCGCTTCGGCGTAGTAGTAGCCTACATTGGCATCGCCGATACGCTGCACGCCGGAGCCGTCGGGATTCATGGCGTAGATGGCCTCGCCGCCATCGCGGTTGGACTTGAAGAGCACCTTACCGAGGTACCACTCACGCGCTGGCGCAGCGTCCTGAGCGCCGAGGTTGGCAGCGGTTAGCAGGAGCGGCACCACGAGGCAGACGGCGACAACGAATTGGATCGAGCGTTTCACGAAAGACTCCCTTTAGCGCCGTGAGGCGAAGGTTGGCTTGTCATTGCGGCGATTATACCACCGGGGAAAGCGCGACAGGAAAAGTCAACTTTCTGAGGCGACGTAGCCACGTGCGGCCAGGGCCTGTCGCGCCGCCGCATGGTCGCTCCAGGGGCGCTCCTCACGGCCGTAGCACATGGACTGCTCGTGGCCCTTACCGCAAAGGAGGACGGTATCGCCGGGTCGGGCGATAGTCACGGCATAGGCAATGGCCTCGGCGCGGTTAGGCACAACGCTGTAGTCGCGCCCGGTCGTTGCCCCCGCCTCGCAGGCGCCGCGCTCCATCTCGGACAGAATCCCGGTCAGGTGCTCGCGCCGAGGGTCCTCGGCAGTGAAGACGGCGTGGTTGGCGAGGGTTACGGCAGCGCGCGCCATCGGTCGGCGCTTCGATTTGTCCCGCTCACCGGCGCAACCGAAGACGACGATGATGCGCCCGATGGTCCAAGAGCGGGCAGCGTGCAGCACCTGCTCGAGCGCGTTGGTCGTGTGCGCGAAGTCAATGACCAGGTCGAAAGGCTGGCCACAGCGGAGGAAGTCGGCCCGCCCCGGAACACCAGGGAAGGTGGCGATCGCTGCCGATGCGGCCTCGAGCGTCACTCCCCAAGCACAGGCGGCGGCGAGAGTGCCAGCGACGTTGTAGGCGTTGTAGATGCCGGGAAGTGGCGCTCTCACTTCGGCCTTGCCCCAGGGCGACTCGATGGCGAGCAAGCACTGCTCAGCGCTCTGCTGAAGGACGGCGAAGCTGACGTCCCCACGGCCCTGGCCGTAAGAGAGGTGGATGTCGGCGGGAATGCTGGCGAAGTGGCCGTGAGAGGGGTCATCCCGGTTGAGCACGGCGACCTTCTCGACACCCGGTTTGCGTAGAGACCCGGTCAGATAGCGGAAGAGCGTCGCCTTGGCCTCGCGGTATGCCTCGAAAGAGCCGTGGAAGTAGAGGTGATCGAGGGTGACGTTGGTGAGAACGGCAAGATCGAAGTCACATGCCTCGAGGCGCTTCTGCGCCAGGCCCTCACTCGTCGCCTCAACGACGGCCGATCGGCAGCCGGCCACGACCATCTCGGCTAGGAGCGCCTGCACCTGCGAAGGGGGCGGCGTCGATGTGTGTAGCCCGGTATCCAACAACTGACGACCGACCCGGGCGGCGACGGTGCTGATGAGGCCCGTCTCCAAGCCACTGCAGCTCAGCACGTGCTGCAACAGGCTGGCGACAGTCGTCTTGCCGTCGGTACCGGTCACCCCGGCCAGGCGCATCTGCCGGGTCGGGAAACCCTCCCAGGCGGCGCAGAGCCATGCCCAGGCCGCCCGGCCATCTGGCACGAGCACGAGCGGGACGCCGGCGCCCCGCTCCGGCTGCCGCTCAGCGACCACGGCGGCGGCCCCCGCCCTCACCGCCGCCTCCACGAAGTCGTGACCGTCAGACTCAAGCCCCCTATAGGCGACGAAGAGCGAGCCGGGGCGGACGCTACGGGAATCAGCCTGCACATCCACCACGTGCAGGTGGGCGGGCAGGCTAGCGACGGGAAGGCCGGCCTCCAGCAGAAGCGCGGTGAGCGAGCGCGTTGGCGGGCGAGCATTCACCGGGGCGCCATAGCCTGCCGTCAGAGCCTCTGGTATACTGGACTCAGGGAAATCACTTGAAAGACCGCATCGTATCACCGGCAGCCGAAGAGTCGGAGCAACTGTCAGAACGGAGCCTGCGCCCCCGGATGCTAGATGAGTGCATCGGGCAGCGCAAGGTAGTTGAGGCGTTGCGCATCCTGATCGAAGCGGCCACAGCGCGCGGCGAGCCCCTGGATCACCTCCTTCTCTACGGGCCGCCCGGGTTGGGTAAGACAACGCTGGCGCACGTCGTGGCCAACGAGATGGGCGTCAACATTAAGGTGACCTCCGGCCCGGCCATCGAGCGCGCCGGCGACTTGGCGGCCATCCTGACCAACCTGCGCGAGGGGGATATCCTCTTCATTGATGAGATCCATCGTCTGCCCAAGATAGTGGAGGAAGTGCTTTACCCGGCGATGGAGGACTTCGCGCTCGACATCGTGATCGGCAAAGGCCCCGGCGCGCGCAGCATTCGTCTCTCTCTGCCGCGCTTCTCCATCACCGGCGCTACGACTCGCCTGGCTCTCGTCAGCTCGCCTCTGCGTTCGCGCTTCGGCGCCATCCACCGCCTCGACTTCTACGACCCCGAGGCCATGAAACTGATTGTCGTGCGCTCGGCGCGGATCCTGGGCGTCTCTATCGACCCACCTGGCGTGCACGAGATTGCGCGGCGCAGCCGCGGCACGCCGCGCGTCGCCAATCGCTTGCTCCGACGCGTCCGCGACTACGCGCTCGTGCGCGCGGAAGGTAGCATAGACGAGCACGTGGCCCGGTTGGCGTTGGAGATGCTAGAAGTTGACGAGCTCGGCCTCGATGACTTGGATCGGCGCGTGCTGCGGGCGATCGTCGAGAAGTTCGGCGGGGGGCCGGTGGGCCTCGAGACGGTGGCAGCCTCGGTTTCCGAAGAGTCCGACACGATCATGGACGTCTGCGAGCCCTACCTCCTGCAGATGGGTTTCATCGAACGCACCCCGCGCGGACGCACTGCCACGGCGCAAGCTTACGGACACCTGGGCATCGCGTCGTCCGTCGAGACCAAGCCAGCCGCCCAGTCGTCGCTGTTCTAGGGTGCTGGCGCGGCGAAAGTGACAGGCCCGAGGGCGGCTGCTATAATCGCCGCGTTCCCCAACGCTGTACGGCGGAGTCTCTCAGGCAATGGGCAGCGACATCAACCTGAACTTCGTGCTGCAGGTGGCGATCGGCTTCCTCAGCGCTTTCGTGATCTCGCTCTACCTCAGCATCGTCATCTGGACCTTCCGGGACGTCCGCTCGCGCAGTCGGGACGTCTTCGCGCAGCTTCTCGCTACCCTCCTCGTGGTCGTCCTCAACCTGCCGGGCCTCGTTCTCTATCTGATACTCCGACCTAAGGAGACGGTGGCGCAGAACTACGAGCGGGCGCTGGAAGAGGAAGCACTGCTGCGCGACGTGGAAGACCGCATGGTCTGCCCGAGCTGCAACGCGCCCGTCCGCGACGACTACTTGCTCTGCCCGGAGTGCCACACGCGGCTGCGGCGCAAGTGCGCCAAGTGCAGCCGTCTGCTCGACATGCGCTGGACACTCTGCCCCTTCTGTGGCCTGGACGTGCAGGCGCCACTCTCCCAGGCCGGCGAGCCGGCTCGCCAGCTCGAGCGGCAGCACTAGCCGAGAAGCGGCGGAGCGAATTCGGCCTACTAGCGTGCGCGCCCGCCGCACCGGGCGCCTCTAGAGACACTCGCCCACCCGGTGCACCTGGATCATGTTGGTGTGCCCGGGCAACCCAAGCGGTACACCCGCGGTCAGCACGACAAGATCGCCGTCTAGCAGTAGCTCACGGGCCCGCGCGAGCTCGAGCGCCCTATGCGTCATCTCGTCCGTGCTGGAGTAGGACGGCACCAGTAGCGGCGCCACACCCCAGACCAGCGCGAGCTGCCCCACTACCGCGCCATCGGGGGTCACAGAGATGATCGGAGCCTGTGGGCGGTTCTTTGCCACCATGCGGGCCGTCCAACCCGAGCTGGTGGCGGCGATAATCGCTTTGGCACCCAACTCAGTGGCTATCTCAGTGCAGGCCTGCGTGATGGCCTCAGTCACGGAGCCGGAGGCCAGGAGCGCCGTCTGCTGGGCCCACTCTCTGTAGGGGAGGTGGCGCTCCGTCACCCGCGCGATGCGGCTCATCATCTGCACGGCCGCCACCGGGTACTTGCCCGCGGCCGTCTCGCCGGAGAGCATTACCGCGTCGCTCCCATCCATGATGGCGTTGGCCACGTCGCTCGCCTCGGCTCGCGTCGGCCTCGGGTTGGTCATCATTGACTCCAGCATCTGCGTGGCCGTGATGACCGGCTTGCCTGCAGCGCGTGTCAGGCTGATCAGTCGCTTCTGGTAGATGGGGACCTCTTCGGCCGGCACCTCCAGACCCAAGTCGCCGCGCGCCACCATGATGGCATCAGCGGCCTCCAGAACTGCCTCGAATCTCTCGATAGCCCCCTTGCGCTCTATCTTGGCGATGATGGGGACGCTGCGCCCTTGGGCTTGCATGAGCGACCGGAGTTGCTCGATGTCGGCCGGTTCCTGCACGAAGGAGAGGGCAACGTAGTCAACTTGCTGCTCGAGCGCGAAGACGAGGTCAGCCCTGTCCTTCTCGGTGATCGCGGGCATGCGAATGTGGAGGCAAGGCAGCGTGATGCCCTTGCCCGAGGCCAGGAAGCCGCCCACGACGACACGGCAGCGCACTCCGTCGGCCGACACTTGCTCGGCGAGTAACTCGATGTCGCCGTCGCCCAATAGGATGCGGCAACCCGGCACCACCGCTTCCAGGATCTCGGGATGGGGCAAGTGCACGCTGGTCGCGTCGCCGGACACCGGCTCGGAGAGCAGTGAGAACGCTTGGCCCGGCTGTAGCTCGACCCGTCCGGCTGCGAAGCTCCCGATGCGAAACTTGGGGCCCTGCAAGTCAGCGATGATGCCGACGGTGACACCCAGATCGAGCGCGATGGTCCGACAGAGGGCAATGCGCTCGGCGTTCCGCACGAGGGTGTCGTGAGAGAGGTTGATGCGGGCAACCGCCATGCCAGCCTGGATCATCTTGCGGATCGTCGGCTCGTCCTGAGACGAAGGCCCCAGGGTGCAGACGATTTTGGTGCGAGAGGGCAGGCAGGGCAGCAGTTGGGGTTCCATCCAGCTCACGCCTCTGTCAGAACGTCGGCAACCTCGACGCCTACCATCGCCACGGCGTGGTACAACTGCTCCTCATCCAACCCGGCGATCTTGAGGACGAACACGCGTCCGCCGTTGCGCCGCATGGTGCCGCAGGCCACGAGCTGTCCCCCCTGGTCGTCTATCTCGTGTAGCAGATCCAGGATAAGGCGCGGATCGTCAGGGCAGTTCAGCGTCAGACGCACGCCGGGCTCGCCGACGCCCAGCAAGTGGGCGAAGACGTCGAAGATGTCGCCATCCGTGATGATGCCGACGATCTTGTTCCCGCGGACGACCGGCAGGCCCCCGATGGCCTTCTTGCGCATCACGCTCGCGGCCTCTTCAAGCGGAACATACTCGCCGACCGTCACCACGCACCGCGTCATGACGGCGCTTATGGGATCAGCCAGACGCCCGGCGGCCTCGGCGATGCGCAGGTCCATGTCAGACACGATGCCCAACAACTCCCGCGCCGAGTCAACCACCGGCACGCGGTGGATGCCGTGCTCGTTCATCAGACGTAGCCCTTCCGCCACTGTGGCCTCGAGGGGGAGGGTCGCGACCTCCCTGGTCATACAATCGCCAACAAGCATCTTCTAACTCCCTCCGCGGTGTTTCCGTCGGCACATCCAGACGGTGCGCGCGGGCTACTCACCGATTGCGAGGCAGGCGATAGCCCAAACCGCGCAGATAGACGGGGTTTCGGCGCCAGTTGGCGCGCACCTTCACCCAGAGCTGCAGGTATACTGGTGCGCCAACCATGCGCTCGATCTCCTGGCGCGCCTCCGTGCTGATGCTCTTCAGCACCGAGCCGCCGGCGCCGATGACGATGCGCTTCTGGGACTCCTTCTCGACAAAAAGAGAGGCGGCGATGTAGACAACGCCGTTGTCGCGCTCCTTGTACTCGTCGACGCTCACGGCTAGCGCATGTGGAACTTCCTCACGTAGGTGCCTCAGCGCCTGCTCGCGGACCAACTCCGCCGCCAGGAAGCGCTCCTCACGGTCGGTGACCTGGTCCTCCGGATAGTAAGGAGGCCCCTGGGGCAACACCTCGAGTAGCCACGCCAGGACGTCATCTAGGCCTTCCCCGGTGAGGGCCGACGTGCGCAGCACGCGCACGGCGGGGAGCAGCGCAAGGTATTCCTCCTGCCGCTCAGCGATATGCGCCTCGCCCACCAAATCGGTCTTGTTGAGAACCAAAGCCCTCGCGGCTCCAGCGTGCTCGGCCAGGGCGGTAGCGACCAGGCGGTCCTCCGAGTCAGGCTCGCGACTGGCGTCTACCAGCCAGAGCACCGCATCGGCCTCGTCCAGCGTCTGGCGCGCCGCCTCGACCATGTACTCCCCCAGGCGGTGGAGCGGCCTGTGCACGCCGGGGGTATCCATAAAGACGATCTGGGCATCCGCGCGCGTCAGGATGCCGAGGACACGATGGCGAGTGGTCTGCGGCTTCGGTGAGACAATGACGATCTTCTGTCCGAGGATGGCATTGAGCAGAGTTGACTTGCCGACGTTGGGTGCGCCCATGACGGCGACGAAACCCGAGCGGTGCCCTTCCGGCCATCCCTCACGTGGGACGTAGGGCTCGCCCGCGCATTCGCCGTCTTCGGCAGGGAAGCTCAAGGCGTGTGCCCCAGGGCGAAGGGACTGAAGTCCGTGTCCCAGTCGTAGTAGTCCTCGTGCTCTAGGCGTTTCAGCCAGTTGACCACGCGATAGGTGGCCGGTGTGGCCAGCGCCTCGAAGCCCACCTTGAAAACGTAGTTGCTGAGCATGACGGTGAGCAGAAGACTCCCAGATAGGGCGCCGGCGAATGCGATTAGCACGAAGAGGACGGTATCGACGCCTTCACCCACCAGGGTCGAGCCGATAGTGCGCAGCCACAAGTAGCGACCACGGGTGGCCAGCTTGAGCTTGGCCAGAGTGTAGGAGTTGCTGAACTCGCCCGCGAAGTAGGCGATGAGTGAGCCGGCGACGATGCGAGGCGTCTGGCCGAGAATGGCTGCGTAGGCGCCTTGGTTCTCCCAGCCGAGCGCCGGCGGCAACCAGCCGACCACCGTGAGTGTCGCTGCCATCAGGGCGGCCGAGAAGAAGCCGGCCCAGATGACTCGGCGCGAGCGGCGGTAACCATATACCTCGGTTAGCACGTCGCCGAAGATGTAGCTAATGGGGAAGAGCAGCGTGCCGCCGTCGAAGGTGAAAGGACCGAAGCGCAGGATCTTGCTGGAGGCAACGTTGCTGATGAGCAGGACTGCTACGAAAAGCGCCATGAGCAGGTCAAAGGCGCGATAGCCTGTGCGGGTCGGGCGCACGTCAGAGTCGTCTCTCACAGCGACGAATCATACATCGGGCGCACCCGCGTCACAAAGCATGTGCATTTGTTCTGCCTCCAAGACACTACAAGGGGCCACATCAGTTGTGGCCCCTGGCATCGGTTCCAGATGAAGTAGGGGCTCTACGGCTCGGGCACGGGTGGGATGATGCCCGACTCCATGAGCACGCGCGTCATACGCTGGGCGTTGTCGATGGCTTCCTGGGCCATGAGGCGCAATCGATCGCGGGGCACGGATAGGCGAGCCACGCCTTCCTCCTGTGCTCTCATGCCTACGGCAACCGCTTCATCGTAGAAGACCTCTAGCTCGCTCATGCTGGGCACGATGCGATCCTCCGAAAGGCCGCCCTTGAGGGCGTAGTCGGCGATGGCCTGGGCTGCCGCGAGGCACATGCCGTCGGTGATCGTCCGGGCGCGCACATCGAGCGCTCCTCGGAATATGGCCGGGAAGCCGAGCGAGTTGTTGAGCTGGTTCGGGAAGTCCGAGCGGCCGGTGCCGACGACTCGCGCCCCGGCGGCCTTGGCCTCCCACGGCCAGATCTCGGGGACAGGGTTGGCGCAAGGGAAGACCAGGGAGTCGGGTGCCATGCCCTTGATCCACTCGGGCTTGATGACGCCAGGCCCCGGGCGCGAGAATCCTATGAGCACATCGGCACCGGCCAAAGCCTCGGCGGGGCCGCCGCGCACGCCGGCACGATTGCTCTCCACCGCGACGCGCCACTTGTCGCGGTACTCGCCTTTCTGGGCGGCGATGTCGTCGCGGCCGGCGTGGATCACGCCCTTGCTGTCCACTGCGATCAGGTTACCGATGTCGAAGCCGCTCGCCTGCATCAGCCGCAACGTTGCCACGTTGGCGGCGCCGAAGCCGATCATCACGGCGCGAGCTTCGCTCATCTTCTTGCCTACCAGCCGCAAGCCATTGATGAGGCCGGCCAACAGGACCGTGGCTGTGCCCTGCTGGTCGTCGTGCCAGACAGGAATGGTGACCTCGGGGTCGGCGCGCAGCTCGTCCAGAATGCGGAAGCACTTGGGCTGGGCGAAGTCCTCGAGGTTGATGCCTCCGAAGGAGGGCTGTAG
>Ga0315274_10017538_pt1 | contig 10096 bp, 9 predicted proteins | sample YL17G02_20_MG_FD_203700 | JGI IMG/M metagenome (GOLD analysis project Ga0315274, IMG submission 203700) | Sediment microbial communities from Yellowstone Lake, YNP, Wyoming, USA - YL17G02_20 | ecosystem: Environmental > Aquatic > Freshwater > Lake > Sediment | place: USA: Wyoming | collected... | reverse complement strand
TTGAATTGTATCGTAAGCTGCATGCAATTTTACTTCTCCACCGTCCGGATAGTGGTGCGGTGGAGAAGTTATTTTTTCAACGCAATGTACGCACTGCACTTTCTGTCGGGCAGGCGCGCGGTGTTACTCTTTTAGCCTTGGCAGAAGTCGGCATAAATACAGTTGAATATACCCCGCTTGAAGTAAAACAAGCTGTAGCTGGATATGGCGGTGCTGACAAGAACCAGGTACAGCAAATGGTGCGTGCATTGCTTGGGTTGCATGAAGTTCCTCAACCTGATGATGCGGCTGATGCACTGGCAGTAGCAATCTGCCATTTACACAGCGACCGAATGCGGACTATATATAATTCTGATTAGTGGGAGAGTTATTGGACCCAGAAATCGAGTTGTTATCCTCCCCTGAATGGGTGGATTATGAACTACTGGACAGCGGTAATAGGGCTAAATTAGAACGGTTTGGCTCTTATATTTTCATCCGTCCCGAGTATCAAGCCATGTGGCGGCCCGCTTTACCACCCAAAAAATGGGAATCTGCCCATGCGGTTTTCAGAGCGACCAGTGAGGAAACCGGTGGTAAGTGGCAGATTCAGAAGACCATTGAGTTGGCCTGGCCGATGGAGTACAAGGGCTTAGTATTCAAAGCCCATTTGACAACCTCTCGACATTTGGGTGTCTTCCCGGAGCAGGCCAATCATTGGGACTGGGTAGATAACCTGATCAGGGGTACCAACAACCCAGTTCGTGTGTTAAATTTATTCGGCTATACAGGTCTGGCGACGTTGGCAGCTGCCAGAGCAGGGGCGATGGTAACGCATGTCGATGCAGCGAAGAAGCCTGTGAATTGGGCGCGTGAGAACCAATCCCTTTCAGGGTTAGGTCAGCATCCGATTCGGTGGATTATCGATGATGCATATAAATTTGCCCAGCGAGAATCTCGGCGCGGTGCTCAATACGATGGTATCATCTTAGACCCACCCAAATTCGGACGTGGACCAAAGGGTGAGGTTTGGGAATTTTTTGAAGCACTACCTCATTTACTAGCCACCTGTCGTTCATTATTCAGCACACATCCATTATTTATAGTGGTTACTGCTTATGCAATCAGGGCTTCAGCACTAAGCTTATATCATGCTCTTCAAGAAATACTAACAGGCCTGAAAGGCACCCTTGTCGCAGGGGAGTTAGTGATCCAAGAGCGAAGTGCTAGGCGGTTGATATCGACGGCTATCTTTGCACGATGGTCATCTGGACTTGAGGATGGGGATGAAATATGATTGCTAGCCTGAGTGGAAAAATTATACAGATTGAACCGGACAGCGTTGTCATTGATGTGGGAGGGGTGGGTCTACAAGTTCACATTCCGTCGCCAGTTAAAGACTATATGCATCCTGGTGAGAGTGTATACCTTTACACATACCTGGTTGTACGGCAGGATGCATTAACTTTGTATGGTTTTGATACCAAGGAAGGGAGAGAGTACTTCCACCTGTTGCTAAGTGTCAATGGTATTGGACCAAAGTTGGGGTTAACCATACTGTCGGTTTTAACTCCTGATGCTATCAGACGGGCTATATTTAATGAACAGGCAGATGTATTTAGCCGTGTCCCTGGAATTGGGAAGAAGACCGCCCAGAAAATCTTGCTCTACCTGCACGATCGAATTAAGGCAATTGAAGGTTTAGAGCCGGTAGCTATGATGAGTGACGTGGATATTGAAGTGTTATCAGCATTGACGGCATTAGGCTATAGCGTGGTTGAGGCACAGGCAGCCCTGCAATCAATACCTCGGGAGGCTCCCCAAGACATTGAGGAACATTTGAGGTTGGCACTGCAATATTTTACGAAGTAAGCCTCAGGGTAATAAAGTTTATAGTGAATTAGGATAATTGCGGGTGTTAATCTCCCGCAATTATCCTAATTCTATATCTTACCAGGCGCATAATTGAGACAGGAGCTTATCTATGATACAAAACCAAAAAATAGTATTTATCGGGTCTGGGGTTATGGCTGAAGCTATGATCGCAGGACTGATCAGGCAAAAAGTAGCCGCTCCCGATGCATTGATCGCGGCAGGTCCGCGCGTTGAAAGAGGGGATGAGTTGCATACGCAATACGGCATTACCACATTGGTTGATAACGCTGTGGCTGCCCAGCAAGGGGATGTTGTAGTATTATCTGTCAAACCGCAACGCCTGGATAAAGTCTTATCTGGATTATGCGGATTTATCCAACCACATGCGCTGGTCCTCTCCATAGTTGCAGGCGCAACAATTGGCAAAATCAGTTCGCAGCTCAAGCATCACCTGATCGTCCGTTCAATGCCTAACACCCCAGCTCAGATAGGTGAAGGTATAACAGTCTGGACAGCGGCGCAGGAAGTATCTGACGAGCAGCGTGAAATGGCCCGGCAAATATTGGGCGCCTTCGGTGAAGAGGTATATGTTGATGATGAAAATTACCTCGATATGGCAACAGCTATTTCAGGCACTGGTCCTGCTTACGTCTTCCTTTTTATGGAGGCGATGGTTGATGCAGGTGTACACCTGGGATTTCCTCGCCGGATCGCAGAGCAGCTGGTTGCTTACACGTTACGGGGTTCCGTTGATTATTATTTAAAACGGAGCAGCTCAGTACACCTGGCTCATCTCCGGAACCAGGTGACCTCACCAGGGGGGACCTCAGCAGCAGCACTCTATTACCTGGAAAAGGCTGGTTTTCGTACAGCCATATCAAGAGCCATCTGGGCTGCCTATGAACGCTCTCAAGAGCTGGGAAAAGGGGGACAAAGCCATCCACCCGAGAAAAATGCTGATAACTGGACAAGATAGCTCGTATCAGTTATCATTTATTCGCTTAATGCTTTCCTATAAGAGAGGGTTTTATTAGATAGCCCGCGGACACCGGAGGAAACATGTCCGATTTTATACAGGATATCACTTCCAGTTTAAAGGAACAGATTGAGACATTTGAACCTAAGCTGCAACTGCGCGATGTCGGTACAGTCTTTGAAGCTGGTGATGGAATAGCCCGTGTTAAAGGATTAGCTGATGTCCGCTCCCAAGAACTGGTGCAGTTTACTAATGGGGTAATGGGGATTGCGTTTAACCTCGAGAGAGACTACGTCGGCGTTATTATTATGGGTGACTATGCTGGTATTGAGGAGGGAATGACGGTCCGTGCCATGGGGAGGATCGCATCTATCCCGGTTGGTCACAGCCTGATTGGGCGCGTTGTCAATGCATTGGGGGAACCCATTGATGGGATAGGGCCGATCAAGACAGATAAATACCGCCCGATAGAACGGATCGCTCCTGGTGTGGTCGAACGTAAGGATGTTGATGCACCGGTTCAGACAGGTTTGAAAGCGATTGATTCAATGATACCGATCGGTCGCGGACAGCGTGAGCTGATCATTGGAGACAGACAGACCGGTAAAACAGCCATCGCGATAGACACGATCATCAACCAGAAGGGCAAAGATCTCATCTGCATCTATGTCGCGATTGGGCAGAAGAAAGCTTCAGTCGCTCGAACGCTGGCGACTTTACAGCGTTATGGGGCCATGGATTACACCATTATCGTTGTTGCATCTGCTGACGAGTCAGCAGCCCTCCAATACATTGCGCCTTATGCAGGTTGTGCAATAGGGGAGGAAATAATGGAAAATGGGCACGATGCCATGGTGGTATACGATGACCTGTCAAAACATGCCTGGGCGTACCGACAGGTATCATTACTACTACGCCGTCCACCAGGACGAGAAGCTTACCCGGGTGATGTATTCTTCTTACATTCGCGTTTGCTCGAGCGGGCTGCCCGTCTTGCAGATAAATACGTCATTGTACCAGTGGGTTTTGAGGGAGGATTGGCCGAATCGAAAGATAGCGTCGATGGGATGATATACGATGGTCCGATTGCCAAACGCCTGGCTGAGCAGTCACGTAAAGCGATGCAAAACCCCAACGACCTCAAGGTGGTCAAAGTAAAGGGGTCAGGTGGTTCTCTAACTGCTTTACCGATCATTGAGACTTTGCTTGGAGATGTGTCAGCATACATTCCAACGAATGTTATATCAATCACTGATGGTCAAATTTATCTGGAAAATAACCTGTTCTATGCGGGTATACGCCCTGCGATTAACGTTGGCCTTTCAGTATCTCGTGTAGGTACTGACGCTCAGACGCGGGCGATGAAACAGGTTGCGGGACGATTGCGCCTGGACATGGCAGCTTTCCGTGAGTTGGCTGCATTTGCTCAATTTGGCTCGGATCTCGATAAGGCTACTCAAGCCCAATTAAACCGTGGTCGGCGATTGCAGGAAATCCTAAAACAATCCCAATATGTGCCAATGTCGCTTGAAAGCCAGGTAATTGTCCTCTTTGCTGGTACGCAGGGCTACGCGGATCGTGCACCCATAGAACAAATGAAGTCCTGGGAGGCGGCCTTGCTGCGCTATATCGAGACTTCTCATCCTGAAATCGGTAAATCCATTACCGAGTTTAAGCGCATCACGCCCGAAACTGAGACAGCATTACGACAAACCCTTGATACCTTTATGACAACCTGGCAATAGCCTATGCCAAACACGCGCGAAATCAGGGATCGCATCCGCAGTGTTAAGAATATCTCTCAGGTCACCCGGGCTTTGCAAACTGTCAGTGCCAGTAAGGTACGCAAAGCTATGCAGGCAGTTATGAATACACGTCCCTATGCTTCCAAAGCATGGCAGGTGCTGAGCCATATTGCCAGCCAGCCGGGCCATACCAACCTGCATCCACTGCTTGCCAGTCGCTTAGAAGAACAAAGAATATTAGTAATATTAATAACTGGTGATCGGGGTTTGGCAGGTGCTTATAATTCCAACATCGTGCGTTTCACACTCCAACGTTTCAATAACTATCCGGTTCCGGTAAGTTATATAACGGTTGGAGGCAAGGGACGAGACATGCTGATCCGTCGGCGTAAGGAAGTCATCGCTGAATTCAGCGATCTACCTGCAGCACCTTCTTTCGCTGATGTTTCGGCTATCGGGCGTCTGGCAGTGGATGAGTATATATTAGGTCGTGTTGATAAAGTATTTCTGGCATACACTGATTTTATTAATATGATCAGGCAAGTTCCGGATATTAAGATACTTTTACCTCTTGATGTAAGTGCAGTTGAAGGGCGCGTAGAATCATTCCACCCCTCTGGACGGGGTGCGAGCGCGTCTTATATCTATGAACCAGGAGAAGCCGAAATACTCGATGAAATTGTGCCACGATTTACAGCCTTACAGGTTTACCAGGCGATATTGGAATCATTAGCTAGTGAATATGCAGCTAGAATGGTCGCAATGAAGAATGCGACTGACAGCGCTGTTGAACTCGCTGCTGCCTTACAGCTTGAATATAATAAAGTCCGCCAGCAGGGTATTACTAATGAGATGCTAGATATCGCAGGTGGTGTAGAAGCTCTGGTTAAAGGGTTGGCATCCCAATCTTGAAGAGGTATAGTGTCTTAATAACCGGTTTATTTTGGAGGCAAGCATGGCTGTAAGCACTGCTCAAGCAGCAGGTCGAATAGTCCAAATATTAGGTGGCGTAGTCGATGTGGAATTTCCACCGGAACGGCTTCCGAATGTATATGATGCTGTTGAAGTGACTCGCGAAGACCGTCCCTCTCTAGTGCTCGAAGTGCAGAAGCACCTGGGTAATAATTGGGTTCGCTGTGTTGCGATGGAAACCACCGATGGACTGCAGCGTGGCATGACGGCAACCACCACAGGGGCACCGATCAGTGTCCCTGTTGGTCCAGTTACTTTAGGACGAATATTTAATGTCATAGGTCGACCCGTAGATGGAAAGGGTCCAGTCCAGGCTGAACTATATTATCCGATACACCGTCCTGCCCCTGGCTTTGCTGAGCAGTCAACACGGTTAGATGTTTTTGAAACTGGACTAAAGGTTATTGACCTGATCGCTCCATTTACGAAAGGTGGGAAAACCGGGATTTTCGGCGGAGCAGGAGTAGGAAAGACCATTATTATTATGGAGTTGATCCGATCTATTGCGACGGTACACAAGGGAAATTCTGTTTTTGCCGGGGTTGGTGAGCGCACCCGGGAAGGGACTCAGTTATACCGAGAAATGCTTGAGTCTGGGGTAATGAAAGATACCGTTATGGTTTATGGTCAAATGAACGAACCGCCTGGCGTCCGTCTGCGCGTCGCCTTGACTGCCCTCTCAATGGCGGAATATTTCCGGGATGAAGGCCGTGATGTTCTCCTTTTTATCGATAATATATTCCGGTTCAGTATGTCGGGCTCTGAAGTATCTGCATTGCTAGGCCGAATGCCTTCAGCCGTGGGTTATCAACCTACACTGGCAACCGAAATGGGCGAGCTTCAAGAGCGCATCACTTCAACACGCCAGGGATCAATTACATCGATGCAAGCTGTTTATGTCCCTGCGGATGATTATTCTGACCCAGCCCCTGTAACTACATTTACTCACCTGGACGCGACAATCGCTCTGGAACGGTCAATTGTCGAAAAAGGAATTTACCCGGCTGTCGATCCCCTTGCATCAACTTCTCGGATCCTAGACCCTCGCATTATCGGGGAAGAGCATTACAATACAGCACGTGAAGTGCAAAGACTACTACAACGCTATAAGGATTTACAGGATATCATCGCCATTCTGGGTGTTGATGAATTAAGCGAGGATGACAAGCTCACCGTATCGCGTGCCCGAAAAGTTGAGCGTTTCTTCTCTCAGCCAATGTTCGTAGCCGAGCAGTTTACCAGCATCCCCGGTAAGTATGTACCCTTGCGTGAGACCATCCGCGGCTTCCGTGAGATACTTAACGGAAAACATGATGATCTGCCAGAGCAGGCGTTTCATATGGTCGGAAATATAGACGAGGCAGTGGAGAAGGCAGATCGTCTGGCAATGGGTAGTTAAGTAGTATTAATAATTATGAGGAGTTATGCCGATTCGTTGTGAAATCGTCTCTCAAGATCGTATGGTCTTTGAAGGCGATGCAGATATTGTCGTCGTGCCCGGCGTGAGTGGTGAGATGGGTATTTTACCCAACCATGCGCCGCTACTTTCGACTTTAAAATATGGCTTTCTACGAGTTCGTTATAGAGGCGAAGAACAAGTTTTTACTATTGCAGGTGGCATTATCGAGGTTCAACCTGACTTGATTACAATTATGGCTGATGCGGCTGAGAATGTTCAGGAAATCGATGTCGCTCGGGCTGAATCAGCCAGGCAGCATGCGGTTGAATTGCTAAAACAAGGTGCTCCGCTCGGAGCTGATGCAAACATGGCTATTGAAGCGGCTCTCCGGCGATCAAACCTACGATTGGCAGCCGTTAAGCGATATCGTAGGGGTCAAAGCCCGGGTCATCCTGGGGTGGAAAAGAAAGATACCAAGTAAATATGGCTCTATTTTCTAAGGATTTAGGGATCGACCTGGGCACAATATACATCCGAGTTGCCGAGGGCGGACAAATCGTGCTTGAGGAACCCACTGTCGCTGCGATTATCGTTGAAGAGCAGAAAATGGTCGAGTGGGGTAAAGCAGCTCAGGATATGTATGGGCGCGTTCCTGAGTCGATCGAAGTTACTCGACCGTTAATCAATGGAGTGATTGCAGATTACGAAGTAACTGCTTATATGCTGGAGGCGCTACTTAGAAGGGTAGGCGGCCCAGTCCGGATTTTCAGGCCTCGTGTAATGATAACGGTACCGGATGGAGTGACCAGTGTAGAAAGACGGGCTGTCCATGAAGCTGCCTTACAAGCAGGTAGTCGTGAAGCATTTTTGATCCAACAGCCACTGGCTGCCGCATTGGGCGTCGATCTTCCGATCGGGACACCTTCTGGGAACATGATCTTATGCCTGGGAGGTGGAGCTACTCAGGCCGCGGTCCTGGCGATGTATGGCATTGTGGCTGCCGACACTTTGCGGATGGGGGGCATAGGACTGGACGAGTCAATCGTCACCTATGTTCGAAAAAAATACGGCATTATTATCGGGCAATTAACTGCGGAGCAGGTAAAAATCAAAATAGGGGCAGCTGTTTTACAAGATGAGGAACAAAGCATCGAAGTTCAAGGCCAGGACCAGGTAACTGGTTTACCCCGACCAGTCACATTGACGACCGGTGAGGTTGTCGAGGCTATGCAGGAACCCCTGAGAGCAATGGTAGAGACGACCCGGCGCGTATTAGAGAAAACCCCTCCCGAGCTTGTTTCAGACATCATTGATCGTGGAGTGGCCTTAACTGGGGGAGGGGCACTGCTCAAGGGAATAGATAAGTTGATGACAAAAGAGCTCGGTGTCCCTGCATACCTTGTTGATAATCCAACAACCTGTGTCGCTGAGGGTGCATCTAGGGGGTTAAAGATGTGGGAGATGTTACGCCGTAATTTACCTCCCGTGTGAAATGAGTGTTTATCCCAGGTAATATGCCATCCTCTGCAGGTGAACAGAGGGATCAATGTACTGAACGTGAACTTCAGGTGGGACATTGAGGGTGATTGGGGCGTAATTTAAGATCGCTTTCACCCCGGCCTTAACCAATTGGTCAGCAACATCCTGAGCGTGTGACGCTGTCACAGCGATCATAGCAATTTTTATCCCTGCCTGGTGGATAATTTCTAACATATCCGCACTGTCTCTGACAATAAACTCCCCTATCTGGGAGCCGATCTTGGACGGATCGTTATCGAATATTTGAGCCACCCTGAAACCACGGTCAGTAAAACCCTGATATCTGGCTACCGCGTGACCCACATCCCCAGCGCCGACCACCGCAATATCCCAAACGCGGTTGATGTGTAGTATTGCGCGGAGTTGGGTGACCAAGTTTTCGATGTCATAGCCAGTTCCTTGTTTACCGAATTCGCCAAATTGAGATAAGTCCTTACGAATTTGGGCTGCAGAAATCCCCAATCTTTCCGCCAATTCCTGGGAAGATGTTACCTGGCGATGTTCACGCTTCATGTATTCCAGGGCGCGTAAGTAGACTGGCAACCGTCCAACGACGATACTTGGGATTTGTTTAGTCTCCATTTATCTCTCCTGATAAAGCGTAAATGGGTATGTTAATTCTATGTGTAAATGACAGATCATTTGTGCAATATACCACAAATATATCACAACTTCAGTACAAATGAATGTAAATATCCCGATGGTATAATCTAACCATGTTTATCGATGAAGTTGTTATTAATGTGCATTCAGGAAAAGGGGGTGATGGCGCTGTCCACTTCAGAAGGGAAAAATATGTCCCTCGTGGCGGTCCTGATGGAGGGGATGGTGGGCGGGGTGGTGATGTTATCCTGGAGGTCCTACCTACATTGAATACATTGTCCACCTTTCGCCACACGAAACGATTCCAGGCGAATGATGGCCGTAATGGTGGTCGGAACAACCAGACGGGTCGTTCCGCTGAAGATCTAGTGATCCATGTGCCGCCTGGCACAATCGTATACGACAATAATACCGGGCAGCTCCTTGGTGATCTAATAGAACTCACACAGCGCCTGGTAATCTGTAAAGGTGGGCGGGGTGGGCGGGGTAATACTCATTTTGCCACGCCGAGTAACCAGGCACCCCGGATCGCTGAACACGGCGAACCTGCCCAGGAGCAGACTTTACGATTGGAGTTAAAGTTAATTGCGGACGTAGGCATTATCGGTGTTCCAAATGCAGGTAAATCTACTTTACTCGCTGCCGTTACGAAAGCCAAGCCAAAAATTGCTCCTTATCCGTTTACAACATTGGAGCCTAACCTGGGCGTGGCAGTTCTTGATGATGAAGTTAACTTGGTCTTGGCTGATATCCCTGGTTTAATCGAAGGTGCGCATCGCGGGGTAGGCTTGGGCTATGATTTTTTACGCCATATCCAGCGCACGCGTGTTTTAATTCACCTGTTGGATGGTCTGGCTGAAGATCCCTTACTAGATTTTGCCCAGATAAACAGCGAATTGGCCTTATTTGATCCGTTATTAGCCAAAAAGCCCCAAATTGTTGCCCTGAATAAAATAGACTTACCCGAAGTGCAGGTCCGTTGGCCCGAAATCGAAGCTCAATTAAAAG